>BNJV01000235.1_pt1 | contig 181904 bp, 321 predicted proteins | sample 8540591 | NCBI WGS metagenome assembly BNJV01 (sample SAMD00202457, study PRJDB9452) | human saliva metagenome | host: Homo sapiens | reverse complement strand
TTCAGTTACGTATTGCTTGCTCCGGGTTTGGTGTATTCGCTATGTATTCGTTGCGGAACGTTTGCACGGCCAAGGGTGCAACCGATGATATGGGGCGGGGCCGTGGGTTCACGGTGACGTCTTCCAGGCCGGAACTTCCAGGCTCTGGTCCCCGCAATCACGAGCGTGCGACGGACAGGTCAATGGTGCTCTCTACGGTCGACTATTATAAAGGTTGGGTTGTATTTTAACCACTGGTTGTGGTGGGGTGCGGCGGGTACCTCAATCAATGGGGCGGCCAGCCGCACGCTTGCGCGCACCCGGTGTGCCGAAACACTCCTCCAGGCCGCGTTATCGGCAATGTCGTAGGTTTCCAGCCCAGCAGGCCGCGCTGTTCGATGGTTTGATTCAGCCCCTGCGCCCGTTTCGCTAAATAGTCTGCCGGTCGGCTGGGAAATGATCGCTGTGGTGGCGCGTTCCAGCCCCAGCACCGCCGGCAGGCAGTTAGCGAGACGGCTGTGCCGAGGTGGTCACCACCCACGTGCCGCCCAGTGACCTCGGGCGATCCCCACCGCGAGGGAAGGCTGCGGCCCGCTCATCAAATCCGCACGTGAACCTGAAACATCCGGCCGGGCAATCAGCGCCAGGGACAGGGTGAGTTGCGGAACCTGGGCAGATCACCACGTCATCAACATAGTGGGCGATGTCTGCGACGATGGCTCATCAGCTGGGAGGAGGCGGCTGGGAAACAAGGTCATGAATCCAAATTTTATCGTGGGTAAGCAAAGGGTCAGACTCCTGGATTCCCGCCACCGCACTATGGTTCACCCAACCGCTAAAACTAGCAGAAGGGCTTGTGTGGTCAGCAACTGTATCCTGGACTGCGCCACTCTAATTCCCCGGATCACATCATTGATGATGTGCACGAACAAGAGGGCATCCTGCCACGTCGCAAGCGAATAAGGCTTCATCCGACTCACGCCGCCCTGCAGCCACTGGCATTCCCATCGAGGCGCGAATTCGATGGATGCGCATGTGCCGCAACTGCATTCCCGCGCCACTGAAACCCTCGGTACTTGCCCCTAATCCGCCATTTCGCACGCTCGTTCCCTCCGTCACTGATCTCCGGGGCAAATGTTCAGTGCGCTGAATCGCTGGTCCGTCAACGCACGGCAACTTCGGCTGGCATCCGTGAGTGCTCGCATCAGTCCTGGTTGAGGTAGTTCCAGCATTCGGTGACCCGATTGATCCAGAAATCTTTCGCTCCCCCGAGGCGGCAACCCGCCAGGCGTTCCGGCCCAGGGCCCAGTAATTCCGCGCTTAAGTAGCTGTCGACAAGCTGCCGCCATGGGGTCACATCGGCAACAAAAGAGCCGCTGCGTCGCCAACCCTGCGGCGGCGGGGCGGAACCGCAACATGGGAATCATCAACAAGCTGTGGCAGGTCGCCACCGATGCCAGCCCGGCGTTCATCCCCACACCAGTGTCCAAAGCGCTGGCAACAGTGATGTTCAGGCCCCTCGGGTCCGCATGAAACCGCGATCCGCAGCACCGCCCGCGGACAACGGGGCGGCCTTCACCACCGCAAATATCCGCCGCACCCCGCCCGCTACCGCATAGGGGCCAGACACTGCCGAATCGACTCGTCCGCCGCCACCCGCACATACGCAACCCCGATGCACCCAGCTTTAGTGCGCAGTCCGCTAGCTCCTCCACCGTGGCGCACGGCTGCTCGACGTAATCCAACGGGCCCCAATTCGGCAAGCGCCGCTAGTGCCTCCGCCACCGACCAGCCGCCATTCGCATCCACCCGAATACTCGCATCCGGCGCATACGCTCGCACCGCCGCCACCCGGGCCCACATCATCGGCCAGGGTTTGCCCTCGCTCCGCCACTCACCTTCACCACCTGGCAGCCGGGAAAAATGCGCCAGCACTCATCCACCTGCCACGGCGCCACAGCCGGCACCGCAGCATCACCGCAATCTTGTCCCAGCAACCGTGGTGGGGGCCCTGCAAACGCCACTCTCAGGCCACACCGCAGCCACATCCGCCGACTCTGGCACCCCATACTCAAAAATGGCGAAAAACTCTCCCCACCCCTTCGGCCTCAAACAACAGTGCTTCGCGCCCTGCACCCCGGAATCGCACCCGCAACGGCAAGCTCACCAGCACGCGCCCGCGCCAGCATATCCTCAACATTGATACCGCCAAAACTGTGTCCGCTCATAGTTATAACAGTAGATGACAGAAACCGCACGCCCGCTAAGTTTACAGCTATGACTGCTTCCACGCCAACAACCACGCAGCATCCCCAAACCCTTCAAAACCTCGAACTTTGGAACCCGGTTCCCGGCTTCGAACACCTCACTGACATCACCTACCACCGGCTATCGGCACCCACCGGAGAGATGGTATTGTCCGCATCGCCTTCAACCGGCCCCGAAGTCCGCAACGCATTCCGCCCCCACACCGTCGACGAACTCTACACTGTTCTCGACCACGCCCGCCAAAACCCCCGACGTGGCAGCATTCTCCTCATCGGCAACGGGCCCAGCCCGAAAGACGGCGGCTGGGCCTTCTGCTCCGGCGGCGACCAACGCATCCGCGGCCGCTCCGGCTACCGTTACGCCCACGGGGACACCGCTGACACCGCTGACGAAGCCCGCACCAAAGCCGGAAGGCGGCTGACTCCACATTCTTGAAGTCCAACGACTCATCCGCACCATGCCGAAAATCGTCATCGCTGTCGTAAACGGTTGGGCGGCCGGCGGCGGGCATTCCCTCCACGTGGTGTGCGACCTCACCATCGCCTCCCGGCAGGAAGCCCGCTTAAACAAACCGACGCCGATGTGGGATCCTTCGACGCCGGCTACGGCTCCGCCTACCTGGCCAAAAATGGTTGGGCGCAAACTTTGCCCGAGAAATCTTCTTCTCGGCCGCACCCACGACGCCGAAACCAGCTGCACTGCATGGGCGCGTCAACATTGCTGCGACCACGCCGACCTGGAAGACGAAGCCATCACCATGGCCCAAGAAATCAACGGAAATCACCGCGCAACGCATGCTCAAATCTCGCCTTCAACCTCACCGACGATGGCCTCATGGGGCAACAGGTTTTCGCGGGCGAAGCCACCCGGCTCGCCTCACATGACTGATGAGGCTGTCGAAGGGAAAACTCTTTCCTAGAAAAACGCGACCCAGACTGGTCCCCTTCCCTACTACTACTAAAAACTAAAACCATGACCACAACCTACTCCCTGACCCCACGACGCCGGATCCCACGCCTGGCCCTGCGGAACCGCCAACCGGGTCGGCAACAAAACCCACTGGCAGACCCTGCGCTGGATTCCTCGAATTCGGGCGGCCGATTGTGACGGTGATGAGGTGATGAGCCATGCGGGTGACGGCGACAGACCCGATGACGCCACCAGCGACGCAAATATCCGATAATCACCTGCTTTGAGCCCTTCCCGGTCCTCCCCACCGACCCCTACCCGTTTCTCGACGCCATTGAAGAAGCTTTTCATAGCCGGCACCCGAACGCTCCTGCCCATCCCCGCCGACGACCCGGACCGCACCAAACTGCTTACGGAGCACCTACGCGCGGGACGGAAATCGACCCGGAGGTGGCGTTAGTGGTGGCCACCTCCGGGTCGACCGGTATCCCTGGCAAGCACAACTCACTGCGGTGAATTTAGTGGCGTCGGCGGATGCGACCCACCAGTTTTTAGGCGGTGCGGGGGCATGGCTATTGGCGTTACCGGCGCACCACATAGCCGGGCATCCAGGTGCTAGTGCGATCATTGGTGGCGGCATTGACCCCACGCTCGTCGACTTGTCGGCGGGGTTTCAGGTGGCAGAGTTCGCGGATGCGGCGGAGGAGCTGCGGGCGGATGCGGCGCGTTGCTATACTGCCCTCACCCCGATGCAGCTGCTCAAAGGCATGGACACGCTGTAGGGCATTGAGGCACGCGGCTTTTTCGACGCCATCCTGCGGGTGGCGGCCTCTGCTTGATGATGACCGGCGGGCCGCCCGCGAACTGGGGATCAGAGTGGTAACCACCTATGGTTCGGCAGAAACCACAGGTGGGTGCGCTCTATACGGCTACCGCTGCCTGGGGTGACGATCCGGTTGGAAAACGAAAGAATCATGGTCGGTGGACCAATGGTGGCAAAGCAGGGATACCGCAACTTCCCAGACCCGCGAGGCGTCTCCGACCAGGTTTTTATCGCACGTCAGACACGGGTTTGTTGCGGAATGGGGTGTTGAGGAGTGACGGGGCGATTGACACCATCATTGATTCTGGGGGTTAAAAATCCACCCGAGTGTTGGAGCAGGTATTCATTAACACTGCGGTGGATGATGTGCGTGGTGGGATTCTCGACCAGGCTGGGGCAAGCCATCGTGCCGCTTACACGGGTTCCGCCAACATGGAGGACATTATTGCGGCGTTTCAGGACTATCCACGGTGGCAGATTCCCAAACATATTCAGCGGGTAGCCGAACTGCCGCGCACAAGTTTGGGAAAAATCGACCGCAACAAGGTGACCCAATTATTCTAGATTTTTGTGGAGTTTCAACACCGCTTTGGGGTGGTTGTGTGATGATTGTGGGGCACCAGCGTGGGCTTTAGCTTTCGGCGGGTGTGCACAGCACAATGGTATGCATGACAGAGACCACAACCGCCGCACATCCGCGGGAACATAACCATCCCACATTGCGTGAATGGTTGGCGGGGCGCGACCCCACACCTGGGCGAATGCGTTCGCCCTCGTCGTTGTTGGAACTGGGGCAGCAATCCACACGGTTTATGGTACTGCTGAGGGGGCATGCACCCGTGGCGGGCGTTTCGGCCGGGGTGGTGGCCTGGTCGCTGATTATAGGCGTGAACTACGCCAATGATTACTCCGATGGACTCGGGGCACTGATAATACCCGCAGCGGCCCCCTACGGTTGGTGGGGCCGGGGATTGCCCAACCATTGCAGGTGAAATTGGCGGCGTTCGCGTTTTGGGTGGCTGCGGTGGCAGGCACAGCGTTGTCGTTACGTCCTCCTGGTGGCTTCATTCTGGTGGGCATGGTGTGTATCGTTGCCGCCTGGTTTTATACCGGGGGCAAAAATCCTTACGGCTACAGCGCGGCTGGGGGAGATCGCGGTGTTTGTGTTTTTCGGTTCATGGCGGTGTTAGGGCACGCAGTTCACCCAGGCGGGACGGTGGATATCGCCGGGTGGTGGGAGCGTGCGCGATTGAGCCATGTCGGCCAGCATCAATCTTGGTCAATAATTTGCGGATATCCCCACGGACCCGCAGACGGGCAAAATTACGTTGGCGGTGCGGCTAGGGGACGCAAAGACCCGGTGTTGTATTACCTGCTGGTGATCTCACCGCTGGTGGTGACCATAATTTTGTCGGTAGTGGTCACCCCGTGGGCACTACTCGGGCTGGCTATTATTCCACTTGTGTATGTGGCCAGCGGCCCGGTGCGGTACGGTGCGGTCGGCCCGGCTTTGATACCAGTGTTAGGCACGACCGGGCGGGCAATGCTGGTGGGCAACGCTCACCACCGCTGTGCTCATTTTCGTCAGCTAACGGCTACGCCAGTTTTGTGATTTGTGATGCGCCAGCGTGGTTACCTGGAGTGATAGTTCCTGCTTCACCCACTCCTTGTATGCTTTGCGCTGCGCATCCCATTCGGCCACGGCGGCGGTGGTTTTTAGCCGCAGGTTTTCAAAAACGAAAAACAGACAGGGGGAAGGCCACGATAAGCGCCAACAGTGCCGCAATATAAATTGGCAGCGGGTCGACAACGAGGGCCGAAACCAGCTGATTAAGATGGTGAGGGCCAAGAATAGGCCAAACCTGGCGGCGCCGTATTTGATGACATTATTGCGTGCCTCACGGCGTAATTGGGGATCCCGCTCGGGGGGTGCTGATGCCGGATCGGGTGAGGCGCTTGATTGGGTGTGATCTTCATGTGGAGTTGGGTCTCGCTCACGTGTAAAAACCCTACTCAATGACATGCAAACAAGCTAGTCGCAACTATGGCGTGTCAAGTAGTGCATTTGTGCTCTAAACTGGTGAATTGTCCCCATCAATATCATTAACCATCACACTGATCTCAAGGGAGCATGTTACCGTGGGTCGCATTATCGCTTTTGTTGCTGCTTGTTGCAGCCGTATTTGGTGTGGCGGGCATTTGGGCCACAGTCGGAAACGTGCCACGCTTTTCGACGCACCCCAGGAACCCCCATCAAAGGGCCTGATGATGATGAAGAATTCCTGTGGGAATTGGAAAACGGCACTCAAGCAACGCCGCGCTAAGGAAGAAGCCCAACGGCAGGAAGAGGAACGGATTCGGCGTGCTCAAGCCCGCTATAATCGCCCCTCCCCCACCGACACGACTGCTGCTGCGGATAATAATTCGGATGACACAAAACCGGCAGCAAGTGACAAGAATTCGCCCCGGCCTGACACCTCCGACACGTAGGAAAACACCAGCTGGTGTTGGGAAAATCGCACAAAAACCTGCCAACAATCACAGGGTAGCCTTACTTATTTAGCTAAAGCTTGCCTTTATAGTGGTAGTGCGTTCATCATTGCTGGTTTCCGAGTGTGACAACGCTCCCCTGCAACGGCTGAAGGCAACCCAATTATTCAAGACTCTCAGCGACCCCACCCGTCTCCAAATCCTGTATATCCTAGCGCAAAATCAAGGCACCAATATCTGCGCCATTGAGCTTCTGACGCCCCAAAGGTATCGCCGCCAACCGTCACCCACCACATGAAAAACTGCATGGACACCAACCTGGCACCGCCATAAAACCGGCAAATGGGCCTACTACAAGCTCGTGCCCTGACACCTTTCGACGAGTCCATAGACTCATTGATTCGCTCTAAAGCCCAACCATCAAAAAGGATTGGGCGAGCTCCGCAACGGTGGCGTCGACAAGCACCCGGCTAGTTCAAGCCCGCACAGGAAACGCAAAACCGACACAAACCGGGTGCTAATGCAGACAGGTTAAAACACCATCGGTCGCCAGGCCTAAAATGCTGATCCACGCGGCCTTTGGTATCCCTGCCACCCGGCGGTCGCCCGGCATGCAAAGCAGCGACAGCATCCAGGTAATCAGCGACACGGTCTCTTAGATCCCACGCCCAAAAACCGGCCCCCACGCCGATTCCGCCCAAACAGCCCCCCAACATAATCATCTCAAACCCAAAACACCGGAACGGTCACAATGATCGTGCGGTAAGCAACCGCATCCAGTTTTCGCCGACGGCAGCGGCTTCGCCACCGAACCGAAGAATCCGTGTCTCTTCCCCACCGGCTGCCACATCCGCAACAAATACAGCAAGGATGCCACACCAGACACCATGCTCTATCGACGCCCCAATCGACACCGACCCCACATGGATCGCCCGCCAATACGACTTCAACGCCGGCACCACCGGGGCGGAATCAACATAAAGCTTCGTCCCACCGAAAAACAGCAACGCTAAAATCGGGGTCAGCACCCACGGCCACAACACCCGCAGGTCCTCACGCTGCAAATAAAACGCCGCCACAATCATGGTGAACATCGTGATCTCAGTGATGACCGTAAAGATTGCTGAACGGGAAACCGACTCCGCCGACAACCCATCGTAACACCACCGACGTCACATGCACCATGATCCCCAACCACACCACCGACTGAGTCATGCCAGCAAATCTCGGCCGAAGCCTCCGCGCAGCTATAAGACCAGCAATCTTCTCGGCATCATCCGACGCATCAGATGCGGATGAGGCCGTGGAATCAGCGGCAAACCGGGGCAGAATCCGAACCCACCGACACCAGCTGATGCTCATGAGATGCAACATCCTCATGTTCCTGCCGCTCCCGCTCCAGATCAACCAATCCCTGCCGCTTAATATAAAACACCACGGAAAGCACCAAGGCCAACGAGTAACAATAAAGGCACTGAAAAACGCGTAATCCGAAAAACGACGCAAGCGTGTGGTCAACATTCATAGGTAATAACTCTCACATTATTGGGGTATGCGATGCTGATTAGAGAATACCTCACTAACGGCATAACCAAAGCCCTAGACGCACCATACCCGCCATCCACCATCGTCACGGGGCATTATCGGCCACCAACACCAATATTCATCACTGGCCGGCGTCGTTATCATCGTCATCATCGGGATCCGGCAACCCCAATAATTGCCGATGAATTTTGCGGTATTCCTCCCCACCCGGCGCGATCCGTGCGTGCTAAACCTGCGGTCTCTACCGGGTTTCGGTATCACTCACCGGCTCTAACCGCACCCAAATTCGCCGCCGCTTCACCGTCAACGACCCCACCAAAGCACCCAACGACACGATCGTGAACGCCAAAACCCAGTATTGCGTCGGATCGTATGACACCTGGAAATTAGCAAACTCCTCCGCACCAACAAAGGTGATTTCCGTGCCATCGTCCAAGGTCACCGACTGTTGCTTCGTCAGGTTGACTCGTTCGATCTTTTGCAGCTGGCCAGTGTGGACTTGCGTCGGGTCGATGGTGAAAATGTTTTGGCTCGTACCGGAGTCCAAGCCGTTATCGCCCCGATAAATGTCGATTGCCACCGCCGGGTCGTTCATGGCCGGGTAGCTGGAGGAAAGAATATCGTTATTGTCACCGCTCCAGGCCGCGGTTGGTGCGAAGAGGCCTTGGATGGTGATTTGCTGTTGCCTGCGTTCGTAAAGGTCCGGGTACATGCCGGCCGGTGGGTCGAATCGGACCACGCCGGAGGACAGGAAAAACGTGAGGTCGTCGGGCGGAACTGTACTGTTTGTGCGCCCTCCCGTTCGGCCATTTGATTGTGAATGTGGGAGCGAAACCGTGACCCTGCAAATAGACGCGGTCACCGCCAAGCCGCAGCGGTGGTTCATGGATATTTCCTGGTGTTTCCAGCTGGCGGAATCCGTGTTGATCTCATCACCGACCGCATAGGACACGTCCGAGCGGGAAGGAATCCGCCTGACCATTGGGAAGATAGTTGGCGGAAAAGTTGTGTACATCCAGGCAGTAGGTGTTCAGGCCGGTGCCGTCGAAAAGCAGCCCGGCGCGGAATGAATCAAAATTCGCGGTGGCGGTATTGCAAAATTGGGAGTTGACATCATCCCGGTCAGATGCGATGACGATGACTTGTCCTTCGTAGTACACCATGCGACTGATGGCCATGGCAACGAGCATGCCCACGAGCCCCAGGTGAAAGAGCAGGTTATAGAGCTCCCTGACTGTAGCCTTTTTCGGCGGAAAAGGAGCGTTGTCCGGCGCGCGGTCTTTCTTTGGTGTATGCGGCAAGATGCCAGCCTTTGAACAGGGTGGTGATGTGTTGTTCTACCTCTGGCAGGGATTTGTTTACGGTGCCGACGGCGTTGAGTGGGGAGCCGGCTGAGGTTTTCGGTGCCCGCACTGGGCGAGTTTTCAGTTGCTTGTAGTGGTCTAGGGAGCGCGGCAGAATGCAGCCGATGAGGGATATAAACAGGAGGACTGCGATGGAGTTGAACCAGGTGGAGCTGAAAACGTCGAAGAGTTGCAGTTTGTCGTAGATTTCGGCGATTTTGCCGTTGTTTTTGAGGTATTCGGTGACGTTGTCTTCGCTGAGGGAGCGTTGTGGGAGGAGGGCGCTGGCGTGCGCCCAGGGCGAGCAGGAAACATGAGGGCCAGGGCGGTGCGCATGCTGGTGAGCCAGTGCCATGCTTTTGATTGCTGCGAGAAGGATTTTCACGCTGCTCCCTTGTGGTTTTAGTGTTGGTTACTGGTTTGTTGCGTAGTTGGGCCAGTCTGTGGTTAGGGTTAACGCTAGCGGTTAGATGAGGGTTGCCCCAAACCTCGCTTGTGATGATTCGTATCCAGTTAATGAAGTCGCCCCAGAGTCCGGTGATGAGTGCTAGGCCAACGAGGATGAGAGTGATGCCGCCAATCAGTTGGATGGTGCGGCTGTGCCGGCGGAGGAAGCCGACGCCGGTCATGGCTTTGGTGGAGCCGAATGCTACCAGTATGAAGGGGATGCCCAGGCCGAGGCAGTAGCCGATGATGAGGAGGATGCTGCGGGCGGCGGTCATTCCTTCGGTGCCGGCGGCAACGGAGATGATGGATGCGAGGGTGGGCGCAAGGCAGGGGTCCAGCCTAAGGCGAAGATCGCGCCAAGGAGAGGAGCGCCTACCCAGGTGGACCAGGTGGTGGTGGGCTGGATGCGTTTTTCTTGTTGGAGGAAGGGGATTCCGCCAAGGAAGATGATGCCCATGAGGATGGTGATGGCGCCGCCGATGCGCATGAGGATGGCGCTGCTGAGTGTGAGGATGCTGATGGCGCCGAAGACGGTGACGCTGGTGAGGATGAATATGGTGGTGAAGCCGAGAACGAAGAGGAGGGCGGCGGTGGTGACTTTGAGTCGGCTTTGTTTGGTGACGAGGGGGCCGTTATTGTCGTGGTAGGTGACGGTGCCGCCGACGAGTCCGGCGAGGGTAGCTGATGTAGCCGGGCACGAGGGGATGACGCAGGGGCTGGCGAAGGAGACGAGGCCAGCGGCCGCGGCGGCAGGATGCCGAGGAAGAGGGCCCGGTGGCTGCGGTGGTGGCGAGCTGTGCCGATGGCGGCGGTGGTGAGCATTTTTGGCGTATTCCTAGGCTGATGTGCTCCCAGGCGGGTTGTTATGCTGGGGTTTTATGCTGTTTCGAGGGGTTTTGTGGCATCGAGTAGTTCTTGCGCGGTGATTTGGCGGAGGAAGACTACGGCAGGCCGGTGTTGTTTGTTCACACGATTGTCGTGGGGACAACCGATGCGGGTATACCCTCGAGTGAGGCAGCTAGTTTAAAGGGCGGATCATAAATGCTGGGGTAGGTAATCCCGTTGTCTTAGTATGAAGTCTTTGCTAGTGACTGGGTGCTCTTGACATTGATTCCGATGACGGTGCCGCCGGTTTTCGCTAGGTGTTCTGGACTTCTTCGAGGTCGTCGACTTCGGTGCGGCAGGGGCCACACCATTGGCCCCAAGCATTGAGGACAACTATTTTGTCTTGGTAGTCGGCGAGTTTGACTTCTGTGTTGGGGTCGGTGACGGAGGGGCCGGTGATGTCAGCAATGGGTTTGCGGTCGGCTTTCGGGTAGGTGATGACGGTTTCGCCACCGGGTGAGTGGAATTGAAGGTTCCCCTACTGCTACTGCGTCTTTACCTGCGGTGTCGGTGCTGCATGCGGCGAGCGCCAGTGTGATGGCGGCTAAGAGTGATGCTATGAGGCAGCGGGGGTGCGGCATTTATATCTCCTGGGCTGGTTCGTTGTAGCGGTAATCTACCAGTTGGTCGCCGCGAATACTCAATGATGTAACGCTGGCCAGGTCGCATACCCGGTTACTGGGGTTGTGGGCGAGGGGTTGGCCCAGGACGGTACGCTGCACACACACGATGGGGAGTTGGTGTGACGAGTATCCCCTCATGCCCGGCTGCTTGTCGACGGGCGGAGTCGACGGCGTCCATCATGCGGGCGGCAATGTCAACGTAGTGTTCGCCCCAACTGGGAAGTGCGGGGTTCCACATGAGGGGCCAACGGATCGGGTTGATGAGTTGGGAGCGCCAGGAGTTGACGCGGAGGCCTTGAACTGGTTCCCCGCCTCAATGAGGCGGTCATCGAGGGTGATATCGACACCGGTGGTTTCGGAGATAGGGCCGGCGGTTTCTTGTGCACGCTCCAGGGGAGGACCAGAGGAGCGCAATGTCGTGGTTGGCGAAGGATTGGGCGGTGGCGGCGAGCGCGGATTGGCCGCGGGCGGAGAGATGATAGTCGGGGATACGACCATAGAGGATGCGGTCAGGGTTGTAGACTTCGCCGTGGCGAACGAGGTGAATGATGGTGTGGGACATGATGGGTGGGATGCTTCCGCTTTTCCGTTAATAGTTACCGTGTGGGTATGTGGCGGCTAGGTATTGAGCCACTTGTCATAGGTGTTAGCTGATTTTTGGGCTGCCGCAGCGGCTTGAGCTGCTGGTTTGAGGGCCGCTTCGATGCGGTCAAAACGTCATCATCGGTAAGGGGCTGCGGACACAAACCAGGTTTCCAAAACACTGGTGGCGCGTAAACACTCATTGTCGGAGAAGGGCGTGGAAGAACGGTGCGTAACGGAATGCGTCCGCCTGTTTTCATGTCGGAGAAATTATGGCTTTCCCATCGGCGAATCGCACGGAAAGCTATGGTGGCGGCGCGTTGAATGGTGGTGCGACGCCGACGGCACCAAGCGCATCATGGATGAGATCGGCAAAGCCGATCAGCATGAGCACGAATAGTGTCGTATATTTGTTCGGTTGCTAGTTCAAGGGATTTCTTCCCGGCCGCCATGGCAATAGGGTTGCCGGACAATGTGCCAGCCTGATAGACAGGGCCCAGCCCGGGGCAAGATGGTCCATGATATCGGCGCGGCCACCAAACGCGGCCGCGGGAGCCCCTGAGATGACTTTGCCGAAAGTAGTGAGGTCACCTGCAACATTATCGACGCCGTACCAGCCGGAATAAGGAGGTACGGAACCCGGTCAATACCTCATCAAGAATGAGAAGAGCCCCATTGCTGTGACACAGATCTTTCAACTCGCATTGAAATTATTATGAGGCAACGGTCCCATATTGCCCGCGGCAGCTCTCGGTGATAACGGCAGCGATCTGCCCCTCATGCTCGGCGAACGCCCGTTTGACAGCCTGATATCGTTATAGGGCACGACAATAGTGTCGGCAGCGGTCGCACCAGCAACACCAGGAGAATCCGGCAACGCAAAAGTAGCAACCCCGAACCGGCGGCGGCAAGAAGCGCATCCACATGGCCGTGATAGCAGCCCTCAAAACTTCAGAATCTTAGGGCGACCTGGTAAACCCACGGGCCAAACGAACCGCCGACATGGTGGCCTCAGTAACCGGAATTGACCATGCGGATTTCGCACACTAGTACGGTCAACAATCATTTCCGCAAGATCAATCTCGGCCCCTGGCTGGGGCGCCAAAACGACAAACCGTCCACCATGGCCCTAAGTCACAGCAGCAAGAATTTCCGGTGAGCATTCCCCCAAAAGCGTCGGCTCTCCCAGGAATTCACAAGATCAACGTACTGGCTGCCATCAACGTCGTAAAGCTTTCTGAACCGTGCCTTAGCAATAAAACCGAGCCTGCTAACTGACCCAAAAGCTCGAACCGGTGAATTCACGCCACCCGAATGACATGTTGAGCGTGCTCCATAAAATGCCCTGAGACGAGCTACGCGCGCGAAGTTGGATATCGGGGAAGTCATGCACCCTATTGTAGGTTTTGTGGATGATGTTAGCGATTACGCACGCTGATTTGCTCGCCAATATGGGTCCTGGTGGAGTTTTCTGCTCATCAACCAGCGCGGGATGCATAATCCGCATAACTGATCTCTTTATGCCACTGGCAACGACGGTGAAAACATCGCCTGCAAACTCGTAATCATGGCGAGCGGGGCATCGGGCAGAAAATTGGCCGCTGACTCGATAGCGGTCCACTTCAAACCAGTGATACCGCGCAGAGAAGTGAAGCCGCGGCATGAGCCCTCAGCATACTTTCGATATTCGGCCGGAAAAATTCGGGGAATCAACCAACCGCTCGGTACGCGCCGGAGTGGTAAAGCGTCCGGTGCCACCAATAACCACGAGTCGGGTATCGGTACCGGACAGGATCTGGCCAAGGTGGGTTGTGAGTTCAACAATTTGTTGTGACCCTAGGGCGGAAAATGACTACGTCAGACGGCTTTGAAATCTGCTGTGGTGAGATCGGTAACGTTCTTGACAAGCGTGTGTTGTGCTGGGTATTTGGGTGAGGGCGTCAGCTAACTGCGGTGACTTCGTGGAACGGCTGACTGCTTCTGGACGATGAGTCCCGCTTTTCCGGTAGCACCAATGACTCGCAATCGCATGTGTTCCTCTCCTGCGAATTCTTTGAATATTTTCCGGTGTGTCCAAAGCATAAAGAGAGCAGTATCCTTTGGAAGAAGGCACCATAAAGTAGCGCCCGTAGGAACCGTAATAGGATACTATTAATGGTCAAGGGACAAAAGCATGGAAATAAAAAGCCTGATCTCCCACCCGCCCAGTAGTAGAGACCACGCTATTTTTCCTGAGCACTAAATGGTCGGCGCTCATTCTGCGCGACCTCATGGATGGACCACGCAGGTTCAATGAATTACAACGCAGCATTGGGCACATTTCCCAAAAGGTGCTCACCAGTAATCTGCGGCAAATGGAGAAAGCATGGGTTGTTAACCCGGACGGCCTGGCGCCGAGGTACCGCCCAGGTGGAATACGAGCTCACAGAGTTAGGTGCAAGCCTGAAACCGGTGCTGGATACGTTGCGGTGGTGGGGCGAAATTTATTCCGCATCCGCATCAGGCACCAGTCTTACCGGTCATCGACAACCCCCACACCCGTAACCATGACCGATTATTTGAACAAGCGGTGGGCGGCGGCTCGCGCATCTGCGATAACCGCAGGTACCCCCACACCTCGCATAAAGGAACCCGCTATTTCCACGTCTTCGGTATCAGCAACCACCGCTTCGATTTCGGCGACCGTTGCCAAAATGAGTGGGCGAATACACCGGCAGTCCGCCAAACCAGCGTTGTACATAAATTTCGTCTAACCCGGCTGCGCGCCCATCAAAACCGGTGATGGTTCGTAAATCATCAAGGGCCTGATCCACCAGGGCATCTTCCTCCCATCGGGTAATTTCGTCATCACCGAAACGGCCGAAAGAAGCCCGCACCAGGGCCCCACCTCGCTCACCGATATGCGGCCATTTTTGATGAAAATGTGAAAGCTTTCGCCTTACACCAGGTTCGTTCGTCGCCACCAAAAATCCTGGAATTATCCGGCAACCTCATCGAAGGCAAACTTTCATGCCTACAACAACGGAAGATGCTAACTTCACAGCCTTCAGCGGCGCCTCGGCAGCAGGCATGATGTCTTTGATGAGCATCGCAGTGGTTGGGGCCGGCGTGGCGAATAATATCCCGTCATAGAAGCCACTACCAGCACCTTTCAGCACAAGCCCTGCGGTTTTTCTGCCACACCAGAAATAAATGCATCAATCGTGGATGGTTGCCTCGATTGTTCCGCTGGTCTCATACAGTTGCTGGTACCCTGGCGGAAGGCACCAAATACCTGTGGGCGGTAATTTTTGCGTGCTTTGTGTGATCGGCTTTTTGTCGCTCTAAAATTCGATTGACGGCACCAGAGAGGTCACTTTCTCGCCGCCGCTAGCCATATCGTCGAAGGTCTGAGCTAATTGCGGGATAGTGGCCCGAATTCCTAGATCATCAGAGATGCAGGAGAAAACCCCGCCCTGAAAAACCGAAACAAGACGATCAACAATTTGATCGCCGTAACGGGCCCGCACTAATCCACCCAGAGACATTTCCGTAACCCCGGCAACCCAGGCAATACCTGGTTGATCCGCTTCATCATCAATGCGTGCCTGCGTGTGAATATCAACAAGTTTGGCAACGGTACTGCCCGATGCGGGAATCCCCATCACAGTATTCCGAGGCATCTCATGCACCGCATCGTTGAAATACAATAATGATGGTAATCCTGATGGTTTTACCAGCTCATCCCTTAACCCTAATTGGGTAAAAATGTGTGGCATCCGCACGTATAGCCAGGTATGCCTCGGCCCCCATATCAGTAGGCCCCTGCGGTAAACGGCACCGTATAGAGTTTGCCACCACATGATCGGCTGCCTCAAATATCTCTATCTCAACACCGGGGTGTTGATGATGAATCCTATGCCGCAGTAAGCCCTGATAGGCCAGCGCCAATGATTGCAACCCGCATATAAAACCCCTAATAACGCAGACTAATATTATTAGATAGTACCCTATATTTGTGGTGGTGTGATCTCGTGCACCAACGATACCGCACGGGTAATCATCTCAGGATCCGTTGTTGGCAACACGCCATGCCCTAAATTAAAAATATGACCAATCGCATGGCCAGCAGAAATAGCACGATCTGCTTCCAGCACAGATCCGAGTCACTTCGGCACGCACCACTTCTTCGCCCGCACATATAGTGCCGGATCCAGGTTCCTGCTACCGACTCTTTGGCCCTACTGCATGATGAATACGCCGCGCAGCCACATCCAGCGGCACCCGCCAGTCCACACCAGTCACATCAGCACCAGCCTGGCCTCATCGCTCCTAAAGTTCACCAGTACCCACCCCAAAATGGATCCTTGAATGTCCGCCCCAGCAATGGCTGCAAAATCTCCGTGGAATAAGGCAGTACGTATTCCCGATAATCCCGCTCCGTCAAGAAGCCTGCCCACGAATCAAAAAGCTGCATAGCGTCAATCCCAGCCGATATCTGTATGGACAAAAATGAGTAATCGTCGGGGTTAACTTCCGCATCAACGCATGCCATGTTTCGGGTTGTGCATGCATCATCGCTTTGGTCTTTTCGTGGTTACGCGACGGCCCACCCTCAACCAGATAACTAGCTAGAGTAAACGGAGCCCCAGCAAACCCAATCAAGGCTTGCGACGAGGTGAGATTATCTATAATAATACCTATACCTGCCATAACTCCATCAATATCTGAGTCTAAAACAGGCAATTTATCCGCACATCCGACATGTCTAAGAATTGGTTGCGCCACCACCGGACCACGGCCCGATCACAATCTCGACGTCCACACCAGCAGCTTTCAGCGGCACCACAATATCGGAAAATAGAATCGCGGCATCAACATCGTGACGACGTACCGGCTGCAACGTAATCTCAGCTAAGAGTTCCGGCATAAAACACGAATCAGGCATGTCAATCCCGGCGCGAACCTGCCGATATTCCGGCAGCGACCAGCCCGCTTTGCCGCATAAACCACGGCACGTCGTTGTTCCCGCACGCCAGGAGTAATTGCGTCAATCAATGGCGCATTGGTCAATGTTCGTTTACGTGAAGAGCGCGCAACAAAAGTCATAGCCAAAAAGTATGCCGTGTCCCCCAACCTTTGCAAAGCAAGCCACACCTTTCCCACTACCCCCACACACAACTTTTTATTGGTAGACAAGCCACCAAGAGGTGTGATGAAAATCATATAAATTATGTTAGTCAAAAAGTGGCCAATTTCGGATCCAACTATATGAGGGCGAAAATGGCGGTTTCCACTCTTGGCGCTGTCGACAGGCCGCCTATGGCTCGTCGATAAGCCACTAATAGGCCGCGTTGTCTTCCCCACTATCCCAGCAGTCATTCGAGGAGAATCCCTATGAACCTATCTATTAACGCAATGTCCCTTTCCATGCGGGTGCTGGCTCAAAAATGTCGTTGACCTCACCCATTCACTCATTGATACCGCCAGCAATAACACTCTTTGCGGCTCATATTCTGGCATGTCGGAGCTGAGCGAGCTCGGCGCAACCCATGGGTGCGTGTTATACGGAAGTGTTGGAAGTGCCATAACGGTCGCCCAGTCGTTGGCGTGAACAGGTTGATTGGGGCCGTCACACTCTTGACCTCAATCGGCAATCATTCCTGGGGCAGGACTGTGTTTTTGGCAAAGCATTAGCATCATGTGATGTTCAACATTTGGTTGAGCAGATTCTGCGCAACGTATGCTCCGAACCCTACTCCATGTTTTTGCGGATTTCAGTTTCCGACCCCCATTCCCACGATTCCAGTATCACTCTGATGATGTCATTGCCAGGCTTACCAGCACTAATCGTGAACAAGCCCATCAGGCCCTCACGTCGTGGACTACCATGTCGTCGATCTCGCATCAGGCTTCGGCCGAGCTCAGTAGCATCGCCAATGATCGAGTCAAAAGAAAATAGTGGTGATGCTATTTGCGCAGCTCATAAGACTCTTTACTGCCATGGCTGCGACTGCGGAGGCGTTTTCTCTCACGAGTGCCGGCATGGCTGGCACTGTTGGCTACTTTGCGGCAATCGCTTTAGCGTTTCTTCCTGGGCTTATGACTGCCCTGAACTTTGTTGTTGTGATCCCGGAGCCTGCGGAGCGTGAGAGCATTGAGGCGGCGACTTTTGGTGAAGTTTCGGGCGCTTTTTGGCCAAGCACTCATGGTGCGGTGCCGGCTATTCGTAACCTGACTCAGGTGCTTTCCGTTGTTGGTGACGGACTGGTTCAGCTCGCTGGTGGTTCTAACGGCCAGCCCCCGATTGAGAAATTGGGGCATGAAATGTCGGAGTCTGCTGTTGAGTTGGCGCAACCACAATCCCACAAACATGAGTGTCATATGGATTCAAAGTCGATGGGCAGAGTTGAATACCGATGCTGCTAGTGGTGGTGGCGCGGTTACGCAGGCTCGCATGTGAGTGCCTCTGTGGGGTCGTCGTTTCGGGGGGCGGTTGAAGCATCGTCGGGTGGTACGAGTGCCGTTGGCGGTAGTTCTTCCACCCCGTTAGGGTCGCCGCGTCTTGGGGCCTTAGGGGGTTTCGGCGCTTACTGCGGCACATGTTGCAACGCAGCCTGCGGGGCTGATGCCCAGGCCGTATCTGCTGGTTCTCAGGTGGGGACACAGGCGCCGCCACTGGTTTCCCCGGGATTTTTGGGCGGTGTTCATGGTCGTCCGGTTCGTCATGCTGCATCGTCTCATTCGGATACGGTGGCGCACATGACAGCAGCGGCACCTGCAGTGTCTCTGTCGCAACGGCAGGTACAGCAACCACTTGTTATTCCCGAAGTGAGCACGGATCATACGCCAAAGAAGGGCAAGGTACATGGGGTTTTGCAGCATGCCACAAACCCAATGCCCGCGATTTGTTGGGAGAGAATCACCCACGGTCCCTGGCGTGATTGGAACATGGGTACGCCTTGATCCGCAGAACGCACACCCAACGATTTTAGGACAGGCCTTATTGTTAACCTTTTTGCTTTTGACGCCCAAAGTTTTCCTCAAATACAGTGTTAGGAGCACTATCATCATGTCTCATCGCAATCACACTCGTCAGCGCCAGCAGAAGAACCCCGCTGAATTGCCAAACATGCAGGCTGCAACGTGCAACTATAATCGGACGGTCTTCGCCCACTTGTTGGCGGTGACGAAGAAGAAAAAATAATCTCAGCCAAACTACACCGTGTGCCCTCATCATGAGCACATTTGCGTGGCCAAGGCTCACGCGATTTATCTCATTACGGCGGTCATATGCCGCGCCGCTACCCCACTATCTGCGCAGCCATTCACAAAAATGGCACTATTGATATTGCTCGTCTGGCGATCATTGGCAAGCATCTCACTGGGCTGTCAAAAGCGCAGTTCACGCAAATGAAACCCCAGCTTCATGCGTTATGTGACGAATCGGAATGGATCACCCCTGCGTCCTTGCGGGTCGATGCTGATTCAAGCACGGATCAAGGTGGATGAGAAAGCACGGCGAAAGCTGAGGCGCAGCGCAAAACGTGCCCGGGCTCGGGCGAATAAGGACAAGCCGGTTGTTGTGACCGAATTACCGAGTGGGGTCACGGAAATCACCTTACGGATCGCTAAGGAGCAAGCTGTCGGTTTTCACCGCTATATTACGGCTGCGGCTGCCCATACGAAGCAGCCTGTGGAGAAGCTTCTCCACGATTATGTGACGCGTTTAGCGGATCCGCCGGTTACTCTTCTAGGCGCCACGGACTCACAATGGTGCGTTAATGATTGAGGGGCTGGGGCACCTTTACGGTCAGTAACGTGGATGATTTTTCAGGACGTTGCTGCCGCTATCCACCACACGTCACTTGCCCGAGTTGCAAGCGTTGGGGTGACCCCGCGACATCCACAACCCCTACGCAGGCGGATGCACCTCAGGACTTCTAGCTTCGGATTCCGGTACCACATGACATCTTGGATGCACCAGAAATGTCGAAGTCGTCGCAGGGGGTGCCGCAGGTACCAGAGACGCCGAAAATGCCGGAAGTATCGATGAAAACCAATGGCGCAGCCAGAAACCCCGAAAGTCCCGGCAGGAAAGGCCTCAAATACTTCGGCGAAACAGGTAGCCTAGTTCTTTCTGGTAGCACCAACTATTTACTCATCCTTATCAACCATTGGGAAGTTTATTATGGTCTGATTATTGATTGATGAACCCTGTTTAGAAGGTTCGAGTAGCGTGGATCGGAACTCAATCAACAGTGATGACGCCAACATCAATACGGTCTGCAGCATAGGATGCAATAATCCCAGGCATGCGGCAGCGATGGCGATACCGTTGTATAACCATGCAAACAGGAAGTTGCTTTGAATGAGCCGGTTCATGCGTCGCGCACCAGAGAAAAGCCAAGGGATTGGGCTGGTTTTACCATCAAGCAGAACCACGTCTGCAGCGGTGTCTTCTAAATGGGAAGGATTAGGCAGACTAGTCATTGCCCCAACCATGACGCCTACAGATGCAACCTGAAACAGCCATCCACGCTATCGTCACCGACCATTGCCACAGCTGCATCATGGTTGTGTACACTGCGGACAGTTTGTTCCTTTTGCCCAGGTTGGATACCAGCTAATACATGAGAAACCCCCACCGAATCACCGTAACGGCGGGCAACCGGATAGGTGTCTCGACTCAGCATCATGGTTTCAATGCCCATTGCTTCAAGTGCATCTACGGAACTTGTGGCATCAGGCTTCGCTTCATCATGTAGGTGATGACCCCACGGTCTTTGCCTTTCCATCGAACCACTATTGGGGTGCCGTCAGACACTGCGGCGGCGGCTAACCGACCTTGCAGGTCGGAAAGGTTCCCTAGGTCGCCATAGCGTTTTGCTTCCAACACTGCGGTTTTCGACATGCCCTTCGGAATCTTTCACGGGAAGTTCAATGAGACCGGTGAAATTACCAAGTTCATCAACTTCAATCTGACTCACCTCAATCCAGCCCGGGATAGAACTATTAGAAGACGAATCCGCAGCTCCCGAGCGGCGCGCACTAACGCCCCGCGACACAGGATGATCGGATTCCAGGGTGAGAACGCCTGCGACACGAAGCTACTAAATCAGGTTTTCACCACGACCAGCGGTGACCGTCTCCCACCGTCATTTCGCCTTCACTCAACGCCCCACCCGGTTGAAGATACTAGTGCGACTTGATCGAGCCTGCGAACCGTTTGGGCATCTCGAATGAGCACACCTTACGTGCCGCATTTTTCAATACCTTGACGCATGGCAACGGATGCGGAAACCGCCAATGCCACAGGTGCCACGCATCCTAAAAACGGCTAGTGCTGTGGCGAACGCCTGGTTGACGTTGTTCGTAGCAAGCGCCCAAAGGCTAAAATCCGTGAACGCGATGGCTATGGCTGTTGGGACTCAAAAAGAGGCAGTTTTTGTTGCAAGAGCATCAGAATGGTCTTGGTTTATTGAGGAAAATAGCCACCCACCGATAAACCGCAGCAAGCCAGGTACGATGTCCTGTGGCAACAACTCTGATTTTTAGTGCTTTTTCACCATTACACAACCAGCATAAACTTTGCCGTTTACTTTTGTAGCGATTTTTCCTAGCCCCTAGAGCGCATGCATCATCGATCGCTGACCCGCCAACAACCACCCCATCAACAGGGATGATAGCACCAGCGGGCACAATAATGTCATCACCAACATTGAGCTTTTTGTATTGGTACTTTCTTTGTTCTATTGATTTTGCCATTATTACGTAGTTTTTCTACCACTATAACAGTGCTATTTGGAACAGGTTTGTATTGGGATAATTCCACGGGAAGACTGGCCCGACTCTACGCACAAAAATTCGACCAGCCAATAGGAAAAACGTCATAACGCAAGCAACGTCGAAGAATAGTGCACCATTTTCGAATGCTGCCAATTTGATAGCAAAAAGTTCAGAGTCACTCCGATATGATATCTTCCCCACATCAGTGAAGATAATGAGCGCTAGCGACCATAAATATGCGAGCGTAATAGCAACAGAGCTAGCGCCGTCTGAGCGCAGACATGCCTGCGTCGAAGCCCACCAATAAATGACCGATGAAATGGGTAGGCACCATAGGTCACTACTGGGAAAACTAAGCAGAGCAACGAACCACTGCCAATAGTTGAATTGCAGACTCGGCATGTAGCAAATCACGATTACCGGAATGGTGAGGAATGCGCTAGCGAATAGCCGCCACCTAGTAATGAGATTCCGAGCGGTAAAAAGCACATCTGTAGGTTCTTTGGACAAATCGTTGTTCTGCCCCGTCAAGAAAACCAGATTTGCGTAGGTATTCTAGCTGTTTTTCCTCCTCAAGTGCTTGTTTATGCAAAAAATGTTGTTGGGCTAAGTGCTTACGGCGGTGCTGCCGCCGCGACCTCCTATACTGGCCTTCTTCAACATCGGACCGCTCATCGCCGGCGTAACGATGAATCAGTTAAATTTGCCTCAATACCATAGTGTTTGAAGATGCCTACTAGTGCCGAAATATCCACACCACGGTTTGCGGAAATCCACGCCATATTCGATGTATAAACGATCCGGCTTTCACACCATTGAGCTGTTCCGAGGCTTCTTCGATTTCACCTATGCTAGTGGCACTTCTCTGCCCGGTAAGTTCAAGCAAAAGAGGTTCGACCCTGGAAATACTCTTCAGAAAATTCAGCGTGTGAAGATCATTTGTGTTAATCCCAACATCTGCTGCGGCCTGTTTTGCCCGCGATATCGCACTAGATACGGATGTATATAGTTGCATCGTGAGATGCGATCGGCAGAATCCGAAACATTAGCTGCTGCGGGAGTTTCCGCCATGATGTCATCCTTCCCAATGAGTACTACAAAAGCTAATATGTAAATATTTTCGGGGGTTGCAACAACAACCCCCTGGCTTCCTGAATAGTGGTTGAACGTAATATACCGCCATTATGGCACTACGCTGCTGCCAATGGCGGTATTCAGAGGATAAGGCTGGACAAATATGTTCAGCACTTACTAACATACGTTGCTTTTGCTATTTTTTGCGTTCGTCTTTCTTTCATCGTGCCCATGTGCCATTGGGCGGTGGTGAAAAATCCTACGGTGTTTCCACCCATTTTAGGGAGTCATCACGCGCACCCAAAACCACCGCCACCAATGCAATGACGCCAACCGTAATGGCAATTGCCCCATCAATAGCAGAAAATGCTATTGGCAATGAGTTAGCCGGAATCGTGCTAATTTCAGTATAGATAAAACTATTCGCACCCCCAGATATAACCCATAAAAAGCAAGAGCACGTCGAGCCCAAAAAGCCCGTTTTGTGGCTTTATTGAAGCTATTTACAAGCGCAAAGATAATGCCAACAAACACTATTGCTATGGCCCCTCCAATAATGCTGAATACTACAACATGTAACTGCTGTGTAGCATCGGGAATTAATCTGTGGGTCACCGGTTTTTGGATTATCTGATGAGCTGTTTCTTCTCGATTGAGAATCTTCTCTATAACTTCAATGATCTGATGAATTACTTCAAAGAACAGGACAAACGCCCATGCCTTTACGGCTAACACAACGGTTTCTGGTCGGCCCAGCTCATCCTTTTAGCGTCTGTCTTCCATTATCCGTTTGGGCATGTTTCGGAGTCTTAGTATTAGGACCTCCAAGCGTTTTTGGACGTGGAAGAACGCCGCCTTCGCCCCGTCGAGGCTGGCGGATCAGTGATATTCGGTGAGTTCACCAAGTCTATTCTTCCTCTCTGCACCTTTTATTTATACGAGCAATTCCATCATGACTTATCTAGGATATTAGCAATAAACCAACAAGCTTATTATTAGTTTATTAATAGCGAAGCATCCTCGCCGCATCCAGCGCAAAATAGGTGAGTATTTGATTTGCCCCCGCTCGTTTAATTGAGGTTAATGATCCCATTATGACAGTATCAAGATTTAACCACCCATTGCGAGCAGCAGCATGCAACATGGCATACTCACCAGAGACTTGATATGCAGACATGGCACTAATGATCGCTGTGCCACCGCTGCGATCACGTCAAGGTAAGGCATTGCTGGTTTTAACCATAACAAAAATCTGCCCCTTTCAGCAATGTCAAGGCTTTGCTTCTAAGAGCGATTCTTTCAAATTCGCTGGGTCTTGTTGGTATGCTCGACGATCCCCGTCAGAGAGGACCCGACTGCTTCCCGAACGGTCCGTAAAACGCTGAAGCGTATTTAGCGAATACGCCATGATAGCCACATCTTGATAACCAGCCTGGTCAGGTGCTTGACGAATATACGCAATCTGCCCATCCATCATCCCCTGATGGGCTCACTATGCGCCCCCGCACAGCCTGGGAAACTGCCATCTTTTGGTAAAGCGCAAGCGTTTTATCGTTGTCGACATAGGTATTTCCCCACCGGTCTTCGGCAAGCACTCCACAGTGACCATGGTCAGTGAACTCATCCAGGCAGGGTATCCGCCATGATAAGAATATCGTTGCCAAATTCTTGCCTGAGCTTCTGCGATTGCTGCATTCAAGACTCCAGTTTCACTCCATGCTTGGGGAGCCATAAGCATCTTTATCGGAGTCAAGGGTACACCGAACAAATCTATACACCGAATACCAGCATCAATCGACTGTTCCACAATATTTTTCAGGGTGTGTATCGTATGCTGATACTGACCTGGCATTGATGAGATTTCTCGACAAGCAGTGATACCGTCAGCAATAAAGAGCGGATAAATAAGGTCTGCTGGAGCAACATGAGTCTCAGCCACCATATCTCGCATTATGGGGGTGGTGCGAAGTCGACGCGGCCGGCGCAGCGGAAAACCGCTATTAGTCGGCTCATGGTTATCAGTCATGGTTACCTCCTGTAAAAAGTACCGCCTGATTACTGCCTGATAGGGTGGTGCCTGTAGTTATGGTTGAAGTTTCTGCCGCGCATAGGTAGCTAACGCATCAGCTAGGGCCTCTGCTTCCGAAACCTCAGGCACCACTGCTACATTCAATCCTAGTTTTTTCGTAGCTGCTTCAGCAGATGGCCCGATACATGCTAGCAATGTTTGAGGGTGTGGACGTCCCGCGATGGTGATGAGATTGCGAATCGTGGAACCCGAAGTAATACAGATTGCGGTGATTTGTCCAGTTACTAATAGATCGTGAATATTTGGTGGGGGTGGATCCGCGAGAATAGTGCGGTAGCCAATGATATCATCCACAATCCACCCTTTTGTGATTTGAGCCCATCTACCAGCGTTGATGGGGCAATATTGGCATGGGGAACTAAAATTTTACGACGTTCTTCCGACCGAGAATTTGCCGGTTCAAATGCCTCAACTAGGCCCAAGGCATTTTGCCCAGTTATTGGTGGTTGTAAAACCGGATCAAGGTGGTAATGACGAGCTACGCGGGCCGTAGCACGACCAACTGTAGCTACCCGAGTCTGTGAGTTTAGGGGACCGGTCATGCGCTCTGCTATGCAGCGGACCGCATTTGCGCTAGTGAATACCACCCATTCGTAGGTGCCTGCGCGTAGCTGACGTGCCGCATGGTGTAGTTGTGTGAGGTCAACGGGAGGCACAATGTGAATAGTAGGAATGCTAATAACCTCAGCGCCATAAGTTTCCAGGCGAGTTATTAATGAGTGTGATTGCTCTGGGCTGCGCAATACCGCCACTTTCCAACCATGTAACGGTAGGGTCATGATGCGGCAAGCAATGAGGAAGCGCCATCATTCAGGAGCGCGCGTGCGACGGTCATCCCGAGGTTTTCGGCAGTATCTATTGGCCCAGCAGCAGTGGCACGAAGTGTAGCGCTACCGTCCACGGCAATCACTGCGGCATGAAGCGTCATAATGTTGTCGGCCGCAACCGTGGCATATGCGGCCACGGGGGGCAGTGCAACCGGCTTCCAACCGCGCCAACACTACCCGCTCAGTGTGTGCGCAGGCATAAGCTTTGGAGTCAGCGATAGTGGCTATTGCGGCTATCGTGTCTGCATCATCCGCACGGCATTCAACAGCCAGGGCCCCCTGGGCTGGAGCGGGAAGGAATTCCAATGGGTCGAAAACTTCAGTGGCTTCATCAGCACGATGAACACGCGACAACCCAGCGTAAGCCAGTACTACAGCATCTAATTCACCATCATGAACCTTCGCCATGCGAGTATCAATATTGCCGCGTAATGGAACTGTGTGAATATCAGGGCGAAGCGCCTTAGCTGCGCACTCGCCGAGGAGCGCCGGTACCAACCACAGCACCAGTGGGAAGCTCAGCAAGGGTGAGGTTATTCCGGGCGATAAGGCAGTCTCGGGCATTTTCCCTGTGGGGAACGACCAAGGGAAAAACGCTCATCAACAGCTGTGGGAAGATCTTTGAAAGAGTGCACCGCTATATCACATTCACCTGCTAATAATGAGTCACGAAGCGCCTGGGTAAAAACTCCCACACCAATTCGTTCCACCGGAGCTAGGTTGACATCACCAGTGGTTGTCACGATACGGAGCTCGCTAGGATACCCATGTGAGGTAAGGGCATCACGAACATGTCCAGCCTGAGTGGTCGCCAGTAAACTACCACGTGTGCCGATGATGGGCATTTACACTCCTTGAGTTTGACGCAACTGTTTATGTTGCTTTTGCAATGTTTCTGCCTTAGTGATGGTTGCCAGCTTCGCAGCATCGGGAAGCATGTCAAGATCAACTTTGACAGGTTGAGAGTCATTATCAAGCCCAAAGAGTTCCTGCAGTGCGGTTTCATAACTCACTACCCCGGAGTTAGCTGCGAGTTCTTTTACTCGAACCGTAGGTTGCTGTAAAAGCTTATCGACGACTCGACGCACGGTGCGGCTGACTTCTTCAAATTCGTGGTCATCCATGTCAGGAGTGCGCGATTGGAGCCTTATCAATTCAGTTTGAATAAGGTCAGCGGCATGGCGTCGTAAAGCAGTAACTGCGGGAGCAATATCTTTAATTCGCTGCTGGGAACTGTATGCTTGCAGCTCCTCAGCTGATAATTCGTAATGCCGCGCCATCACTTTCAGTCTCATCTTGGTGCAGCAATCGGAGCTTTTCGATATTCACCAGCCGCGCCTGGGTGCCTCGAATCACATTATCATCAATGTCTCGCGGCAATGACAGATCCACCAGCATTAATGGGTGGTCGGTGGGAATATCGTCCCGCGAAATAGTGAAATTTTGAGAACCCGTAGCCGACACCACAATATCAACGTGAGAAAGTACCACGGTACGCTCGTCAAAAATCTACAACGGTAGCCTCCACACCAGCTTCCCGTGCATGCTGCGCCAACCGTTCCGCACGTTCCCGAGTGCGATTCGTCATGATCAGTTCATCAACGCCTTGCTTGCCTAAATGTGTGGCAGCAAGTGATGCCATCGCGCCGGCACCACGACCAGGGCTCTGTGGCCAGCGAATGGTTGTGATTCATCTTTCACCCCCAGCTGGGAGACAGCCTCATCGAAGGCAAACGACACCATGGACACGCCAGCATTATCAATGTCAGTCTCTGTATGAACTCGCTTGCCGGGTACGAAGAGCTGCTTGTACCAATCCGATGCAGCTGCGGCCCCACCGTACCCGAATTGGCCGCGTATTGGTAGGGCAGTACGTACCCTGACCGATGATCTGCTGCTCCCCGTCACCATGGAGTCCAGACCCTGCCGCCACCAACATTAAAATGCTCAGCAGCAGCATCTGCATATCGAACATACAAATAATCACGCAAAACGTCGATGGGAACACCACTCATGTCGTGAAGCACATCGACCACATCGGAAACACCCTGGTGAAAATTAGTTGTTGTTGAATAAACCTCAAGTCGGTTGCAGGTGGACTACAATCATTGATTCAGTCAATGCTGGCTGCCGAATCAAAGCTATAGGTGGTTTGGTGTCGCACGGACTCATCCATGCTTAATTTTTCCAGCAACGCCACTGGCGCGGAGCGGTGGGACATCCCCACTACCAGCACACTCACGCTTGCATCACCGTGTTCCTCTCACCGATTAGGGCTCGGCATTCATGTCAGGGTTGTTACCTTCCTGCTATGACTGTAACAGTCCAATTCAAACTTTTAGGTTGACTATTTGACGCTACTCTGATCCATATCACCGTAGTAGGGGGTCGATAAGTTCACAACAAAGCCTTGGCTAACTCAGCATTATCCACTTCCCAACATGCGAATTCCTCACCATCAACCACTACAACTGGTACCCGATCACCATACTCTGCAAATAATTCTAAATCGAATCGACATCACGGTGCACCAAATCTGCCCCCGCCGCAGCCACAATGGGGGCGATTTGCTTTTGATACGCGACCACAGGAACCATGATTCTCGTACCATCAACTCAACCACATGCACCACAGCGTTTTTCTTCCCTGCTCATTCACTCACCTATCGCACCGCCCAACATATAGATTACAGTGGATATTCCTGCCCTGCGCTGCTAATACACAGTTACGACGCAGTAGAAGACTACCATTAGATAGGATTTGATAGTGACCTTGGAAAGGTTAAGTGCGCGCCATGTCCCCACCTGATCCACATTGGCACCAACGACCTGAAGATTTTCTTGCCGCTTGGTCTAGTTCTCGTGGCAATTTGCGGCGGTTTTTGAAGACATTGCCCTTCCCCCATTGATAACCACACCCAACAACAGGCTGGTGAAGCTGCCGCCGCAAAAAGCTGTGGCGGAACTCTTTGATTTAGATCTCAGTGAATTTACTTCCCGGACTTGATTCAGTATCAGGGTCATTTACTCGCCGCAGGAATGTCACGGCTCACTCCCCAGACCCTGGCTATACCGCAGGATGCTGGAGCTGCGGCATTCTTTTGATGTGGATAACACGCTCATCCAAGGATCATCATTAATCGTTTTTTGCCATAGGTCTAGCCAAAAACGATACCTCAAATTATCAGAGATACTCCCGGTGGTATGGAAACAAATAAAAATTTCGTATCACGGGTGCTGAAAACGCCGACGATGTTACCGAAGGACGCCAACAGGCGCTAGCGTTTATTAAGGGACGCAGCGAAGCTGAATTGGTGGCATTATGTGAAGAAATCGTTGATAAAAAAACATGAGCGAGAAGTTATGGCTGGGACCAAACAATTGGCTGACACCCATATAGCTAACGGCCACCAAGTATGGCTAGTGTCTGCCACCCCAGTTCAACTCGCGCAGATTTTAGCAAAGCGATTAGGGTTCACCGGTGCCCTTGGAACAGTAGCGAAGTCAAAGATGGAGTATTTACTGGTCGACTTGTGGGGGATATCCTCCATGGCCCTGGTAAACGTCACGCCGTCGCCGCCCTAGCCGCCCCTAGAACGACTTGATTTGAGTCGGTGCACCGCCTATTCAGATTCCATCAATGATGTGCCCATGCTATCCATGACCGGAAACGCAGTTGCCATTAATCCAGACCGTAGACTCCGTAAAGAGGCAGAACATCGTGGTTGGCAAATTGAGGATTTCCGCAGTCTTCGGAAGGCAATACGAACATTCGGCATCCCCGCATTGGTAACCGCGATATTTAGTTGGCAGGCATTGAAGCGCCGTTTTTCACCGAGGTATACCGCCGCAATAATCACCTTGAACCATCCCGAAAATAACCAAAACCGCCCCAATCAAGGGCGGTAGAGATTATTTGCCGAGCTTACGACGCTGGACCCGGGTGCGACGTAGCAACTTGCGGTGCTTCTTCTTGACATGCGCTTACGACGCTTTTTAATCACAGACCCCATAACGGTTTCCCTCGCTTTACTTTCTAGATGTACGTACTTTCTTGTCAGCCGCCCGCACGGACCAAAACGCTAAATCACAGCCGAAGTGCACTTTTCACCCGCGAAGTCGTTGTTGTTTCAATAGTGAACAACAAACAATGCCGTATGTAGGCGTGGTGCTGACACGAATGGCCTTTATCTTACCGATCTAGCAGGCTTCCAACAAAACCAAAGCGACGTTCCCACCCGCCACCCATTGCTTATAATGGGAAACAAGTCACGAAACGCCGCTTTGAGCTCGATCAGGCACTACCCAAACATCATTTATCCCTACCTCATAATATGAGGCATCAAGATACTTGTTTACTGCCGTCTCGTGAACACGGAAACTCCGTCCTACACGGACCGCAGGTAGTTCACCTGAGTGAACTAACCTATATACAGTCATCTTAGAAACGCGCATAATGTCCGCGACTTCGGCGACTGTCAAGAAGGTTCCATTATCTCTCTAGCCATAATTATCTTTACCCTTCAGCAGTGGCGCGCTGCAGGCTTCCCTCCCGCAGAATAAACACGCACGTGCTAATAGAAGCTTAGCGTGAAACATGTGACTGGTGCGACCTATTGTGTCGAAAAATATGCCAAAGAGATAGAAATCCTGCCCTATAGTTCTATGGGAAAAACGCCAGTCGCTGGGGTTTCCGCAAACATACAAAAATGAGTGACATATGTCTCATATTATTATTTTTAGATGTATCGTGGATTTATAACGGTCACCAAAAATATCTATGTGGGGGTTCGTTCAAACCCCCACAATAGGCTTTGTTATTAGGTCAAATCCATTAGGAAGCACCAAGTTCTTTCGAACGACGGGCGCATGCCTCAGTGGCACGATATACTGTTGCCCGCAAACCTGCTTCCTCAAATTCTCGGATAGCAGCAATGGTGGAACCACCAGGAGATGAAACATTGGCCCGCAATTCCGCAGGCTCCGCACTCGTATCCAATAGCATTTTTGCCGCACCGTAGAAGGTCATGGTGCTCAATTCCCCGAGCTGCATCCCGAGTTAAACCTAAATTCACACCTGCATCAATCATTGCCTCAACTAATAGAAATAGGTAAGCAGGTGCAGAACCTGACATTGCAGTCACCGCATCCATATCATGTTCATCGACCACTCGCACCGCACCAACCATACTGAGCAGATCTTTGACCCGGGCTAGTTGTTCTGCTTCCACGAACCTTCCCACCGCCATTGCGCACATACCGGCACCAACTAGCATTGGGGTATTGGGCATCACCCGAATCACTGGGGCACCAGCAGCCAGGCCCTCCTCCACCACGGCAATGCTAATTCCTGCTGCTATGGAGACCACCGTCGTGGCCTCATTATTGTCTATTCTGTCGCTTATTTCTTCGACCACGGATGCCACTACTTTAGGTTTCACACAAAGAAAAACCACATCAGCACCGTCAACTGCGAGGATGTTATCGTCAAACGTCAATACCGCGTACTTATCCCTGAGGTACTGGTTACGTTCAGGTTCACGGTTGGTCACATGAATGTTTTTGGGGTTGATGCTCCCCATTAATCAAGCCAACGATGAGCGCTTCACCAATTTTTCCGCCACCGATTACTGCTATGGAACTCATAAATTCCACCATGCCAAAAATTCACCGGGCACGCAGCATTACATGATGATCACCGGAAAAATCACTCATATTTCTTGTACACCTCAAAAATTTATGGAATGACAGTTTGTCACCGAGCAGCGTCGACAAGCGCAAAAATACTGATAATTGAAATATGATTTCCGCACATCCCCACCCTAAAACAAGCACTGAGATCATAAAAACCACCGTAACCATCGCTTTTCATAGTGTGGGAAGGCCAGCGAAGTGGTTACGGTGGTTATTTTCTAGTGTTCTATAGCATCCCTTTCTGCATCTTCTGCATGAATAATCTTTGTTATATCTAACTGCCACGCCGCGCCCCTGTATGGGTATCCCGCCGTCCTGCCTGAATCGGCAGGGAAGATAGCGCAAGATAGCTTCGCCGGGGACTTTTATGCCGACATGTTCACAATAGCCAGCGGACCGAATGTCATGGTGACACCAACCAAACCTGCAAGTGTCATGGAAAACCCATCCCACGAGGTACGCAGCATGTGCACGGCACCAACAATTATGGTGATGGCCACACAGGCAAGCCCAGCAACGATGAATTTATTGCTGATGCTATCCCACAGAACTTGGAACCCGGCAAACACGCCCACGCCTACTAGAACACCCACAGCCGCCATGCCCAGGATGGCTAGGACGGACATTTTCTCATTGGACGATTCTTCATCAAAATCATCTTCAAATTCTTCTTCGAATTCATCGAAGTTATCAATGAAGGGGTCGTCCGCGGGATCATCAATGTCGTTACGAGCACTCGATAACCGCCCCCGCCCCGGACGGCCCAGATCCATGTCATCACGATCATCAGTGTCGTTATCATCTTGCAGGTCAGTTTGTAGAGCCTCCTGCACATCATCGTCTTGTTGCATCTGAAGCGGCTGGGATAGCCGTGAATGACGATATGGGAAACGCCCATGCTCATCATCATGCGTGTCGTGCGATTCTTCAAAGCGCCCCATATCGAACCGGGATTCTTCAAATTCCATCACACCTGTGGCGTCCGGAGCATTCATATCCATATCAGCTTCCGTATCGGAATCATCCGTCACATCCGCATCATCGTCAACGTCTTCGCCCTCAGTAAAGTCATCGTTGGTGAACATGCCACCGGCATAGGCTTCATCGGGATACGCATCATCGTCAACGTCATCATAATCGTAGGAATCTTCGTAGTCGTAGTCATCTTCGACCTCTTCCATGTCCGATTCGTCGATGCTAGTTTCACCCATGTTCTCGGAATCGTCGAATTCGCTGGTTGCTGCATCTTCGGACTCTGCGATTGCCGGGAATCCAACTACCATGGTGTGGTCTAACGCATCGGCTTCTGAATCATCTGTGAACGTGTTTACCGAGGCATCAGCTGTGTCATTCATGGATGTCATCGAATCAGCCACTGACTCGCCCGATGAGCCCCGACGCATATCGTGGCCGGCGGTACGATAGCCTAAACGTGCTGCGGTTTCCGACTCGTCTGACACTTTTTGGAAGGATTCCGTGAGCGCTTTTTTTCCGCCCGAGTTGGTTGGGCGATCTTTTTTTGCATAGGCAGCTCCGGTGGCTGCGCTAGATCCTCCACGGATGCCTTAGTAAAATGGTGATCCTTCAGCCGGGGGAATGTGCCAGTCGTAAGCCGCACCGGACCACCTTCATCAACCACGGACAACACAATGGTGGAATCGTCACCAGGGGTAAGATCCGCAAAAGGCCGTTCCGATTCCCCTTCAGGGGTCAGGGGAGTTACAGGATCCTGCGTCAATGATTGCTTCATCACCGGCTTCATGACTGGCTTTCATGGCCGGCCGAATCATGGGTTTCGGCATAGTTGGCAGAGATGCCGATGGAGCGGTCTTAGCTGTTGCCGAAGAACCAGCGACGGAACCAACAACAGCAGACTCTGCCGGTGCAGAACCTCGTAATAGTGGAGCTGGCCGCAGCAGCCGGGCTAGGGGGCAGTGGCTGCCGGAGGTTGATGGGCGGCTGCGACCGGAACCGCATCACGCGAATTCGAAGAAGTGTACGAAGACCCCTCCATTCCGCCTATCCCACCGGTATTCCCGGCTCCACCGGAAATGGGTCCACCTGAAACACCCGAGCCACCCGAGCCACCATGACCATCTCCTATGGCCCCACCAGGATTGTCGGTTTTACTGAAGAAAGACAAGGTCGCTGGCGGTTCTGATGGGTCAGAGTGTTCTGCCTGCCCCCGACCATCCTGGCCGATATCACCATGGTCGTCGAAAAGCGATGTGACGTGCCCAGCTTCTGTCGGCGAATCGCCAAATAGCGAGTTAGATGCAACCGCACTGAATGGGCCGGTATAGGTGGTTTCTTCCGCGTCAAGCGGACTGCTGGAATGCCGGGATTCGGTGGGTTTTGCCTCGACTTTTGGAATGCGACCAGTCAGCTCAGCAACCGAAACCCCGCCAGAGTCAACGCTTCGGCGCCGCCGACGCCGAGGCGTTTCTCGCCTCCTCCTTCGCCTTCTCGGCCAGCTTTCGCCAGCAGTTCGGCGACAGTGTTGTCTCACCATTGTCTTTATGCCTTCCCACTTTTCGGACAGGGACCATCGCCCTGTTCAATTCGCCGGAGAATAATTCCTTCGCGTAGCGCCCAGGGACAAATCTCCAGCTTGTTTATATTTAATGCGCGCATTGCTGCTTCTGCAACCAGTGCACCCGCCACAATTTGCTGCGAACGACTGGGAGAAACTCCTTCTAGTTCAGCACGGTCAACCGCTGTCATGCGGGATATAAACGCAATAAGCTGCCGCAAACCTGGTGCCGTGAGCTCACGGGTGATATGGAGGCCCGCCGATGAGGGTGCTGCACCGGTTAATCGTGCTAACGTCCTGAAAGTTTTACTAGTTCCCACCGCCAGCCTAGCGGAACCATAGTTACGCATTGTTCGAGTGGGTTCAACCAACTCTGCATCAATATAGTCCCTGAGCAGATTTATTTTTACGCTCAGGTGGGTCAGTATGGAACCAGTTATGTGTCAGTCGCCCGGCACCGAGGTTCAACGAAAACGCACAATCGGGTTCTTCATTTACTCCAGTAGACATTTCCAAGGAACCGCCGCCAATATCAAGATTAATGATACGTCCAGCGGACCAACCGTACCAACGACGTGCCGCAAGAAAGGTGATCCGCGCCTCATCCTCACCGGATAAAATCGTCAGTCGTACCCCGGTTTTTTCGTGAACATGTTCTAATATTTGCTCCGCGTTGGTTGCGGAACGCACAGCAGATGTTGCGAACGGTGTGAGTTCATCGCAGCCAAGCTGATCGGGCCAAGGCGGCAGCTTCTGCCACATTATCGGTGAGCTTTTTTTATACCCTTATCCGTTATGGCACCATCCTCGTCAAGATACTCAACCAGCTTGAGGTTAGTTTTCCAGTCACTCATGGGTGTCGGCGGCCCACCCCGGCGCGCATCTACGGCGACGAGGTGAACCGTGTTGCTGCCCACATCTAATACACCTAATCTCACAAGAATAAGGTTAGACGGTCTACGGTATTAAATTGTGAACCACCCCGACATAGAGACTGTATATCTTGGTTTTCCGAAATCTTCCCCGGCCGCCCATTCTATTCTTGCTGGTCAGGAGCTTGCACCGGATTTTCCCCGGCAATGGTTAGAGTTTGTTCATCCTAGTGATGAAAAAAACATGTGTTTTCTATTGATTTAACGTGGTTAGAATCACATTATTCCTGCGGGTTTGGTACCCCGCATGTCGGGGTATTTTAGCTGATTTGCCAAGTGTGGGCTGCTGTCACCACGGTGCATTTTTATGTGATGAGACAGATCGGGATCAGTTATTTGATGCTGTGTCGCGGATGCCTCGACGGTTTTGGCAGTTTTATTCCGATGAGATTGCGGCGTTTTCTTGCGGACCCGACAATCGTTAACGCTTCGGATGTGGAGCCGTGGTTGGTGTGGGATGAGTTGGATGATGAGGATGGCAATCCTGAGCCTGCGTTGAAAAACCGCATTGGTGGATGGGGCATGTATTTTTGCGAATCGCCAGGGCTGGCCAACTGGGGTGGGTTGTGCTTTGCATCAGTGGGCGGTGGCTGCCGGGGAGGATTTGACGGTGGTGAAGCCGGAGGTGTGTTGGCAGTTGCCGTTGCGCCGGTTGGAGGCGTGGGAAAGAGCGTGCGGATGGTGAGGAGATTTTGCGTACGACCATTACCGAGTATGAGCGGCGGGGTTGGGGGTAATGGTGGGGAGGATTTTTGACTGGTATTGCACGACGGCTCCTGCTTGTCATAAGAATGCGCAACCGTTATGGCAGTCATGTGAGGCAGAGTTACGGACACTCATGGGTGATGAGTGTTTTGAGGTTTTAGCTGGGCATTTGCGAGAGCGTGCAACGCTTTTTCGACGCCCAGGGTTGCCGCCGGCAGCGCTGAATCCGCATCCGGCAACAGTGACGGCTTTTTCGGGATACTTAAGGCGGGAGGCTGCATTGTTTGGCTGCCTCCCGCCTTAAGTCCTATTTTATTGTTGGCGGATAGTTTTTAGGCGTTATTTTTTTAGCACCTTGAGCTGCAACTGCGGCTGCACCTGGCGGCTGCGGCTTCGGGGGTCGAGGTAGGTGCCACCAGGGTTGAGGACTTTGCCTCGGAGGTCGAGTTCGTAGACCAGGGGGATGCCGGTGGGGATGTTGAGTCCGGCAATATCGGCATCGGAGATGTTGTCCAGGTGCTTCACGAGGGCACGGAGGGAGTTACCGTGTGCTGCCACGAGGACGGTTTCGCCGGCGAGGACTCGGGGAAGGATTTCTTTTTCGAGTAAGGGACGAAGCGGATAACTACATCTTTCAGGCATTCAGTTGCTGGCACTTCGCTGAGGTCAGCGTAGCGGGGGTCGTGTGCCTGGGAGTAGGTGCTGTCTTCTTCGATGGCTGGCGGCGGAGTGTCGTAGGAGCGACGCCATGCCATGAATTGGTCATCGCCGTATTTTTCCTTGGTTTCTGCTTTGTTGAGCCCTTGCAGTGCACCGTAGTGGCGTTCGTTGAGACGCCAATTACGGACGACGGGGATCCAGAGTAGGGTCTGCTTCATCCAGGGCGATGTTTGCGGTGCGGATAGCCTGACGGAGCAATGAGGTGTAAACGACGGTAGGGACGATACCCTTTTCTTTGAGGAGTTCTCCGCCACGTTTTGCTTCTGCCTCGCCTTGAGGGGTTAGGGTCGACGTCAACCCATCCGGTGAATTGCTGGAGGCGTTCCACTCGCTTTGACCGTGCCGGAGCAGCACTAGTTTTCCGTTAGCCATAACCTAGTGTAGCCACAATTTTCACGTCCGAACATTAAACTTATTGTGGACTTTTCTTACACTTTATTGGTTTTTTTACGTGTTTTTCGCTGGAGACCACCATAGAACCAGGCGGAGGTGACGCCGCCGTCGATGAGGAAATCGGCTCCGGTGATGAAGTTGGCGTCTTGGCTCAATAGGTAAGCGCCGAGTTGGCCAATTTCTTCGGGGGTTCCGCGCGACTTTGCGGGGCTTTTTTCGATCATTTCTCGATAGTTGCCGCCGGCCGGCCCAGAGAATTCTTCGCGGGCCATGGGGTCATGATGATGCCGGGTGAGATGACGTTGATGCGGGCACCGCGGGCTCCCCAGGTCATTGCTGCGGCTTGGACACGGAGGGTGTTTCCGCGTTTGGCGATTTGCATGGCGTGCACGGGATCGGTGATGTAGCGCAGCATGGGGAGGTTGAGGAGTTTTTCGGTGGGGGTGATGGCGAGTTGTCGGTCTTCGGCGGCGTAAAGTGCGGGAAGACGGTGTCCGGCGTGGGAAGAAACGATGATGCTGGCCCCTCCTGCCGTGATAACATCGCCGAATTTTTTTCGAGGATGAGGGCGGTTCCATAGAGTTCTACGGTAAGGATGTCGGTAGCAGTGGTGTGGGTGGGTGCGGCACTGGCGGTGTGAATGAGGTGGGTGAGGTGTCCTTGGCTGATGGCGAAATCGCAAAGGGTTTGAACGGATTCGCGGGAGGTGACGTCGACGGTGGTGGGGAACAGCGGTGAAGCCGGTTTGGAGGAGGCTGCGTGCAGATAGTTCGGCGTTGTCAAGGTTGCTGTCGGCGAGGATGAGTATTTTACCGGCGCTTATTCTGCGGGCAATGGCTTGGCCGATGGATCCAGTACCAATGAGTACAACCACCTCCGAGCGTTGCTGCGCCATGGTGTTTACCTCACTTTGTGTATTTTCTGTGTGATTTCGTCAGGGGTACACCTATACCCTACATAAAGCTAATAAATACCTGATAGTACATGGTGGTATTCGTGATAAAATGGGTACCCCCGTTAACGGAATAGGTGTTCTACTATCAACGAATGGGATCGTATTGGCTACAGAAAATATTTGCCCAGCCGTAGCATTTTGGTCATAGTGGCAGCATACAGTCGGCGTGGTAGCAGGCATGGCCCAGCGATGGGCATGATACGTTGTTCAGCAATAGTTTTTGGTTCCGTGTATTTCAATAATCCGGTCACACCATGTCGGCGCCCCATGCCGCTGTGTTTCATCCCGCCCATAGGTGCAGCAACTGATCCGAATGCGGCAGCAAAACCTTCGTTGATATTCACGCTGCCTGCATGCAATTGGCGGGCAATACGTCGCGCTGTCACAGGCTTGGCAAAGATACTGGCGGCTAGGCCATAGTTGGAGTCATTGGCCTTGGCAATAGCCTCGGTTTCATTATTGACGGTTTCTATGTATACGACTGGGCCGAACACTTCTTCCCGGTATAGTGCGGCTTCTGGCGGCACATCGGTCAACAGGATAGGCGCCAGGAAGCTTGGCCCCAGGTCTGGCCGCGGCCCGCCAGTGAGTAAGGTTGCACCACGGTTTACTGCATCGTCAACGAGTTGACACACATGCGTAACGTGGGCCGGTGAAATTAATGACCCCATGTCTTCCGCCCACCCGCCGGTACCAATATTGAGCTTTTCGACGCGGTTTACCAGGCGATTCGTAAACTGGGTAGCTATGGCTTTATCCACTAAAATCCGTTCGATAGAAACGCATGAGTTGTCCCGAGTTACTAAAACACCCAGTGATTGCCCCGGTCACTGCGCTGCGAATATTAGCGTCCTGGGTCACAATCATCGGGTTTTTACCGCCGAGTTCCCCGGAAAATCCGACGAGTCGCCGCCCAGTACGTTCCGCCAATTGTTGCCCCGTGACAGTGGATCCAGTAAACATGACATAATCCGCATTTTTCAGCTATCGCGGTCCCCACCACCGCACCTGTGCCCGGCAACACCTGAAACACGTTTGATGGTACGCCTGACTCCCGGAGGATTTGCTCCCCCAAGAGAGCCGATAGCGGGGTTTGCGCATCCGGTTTTACTACCACTGTATTACCAGCCACCAGCGCCGGCAGAGCATCAGATAGTGTGAGGGTCAACGGATAATTCCATGGGGCAATAATGCCCACAACTCCTCGTGGTTCCCGAACCACAGTTGTGCGGGTCATCACCGGTAATGCGCCCCGTACCCGCCGCGGCCGCAACAACCGTGCCGCATGCCGAGCATAGTATCGGGCGTTGATAGCAACATCCATCACTTCATCTAACGCACTTGCCCGATTCTTCCCAGTCTCCAATTGGATGATGTCTAACAGTTCATCGCGGTGTTGCAACACAGCATCGTGAATCCGCATGAGGATTTTTGCCCGCTCCACCACCGGCCGGGAGCCGCCCACGCAGCCTGGGCTGCACGAGCATCCTGGATCGCTGCCAAGGTTTTTTGCCGCGGAACATGCCGGTACTGTGGCACACACACTCCCGGTACGGGGGTTTATAACCTGCATCATGGTGGTATCGCTCATATCCTCAGCCTACGCTGGGGATCATGTCCACCATTTTCATCTCCGGCGCGGCCCGTGGAATCGGGCGGGCGATCGCCGAATTATTCCTCAACCGGGGTTGGATCGTCGGCGCCTATGACATTGATACCGTCGATTACACCCATCCAAATCTTATTACTGGTGTTCTCGATGTCACCGACGCCCAGTCGTGGCAAACCACCCTGGCGGAGTTCGCCGCCCACTTCACCAGCACTATCACCGTTGTGGTGAATAATGCGGGGTTCTCACCTCTGGTAACATCGCTGATATTTCGCCCTGCAGCTATCGAACACCAAATTTCCGTGAACTGCACTGGAATAGCGCTCGGCGCACATGCCGCATTCCCACACCTCGGACTGGCAGCACCCTTGTCAATATGGGTTCTGCCTCGGCAATTTTCGGCCAGCCCACCATCGCCGTTTACTCAGCCACTACAATTTTTCGTGGCTGGGCTACCAAGCCCCTCAGTTTGGAGTGGGCAAAACACCATATTCGAGTCATTGACCTATGGCCGCTCTGGGCTAAAACCGACCTGTCCTCTCATGCTAACGCAGGTTCCATCAAACGTCTTGGCGTCCACATCACCCCTAACCAGGTCGCACATCGTGTGTGGGAGGCAATCCACCCCCACAACCGATGGCAGGCGGGAAAAACTCCATTATGGGGTTTCCGTGGCAGACACTGTACTCTATTACGCCCGCCGCCTAGCCCCCACCCGGTAGCCCACCGTATCACCCAACTCGTGGCCCACTAGGGTAGACACGTCGGCTAATGCCTCCCGATAAATTTCCACCAGTGCTGCTGCCGATGACTGCCAAGAAAACTGAGCAGCGTGGGTTACCGCTTGCTCGGCCATTGCAAGCCGCATGGCGTCGTCGTCAAGCATGCGAGCACTAGCATCAGCCCAATCGTCTGGGTCATGACCATCAACAAGAATGCCGGTTTCCATCCGCCACCACAATCGGTAACCCACCCACCCGGGCCGCAATAACCGAGTACCGGACGCCTGCGCTTCGATCACCACCAGCCCGAACGATTCATTATAGCTGGGCGCAGCAACGATATCGGCTGCCCGATAAATTTCCACCAGTTCCTCCGGCGGCGGGGATCTAAAAACCGAACTCGATGCTCTAGCCCTAATTCATGCACCAACCCAATGTAGTTTTTCCAACGCGGCACCAGCACCCGATGCCCCACCACAAATCAATACTCTTCAGGTTTCGATTCGGATCCCGCGCTACTAACCGTTCCGTCGCCCGAATCAACACCTGCGGGCCTCTAAATTCTTGCAGCCGACCCACAAACGCTACCACTTTCGCGCATAATGGGATTCCTAATTCACGCCGGGCCCGCTCCGTATTTCGCTCTGTGCCTGGGGTGAATAATTCTGATGTCTGTGCCTGGAGTCATCATCCGTATTTTATGGCGGGTTGCGCATCATAATGATGCACCAAATCATTAGACTCCTCCAACGTATTCACCACTAACAGGTTTGCATTATCAACTAATTGTTGCTCGCAGATGCGCCGCGCCTCCGACTCCGGGGTATCCGTTAATGACCGGTGGTGATTTTTCACAGCCGCCAAAGTATGGGCAGTATGCACCAGTGGCACCTGCCACACATCCCGAATCAACCACCCCACCTGGCCTGATAACCAATAATGGCTATGGACCAAGTCGTAATCAATATGGTTTTCCCGCACAAATTCCAATACCCCTCGGGCAAACGCCGTCAATTGCGTGCACAGCTCTTCCTTGCTCAGCCCCTCATATGGCCCAGCAACCACATTAATAACCCGCAAATTGGGTTGTAGCTGCACCACTGTCCCCTGACTGGGGCGGGTAGCCCGAGTATAAATGTCCACCGTAACGCCCAGCTTTTGCCAAGTGTATCGCCACATTAAGAATGTAAACGTTCATGCCGCCGGCATCACCAATGCCTGGCTGTTGGAGCGGAGAAGTGTGCATAGATATCATTGCAACGCGCATATTTTCAGTGTAGTTCTTCCCTAATCCCGGCTTTTACATTGGGTGTTTAAATTATTGGTTGTTATGGTTACTGGCACGAATGTAACTATCATCATTGCGCAGTAACTGCGCTACGCTCCAGAATCCTTCGTAAGGAAATGCTCACGTTGTGGGGTATGCTTCTAACTACATATTTTCATGTGGTAGTTATGCTCCACTCTGCGTTGAGACACACTACGCTATTCATAGCTATCACCCATAATCCATGTAGCGTAAGGATGACACAAATGCCAAAAACAGGAACCCTCATCCCAAAATTCACCGAGTCATGAGGCTGCACAACCAGAAACGTTGAATCAAGATACGCAGGAAACACCAGCCATATCTGAGGCATCAGCAGCATCCGAGGAAACCGCTGGGCAGAAGAAACCACAGGCCTATGAAACAAAAGCCTGGCTTGATCTTTATGGCCCATGGACTCCGCACTCACTGGATTATGGTGACACCACGCTGCTGGATATTTACGACAATAACCTTTCCCTCAACGCCGACAAACCCGCAACCTATTTCTTCGGCCGCACGCAAACCTACAGTGAACTAGACAAACAAGTACGGTCTGCCGCCGCAGGTCTCCGCGCTCTAGGGGTACGGGCAGGAGATCGCGTCGCCATCGTCCTTCCCAATTGCCCACAACATGTTGCCGCATATTTCGCGGTCCTAAAACTCGGGGCAATCGTGGTAGAGCATAACCCGCTATACACCACCCACGAACTCGAATCCCCCTTCAACGACCATGCAGCCCGAGTAGCCATTGTTTGGGATAAAGCCGCTTCCACCTTGGAAAAAGCTACGCCGAACCACCCCTGCTGGAAACCATTGTGTCGGTGAACATGATTGATGCGATGCCCAAGGCAAAACAGTTCATTCTCGGGCTACCGCTACCAATGATTACCAAACGTCGAGAGGCACTCACCGCACCCGCACCAAACTCCATCCCGTGGGATCTGCTCATCAGCTCAGCCCTAGCGGCAACGGCGACGATGTGGTGTCAAACATTGACGTCACCACAAAATCCGTCGCGGTGATCCTATACACTTCGGGAACAACCGGAGATCCCAAAGGGGCCCAACTCACCCACGGTGGACTCTTCGCTAACTTATTACAGGGCAAAGCCTGGGTGAAAGATCTCGGCAGCGAAGAACGGCTACTGGGGGCATTACCGTTCTTCCACGCCTATGGGCTCACTATTGTGCTGAACCTGGCTGTCTATATTGGTGGCGAAATCATGCTCCTGCCAGCACCACAAATCCCCCTCATCATGCAGATCATGAAAAACGCACCCCACATGGGTCCCGGGAGTGCCGACGCTATACCAGAAAAATTGTGGACGCGGCGAAAGCCGATGGCATTTCCATTAACGGGGTGCGAAATTCTTTCTCGGGTGCATCCACACTGCCGGTAGACACGGTGGAACAATGGGAAAAAACTCACTGGCGGACTACTGGTAGAAGGCTATGGCCTCACCGAAACCTCCCCATCATTGTGGGTAACCCCATGAATTCCAATCGGCGACCTGGCTATGTGGGCATCCCATTCCCAGACACAGAAATACGAATCGGCAACCCCAAAAATTTGGATGAGACCATGCCCGACGGGCAAGAAGGCGAAGTGCTGGTCCGGGGACCACAAGTATTCGCCGGGTATTTAAACAACCCAGAAGCCACCGAAAAAGCATTCCACCACGGCTGGTACCGCACCGGTGATGTGGGCATCATGGAAGAAGACGGATTTATCCGCCTAGTAGCGCGTATTAAAGAAGTCATCATCACTGGTGGCTTCAATGTGCACCCACGAAGTGGAAGAAGCACTGCTGTCACACCCGGATATTACCGACTGCGCCGTGGTAGGCATGCCACGCAAAGACGGGTCAGAATCCGTGGTTGCCGCCATCACACTCGGCCCCGGCGCGGCATTGGATCCAGAGGGATTGAAGGAGTTCTGCCGCGGCCGGTTGACCCTGCCACAAGGTGCCACGCACGTTCTACCACTTTGAAGACATGCCACGGGACCAAATGGGCAAAATTCGGCGGCGCGAAGTCCAGGCTGAACTTATCCGCAAGTTTATAAACTAACACCCACCCACACAGGTTCGGGGCAAGGCTCACACCGAAGGTTTTTCTACCCCATTGCGCACAGTACGGGCGAGCTCTACCAGATCTTCGGTGGTGGCACTGCCGCGATTCGTGAGCGCAAGAGTGTGTTTCGTGGAAAAGCCGTGCGGGGCCATCTTCGGATAGCCTTTGGGGTAACCGGCGCGCTCGATAAGCCAGGCGGCGGAGAGTTTTTCCGCCCACCGCTAGCGTCGAAACATGGCATGGCGGCAGCATCGTCTGCGCCGTGGAGCTTTTCGACGACGGTACGAACGTGTTGGACAACTTCGGGGAAACGATGGGGTTTGGTGAAGAATGAGCCTGCGGACCATGTATCGTGATCGTCGGGGTTGTACACCATGCCTTTCTTTTTCCGTAGCCGTAGAACCTCAGCGCGCACGGTGGTGGCGAGCCTGCGTGCTTCGATTTTCGTTCACGGATACGTTAGGGACCCAGGGCGAGTTCCCCAAAACCGTAGTGGTGCTGATAGACCATCATTGCGGAGTCGCAGTCGAATTCCGAGCACGACGGCTTTGTTGGTAAATTTCAGGTTGGAGTAGCGGTAGGAAAGTTCCAGGTCGGCGGAGCGCACCCACTCCCGAACACCGGTGTCACGGCGGTAAAGCTCCACTTCGGTGAGGACATCGGCGATTTCTACACCGTATGCCCCAACATTCTGCACGGGGTAGCGCCAGCACTGCCGGGTATGCCGGAGAGACATTCGATGCCGCCCATACCCTGATCGACAGAGAGGAAACAACCGTGTCCCACACGGCACCGGCGTCGGCCCTCAAGTTCACCAGTTTCTTTGTCCAGGTAGATTTCGTCGCAGGCAACAATGACCGCTATGAGGGGGAATATCGCCGTCGGCAATGACAAGGTTGGAGCCACCGCCAACGACGAGAAGTGGAATGTTGTGCTTGTCGAGGAGTTGCACAATGTCAACAACCGCATCACGGGTGGTGCAGCGTAGTGTGTGGGCGGGTCGTCCCCAAGGTGGAGGGTGGTGAGTTGGGCGAAAGTGGTATCGACGAGTTGTACATCATCGCACTTCTCAACGACGCCGCGAACATGGGCGTCGAAAAAGCTGTAATCAGGGTTCCATGAGCATAGTCACCATATTAAGGGTAATCTGTATGCATGACTACGCGTAGTTCGAATATTGTAACCATTAAACATCCAGCTCAATCGGTGCATGCTGCTTTGACCACCGAAGAATATTGGGCTCATGTGGCTGCTACTCTGTCCCCCGAGCCTGGCGAGGTGCATGAATTTGTGCCTACAGACGGTGGCGCGGAAATCACCTTGTACGAGGTGTTGCCGCTGGAAATTTTGCCGGAGGCTGTGCGTTCGATGATCAGTCAGGCACTCAAAGTCAAGCGGGTAGTCACGGTGGGGCCGTTGACGGGGGAAACCGCTGCGTTGTCGTACACTGCTGACGTCAAGGGGACACCGGTGGATTTCAAGGGCACCATCAACCTATCTGGCAGTGGTGACGAAACGACTCTCGAATATGCGAATGAGGTCACGGTTAATATTCCTTTCATGGGGCCGGCCATCGAGCCGAAGGTGGCTGAGGCGCTAGGAGAGTTGTTTGGTAACGAGGGTGCTATCACTTCCGACTGGGTGGCCTCACACTAATTTTTTGCAGATTTTATGGCGAATCATGGGCATAATCAGCGCGCACAGTTTCGCCGTCATTCACAACAGCCCATTGGGACCATCACCCGTGGCACGACTGGTTTTAACCGGCTGCGGAAGGTAGACCGGTGGGTTTTTTTATCATCCTGAGCTGCACCAGAAACTACGTCCGCATGCGGTTGCGGCACCGTTAGCCATTGATGTGGGCTATGGGGATAGTTACACGACGACGTGTGAATGGGCGTGGTGGTTACGTCGCATAAACCCGCACATATCGGTGGTTGGGTTGGAGATTGATCCTAGCCGGGTATTGCCGCCGCGGGATGGGGTACGGTTTGAGCGGGGTGGGTTTGAGTTGGCGGGTTACCGACCCCATTTAGTGCGGGGCTTTTAATGTGTTGCGGCAATATGATGTGACGCAGGTGCCGGATGCGTGGAGTATGGTGTGCGGCCGGCTGGCTCCCGGGTGGGGTTTTCATTGAGGAACATGCGATGAGCTGGGTAGAGCGGAGCTAGTTGGGTGTTGCTTGATCGACGGGGGCCGGTGTCGCTGACATTGGCGTGGCAACCGTGGGATGTGGCGAAACCCTCAGATGTGGCAGAACGGTTTACCTAAAATACTGATCCACCGGAATGTACCGGGGCAGAAAAATTCACTCATTATTGCAGCTTTGCGACGACTGTTGGGGATAAAAACCAATGGTTTGCAGCATTTGGGCCGCGAATCCGGTGGCGGGAAACCCAAAAGTTGTGCGTGAACACTTGCCGATCCCACGACCACGGCTGCTTCGGGACAACATTTTGACGGTCCCATGGTCGGTGGTTGAACCGGAAACAACCGTATTTTTGTGATCTTGTGGTGCTGATTGTGGCACAATCGAGGGTTTATCAGCCACACTAGATGGTTATGAAACAACGTTCATCTGCTGGGAAAAATCCTCCTAACAATAATCATCGTGATAGCGGTTCTACTGCTGCTCGCCGAGTTTGGGCTGCGCTGGTTTATTGGTAATCAGGTGGTGCAGGCCCTGGCAACGCAAAGATACCCAAACTTCATCGGAGCAAAAAGAGAAGCCTAAAATCTCATTTTGGCACATCACCTCTATTGTTGGGCCTGGTCAAGGGGGAAATTCCTCATGTTGAACTGGATACGCCATCAACGATAAATATCAAAAAGAATGCTGATTCCACCATTAGCGAAATCACCGGGGTACCCAAGACTCGCATGGTTGCTGATGGGTTATCGCTATTAGATGCAGAGAATCCCACCGCTCGCACCATGACGCTGGAGGTAGAGCCGGACGATGCTTTCTTGCTGGCGATGGTGCAATCAGCCGTGGCGGAGCAGGATGGGGCAGGTCAAACGGATGCGTCTGATTTGAAGGCGAATCTGCAGGGGATTTTGCAGCAGGTGGTGAAGGTTACCAAGGTGACAAGTAATCCGCAAAATTCCACGATTGATGTGGAGTTTACTAATGGGGCGGCCACGTTAACGCTGAAGCCTAAGGTACAGGATGGCAATTTGGGTTTTGACGCGGTGAACACAGCATTATTTGGTTTTGCATTGCCGTCTGAGGTGACGGAAACCGTGTCAAAGGGCCTGAACGAGAACATTTCCAAGGTGAATACTAATGGCATGGCCACCGATGAGGTGACAGTTATTGATGGTGGGCTGCGGATTAAGATGAGTGGCCAAAACGTGAAATTGTCGGCGGCTTCCCAATCAATGCAGACACAATAAACCAACCACAATAAAATCATTCCTTGTGGGTTCCCTGCGCACCGGACGCCACAAGGAATTGGTTCTGGATTGGGGTTTATCTGTAAGGGTGAGTGAGCACGGAGTTTGTGGGGGCTCTCAATAGGCTTAGAGAGCTTGAGAACCGCCGCCCTAAGTTCTTAGCCGAACCCAGGTTGATTCGCTACCTCACCATTTGCTGCCTAACGTGTTCGGTGTTGCTTGAGGCATCATGGTGCAGAGCTGTGCAGTACATGATGGTTATCCAGTTTTATTCCGCTGAATTAATGTCTGTGTTGAGCCATATGGCGGCATCCTGGGCACATGTGGAGCTTCGCCCAATGGCAATGACAGGAAGCACTGATGCTAAAACTGGGTGGGGAGTGGGGTCGGGATTCAGTCACGCCCGTGCAGATGGCATCGGCACCACTGGTTTTAGCAACGGTGGCTAAGGCAAGGGCTTGGGCATCATCAAATTTTTGGGTATCTATCATGATGGCTAAGGTGGTTGGATGTGGTACAGCTTCTCGCAGTAACACAATTTCAGCCATGAGCGGTTCATGAATACCCGTACTGGTTGTTCAAGCATGGCGCCGGATATGATGCTGGGGACGGCGATAATGAGTCGTGCGCCTTGTTGTGCCGCTAGCCGGGCTTCGCTGGCTTTGACAAGTTGATGGTGGTTACCTGTGGGGTAGCCAGCGAAGCTAGCAACGTCACCTGTGGCAAAAATCCAACATGTTGGGGGCACGCAGACGCTATGGCCGGCAGCGCACGCCGCAATGATTTCTTCCGGCTGGGGGTGAGGAATGTGCGATAGATTTTTCATGCGCGGCATTCACCAGTGTTTATGCTAGCTACCATCCGTAATTTCCGCTCAGGATATCGTTGATTTTGTGGTCGCACATCGAACCAATACAATCCGGTGATGACTATGCCAATCCATGATAGGAACGGCATGGCGATAGCTATGGCTAGTGCTGATAGAAGAAACGCAATCCAACCCATGCTAATTTTTCCTTGACGTTCAGCGACAGTGAACGCATCTTCACGAGTGGTAGCTGCCAGTAGCGCCCCAATGAGCGCGAAGATCGCTATAAAGCTCAATAGCCGAATAGAATTGCTTGGTTGAGGATGCTTTCAATGTTCATAGCCACAGTTTTTATTCCCTGCAATATTGATGGTTCTACGGGTTATTGTATATATGGTTGGGTTACAACGGGGAGATTGTGAAGAGTAGATACGAAACAGTGTAAATAGCAAGACCTGCCAGCGCCCCCACGATAGTGCCATTAAGGCGAATGTACTGCAAGTCTTTGCCCACCATGAGTTCGATTTTGTCGCTTGCCTCATCAGCATCCCACCGTTCGATGGTTTCAGAGATAATGCTGGTTACCTCGTCCGCATAGTTATCAGCGAGGAGGCCGCTGCACCAGTGATTCGCTGGTCCACGGAGTACCGCAATTCGTCATCTGTTTGGAGTTTTTCTCCCCATGTCATGGATAGTTCTACAATTTTTGCGGCGGAGTACGGATTGGTCATCACGGGCTGCGGATATCAAACCGTCACGGGCGCTGTTCCAAAGAGTTCCGGCGGCGTCGTGCACGGCAGAGGAATTCATGATGTCGGTTTTTGATTTCCTCAACGCGGGCGATCATGGTGGGATCGTGTTGTAGGTCATCAATGAATTGGTTGATGAAGCGGCGAATAGCGTGACGGGCCTCATGGTTTTTATCGGCATTGACCGCGGCAGTCCAGGTGATGAGCTCACGGTATACTCGGTCGCCAACAAGTTCGTTGACAAAAACGGGGAGCCCAGATCGGGGCGCGATCATCAAGCACTCGGGTGATGAAGTCTTCTGAGGTGAGCGCTTTTTATGCATCCAGGCGACAAATTGATCGACTATGTTCAATTTGGCCACCATCGGCAAGAGTTTTTGCAAGACTCGACCTAGTGGTGGCCCCATTCCGGTTTGGAGAGTTTATCGATGAGTGAGGCTCGGATAACGGCTTCTGCATCTTTAGGGATCAAGAGCGTTAACGGCATTGGCTACAAATTTACCTACTTCCCTGGATACTTTTTCCGCATTATCTGGTTCAACAAGCCATTTGGCAATACGCTCCGGCACTTCGGCCTTAGAAACTTTTTCGGTAATGAGTTCCGCATTGAGGAAGTTCTCACCCACAAAAACCGCTGAGTGCTTCACCAACTTGGTCCTTTTTGCGCCGGATAATAGCTGTGTGGGGTATTTTTAGGCCCAGGGGTAACGGAAGAGTGCGGTCACTGCGAACCAGTCGGCCAGGCCACCAACCATTCCAGCTTCGGCAGCAGCACGAACAAAACCAACCCAAGCACCAGTGTGTCCTTGTGCCTCCCACCAACGACATCCGAAAAAATATGACAGCGGCAATAAGCAGCAATCCGGTGGCTAACGCCTTATACCGTCGTAGTTCAGTACGTCTGAGTGCCTCCATTTCTGGTGAGGGGCCAGGCACTGCTAACCGTTGTGTGGCGGTGATTACGGGTTTTCCATATTTGCTATTATCCTGTTTTTATTTGTCGATGCTGATTTCAGTAAGGTCCTTTTGAACATCGCATGTCTGCCTATATCCGGCATGAACCATCTTGAATGTCGAAAACCCCGCCGAAGCGGGGTTTTCTAGATGTAAACGCTTTGGTTAGTTTACGCGACCAGTTTCAGCGCGATACCGGTAGTAATAACGACGACCATACTGAATGAGGCCAAAACCACCAACTAACAAAAATCGCAGCTAGTACCAAGCCAATAATCAAATACGTGGATGCATAATCACTGATATGATACACCGAACTGGCTGCCCCAAATATTGTCAGCCCGATCGCCGCCAATGACGACAGGGACAAGGCCCATGCCAACCCATGTGCTGGTGCGTAGCAGGGAAGAATGCGGAGCCATCAGGCGATGGATCATAACCATCAATGTAGTTCGTGCGGCTAGAAACCTGGCCGTCGAAGACCGGGTACTCAGCCATCTGGTTTTCGGCTGACATGGACGTGCCTTTCTTTCTGAAGTTTTTAAGCAGTGTGAGTTAAATGCGAAAAAATCGAGATATTAATCAAGAGATTATGTTATCAGTCTAGCAATGCCCTGACCAAAGTTCAGGCATTACTCTGATATTGTTACCAAGACTACTTTCACGAGCTCATAAGCACTTATGCGTCTACGCATCCTTGGCGGTAAAGAACGCACGAGCCCGTTCTTTGTTCACCGCAGCCACTGCACTCAATGGGATACCTGCAGGGCAGACATCGGCACATTCACCGTAGAGGGTGCAGTGGCCAAAGTTGGTTTCCAACTCGTCGATCATCTTACGAGCACGGCGACCGCGTTCTTCTTTACCCAAGGGCATGAGTGACAGGTGGACCAGCTTGGCACCAGTAAACAGGTGGGCGGCACCATTGGGGCACGCGGCCACTGCAGGCACCACAACCAATGCATGCAGCATGGTCAAGGGCAAGCTCTGCCGTTTGGTGATTCATGTGCAGAGTGTCGGCGTCGGGAGCGGTACCCGAGTTCACGGACACATAACCACCTTGCTGCATCACTCGGTCCAGGGCAGACCGGTCGACCACCATGTCTTTGATCACGGGGAATGCAGCGGAACGGAATGGTTCGATCTTAAGGGTAGAACCATCTTTGACGTTGAGTAGCCGCTGTTGGCAAGCTGGCTGGTTTTGTTCCAGACCATGAGGACGGCCATTGACCAGGAGCCTGCAGGTACCACAAATACCTTCACGGCAGTCAGATGCGAATGCGAAAGGTTCCTCCTTCTTCGATCAACCCAGAGTTAACGTGATCCAAGAGTTCGAGGATGGACATTTGAGCAACTGCGTCTTCAACGGTGACGTATTCGAAGTGTCCTCGTGATACGGACCGGCCTGACGCCAGATTTCAAGATGGAGTTTCATTACTTGTAGTTCCTTGTCATCAGAGGGATGGCTTCGAAGGTGAGCGGCTCGGCATGACGAATGAACTCGCCTTCGTTCTTACCTGCTTCCCAGGCAGAGACGAAGCACCAATGTTCATCGTCGCGCTCGGCTTCGCCTTCTGGTGAGAGGTGGTCGTCCCGGAAGTGCGCGCCACAGGACTCATCCCGGTCAAGGGCATCAATACACATGAGTTCACCCAGGTCACTGTGGTCTGCGACACGGGCAGCATATTCCAGCACCTGGTTCATTTCGTCTTGCGAACCAGGGATACGCAGGTTGGACCAGAATTCTTTGCGTAGTGCCCGAATCTTTTCGATACCTGACTTGAGGTCTTCGATGTTACGTGCCACACCGCAAGAGAAATACAGGATTTCACCCAATTGGCGGTGATAGTACTCGGGGCCGTGTGGATCACTGCCCTTAATGTTCATCAACCGGTCAGCGCGGGCTTGAGCGCGGTCCAGAGCAACCTGAACAGCAGGTGCGTCTTCAGCAAGTGGTGGCTCATTAAGGTGATGAGCCAGGGAAGTTGGGGATAGTGAACGGCAGAGTGAACCAGCCATCCACAGATGCCGACAACAACGAGTTTGCGCCAAGACGGTTAGCACCATGGTATGTCCAGGAGCACTCACCGGCGGCAAACAAGCCAGAAATTGAGGTCATTTTCGTTGAAGTCAGTCCACAGGCCACCCATGGTGAAGTGGCAGGTGGGGGCAATACGCATGGGAGTGGTGTAGGGGTTTTCGCCAATGGCTTCTTCATACATTTCGAAGAGGTTGGAGTACCGTTCCCGAATGGTGTCTTGTCCCAATCGTTCAATAGCGTCACGGAAGTCGAGGTAGGCTGCGTTATGCAGCGGCCCGACCCCGAGACCTTTGTTGATTTGTTGGGAGATAGCACGAGAAGCCACGTCACGGGGCACCAGGGTTACCGAATGCCGGATAGCGCCGCTCCAGGAAGTAGTCGCGTTCCTCTTCGGGGATGGTGTTGGGGTCACGATCGTCTTTGGGTTTGATGGGTGACCACACTCGACCGTCGTTACGCAACGACTCCGACATCAGAATGGTTTTGGATTGCCATTCAGAATTCACCGGCAAACCGGTGGGGTGGAATTGGATAAATGAAGGAGATGCTAAATATGCCCCGGCTTCAAATGCTCGCATCATAGCACCAGCGTTAGAGTTCTTCGCCAGCGTAGACATATGGAACACATTGCCATAGCCGCCAGTACCAAGAATGACCGCATGGCCAGTGTGGGCTGTAAGTTCACCGTTGATGAGGTTACGCATCACCACGCCTTCGCAGCGTTTCTCACCATCAGTTTCTGTGATAATCAAATCCACCATTTCGTTGTGAGTGAAGATTTCCACAGTTCCCAAGTGGATTTGGCGTTGCAGGGCTGATGCTGTAGACAGCTGCAACTGTTGGCCAGTTTGTCCACGGGTGTAATAGGTACGAGACACCTGCACACCGCCGAAAGAGCGGGTAGCTAGTGCACCGCCATATTCCCGAGCGAACGGAGCGCCAATGGCGTTCTGTGGTCGATAACCCGAACGGATTCGTAGGCTAGCCGCCAACAGTCGGACTCACGACAACGATAGTCACCGCCTGTGACAGTGTCTTTCACGTGGCGGTATGCGCCGTCGTTATCGACTTTTTACCACGAGCGGAGTTAACGCCGCCCTGGGCTGCAATGGAGTGGGCACGTCGGGGAGCATCATGGTAGGTGAAAAGCCTTAACGGTGTAACCCACTCCGCCGAGTCAGCAGCTGCGGCAGCGCCTGCTGCCAGCCCAGTTCCGACAACGAGAACTTTGAATTTACGACGGTTGGTGGGAAAACCAACTCCATGTGGTCTTTATGGTATTGCCACATTTCTTTGGTGGGCACGCCCTAGGCTCGTGATTCGGGATGGTTCCCGGCACCACACCGGGGAACAATGGAAGCTAGGATGTTGGAACTCGGGTCGAGTTACGGTTTCAGAGTGAGTGCTCATTGATTATTTACCTTTTCGTCCGTTTATAACCTAGTGGATTAACCCTAGGGCGATAGACAATGGGATGGAAATATTGCCAATCATCACAACGGCCGGAACCAAAGTAGGACAGTGCTAGCATGACCGCACGGGTGCGCTTGCCGGTGATGCCGAGGTCGGAAACCGCCAGATAGATGCCATGGGAAAGGTGCAGGAAAAGCACAACCATAGCCAGAATGTGAAGATTGCGACTGGCCAGCGGGAGAAACTAGCAATCATATTGGCGTAAATATGACCGTGTTCAAAGGCGGTCGGTGCGGCAGGGGCTACGCCCAGGGTGAGGTCAAGGATGTGGAAAATAATGAAAGCCAGCAGCACAATACCCGTAACCAGCATGGTTTTTGCTGGTAAAGGGAGTTCATTCCACCAATAAGGTTGGTGCGACGGAATTTGCCACGAGATTTGCGGGACCGCCCGGTAGTACGAATGCACCATAGATATGCAGAATGATGGCAGCTAGCAACACGATACGGAAAATCCACAGCATAGCCTCATGGGGTAGCAATGGATAGAACATCTCACGCAGCCACTTGCCGTACACGTTAATAGGACGACTTCCGTCCTCGTACGCAGGCAAGAAGACCTTTAAGTTACCAACCATGTGGAATACCACAAAGGCAGCAAAGAGCAGGCCGGTGACGGCCATTGATAATTTCAATACCCAGGTCGGGTGTTTCGGCCGATCACGAAGCGGTTTTTCAGTAATTCTTTGCCGTGAGCGATTGCGTCACGATCGATGTTAGTTTACAGTCATGGCACCTCCAGTGTCGTCCTTACTTTATTCTGCTTTTTGAGGGTCTCCAACTACCTACTTCACCGCTATGTGTCTTATGTCATATAGAAAAATAGCCAACTACCAGCAATTTAGGGGTAGCCTGGCCTGAAAATATGTTGGCCATTGCAGTGATTCCACCCCACTAACAGGGGTTTTGGAAAAAGCGTGAAGTGACATCTCTTTGACGTTCCCACAATGATCCAAAAATTTTTGTGTTAGCTAAATCCCACCCGTTTGGTATCAATCGAAATGTTGACGCTGAGATGGGTATCAAAACTGACTGTTGAACTGCATACTATCTGTGTTGTGTTCGAAGATACGTTATGCCCTTGGTTTTACTGCTATGGCAGTAAACCAAAGGAGCATAACCTCCGTAACTAACTGAACTAGCCGCAAACTAATTACGGGTGCAGTGGGCCAGGATTAACTACAGGTTAATCATATGCCCCATGATGCCTTCTGCTGCCTCTTTCATGGCTTCAGACAACGTTGGGTGGGTGTGAACGTTCCGACCGATTTCTTCACAGGTGAGATCGAACCGTTGTGCCAAAAGTGAGCTCTGCAGCATTTCAGACACTCCTGAACCAACCATATGGGCACCTAATAGCTCCCCGAACTCGGCATCAGCCACAATCTTGACGAAACCTGCGGATTCCGCTAAACCTTGTGCCTTCCCATTCGCCGAGAATGGGAAAGTGGCACTTTACTAATCTTACGATCTGCAAACTTCTGTTTTGCCTGTTCTTCGGTGTAGCCGAAAAGAAGCAACCTGCGGATTACAGAATGTTGCCCGTGGCATCATCATGTAGTCGCCAAGTTCTTGAGTCTCGGCGTTAGCGATGGTTTCTGCCGCAACCACACCTTGCGCTTCAGCGACGTGAGCCAACTGCAACTTAGCGGTCACATCCCCAATGGCATAAATGCCAGGAACATTTGTCCGCATGCGTTCATCAATGTCAATGGCACCCCGGTCGGTAAGTTTCACACCGGTGTTTTTCCAGACCATACCCCTCAACTCGTGGGGCGAAGCCGATGGATACCATGACTCGATCAGCCTTGATAGTGTCAGACTTGGAACCATCCTTGGATTCCACATCTACTTCCACACCTGCACTCCCACCCAGGTCACGGATTGCGGTGGTCTTGTAGCCGGTGAGCAGTTTGACACCAAGTTTCTTGTACTGTTTTTGCAATTTCTTTAGAAACGTCGGGGTCTTCATTCGGCAATACCCGATCCATAAACTCCACAATGGTAATGGACACGCCATAGTTAGCTAGCACATAAGCGAATTCCATGCCGATAGCACCAGCACCAACAATCACCATTGACTTTGGTGCTTTGGAGTGAAAAGAATCTGTTCTTCAAAGGAAACAATGTTCCCACCAATTGTCACGCCCGGCAGTGAACGCACAACCGAACCCGTGGCAATAATGCAGTTATCAAAAGTAATGATTTTACCTGTATCTTTACCCTCCCGCACTTCAATGGTTTTAGCGTCTTTAAAAACACCTAAACCATTGATCTCGGTAATCTTGTTTTTCTTCATCAGGTAATGCACGCCACGCACGATGCCTTCAGACACTTTGCGGGAACGCTGATGAGCAGCCCCAAAATCGAAAGAGGCATTACCGAGATGCCAAATGTTTTTCGCCTCGTGGTTAAAAATGTGGGCCACTTCTGCATTCTTCAATAATGCTTTTGATGGAATGCATCCCACATTGAGGCATACACCACCCCAATACTGCTTTTCTACAACAGCAACCTTTTTACCAAGCTGAGCTGCGCGGATAGCGGCAACATAGCCACCAGGACCGGCACCAAGCACTACTACGTCAAAAATGTTCCAGTCACATATCCAGAATACGAAAAATCACAAAAAATGTCGCATTTTTCGCCCGAACACTACACGATCGCTAAGTTAACGGAACCCTATTCACACGCTCTTGCTCATGCGTGCTGCAAGAAACCACCATCATCTTCCACCGCTTCGACTGAAATTTTTACTGTGTAGTTGGTTTGCCAGGGTTTTAAAGCATACCTAGGCTCTCGCTCAACGTACTGGAGGTGGAAGATCCCAAGTTCAACAGAACACCCAAGATTTCATTAAGTTTGATGGTGATGAGTTCAACAAAAGATAGGTCCCGCATGAGTTTCTCCTTAGATCAATGTGGCTTGAAGCCTTTGACAGTGATGACATGAACAATTCATGTATAGAGCATGTGATCCATTCAGGAAAACCACATGAGCTATCACACGAATATGTGTTCTTCTCGTTCCTTCTTATTTATTACCACTGTCATTCTTCAGCGTTACATGGTAACTATGCAACCATGGGGTATGTTTCTCCCCCAAATTGGTCCCCCTTATCTATTAACACATCATGGTAGCCTGCAGGCCCAACCGAAAATCGTTGAAGTTTCCATTAGTATCAAGACAATACCCCCTCATGGAATGCTACTACCCCCAGGTGGCGGGGTAATTTCTCACTAGGTCCAGCGTATTGCTGGTTTAACTTATGTAATAAACAGGGGTACCTATAGATATTTTGCGACTCGATGCTCTATCATCAGCCTTATCCTCAATTGTTTTAAGTCGATAAGACTTATAGATGAGTGCGTGTTGTCACAAGCTGATGTTTTCCGGCACTGTTAACAACTAAGCACAAACAACCGATGGTAAATACAGCATCTGTAACGTCTTACACGCTCAAATAATGATCACAGCTTTGGCTGAATGAATCAGTCAAACACACAATAGGAAAAATTCGTCTATGAAGCTCACTCGTACATTAGCCGCTACTATTGCCGCACTTTCCTCTTTGCCGCCACACCACATGCCGCTTTTTGCCTCCGAAGTGACACCTGCACAGATCGCCGGTAATACTCCGCAATCCGTAATCAAGGTGGGCAAAAAGAAGGCGAAGACCCTGCATGGCGGAAGAAACTGGATGCCAACGACAATCGGGTTACCGAAATGTGGGCAACCTCACCCGCCATGGATAACCGAGAGGTCCCACTTGTTGTCATCAAAGCCGCCGACGCCAATCGACCAGTCCTCTATCTCCTCAATGGCGCAGATGGTGGTGAAGGTAATGCTAACTGGATAGCTCAAACAGACGTTATTAATTTCTACAAAGAAAAGAATATCAACGTGGTTATTCCCATGGCTGGTAAGTTTTTCTTACTACACTGACTGGGTCAGTGATTCAGCCAAGTTGGGCGGCAAACAAAAAGTGGGAGACCTTCTTAACCAAAGGAACTCCCTAGCCCCTTGGAGAAACTACTCAAAGGTAATGGCAAACGGGCCATCGCTGGCATGTCCATGTCTGCGACGAGCTCTATGTTGCTTGCTGAGCACAACCCGAAGTTTTATGACGGCGTAGCATCGTTCTCGGGCTGCTATGCATCCTCCAAGCCAATTCCTGCTGAATTCGTCAATGTCACTCTCAATCGTGGTGGCAGTTCCCAGGGAACAAATGTGGGGTCCCCTTGGTGGACCGGAATGGCAGCGTAATGACGTCCACGTTCAAGCTGAGGGTTGCGTGGCTCCCAAATTTACGTATCCAATGGCACTGGCCTGGCCGGTGAATGGGACATGCCTAATGGCCCTAAGCTCCGAAAGGCCGATCCCTTGGTCGCATCCGTAAGCTCCTCGATTCTCGTCGTTGAGGGTGGCACTATTGAGGCAGCGACCAACGCCTGCACGCATGACCTCAAACAGAAGTTGGAAAGCATGAAGATTCCGGCTAACTTTGTCTTACGTAACACTGGTACCCACTCTTGGTCGTACTGGGAGCAAGATCTGCGGGACTCGTGGCCGACATTTGAGAAGGCTTTCAGCTAAAATAGTAACTGGTTTTCTGCATTTCAGTAGAGGCAAGCCAGGAGTAACATTATTACTCCCGTAAACCCCACTAGTTTACCGCGTTTAGTGGGGTTTTACGCATGTATGCTCTCTGTGGCCTCCAACCACACGCAACTTGATGGAATAACGCAATAGTGGTACATGCAAAACATCAGCAGACACCCCAGCACCCTATTTTTTTACCCCCGATCCCCATGCCCCCAGTTTTCTCCCATTTGATGAACACCATGTGTCTCATCTCATACCATTTTTCTGCGATGCTGTAATGCTATATGTAGCTGGCCATCAGTGAAACGTGAATCACAAATCCACTCAACTAAAAAGATATAAACATGAATGACACAAAGCTGAATGATGTGAAACCACATCAACCTCAAGTGGAACAATCAATGCGGTGGCTATCAGTTGCTACTGCCATTGCTGGTATCTCCGGCTTTGCCGTGGTCATTATTCCCGGTCGAGCTTTCGGTAAAGAATCAACTATCTCCATAGAGTTCCTTGCCTACTGGGGTTATTTTTACAATTACGGAATTATTACCGGTCTGACGCAGGAAACTACTCGGGCAGTCACTACAGCTTTGGAAACCCAAAAAGCCTAGAGATAACTATGATGATTCACACGGAATAAATCCCATCACCACATCCACGGGAAAAACTTGGCTCAACCTATCATTATTGGTTTGTGGATCGCCTTGGTCACCATGGTTACCGTCATTGTTGTGGCACCACTGTGGTCGCCGCGATTCTGTCGCAGCATAACCTTGTAGGCATTATCCTGATGGCGGTTGGTTTTAGCAAGCTATACCGTGCAAGCCACTATCGCTGGCCTCATTTCTGCATCTAGATTATGGAATCGTTACGCGTTACTCATCACATTGGATTCCGTCTCACGGATGGTGTTAGCGATTATTGCCTGGATTTTTGGCTGGAAACTTGTGGCGTTCTTGGTGGTCACTGTGCTGGGGGCAGCATCATGGCTGGTGTTGGTAACTTTTTAGCTCCCAGGTGCGTGAGACTTTGCGGTTACGTGCGGATGTTTCCACTAAGCAGTTTCTTCAACGTGCGGGTTTCGCCATGGCGGCTTCCGGGGCAACCGCGGTACTTATTACGGGCTTTCCGACCTTGGCAAAATTCACCCATCCTGATGTCACACCTGTTGGTGAGGTGTCAGTCAATGTGGTGTCTTATGGGGTGATCTTGACCAGAGCACCATTATTGGTGCCGTTGCAGCAGTTTCTATCTGCCTTGGTCGTCCGGTTTTGTCCAGCATCGTAATAAACCACTGCAGGCACTATCGCAACCATTCTTGCTGATATGGTCTGTTGGGTTATTGGGAAGTTTTGCCGCATGGTTGATTGGCCCATGGCTCATGGTGGCCGTTTTGGGTGATGCGTATGTTATTTCAGGGTCGATCACTCGCATTATTCACCCTGGGCGCAACATGCACCGCATCACTGATGATTACTGGTGCCGCCGCAATGAGTATCGATAAGCACCAGTATTACCTTTGGGGATGGGCAACAGCCACACTGGTGGGTAGTTTGCTTTCTCGCTTCACCATTATCGCTAGAAAATGGTGCCTGGTTAACATTATGCATTGGCCCGCTCTGTGGGCTGGTGGTGCATATGGTGAATTTTTACGGCACGAACGAACTCATCAAGCTTATCGACGTCTGTAGCTTAGGGCGGCCGCATGCCCGGATGAGTCTGGATCTGCGGGACCTGGTTCCGGTGCTTCCGGGGTGGTGATCAGGCCACGCAGTTTCGACAACCGGTATCTGCGGGCCTCTCGAACAACATTTTGCAGGTCAATTACGTTTTTTTACCACCATTGGCTGGCATCCTTCTACCACAAGATTGCCCTTGTCATCCGCTACCGCCAAGAGTGTCACATCTGGGTCAACAACCGCATGAACGTGATCGTACAGGGTAATCGGCGACTTCTTTACCAGCGGTTTTGGGCAGCCTCAGCTACCTGTTGGTTGAATTGGGGGTGAGTTTTTCCTTGTCTATACGGATGATGATTTCCGTTCGGCCGTCATTCAGTTCATGATGCACCAACCGGCTTTGTTGCTGCTGTTTCTTCTCTTCTCGGGCTGCAACCTGAGCTTCTTCAGCCGCCCTGGCTTCCTCATCCACATCGAGGGCGAGCGGCTTTTCAGCGCTGCGCGAATGATGGTGGTTTTCACCCACTCATATGTTTCCTCATCGCTAGTGAATAGATTATAGATGGCTGGTTCTACCTCCATTATTTGGTCATCGTTGAGACCAGCAAGTTGTTTACCTATGATGATGAGGCGTTCAGGTCAGCCGTGCCTGCATCGTAAATACGGGCACGTATGTCGGGGAGAATGGTAAGAATGTGTGCAGTGGTCAACAAATGTTTGCCGTTGGCTTTGGTGAGTCCAAAACCATCACAAATCAGCATGAGTGCTTCATCGTAGTGTTCGTCGTAGATCAGCTGATATTGCAGGAGATGGTCCAAAACAGCGCGATTGTAGTATTGCGTGGCAGTCTTAAATGACTTGAATGATACGGTTTCATTGTCATCAGCAATATCGGGGCGAGTGTTTCAACAATTGCGGGAAATTCTGCTAGCGCGGACTGACGAAGGGCTGCCTGGCGTTGTCGACGCTGGTTTCGGCGAGCTTGATGGTTTCGGTGGTTTTTGCGGTTGCGTGACATGGTCATCGTGCTCCTTAGACCTATATGGTGACTGGTAGTGGACTGGGGATTTGTCCCTTTAGCACCAGATTAATCAGCGCGCAACCATGCTCGCTAAAGTAGCACAAAAGTTATCCACAAGTAAAAGGTGCTATTTTCTAGACATATATCTTGAGCTGCATAAATAAAAAATCACATTTAGGGTCACACTACACCCCGAATGCCTGTGGAATTCTACAAATATGCTACTTTCTTCCCGTGGGGTGTGTCGTTTTTCTGCCGACTGGACCCCGTATCATTAACTCTTATGAAGATGCTTGTTACAGGCGGCGCGGTTTTTATCGGCACCAATTTTTGTGCGGCGCACACTAACTACTCGTCCAGAATATGAGATCACAGTCTTGGATAAACTCACGTATGCCGGAAATAGCAGTAATCTCACGGGACTTGATGTTCACTTCGTGCAGGGGTGATGTTGCTGACCGGGAGCTCGTCGATAAGCTAGTAAAAGCTTCGGACGTTGTGGTGCATTTCGCGGCGGAAACCCCACGTTGATGCTTCGCTGCGGGACCCGGCGGCGTTTGTGCATAGTAATGTTGTGGGAACGTTTTGCGCTGCCCTGAAGCCATACGAAAATATGATACTCGGCTGCATTATATTTCCACGGATGAGGTGTTTGGCGACCTGAGCTCACCGACCCCCGCAGGTTCACGGAAACCAGCCCATATAACCCATCGTCACCATATTCCGCTACGAAGGCTGGTGCGGATCATCTGGTTCGCGCATGGATCAGATCGTTTAATATTCCTGCTACGCTTTCGCACTGCTCCAATAATTATGGACCTTACCAGCACATTTGAGAAATTCTATTCCCCGCCAAATCACAAATATTCTCTACCCACCGGACGCCAAAACTGTATGGTACTGGTGCGCAAATCCGCGACTGGATCCATGTGGACGATCACAATTCAGCGGTACAGCTCATTCTCGATAATGGCACTATTGGGGAAAGCTACATCATTGGCGCCGATAATGACCATATAACAAACAAGCAGGTCATCTCACTTATTTGCGAACTCATGGGGCTCAGCCCCGACGCTTACGAACACGTAAGTGATCGCCCCGGGCACGATCAGCGCTACGCCATGGATTCTACAAAGCTACGCACCGAATTGGGGTGGCAGCCGCATTTTACCGACACCAACACCGGCATGCGGACTGGGTTGGCGGAAACCATCACCTGGTATACCGAAAATCGCGCGTGGTGGGAACCGCTCAAAGCACAGGTTGAAGCAAATTACGCCGCGACCGGACAATAATGGAAACCAATTCGAAGCAATAGCCGGAAAAGTAGTGCCAATAACCATGAAGTCACCCACCCCTTTTTCTGCAACATCCACACCCTATCGCCGGATTATATGTCCTGCATTTAGATGTGCGGCCGGATAATCGTGGCTGGTTTAAAGAAAATTGGCAGCGGAAAAAGATCGCAGCAATCCGGAGCTCAGTCAGGCATGCCGGGAATTCCGCCCGGTGCAAAATAATATTTCTTTCAACGCCCAACCAGGGGTTACTCGGGGTTTGCATGCTGAACCGTGGAACAAATTTGTCACCATTGCTCAGGGCGAGGTTTTTGGCGTGTGGTGTGATCTGCGTGCCGACTCCCCACTTTCGGCAAGGTTTTTCAGCACTAGAATCACTACTGAGCAGGCAGTTTTCGTGCCGCGGGGGTGGCAAATGGTTTTCAAGCATTAGAGCCATCCATCTACACGTATTTTGGTGGATGCACACTGGTCGCCTCAAGCTCATTACAGTCACGTCAATTTAGCGGACCCCGCATTAGGTATTTGCTGGCCAATCCCGCTGGATAAGGCCGAAATTTCCGCCGCTGATCGCACTCATCCGCTGCTTGCCGACGCCACCGCTGTGCCCCCGGAAAGATTCTGATCACCGGGGCGGATGGTCAGGTGGGGCGGGCTTTCAGCCACCAGTTTCCCGACGCAACATTGTGTAACCATTCGGATTTTTGACCTCACCGCGGATTATCAAGCTCTTGAGGATGCAGTGAATTGGGATGAGTATGCGGTGATTATTAATGCGGCAGCCTACACCGCGGTGGACCATGCCGAGATGGATGAGGGCCCGATGCTGGGCGGTGAACGCAGCAGGTCCGGCAAAACTGGCTCGGCTGGCAACAAATCATGATCTTACGGTGGTGCATTTTTCTACCGATTATGTATTTTCCGGCGATGCACCTGGGGATCAGGATGAAACCACCCCGATTGCTCCCAGTAATTTCTATGGGGCGAGCAAGGCTGCTGGGGATGCCGCGATCGCGTTGACCACGAAGCATTATATTGTGCGTACCAGTTGGGTTGTGGGGGATGGTAAGAATTTTGTGACCACCATGGTGCGTCTTGCGCAGTCGGGGAGCTCATCCAGCCGTGGTGCATGACCAGGTGGGACGATTAACGTTCAGCACTGATATTGCCCAGGTAACAGCGTATTTATTGGCCGGGGAGCATCCTTATGGGGTTTATGGTTTCAGTAACAGTGGCCAACCACAGTCGTGGGCGCAGATAGCTCGCCGGGTTTTCGAAATCGTCCAGGTTGATCCTAACCACGTGACGGGTGCAGCACGGAAGAACACACCGCGCGGGTTTCCGCCCAGGCTTCTGCGGCATCGCCCACACCGACGGCGCCGGCCACAGCAGCAGTACCGACGCCGGTGCTGGCGGTGCGGCCGAAAAATTCGTGCCTGTCATTGGCGAAAATCGAAGCGACCGGGTTTATTCCACCGCTGTGGGAGGCTCAACTGGAAGAATATGTGAGGAATCTCGTGGCGCCTGATCCATCATCGTTCAATAGTGAAGAGGCAGAGTGATGAAAGGCATTATTCTCTGCCGGTGGTACCGGCACTCGCCTGTACCAATAACCCAGGGGATTTCAAGCAGCTCATGCCCATTTATGACAAGCCAATGATTTACTATCCCCTGTCGACACTCATTCAGGCCGGGATCAGCGACATTCTCGTCATCACCACCCCTGAAGACCAAGGTGCATTTCAGCGACTTTTTAGGCGATGGCTCGCAGTTCGGCATTCGTTTGACGTATGCGGTACAGCAACAGCAACCGGAAGGGCTAGCGCAAGCTTTTATTATTGGGGCAGATTTCATTGGTGATAGCAGTGTGGCCTTGGCGTTGGGGACAACATTTTTCCATGGTTCCCAATTTTCAGCATCGTTAAGTCAATGCCAGGGATCCACAGGGGAGGCATCGTATTCGCCTATGAAGTGTCGGATCCCTAGCCGTTATGGTGTTGTGGCGTTTGATGAGTCCGGTCAAGCATTATCTATTGTGGAAAAACCGCAACATCCGCAATCAAATTTTGCGGTGGTGGGATTATATTTCTACGACAATTCGGTGATCGACATTGCCCACACCATTACCCCCTCCACGCGAGGGTGAGTTAGAAATCCAAGCGTGAATGAAGCGTATGTTACGGCAGGGAAAGTTGCAGGGTCCAAAAACCAGCACGGGGTGACGTGTGGTTGGATACCGGAACATTCGATTCCATGAGTGAGGCATCGTCTTATGTAGAAGTTTTTGCAGAAACGCACGGGCATTATTATTGGTTCACCGGAAGCTGCTGCCTACCAATCTGGGTTTATTGATGCCGAACAGCTGCAAATTTTGGCTCGCACGATTGGACAAATCCGGGTACGGCAAGCTACTACGAAACATTTTATAAAGATGTTCAATATGAAAGGCTAGTGCTTTTATGCCCACGTCCGTGCCCCTGAATCCGCCACCCCATGCCGGGAGCATCAACACCTACAGTGAGCGTGTTGATGAGCGTATACCGCAACACTCGTGCCGACGAGTTGACCGCCGCATTGGATTCGCTTGCTTTGCAGCAAACCCGCCGCGCCGATGAGATTCTTATCGTGGAGGACGGCCCACTCACGCCAGAATTATACGAGGTGCTAGAACAGCATTGCCGCGAGCATCCTACCAGCAGACGGCTACCGCTACCGGTGAATCGGGGCTGGGCCCATTGCAGGCTGGGTTAGAAACCATTGAAACGGATTTCGTGGCCCGACTAGATTCGGATGATATTGCCGCACCGGAACGATTTGCTCGCCAGTTGGCGTGCTTTACCACAGGCCAGAATCTTGATGTGGTGGGTTCTGCGGTATCGGAGTTTTACCATCATCCGGGAGACACGCAATAATGTGCGTGCGTTACCGGAAACCCACGAAAGCGATTCAGCGTTACGCCAAGATTAATAATCCGATAAACCACCCCAGTGTGATGATGATGCGGGTTTCGGCTGTGAAGGCCGTGGGTGGGTACCAAATGTGCATTTCATGGAGGATTATGATTTGTTTGCCCGACTGTTAGCCCATGGTTACCGGTTTTATAACATCCCGGAGCCGTTAACATTTTTCCGGGTATCAGACGACCAGTTCCGGCGGCGAACCAGTGCTGGTATGTGGGCGGCAGAGCGGCAGTTGCAGCGTAATTTAGTTACCCTATGGCCTGGTTTCTTACCCCCGTTCGGTTGGGAATTTTATCATTCGTATGTCCTATCGAAAAAAATACCCATGGGCTTCTTAAACGTGTTTATTCACTGCTGTTTCACCGTTCTTCGCAGTAAGCCAGCCGCTACCCCCCGCGGTACGATGAGTCCATTATGACAATGCGATACCAATTGAACAGTAATAATTCAGCTGATTTTTCTGATACTTGGCTGATAATTCCGTGTTATAACGAGGGCCAGGTCATTCAAGGTGTCATTGAAAATGCTCGGGCTGTCTTCCCTAACATTGTTGCAGTGAATGACGGTTCACACGATGATTCGGCTTACCGCATTCATGCGGGTGGGGGACGCATTTGGTAAACCACCCGGTGAATTTAGGTCAGGGCGAGTATTCAAACCGGGGTGGAATATGCCCGCCAACAGCCGGGGGCGCGGTATTTCGTGACGTTTGATGCGGACGGCCAACACCAGGTGAAAGACGTGATACGGATGGTGCAGCGGTTACGCACCGAACCGCTGGACATTATCGTGGGAACCCGGTTTGACGCCCCAAATCGGACCACGATCAGGTTCCGTGGATTAAACGCCTAGTGCTGCAAACCGTGGTGCTACTATCACGGAAAACCCGCAAGTTAGGGTTGACAGATGCCCATAATGGGTTACGGGCTTTCAATAGACGAGTGGCTGATGAGTTGAACATTCGGATGAACGGGATGTCACACGCATCAGAAATCGTGTCACAGATCGTGGACAACCAGTGGCGGGTATCGGAAGAACCGGTGGATATTTTGTACACCGAATACTCGATGAGCAAGGGCCAATCATTGATTAACGGGGTCAACATTCTAGCTGACGGGCTGTTGGTAAAGGAAAATTTGATATGACAACTATAGTTCAGGCATTATTGCTAGCCACCACGATTTTTATTGGTGCTATATTTCCTCACGAACCGTCGTAAAGCGCGGGCAAAAGCCGGGGGTGAAACTAGGGTTCGTGCTGCTAGTGTTATTAGCGATTTGGGCGGTACTACGGCCAGACGATGTGACGGTTGTGGCGCAGGCTGTGGGGGTCGCCCGGGGGCACGGATTTAATGCTCTATGTGCTCATCATGGCATTTGGGTTTACCACATTGTCAACGTGGATTCGGTTCCGAGAGCAAGAACTACGATACGCACAGCTAGCCCGGGCGATAGCACTACAAAATGCGGTACGGCCGGAGGAAGAGTTTCTCACATAGGTGGCCAGGCCATTAAACTAATGCCAGTTTTGGCTGATCTAAGGAGTATGCATGGCACAAAAACGCTTGCGGCTCACCTCCGAGGGTGGTGCGCCTTGTCATTATATTCGCCATCATCGTGGCTGTTATTGCTGTGATCGGATATTATGCGGGGGTATTATAAAAGCCTCCACTGGGCAACACAACCAGGCGGATTTGCGCGCCACAGCAACCTCCCGAAACCACAAAACGGAAAGATCTCGCACCGGCAGGCACCGGCAGCGTGAAACCAGTATCGGACCCGGCACAGTTGGATGCGTTCATTGTAGGCCCCGGTGGGGACATTAAATCAGAGGCCGACGTGCTCAATGTTCATCGGCGTAACGCAAAAAAGACCCATTCGCGGTGGGGAGCGGTTGATGCGCCAGTCGTCATTTCCGAGTTTTCCGATTTTGAATGCCCGTTTTGTGCCCTATACGTCAATGGTGCGCGAAAACAGATTCTATCGGAATATGTGGATCAAGGGCTGGTGCGGTTAGAGTGGAACGATTTTCCCATCAACGGTCCCAACGCAGTTGCCGCGGCAAAGGCGGGACGGGCAGCGGCAGCCCAGGGCAAATTCCACGAGTTCCACGATGCGTTATACCAAGCCTCTGCGGGGGTGAAGGGGCATCCAGAAAATAAGACCGCCGATTTTGTGCGATTCGCCAAAGAAGCCGGGGTTCCAGACCTGGCAAAATTCGAAGAACAAGCCACCGACAGCACATACGACGAAGTAATTAAGAAAGCGCAAGGGTATGGGTCATCGTTAGGCATCGATGGGGTGCCAGCGGCATTGGTGGGGACCCAGTTTGTGAGCGGAGCCCAACCCATCGAGGTATTTCGGCAGGTCATCGAAGCGGAACTGGTCAAGGCAAAGGCCAAGACAAAGAGTGCCTAGTCACGCATAGCTGTCGGGGCTGCTACTCCAAGGCAGCCATGGATGGTTACTAGAAAAACATGATCATTCACCGGCATAAATGGCGTACGCCGCTAATAAAACACTATGCCTTTTCGGGGGTAATTCTCATGGCTGTAATAGGTATCTTCTGATAGTAAATTCCCAGGAAATGCTATGGTTAGGCTGCTGCACACCAATCAGCACAATAGGATGCTGGAGGTAGCAGCGTAACCTTGTCACAGCAGACGTCGATAAGTAAAACAAAAAGATACTTTTGATGACGGTTAATTTCTACCCATGGTTAGCTTCTTCACCGTTGTGATCAGTGTCAATCCCTCATTGGCCTTGAACTATATTACGGAGATACGCCGCTTATGAATAAACTTGCTTTTTACCAAATTTACCCGCACCATGGTGCAGCTCAAGGATTTAGTGCCAGCGTTGTTGAAGTCTGGGGGTCATTTCCACCGAAGGCGGATTAAAAGCAATGCTGGCAACGCCACTGGTGCTTGCACGGTATCGGTTCACCACGGCACGAGAGGTAGAACAAGGCGCCATTGCTTGTCCACACCGCACTGCGCTTATCGACGACTCCGGGTCACTGACGTACTCCCAATTGCGGGCTAACGCCCGAATATTTGCCGCCTACCTGCGGGACACCATGAACGGCAATATCCACATGGGGGTAATGGCACGCAATGGTCGAGGAATTATTTATCCCATGGCGGCCAAAGGGTTCGCTGGGGCAACCATATATTTGCAAAATATTGGCTCGTCAAAGGAACAATTGACCAATTGTCTGAAACGGGACGGCGTCAACATTCTAGTCATTGATGAGGAGTTCATCGACCGGTTTGATGCCGACGCAATGGATATTCCGGTGATTATTGCGCATCGGGATTCAGAACCGGGATTACGGCTACCCGGACTTAGAATCAATCATCGCAACCTATATTCCGCAGCAACGCCTACCGTTCTTCCCGAAACACGGCCCGATTGTAGTCATGAGCTCGGGGACCACGGGCACGCCAAAGGGGTTGTGCGGGTAGAACCGGTGGCGCCGACGGTGTTGGCGGGAATCCTGACAAAGGTACCGTGGCGCGCCGGGATGCGGGTACAGATCACCGCATCAATGTTCCATGCGTGGGGGTGGGCGGTGTTCAACATTGCGCTAGGGATGCGGGGGCACCATTGTGACGCACCGAATTTTCGACCCGGAACGGGTATTCCGGGATATTGATGAGGGCAAATTGGATGGCATGTTATCGTCACCGATTTTCCTGAAGGATTTGGTGAATCTGCCGGATAACGACCGGTATGATTGCTCCAGTTTGAAGTTTATTTTTCTCTTCCGGCAATGCACTATCACCCTGGCTTGTGGAAAAAAATGCATGACCGGTTTTGGGAAGAATTTGTGTAACCTCTATGGGTCGACGAAATTTCGGCGGTGGCGGGTGGCCTCTATGGAGGAGAGTTGCGCAGCACCCAACCACGTCGGGGCCGATCTGCACTGGCACGGATTTCATCATTTTGGATGAGAATGATCGCCCCTGCCCGACGGGCACCCAGGGGCGGATTTTCTGCTACAACACGGTGACGCTGCGTGGCTATACCGACCCGAATATTCCCATGACCCAATATGGGCATTTAATCCAGATCGGCGACCGGGGTTATTTGGACGAGAACGGGTTCTTGTTTGTGTTGGGCCACGCGGACGACATGATCATTGTGGGTGGGGAGAACGTGTATCCCCGCAGCGTGGAGGAAGTTTTGGAGGAGATGCCGGGCATTGCGGACATGTATGCCGGCGGCGTCGAGGATGAGGAAACTTTCAAACGCATCGCGGTGTGGGTGGTACGATCCGATGATTATGCAGGGCAGAACCTCACCACGGAGGCGATCCAAAACTGGGTGTTAGACCGACTAGCAGCCCATTCGGTGCCCCGGGACGTGCATTTTTGTGGATTCCCTTCCCCGCACCGCCACGGGCAAGGTCATGCCGCGGCAACTGGTTTCCACCGCAACGCTAAGGTTAACGCCGACGAAAGTTCATACGGGATTATGTGGGGGTTGTCCGGCTAGGGTAGGCCCGTCCGTACTCTAGTGAAGCTGCTGGGTGGTACGGAAATAGTCCACGGTTTTGACCACGCCTTCGACAATGCTTACCCGCGGTTCCCACCCCAAAAACGTCGTGGGCATGCTGATACGATAGGGCCGACCTGGGCACATCACCAAGGCGGGCGGGAGCATAGTCGGGGGTGTCTGGGGCGCCGGCGGCCCGGGCCACTAGGGTATGGAGCTCCCGGTCTGAGGTTTCTATGCTGGTGCCAATGTTGAAGCGATCACCGCCACCGATGGGGCCGGCTGCCAGGTAGAATGCGCGCACCACGTCTTCAACATAAACATAGTCGCGGGTATTGCCGCCATCGCCAAAAATGGTGGTGGGGTGACCGTTCAGGAGTCGTTGGGCGAAAATCGCCACCACACCGGCTCCTCACCGTGAGGGTCTTAGGGCGGACCATACACATTCGCGGGGGCTATGTGTGAGCAGTCAAGACCATAAAAGGTGGCGAAAGGTATTGAGGTAGATTTCGCCGGAGATTTTGCGGCAGCGTAGGGGAATGCGGGTCGATAGGGTGTTTTCGGTGACGGGGATTGCTCAGGGTTTGCCGTATATGGAGCCGCCGGATGAAGTGAAGACAATTTTTCCGAACATTGTTTTTCGGGCGGCTTCGGCAAGCCTGATTGTGGATATGATATTGGTATGGGCGTCGAAAAAGCGGCTCAGCGACGGAGCGCCGAACATCAATTTGGGCTGCGAGATGAAAAATAACTCTGGTTGTGTGTCGGCAATGAGCTGTTCCAGGTCCGAGTCGAGTAGGGTCCTCTGTAATGACCCGAACGTTACCGCAGGCGAGCGCGTTATCAAGGTTAGACATCCTGCCACGGGAGAGATTGTCAAGAACAGTCACACTGTGGCCGTGAGCAACAAGGAAATCAACCAGATGTGAACCTATAAAACCGGCACCACCGGTAACGAGAACGTGCATATGTTTAATGTACAGGTAGATCAGTTAGACTGCTTTCCAAATGTTTTGCACATAGTAAAGAAAGGTTTTAGGGGCAAGCCATGAAATTACGGTATTGGACGGTACGCGCGGTCCCCAGCGCTAATAGCATCACCACCATTGGCATTGGCGTCATTGTCGAAGACATGGCCACTGGGAGAGATCGCCGCAAGGTTTAAAAAGATTCCTCCCAATTGGCGTACATGGAGTCACAACAATCCATCATGCGGCTCGCCGACGAGCTAGAGCAACATGTGGTGCATCTCGCCTGCCAGCATCACAGACACAGTATTGGGCACGAATTAAGCGTCAATGGTTACCTCGCATCGTTGATGGACTACTGGAATAACATGCTCATCATTGACGAGCCAAAACAGGTGGATTCGACCTCGATCGAGCAGGCAACCCAGCTATTATTCGTCACACTCATTGGCGACGAACACTATTTGGAGCATTCCCAATTAGAAATCCAGGCCCGGGACATGGTGAAGGCAACATATCGGCGCCATAAGCGGCTAGAAAAAGAACATGCTATCTGCCCGCATCGGTCGATGTTGACGGGTTTGAGATACCACTGAATTTGGTGATTATAAAAAACGCAAACGTTTTCGAGCTCAATAGTGTGTTTTCGTTTGAGAGCCTACACCCGCAAGAAACCATATCCATGGTGGAGGCATGGACACTCAAGATCGATAAGCTACGCACAAAAGGCGGCCGGCTGCATACCGATAATCATGTGATTAGCCTGGCAAAAGACACCGATATTACCGCGGTATATTGGCCGCCGAAAAACCCCACGGCAACATGAGGTGTTTGACTCGGTGACGGTGCCGTGGGCAGGCTTAGGGGGATTACGGATATACCGCTAGCCGAAACCGACGAACACGCCGGGGAGCTTGCAAAACGATTGGATCAATAACACCACCCCATATGCCCGACCCATAAGGGGGTATTTAAGCAATTTTTCCACCGCACCCATATAGAAACCGCTCATGGCTGGATAAAATTTCTCTTAAACATTATTTACATAAATTTTAAAGGATTCGGTCATGCCCCCAAGCGGTTATGATGCACGCCCCACGACCGATTGGTACGGCCAAAGAGTTGTGTCGACTGCGGACCACGCCATGGTGTTGCGGGAAATTGTGGCGCATGTGCCACGAAGCGGCAATTTTAGGCTTTTCGACGCCACCCTCGTGCTGGAAATCGACAACCCGCAGGCATCATCAGGCTATGCGGTATCAGTTCGATGGCAAAGCCAGGTTCTTGGCTATCTTCCCGATTCCGACATTGAACCTTATTTCCCCGAACTGGCCCGGCTCGCTGCCAGCGGAGTTGACGCCGTCGTCAAAGCGCGATTGTGGACGAACATGGACGACCCAAAGCCACACGCCGGGCTCTGAGGAGTTCACGGTCACGGTTGGGGTGCAACCGGCGGGCGAAATCGTACCGTTGAATGATCCGCCACTAGCACAGTGGGTGCTGATTCCTCGTGGTACAGCCATTACCGCAATCACTGATCGGCAGATTTTTCAAAGTGGCGAAAAACCGAGATAGCGGGCATTATCTTGTTACCCTCCACCTTATTACTGGTGGCATTGAAATCCGGCTTGACGATAAATACATTGGCACCTTTGCCGGCTTCTACGAGCGAGAACATGCGCGCACTCGTGGAATCTTACGACAAGCAAGGCCTTGTTGTCGCATGTCACGCCACCATTGATGTTCCAGATGTGCTGGTGGATGTCAATCCAACCTATAAGGAAACGGGGAAACCGTTGGTGTCGCCGCTTCCACCTTGGCGCCTTATCGAAAAACATCCCCGTGACTATCACATACCTGGGCGGTATCAGAAATCACGCCGCCCTCCCTGCTCGCCACCTCAGGCAGCAGCGCAACCTACACGTGCACCTCAACTCCAGCAGCCCCAGCCTCAGGCAGCGCCCCCAGGCCCAAGCGGCTTCCGCATCGGCGAATGTGGCACCGCCGCGTAATGCGAGTCGCCAGGATTTTCGCGGCATCGGCCCCTAAGCCCACAATCAGCCCAGTTCCCACCTGCCCCACCAACCTCACAGTATCGGGGCGCTGCCGCACGGCACGGCACCGGCTTCCCGCACGAGCACCGGCTCATACCGCTAATAGTGATAACTGGTGTTCTTTTCTTTCTTATTATTGTGCCGGTGTTTATCTCCTGCGTTTCGCAGCTCACGGATTCCGCAAGCTCTACGCATTCCACAACCGAACGCAGCTCAACAAGCGCAACGTATTCGGATGAATCCAGTGTGAGCGAATCGACCAGTTCCGCCAGCGAAGATTATGCGTCCGAGTCTGCCGAGCCAGATATTTCCGATTCGGATTTAACGGAAGACACAAGAAACATGACCGGCACGACGGGAACGAACGAGAAAATCAGGGGTGGAGTGTATTTCAGGCTCGTGAGCTGTGCCATAGGAGGGTTGCCCAGCAGTTACGGTCACCCCAATCGGCAACGTTTGAGTCAGAATCCGAGTTTGCGGCACGGCCGAATGCAAACCCACCCGGGTGGGTGCTTGCCGGGTATGTGGATTTGCCGCAACGTTCCGGGATAGTGCGGTTGACATGGGCGTGCGCGGTAGTGCCAGTAAGTTCGGATAGCGCACAGTCCCGGCAATTCTCGTTAGGTAATTTTTCAAGCAAAGAAGCAGGGTGATATTCATGCGTAGACATGCTGCAATTTTTACGTTGGGTTGTGTGTTTTAGCAGGCTGCCAGCGCACACAGCACCCCGGCGCCGACGGCGAAACCGGTGACTGTGATGGTGACCACGACTGCGACTCGCACAGTTACCGTCAGCGTTACACCTTCTGTCTCAGACGCGGTCTCGACGACCACGGTGCCACGGACGCAGGAGGCCGGTGGATCGCTGGAGGATAGCGAACCCTATGATGGGTACTCTTACGAAGATGATTATGAAGATGACTACGATTCGGGAGTGGGAGGTTATTATCGCTCGGAGCCAAAGTTGTTTATGCATCGCAATCCGGGTAATAATGTCGTGCCGAAAATCCCGAGTCAGAAGCGATATAATTCGACGCCCAACCATAGTGGTGGCAGTAAAAACAGTGGTGGCACTGGTAGCGGTAGAAGCAGCGGCGGCGGTAGTAGTGGAGGTGGCCGGCGACGTTAGCTTATCGACGCCAACGCCACACTAGCAAAGCATGTGAAAAAGAGTAGCTTTGCGCCATGATTAGCAATAGTCTTCGCATTTTTAGGACACCTCCATATGGAGGTGTCTGTACATGAGCACTAGCCAAAGAAAATTGGATTTAGTAGTCTTCACTTAAAATTCAGAGTTTTTCTAGTTCTCACAGGAGGATCATATGACTTCACCATATAACTCTGGTGACCCTAATTTCCAACAACACGACTCAATTTTCGGCCCTCCGCAACAACAACCGGGTGGTCCTGGTCCAATGCCGCAGCAACCGCAGCCGGCTATGAATGCTGGTATGCCGCAGCATGTTCAGCAGGTTGTGAATGTGAATCTGACGGCTGCTCAGGTTCAGGGCATGGCTGGTGCCGAACCGGTGCAGCACGTTAAGAGTTTTGGGGTGTATATGATGTGCCTGGCTTTTGGTGGGTATATTGGCGCACACCACTACTACACCGGCAATATTGGCAGAGGGCTGCTGTACACCTGCACCTTCGGTTTGTTTATGTTCGGCTGGTTGGGTGATCTGGTGAATGCTCGCCGTAATTTCAACCGGGAGATGGCTTCCCAGGGGATTTTATCCGCCCAGTACAGAAGCTGATTCGCCTTTGGAATATTGCTATAGAGTATAAAACCCCAGCTTACAGTGTCTGGGGTTTATGCTGTTTAGTTCGTAGTTTGGGGTGGAACTACCTCCGCATGGGCGGAGAATACTTTGCAGCGCCGCACCGTATTGTTTCCGCAGGGAACTACCTCCGCGTGCGCGGAGAATACATCGCCCAAGCGATTAAAAACCCCTATTTTTCGCGGAACTACCTCCGCATGCGCGGAGAATACAAACTGATTAAACGAATCATCTAATCGCATGTGGAACTACCTCCGCGTGCGCGGAGAATCACGAGCACGCAAGAATCCCTCGATGCTATCAGGGGAACTACCTCCGCGTGCGCGGAGAATACTGCTGCATGCGGCGGCGGGGATGGGCGCCTCGGGAACTACCTCCGCGTGCGCGGAGAATACCGCAATATCCTCAATAGCATGCCTTCGGTCGCGGAACTACCTCCGCGTGCGCGGAGAATACTCCCGCGCCTTGGGCGAGCATTTGGAATCCCTGGAACTACCTCCGCGTGCGCGGAGAATACCCTTTGGAACATACCGCCGGCCATATATTGGCCGGAACTACCTCCGCGTGCGCGGAGAATACAGTCACTGTAATCTTGTTTTGTACAGCTTATGGGAACTACCTCCGCGTGCGCGGAGAATACATGCCTTGCTTCTCGGCAATGGCGGCCACGGTGGAACTACCTCCGCGTGCGCGGAGAATACAAACCGGGGTGTTTTTATATGCGCCAATAATGGAACTACCTCCGCGTGCGCGGAGAATACTGAACCTTAGCAGCATCGGCATCGTGCGCCAGGGAACTACCTCCGCGTGCGCGGAGAATACTTCGCAATCTCTACCCTGCCTATCAATGATGATGGAACTACCTCCGCGTGCGCGGAGAATACTATTATCCCAGTGGTAAATGATTTTATCATCGGAACTACCTCCGCGTGCGCGGAGAATACCCGACACATACGAAAAAGCTAAAAATCGTGCCGGAACTACCTCCGCGTGCGCGGAGAATACAGGCTGCGGAGAAGAATCTGGAGTCGGTGCGTGGAACTACCTCCGCGTGCGCGGAGAATACTTGAGGCAGTCATTCCGCTGATTCCGGTGATCGGAACTACCTCCCGCGTGCGCGGAGAATACGCAACCGATAGGATCAACTACTCACTAGCCGCGGAACTACCTCCGCGTGCGCGGAGAATACTGCAAGCCCAAACCGGGAAACCGTTAGTGACGGAACTACCTCGCGTGCGCGGAGAATACCAGGCACCGCCAGTGTGCGTATCGGTGTTGATGGAACTACCTCCGCGTGCGCGGAGAATACTTTAATTGATTTAGCGAAGCGTTTTGAATTGTGGGAACTACCTCCGCGTGCGCGGAGAATACGTGTCAGCCAGGGCATATGATCCGCCACCATCGGAACTACCTCCGCGTGCGCGAGAATACGATAGGCATAGTTTGCCTTGGGTGATGAACACGGAACTACCTCCGCGTGCGCGGAGAATACGATAGGCATAGTTTGCCTTGGGTGATGAACACGGAACTACCTCCGCGTGCGCGGAGAATACAGCAGGCAGCTGCCGAAAGCCGCGGTCACCGTGGAACTACCTCCGCGTGCGCGGAGAATACTACGATATTCTGGTTGACACGTGGTATCAATCGGAACTACCTCCGCGTGCGCGGAGAATACACATCGGTGGCGCTTGGCACACCAGCCGAATAGGAACTACCTCCGCGTGCGCGGAGAATACCCCCGGGCCTCGCATGTCCAAGATTGACTAAGGGAACTACCTCCGCGTGCGCGGAGAATACCTACGATTGATACGCAAAACGCGATTCCTATTGGAACTACCTCCGCGTGCGCGGAGAATACGGATGCGAGTAGTGCTCAAGACGATGGGGCGCGGAACTACCTCCGCGTGCGCGGAGAATACGTTGTTATCTGCTTCACATCAGGGCCGGGCAGGAACTACCTCCCGCGTGCGCGGAGAATACGCCCCTAAGAGTCACCCATCATCTGCTTTTTGGGAACTACCTCCGCGTGCGCGGAGAATACTCCAGCCTTTACTAATGGCGTCACCCATGATGGAACTACCTCGCGTGCGCGGAGAATACAGCTCACCAGCGGTTTTGTTGTACTCGCGTTCGGAACTACCTCGCGTGCGCGGAGAATACCAAAGGCCCTGGTGTTCCTTCATCCAAGTGACAGGGAACTACCTCGCGTGCGCGAGAATACCCGCGCGAATCATGCAGGCTAACATCAGCCTGGGAACTACCTCCGCGTGCGCGGAGAATACTCCCGCGCCTTGGGCGAGCATTTGGAATCCTGGAACTACCTCCGCGTGCGCGGAGAATACCCTGGAACATACCGCCGGCCATATATTGGCGGAACTACCTCCGCGTGCGCGGAGAATACCCGAAAACTCTTTGCCTAAGGGCATGGTTGCTGGAACTACCTCCGCGTGCGCGGAGAATACCGGGCCCTGCTGCGGTGCGGGCCCCGCGGCTGGGAACTACCTCCGCGTGCGCGGAGAATACTGTTCGATGGGTTTGGTGCCCAGCGGTGCGTAGGAACTACCTCCGCGTGCGCGGAGAATACTTGACCGGTTGCGCGACCGGCTGGAAGAATACAGAACTACCTCCGCGTGCGCGGAGAATACCAGGCTTTTTGTCGCCAGTTGCGGGGGCAAAACGAACTACCTCCGCGTGCGCGGAGAATACTGTTCGATGTGGATAGATTTTGCCGCGCACTCGGAACTACCTCCGCGTGCGCGGAGAATACTCACCACAGCTCTAGCCCCAATCGGCAGCCAAGGAACTACCTCCGCGTGCGCGGAGAATACCCCCAGCTTCGCGGTCACCGCACCCATACAGGGAACTACCTCCGCGTGCGCGGAGAATACGTTTCTCCAGCTCACCCTGATTATCGGCAATCGGAACTACCTCCGCGTGCGCGGAGAATACCTCTCGAAATCAAACCTCGCATGCTTGGCATCGGAACTACCTCCGCGTGCGCGGAGAATACCCTAAATGAGCTGGGTCTTTTATAGCATGATTCTCAAAAACGGGCCAAATTTGGCTCTGGAATCTGGATTTTATGGCCGAATTATGGGGTGAAGATTCCACAACTTCCAATCCCTCATGATAAAGCCTATTCAACTGATGGGAAGACAGACGCTTCCACGCCACTCGTTAAGTGATTCCTCTTGGAAGGAAGCTTATTCAACCGCTGGGAAAACTCATCTACACCAACAGGTGGAAAATCAGAAAAGAACACGTCATCTAGCCTGTCTTTCTTACTTCCAAAAGGTGGTCATGCATGTTAATGCCTCAAGAAGCTGAACCACATTTCCCGGCAACCGAATTAGCTTCAACAACCAATACATTAGCCATGGGCTTACCGCCCTAGCAGCCCAGGCCAACGCCTCCCAGCCGATCGGCCCACCCTGCATGCGCGGAGAATGCTACTACCTGCACGAATCTGCCCCCCGCCCCGGCGTCGTAAAGCACGCAAAGAACCCCAGCTCACACGTATTTTGAGCTGGGGTTTTTAGTGGAGCCGCCTGTGGGGAATCGAACCCACGACCTTTTTCATTACGAGTGAAGCGCTCTACCGACTGAGCTAAGGCGGCACGAACCGTAATTGGTTCAAGCGGTGATTGTACCTTATAGCGTGGTGGTTTAGAAAACCATGGGTGGTGTTCCTGGTGTTCGTGCATGTTATTGCACGTTGCATGCTTTACGGATTCGGCCGACCATGGCGTCCATGGCGGTTTCGGCCCGGACGTTGTGGGTGATGTCGTCACGGCAGTGGCTGATGGCTTCGATACAGGCCAGGAGGTTGGGTTCGCCAATGGTGCTGAGTTCACCGGCGAGCCCTTGCATGTCGGGGTGGATGGGGCTCACCTGGGCGTGGGCAGCGATCATGAGGGCGTCACGGTAGATTCCGATGAGGGTCGACAAGTTGGGTATCGAGGGCGTCGCGGATAGCGCGGGTTTCGCGCCGTTTTTGAAGTTTTTCCAGTTCTTTGATTTGGCCGGCGCTGCCCCGGAGGGCTTTGTGGGCGCCGCGTCCTTTGGCTCCCATGCCGAGGGCGGTGCGGAGTTTTTCTAATTCTTGTTCGTTGGTTTCGGCCAGGGAGTTTTTAGCTTCGTCGGTGGCGGTTTTCACCAGGCTGGTCACAGCTTGGAAGGCTTGGGATCCGTGGAAGATGAGTTCCGCAAGGTTGAGAATGTTGGTGCGCCGGATCTGGGATTCCTGGTGGTGGAGGAGGGTGGCGGGCCCGCCCAATGTGGTTTCGAGGCCATGGCGGCACGGCGCGCGTCGGCTTCGGTGGCGTTGTCGGTGCGGGTGAGGATGGCTACGATGTCGTCGATGCTGGGTTGGGGAATGTAGAGGTGGCGGGATCAGGACAGGAGGGTGGGAATAATGTCTTCAGGGGTCGGTGGAGGGGCACAGAGCATAATAACCGTGTGCGCAGGGGCTCCTCCACGGTTTTTGAGGAGGGTGTTGGCGGCGGCGTCGGTAAGCCGGTCGGCGTTGTCGAGGATGACGATGCGCCATTTGCCAACGGTGGGGAGCATGGCGGCGGGGGTGACGACTTCGGTGCGCATGGTTTCGACGCCAATGGTGAGTTCTCGGGGGTGATGTGCACCACGTCGGTGTGGGCGCCTCGTTGCACCTTGCGGCATTGTTCTGCAGGTGCCGCAGCCGATGATGTGTGGGTCGGTGCATTCGAGGGCGGCGGCGAAGGCGACGGCGGCGTTGGATCGGCCGGATCCGGGTGGGCGGTGAAGAGCCAGGCGTGGGTCATCGCGCTGCTCCCGCCACTACCGCCACGACCGGCACCCTCACCATAACCACCACGACCGGCACCACCCATCCCACCGTCACCACGGCTAGTACTACGGCGGGCGGCTGCCGCGGCGGCGCGAAGGGTGGGAGCGACCACAGCTGCTACACCCATTTGGGCGAAAATATCATTGTCCACTCTCTAATAATATGAGCGATTCGGGATGAAGGTCTACCACGAATGTGTGGTTTTGCGGTTAAAGTAGTGAGCATGCAAAGACTGTGGCGTGCCATTCGTTGGCTGGGAGGAACCTCTTGGCCGTTGTATACGGCAGCAGTGTTGGGCACTAACCTCTTGGCCGCGGTGGGCGTCATTGCATTTCTAGAGTTTCTCCTGCCATTATCGGTGATCGACCCGGATATCATTTCCCTGCAGGTCTCCGGCACGGTCTTGGGGGTTGGGGTCGCCTATATTGTGGTGGCAGCCATTATCAGCATCGTTACTTCTTTCGCATTATTCCGACCGGTACTTGACTGGCAGCGGCATCCCGACCGACATGACCCAAATATGGTGCGGAATTTAGTGATGCGCATCCCATTTTATCAGACGGTGCTCACGTCATTAGGTGTGGGTGGTGGGGATTGCCATCATCACCGGTTTCGCAACCCGGGGTCGAGCACATTGGCGATCACGGTGGGTGTGACCACTTCGTTGGGGGGCGCGATGGCAGCCATGGTGACGTATTTAGAAGCGGAACGCCTGGTGCGGCCGGTTGCCGCCCTGGTGTTGGCGCGCCGGTTTGAGGATTCCACGCTGGAGCCACCGGTCACACATCGGTTGCGGTCAACCTGGTTGTTGACTTCGCGGCACCGATCGGCGGGGTTTTGTTATTGGTGTGGGCACACTACACCCAGTTTTATCCCGCGTCGTTAGCACAGTTATTGCCAGCAATCGTGGTGTTGTGTCTCACGTCGCTAGTGTTGGGGTTTTATTGGCACCACGCTGGTGGTCATGAGCGTGGTGGACCCGATCACCGAATTGCAGCGTGCTATCTATCGGGTGCGCCGGGGAGAAACGGATGTTGCGGTGGACATTTACGATGGCGCGGAGCTGGGGGTGTTACAGGCTGGTTTTAACGAGATGATGCGGGGGCTGCAGGAGCGGCAGCGGGTGCGGGACATTTTTGGCCGGTATGTGGGCATGGAGGTGGCTCGACGCGCCCTAGAGGAACGCCCAGAGTTGGGGGTGAGGATCGGGAGGTGGCGGTTATTTTCGTGGATGTGATTGGTTCGACCACGTTTGCCGTGACCCATGAACCGGAGGAGGTGGTGGTGGAGTTGAATAAGTTTTTTTCGAACATGTGGTTGCGGTAGTACACCGAAATAAGGGGATTATTAATAAGTTTCAGGGGACGCGGCGCTGGCGGTGTTTGGGGCACCGATTACGCTATCCGATGCGGCCGGCCACGCACTCAAGGCGGCGCGGGAGCTGCGGCAGGAGTTGCAGCATATGCGGCTTCAGGCGGGTATTGGGGTGGCGGCCAGCCAGTAGTGGCGGGGCATATTGGGGGACATGACCGGTTCGAGTACACGGTGATTGGGGACGCGGTGAATACGGCGGCTCGACTGACGGAAATCGCCAAGGGCACCCCCGGTCAGTGATTACCAATGCTGGCACGTTGGCAAAAAGCCAATGAAGCAGAACAGGCACGGTGGACGCTCATGAAGTCGGTGGGAATTGCGGGGCCGGAATATGATGACGCAGATTGCCCGGCCTATCCGCCCAACGTTGGCGGACCGTTCGTAGGATCATCCCCAACAAATCACCCCCAATACTCACCCCCGTTTGGTGTAGTTCTTACCAAAAAAATTGCACCTATTTTTATTCCGTTGGTCACATTTCTCCGCATAAAAAAACAATAGATCACATATAGGTGCGGGTATGTTTAATAACTGATCGCACAAAAACCGTCACAATCGTACAAAAACCGTACGGAACATAGAATAGAGAAAGGATCCTGGCAATGACACCCACAGGCGCCACAAGCGCTGCCGGTCCGGCGAAGCCCAGAAGCGGCATCAAAGAGCTGACCGTCCGGGGGATTATTCTCGGCGGGTTGATTACATTGATCTTTACCGCGGCAAATGTGTATTTGGGGTTGAAGGTGGGGTTGACGTTCGCCACCTCGATTCCGGCCGCGGTGATTTCCATGGCGATATTGCGGAAGTTCCAGGACCATTCGGTCCAGGAGAATAACATTGTGCAGACGATTGCCTCGGCGGCAGGCACATTGTCTGCCATTATTTTTCGTGTTGCCTGGTTTAGTCATGATCGGGTTTTGGTCGGGGTTCCCCTATTGGACGACCGCCATTATTTGCGCAGTCGGCGGCACATTGGGGGTGATGTATTCCATTCCGCTGCGCCGCGCCCTCATCACCGGCTCGGATTTGCCGTATCCCGAGGGGTGGCCGCGGCCGAGGTGTTAAAGGTCGGTGACGATCACGCCGACGCCGAGGCCCAGAAGGAAAAATAAGGTGGGCCTGCGGGTCATTATCGTGGGCAGTCTGGCGTCGGCAGGGCTACCAGTTCTTGTCGTATCTCAAGGTGGTGGCCGGCAGCGTCAAGACGGTGTTCCCGCTGTTTGGCGGGGCGTCGACCGTGGCCACGTCGCTGTCGCTGGCGCTCATTGGTGTGGGGCACCTGGTGGGGTTGGGTGTCGGCATCGCCATGATCGTGGGGTTGCTCATCTCCTACAGGTGCTGCTGCCGGTCTTCTCCGCCGACACCATGGGCTCCGGTGATATTTCCGAAATCGTGAAAACCACATTCAGCCAGGAAGTGCGGTTTGTGGGTGCCGGCGCCATGACCGTGGCCGCCATTTGGACGCTCGTGAAGATCATTGGCCCCATCATCAAGGGGCATTAAGGATTCGCTAGCATCGTCGCAGGCCCGCAAGTCCGGGGAAACTGTGGCACTGACGGAGCGGGATATCCCCTTCAACATTGTCATGGGCGTGATTTTGGCCTGCATGGTGCCCACCGGCTTATTGCTATATTTGTTCGTGCAGGATTCGGAGATTTCGCACCACACCACCACATTAGTGATTTTGAGCGTGGTGTTTGTGCTGGTGACCGGCCTGGTGGTGGCCGCCGTGTGCGGCTACATGGCCAGGTTGATCGGTGCGTCGAATTCGCCGATTTCGGGCGTGGGCATTATCGTGGTGTTGGCTTCGGCGCTGCTCATTAAAGTGGTGACCGGAAACGAACACGAGACGAACGCCCCGGCCTTGGTTGCGTACACGCTGTTCACGGCGGCGGTGGTGTTTGGTATTGCCACGATTTCGAACGACAATTTTGCAGGATTTGAAGACCGGCCAGTTGGTAGATGCCACGCCGTGGCGGCAGCAGGTGGCGTTGATTATTGGCGTGGTGTTCGGGTCGATTGTGATTCCGCCGGTGTTGCAGGTGATGCTGCAGGCCTTCGGGTTTGATGGCATGGAGGGCGCCGGCCCGGACGCGTTGGCCGCACCGCAGGCGGCATTATTGTCGTCGGTGGCGAACGGTATTTTCGGCAATTCGTTGGATTGGAACATTTTTGGCCTGGGCGCGCTGATTGGCGTGGGCGTCATCATTGTGGACGAGATTCTGCGTAAAACCACTGGTGGGAAGCGGTTCCTGCCGCCGCTGGCGGTGGGCATGGGCATGTACCTGCCAATCAGTTTGACCCTGGTGATTCCGATTGGCGCGGTTTTGGGCGTGCTGTACAACAAGTGGGCGGACAAGCACGAGAATTCTGAGTCGCTGCGCCGCATGGGCACGCTGCTGGCCACCGGTTTGGTGGTAGGTGAATCCCTGCTGGGCGTGATCTACGCCGCCATTATCGTTGCCGCCAATAAGGAAGAACCGCTGGCCATCGTGGATCTCGGCGGCGTGGCCGACGGTTTTGGGCATTGTGGTGTTTGCCGCGGTGTGCTTCGGCCTGTACCGGTGGTTGCAGACCAGCATTGCTCCGAAGGCTCAGGGCCCAGCAAGCCCGCCGATTAGCTCGCTTTACGACGCCCAACGGTGGGTTGCAGCAGCTTCAGCCCGGCCAGTCCCGACACGCACAGCGCAATCATGACGCCGAGGGATATGCCAATGTGGCTGGCCGACCCACCGGAGTTGCCGAAGGCCACCAGCCCCGAGGTCGCGTAGTGCAGCGGCATGAGGCTGGTGGCTAAAAGCCAACCGGTGGGGATTGCGGTGGTTGCAGCCAGGTTCCAGGCCCAGCCCACGATCCCCACCTGCGCAAGCGCGGTCATGAGGGCCGCGATCTGCCCCCACACTCCGCCGAAAATCCGCACCATGAGCGATCCCGTGAGGATCGATATCATCCCCAACAACAGGGTGATTGCGGTGATACCGGCCACCTGCCCCGCACCCAGGCCGAAGCCCACCGCGAGACACAGCAGGGCTGGCGGTAACCGCCAACCCAACGAGCGTTACCACCACGGTGAGCAGTGTTGCCTTGGTGTGGATTCGGCTGCTGCCGCGAATGGTGGCGCCGAAGAGCACCCCGGCAGCAATGAGCACCGCATACATTGGGGCCAGGGTTCGGGTGTCAGTGGCAGTGTGGGATTGGGCCGTTGGTAGCGCCCGCTGGATTTCCCCGATTTTCGCCTGGGTGTTTTTGGCCATGGTGTCGATCCGAGCGGAACCGGTACGCAAATCATCAACGCCTTTCAGGGCGGCCTCCAGGTCGGTGGTGGCCTTCCCCAGGCCGGTGTTGAGGTCTTGCGCCCCCTTGGTGGCAGTGTAGATGCCGTCATGGTAGGCCTGGCCGGGCTCCGATAATTGTTGCGCTATCTCCCGCGACCCGGTTTTCATCTCTTCTAGCTGGGATTTCGTCGTGTCGTCCAGGGTGAAGGTGGTGGCCTGCTGCCGGAGGGTTCCCAAATCCTCACGGAGCTTCACCGTGTCCGGGTCTTGGGCATCCTTGATGCGTTCCAGGTAGCCGTCGATAGCAACCACGATTTGGCCACGCACCGCTTCAAACCCGGTCACCTGGTTGACGGCGGTCTCCACCCCGTCGGCAACCTTCGTGGCGCCCCTGCCCCATCTGCCCGGTGGCGGCCCTGCAACTGGGTCATGCCGTCCGAAAGCTTTTGGGTTTCCCTCCTTACCATTGGTGAGGGCGGTGGATATATCGTCGGTGCCGCCAGTGATTTTGCCCACCCGTCGACAAGCTGCTTGGTGCCGCCGGTGAGCAGACCGGCCTGGGAACTGGCACTCACCCGTCGCGCGGCGGGCGTCGACAAAGCACGGAATCGTCAACAACGGTTGGGGCCCCGGCGCGGGCAGTGCTGTCTGACCAGGTGTCGGCGGGGTCGATGCCGGATGCGAGGGAGTATATGGCTCCTACCAGCACGGGAGTGCCACGATAAGTGCGGCGATGGCGCGGCGAACGACGATGGGCCCGGGTTTCATACCTTGAAATGTAACCATTTCTTTAGGGGAATCTCAGCGAGGCGCACCGCGGCAGACTGGTAGGATTAACAAATGTTATTGTCGTTCAAACATGAAAGAAGGCGCCGCTCGCCCGGATTGTCATACGTGTTTTATGCGGGTCGGTGGGGCCACCCAGCCTGGTGACAGGTGCTGGGGTGAAAAATCTGTGTCCTTAATAATTATACTTGGTGTGGCAGCGGTTGCGATCGTCCTCTCCCTGTTTTGGTGAAGCTTATTGGCACGAAGGCGGGATATCCGCTGGGTATGCTAGCTCTTGCCGACACTGTTCTTCTGGCCCGCGAGCTACCCAGAGCATTGGTGGAGCCTATTACCATAAGCTACCCGTGGGTGCCTGGTGCGCTGGCGGATATTGGTTTTAGTGTGCGGCTTGATGGTTTGTCCGCTATTTTTGCGCTGCTTGCGTTGGTTGTTAGGGGCGGTGGTTTTCCTGTATTCCGCCGCGTATTTGCCGGCCCGGGGTGCGGGTGCCACGAATTTTTATACGCTCATGACGGCGTTTATGGCTTCGGTGTTGTTGCTGGTGCTTGCCGACGACGTGTTTTGCTGTTCATCGCCTGGGAGTTGGTGTCGCTGGCGTCGTTTATGCTTTGATTGCCCGGTCTGGTGGGCGTGGTGGTGAGGCGGGGTCGCAGCGCACACTCATTTTGACGTTCATTGGTGGTTTTGACGCTGTTGGTGGCCAGTAGTGTGCCGCCACCCAGGCCGGCACTACCTCTATTCATGGGATTTTGCATTCGAGTTTTTGGGTGGACAAAGCCGGGGCTGACGGCCGCGTTGGCGGTGTTGGTTGCGGTGAGTGCGTTTACGAAAGGCCGCCCAGTTTCCGTTCCATTTTTGGCTGCCGGAGGCGATGGCCACTCATCACCCGGTGTCGGCGTTTCTGCATGCTGCGGCCGTGGTGAAGGCCGGTATTTATGTGCTGTTGCGGTTTTCCACGGTGTTCCACGATGTGGCGGTGTGGAATTATTTACTGATTACTATTGGCATGTTGACCGCGGTCATGGCGTCATTGTTCGCTATTGGCCAGACCGATTTGAAGCGGCTGACCGCCTATTCGACGAGTGTCGCATTTGGGGTGGATTGTGGCGACGATTGGGGTGGGAACACCGTTCGCGTTGGCTGCCGCATTGGTGCACACCATCGCCCACGGGTTGTTTAAGTCGTCGTTGTTCATGCTGGTGGGGGTGGTGGATCACCAGACCGGACGCGGGATATTGAGCGGTTGGGGAGTTCGTGGCGGCGGTTGCCGTTCACATTCACGTCCACGGTGATTGCGTGTGCCGCGATGGCCGCGGTGCCGCCCACGTTTGGGTTTATTTCAAGGAGAGCATGCTGACCGCCTTTGAGCAGGCCCCGTTGGATAATGTTGGGGTGGTTGTGCTGCTGGGTGCGGCCACGGTGGGAGCATTGTTGACGTTTACGTATTCCGCCCGGATTGTTGCCGACGGGTTTATTGATGGGGATCGGGACATGAGTGGGGTGCGGGAGGCCCCCGTTCTTGTTGTGGTTCCCGGCCGCGCTTCCAGGGTTGGTGACGGTGCCGCTCGCGGTGTTGGCGTCTGTGGTGGAGGGCCCGATTGATGCCGCCGTGATTACTATGACAAACACCGACCCGCGGGCGCATGTTGCGTTGTGGCATGGGGTGAATACGCCGTTTGTGCTGTCCCTGGTGGTGCTGGTTCTTGGGGTCGTGGGGTGTGGTACCGGCAACGGATTTGGCGGTGGTGACGCACCGCCAGTTCTTGCCGGTTGATGGGAACCAGCTGCTCAAGCTGGGGGTTACAGTCGCTGTCGGCTGCCGGGAAGTCGTTGGGCCGGATGGCGGACACGCTCAGCCCGGCGCGGCATCTCGCGTTGCTGTTTGGGTTGTTTATTGTGTTCGGCGCGGTCGTGGGCATCAATGGCCTGTTGGGGGCGGCGTGGATGGGGTGGCGTTGCACCCGCGGTTCCCAGTTCGGATCGGGTGACTGACCTGTTGCCGTTGGCGATTATTGTTTTGGCTGTTGTGATTATTGTGCGCACACCCGAAAGCGGTTGACGGCGGTGGCTGGTATTGGTGTTGCCGGCGTGGTGTGACATTGCAGGGTGTTGATGTTGGGTGCCCCGGATGTGCGCTCACCCAGTTTTTGGTGGAGTCGTTGACGGTGGTCATTATGATGCTGGTGGTGCGCCAGCAGCTGGAGCGGTTCCACCGGAGCATCGGAATTCTGCGGCGTCGAAAAGCATGCCGATTGTGGTAGGCCGGGCTTTGGGATTGGGAGCGTTCTTGGGCTCGTATCTGCTGGTGGGGCGGAATGATCGCAGCGATTTGGCCATGTGGTATTTGCAGAACGGCCCGAAGGTGACCGAGGGCGATAATGTGGTGAATACTATTTTCGGTGGAGTTCGCGCGTTTGACACCATGGGCGAGTTGAGTGTGTTGGGCATGGCGGCGATTGTGATTGCGGCGGTGGTGACGTCGATGCCGCGGTACCCGTTTATGCGGGGGACGCATCCGGCGCCGATTGGGCATGCAGAGTTGAATACGATCTGGTGAAGACCTGCTGCTGAAGATTATGCTGCCGTTTTTGGGTGTGTTGAGTGCGCTGATTTTCTGGCGGGGCCACAATTCGCCTGGTGGTGGGTTTATTGCCGCGTTAGTGGCGGGTGGTGCGCTCATGTTGGTGTATTTTCGTATCCGCGCGATCAGCGGTGGCGAAGGTGAATGTGCCGGTGATTCTTACCGGTGCTGGCATTATGACCGCGGTGTTTTCCGGCGTGTTGGGCCTGATGAAGGGGTCGTTTTTGTTCCCGATTCATGGGCATTTTTGGGGCAGCATTTCACCACGTCGATGATTTTTGATTTGGGCGTGTATTTGGCGGTGTTGGGCATGTTGAGCATGGCGGTGAATGTGTGGTGGTTATTTGCGTCCGGGCATGGAGTAGAGGATTTGAATTTCACCCGGGTGGATTCGCCGCTGGTGTCGACGCCGGTGGTGGGGGTGGATGCGCAGCATGAGCCGGCGCCGGAAACCCCGGCATAAGCGGATTGTGGCGCAGGCGCGGCGGGATGCGGCGTTGTTGAAGTTGGATTCGTCGAGGCATATTGCGCAGATCATGGCGTCCAGTGATCCTGGTGGTCCCGGTGGGGGCGGGTCGCCGAAAGCATCGAAAGCGCCGAAAACTGGGCCGGAGGAGTTATCGTGATTATTCCCCTTTCTATTGCCATTCTGCTGGTGGTGGCGTTTATTTGGTGATGCAGCGGAGTATGCTGCGGATTATTGTGGGATGACGCTTTTCAGTCACGCCACGAACCTGTTCATCATGTCGACGGGGACCACAACGTGGCGGGGTGAGCCGTTTCCCTCGTTGACGGATTTGCAGGATGCGACCGACCCGGTGCCGCAGGCGTTTGCGGTGACGGCAATCGTGATTGCCATGGCGACCACGACGCATGTTGACGCTGTCCGGGTTGGGGAGTTCGGATGATACGACGGCGCACGCGGTAGCGGATGAGGATTCGCCGTTGCAGACGTTGGGCCGGTCGACGACGATGGCGGGAGTTAGCGGCGGCTGATGCGCACGCGGCGAAGCAGGAGCAGGTTGCTTATCGACAGGCCCAGGAGCGCTCCAGCGGAAGGAAGGGCACTAGATCAGTGGTGGTGTCGCAAGTAATGACGGCCGCAACGGTCACCGTCGCCCAGGCTGCGGTGGGGGCCGATTCCGGGGCAGCCGCTCACGCCCCCAGCTGTTTTGCCGCTGTTTTTGGGGGTGCCGTTGGCGCTCGGCGTTGGCGGTGCTGGCCCCCTGGCGGCAGGCCCGGAATGCGTTAAGCCCTGATAGGGCCGCTGATTACCGGGCTGCGGGTGCGTGGTTGTTTAGCCACACCGCGGCCCATGGGACGATTGCCCACCGGTGGGCCCTCATGTGGTGTGGGGTGGCGATCCCGTTTGCCGGCGACCAGTTTTCGGCGTTGATGATTGTGACCGCATCGGTGGTGATTTTCCGTGGCGAACTGGTTTGCGATCATTGTGGAAACCCGGGCGGTTTTATCCAGCATTGTCGCTGATGCTGTTGGCGGGTGCATGGGCGGGTTCTGACCGCCGATTTGTTTAACTTCTTCGTGTTTGTCGAGGTGATGCTGCTGCCGTCCTATGGCCTGGCTGGCAATGACCGGCACGTGGGCCCGCATGTCGTCGGGGCGCACGTTTGTGCTGGTGAATTTGACCGCATCCACCATGCTGCTCATCGGGGTGTGTTTCATTTACGCCACGGCGGGGGCGGTGAACATTGCGGCGCTGCGGGGGCGGCGGCCGGCAATGGGCCGGTCACGGTGGCGGTGGGTATTGTGGTGTTGGCCATGGTGGTCAAGGCTCGGCCTGTTTCCGGTGCACACGCGGTTGCCGCGAACCTCACCCGCAGACGTCGGCAAGCGTCATGGCGTTGTTTTCCAGCGTGCACACCAAGATTGCCGTCCATATTCTATTCCGTATTTATGTGGTGATTTTTGACCTGGATCCCCGCTGGATGTGGGCCGATTGTTGGGTTCTGTGTGGTCAGCATGGTGGTCGGGGTCGTTCGCCGGGTTGGGGAGAAGTCGCTGCGCCGGGTGTTGGCCTACCAAATGGTGGGTGGTATCCCACTGATTGTGGTGATGTTGGCGTTCAGCTACGGCCAGCCGAGTGTGGCGTTGGCGGCGGGCATTTCTATGGTGCACCACATGATTACCGTGGGGTCGCTCATTCTCACCGCCGGTGCAATCGAGGAAACCTATGGTGAGGATTTATTGTCGCGGCTGTCGGGCCTGGCCCGGCGGGACCCGTGGGTGCCGCGGTGTTTGCCGCGGGGGCGTTTTTCGGTGGTGGGGTTCCCGCCGTTTTCCGGCCTGTGGGGCAAGGTGCTGACCGTGACCAGTATCGCGCAAGCCGGGTCATCGGTGGCGTGGCTGGTGATCGCGGTGGTGGTTGTGACGAGTTTCGCCGCGTTCATTTCCATGCTGCGGGTGTGGCGGAAAGTGTTTTTGGGGCGCGGAAATGAACCGGCAGCGCATCCCGGAGAATCTGCGGGTCCCCGCCTACCGGATTGCGCCGGCCGGCGTGCTGATGCTGATCTCGGTGGGCATGTTTCTTGCCGCCGGGCTCATGGTGCAGGCCACCCGGGATGCGGCCGATTCGGCTGGTAAACGCTACCGACTACCAGCATGCGGTGTTGGGTGATGACCTGGCCGACGCGGTGGGCATCCCGGCCCCGCAGGACTCCTAATCGGGTGGTGTCAAAAATGGCTTTGTGATGTGAGGAGAATGATGTGAAGGGCTTATTGCACGCCGGCTATTATTCCGCCTGGTTGATTGGCCAATTATTGTTGGCGTCCCGGGATAGTGCTGGTGGATACGCTCACCGGCAATAGAAACTGGACCCCAGCGTGGTGGCGTACCCGCTGCGGGTGACGAAGGATTGGCAGATCACGGCGTTTGCGTGTTCCATTACGATCACTCGGGCACGATTTCCATTGGGTTGGATGAGGGGCCATCAGGTGAGCGACTGCTCATGGTGCACGCCATTTTCGGCTCCGACCCGCTGGCGGTACTCAAGGATTTAGCGCACATGGAGGAAAACCTGGCGCCGCATGTTGCGGGGATTGATAACCAGCTGGAGCGGGCGGCAACGTATCATCCGGCGCCACGGCCCAGCAGCCTCGAAACCGAGGAGTGAATTAATGTTCGAATATTTTCTGTGGGTGGCGTTAGGCCTGATCGCGGTGGTGCTTCTGGGCACCCTGCTGCTCATGGTCAGTCCTGGGACGAATACGTGATCGTCGCAATATCCGACCTGGTGTTCTATTCCATGATTGGGTTTTATATTGTGTGGAGCATGTATAACCGCACCCAGATCGCATACGAAATCATTCTGTTGGCGTCGGTAGTGGGTGGTATTCTGCCCACCATGTCGATGGCCCGTATCATTTCCCGGGGGCGGCGGTAACCATGATGATTGCGGAAATTTTCGCGGGCATCCCTAGCGGTGGCGGCCGGGCTTATCATGGTGGTCACCATGGTGGGGTTATGGCGGGCCCCGGATGCGCAAACCCAGGCGAACATGTTGGGGCCCACCACCGGGGTGGCGATACCACTACTAATTTTCGCCAAATTGGCCTACGACATCAGCCGGCACGGGTTTGTGTTCAGCGATGTGGCGCGGGCGCTCATTGCGGTGGTGGCGTACCTGGTGGTGCTGGCGCTGGGCGCGTTCCTGCTGGGCCGGGCGTTCCTGGCCGTGGCGGTTGAGGCGGACCAGGCGGAGCTCACAGGACGAGCCGGCGTAGGGTTTCTTGTAAAAATCGGTTGGCATGGGCTCTTCTGATCGCATGTCACCGAATTGGCATTGCGGGCGGGTCGGGGCGATCGGGCGGCCCTGACCGAGTTTATTAAGGCAACGCAGTCGGACTGTGGCGGCTGTTGGCGCATTTGGGCGGCACGGACCGCGCGGATGATTTGACGCAGGAAAACCTATTTGCGGGTGATGGGGGCGTTGCTCAGGTTTGCGCCCGGTCGTCGGCCATGACGTGGTTATTGTCGTTGGCGCGCCGGGTGTGGGCGGATAGTATGCGTTACGATCGGGCGCGGCCCCGGAAGTCGGCCGCGGAGGTGGAGTCGGTGGCGGCGCTGCGGGTGCCGGAATCGAGCTGGTCGGAGTGGGTGGATGTGCGCATGCTTATCGACGCCCTCCCGGCCGAGCGTCGAAGCCTTATTTTGACGCAGGTGTTGGGGTACAGTTATGAGGAGGCCGCGAGATCGCGGATGTGCGGGTGGGCACGATTCGGTCGCGGGTGGCCCGGGCGCGGGCGGATATTATTGCGGCGGTGCGGCAGAAGGATCAGGCACCCAGGGTCGGAGGACCGCGCGCTAGCTAAAAACCATAGATCACATGACCCTATTTATTAACGGAAACATCAAGAAAACGTATTGACACATGTTAGCGGTATAAGTAAAACTTTTGAAACACTTTCCTTCAACCCATAAGGAACGACTTTCAAAGGATTATGCCGATCCTCACCGTTGGTGACCAATTCCCAATTCACCCTCACTGCCTTAAAAAGGCGGCAACCTGCACGAGGCTAACGTTGCACGCGCCGGAAGATTATCTTGAAACCGTCTCCCCAGACAAATACGAAGGCAAGTGGAAGGTTGTGTTCTTCTACCCGAAGGACTTCACCTTCGTCTGCCCCACCGAGATTGCAGGCCTTTGGCAAGCTCAACGAGGACTCTGAAGACCGCGACACCCAGGTGTTGGGCGGAAGCACTGATAACGAATTCTGCCACTCCCAACTGGCGCGCCACCCACCCGGAGCTCAAAAGACATCCCCTTCCCCATGTTTTTCTGGACATCAGCATGATCTCATTCGGCCTTGGGCGTCGAAAAACGCCACCGGTGCCGCCGACCGCGCCACCTACATCATCGACCCAGACGGCATTATCCAATTCGTGTCCGTCACCCCGACGCCGTGGGCCGGAACGTGGACGAAAGTCCTCCGGGTGCTCGACGCCCTGCAGTCCGAAGTAGCTATGCGCCTGCAATTGGCAAAAGAACGACCCCACCAAAAACATCGACCGGTTCGCAGAACTCCAGAAAGGTCTCAACTAATGTCCATCGATAACCTGAAATCCGGCCTCCCTGATTACGCCAAAGACCTCAAGCTCAATATCGGCACCCTGGTTCGGGGGAATGCTCACCGAACAACAGCTGTGGGCACCTCTATTATCCACCGCCGCCACCACTCGCTCCGAGGTTGTGCTGTCCGAAATCGCCGACGAAGCTCAGCAGCACCCAAGTGAAGCCGCAGTGAAAGCGCCTACGGCGCGGCATCCATCATGGGCATGAATAACGTGGCCTACCGCGCCAAGGCGTGGTTGGGCGACGACTACGCCCAGGTGCGCATGGGATTGCGCATGAACATCATCGCTCAGCCAGGCGTCGAACAGCCAGATTCTCGAACCGTGGGCGCTCGCCGTTTCCGCACTAATGGCTGTGAGCACCGCACTCTGCTCACGAGAAAGCCTTTAAAAGAAGCTGGCTTCACCAAAGACAAATTTTCGAGGCCATCAAGGTTGCCGCCGTCGTCCAGGCATCGCCCAGGCCTCCCAACCATCGAGTGCCAGCCGGTAATAATCGGCACAAACCAGGAAGGTTTTTCCGCCCAAGTGAGAAGAACTTAGGCGGCTTTTTCTTTTGCGCCTTTTTCGGTTGTTGCATACGCAAGCAGCGCAAACGCACTTTTGCTATCATAAACAGTTGCACAAAAATGTATGTGTAAAATTTTTATAAAGAATTAATCAAATTAAAAATCACATTTGAAGCCTTTTTCTTTTTCTTTGTCGTTACTATGTGCACCATGCGCCAACACAATGCAAGAAAAATGACCCTGACCAAAACCATCGCCGCTATCGCAACATCCGTTGCGGTGTCTGGCAGCACCCTTATTGGTGCCCCGGCAGCCAGCGCCCAGCCGCTGCCCCCCGCCCCCACGCAGCAAGCAGCACCGGGGCCCGGATCTCAATAGCATTCTCGCCTGGTTCCAGTCGTTGTTCCCGGCTTTAGCTCCTCCAATGGTTCTTCCGACAGCTCCAGCAGCCAAGGTTCCTCACGGCTCCAGCACTGGGTAGCGCCACCAGCGCACCTCATCCCCCACCTCCCCGGCATCCTCGACCGCCTCCACCACCGACCCAACCTTCACCAGCATGCCCACGGTCCCGGACGCCAAGAACACCACCAGCGCTGAACGACCACCGGAGGAGCCAACAACCTCAGCAGCCGCGGCACCTGCGACCACTAAGGTACAGCAGGATAAGATCGAGGGCCTGACCAAAACCGCCGGCAATGACCCGCTCATCACCATGACCTCCAAGGTGATTGATGAAACCAACCAGCACCGCAGAGCCACGGGCTCGCGAAGTCACCCTCGACAACGACCTACAGTCCAAGGCCCAGGCCTATGCGGACGAAATGAAGTCCTATAACACGTCGAACTTCCGACCAGCCCATTAACTACCATCACCAGCAGGGCATCGACCACTACGAAAACATCATGTGGGCCCACAATATGCAGCCCGGTTCGATCGACCCATTCGAAAGCTGGAAGAATTCCGCCCCCCATAACCGGGCCATGCTTGCCGACGTGCACCGCATCGGCGTGGAGTCGCCTTCGACCAAAACACCAAGCACTTCTTCGCCGTCATGAAGCTGAAGTAACTTTGCCTGACTGATACCTCGACCCATCGTGCCGCACCGGAGACCCCCGGTGCGGTTCTTTTTCACCCACTAGCCACCCCCATTCAGGGTCAATCGTTACGGGCTTTTGCGATCACGCCATTCAATACGGAAATATGCTACCCAAGAATAGGTTTAATTTTCCGATAATCGAGGCGCATATTTCTTTCCCAGGTTCACACGTCGACAAAGCGAAAAACCCCACCGTCACCGGTGGGGCAGCAACGTGATTATTTCTGGCGGCGAACCGCTTCCGCACCTCGGCGCTGCGCTGCGGATCAACCTGATCCCACACCAGCAGCACCGCTGCTCGGTTTCTGGGAGACCCCACCATAGCGTTGGTGATATTGTGCGCTAGGCGATCCCTCGCCCCATCATCCATGACCTCCCGGTAGAGAATGCCGGCCCGCCCGAAATCGTCGTCCTCGGGGTGGCTGCAGGGGCGCAGCCCAGGTCGGTACCGTGGGGGTCGGGTTGATGAAGAGCTCGTCGGCTGCCCCATAGCCGGAGTTGGACGACACCCATCGTCCAGGTAGCCGGCGCCTTGTCGAACCGGTTGGGGTGTAGACCGGCGCCGATGCGGGATTGAACCAGGCCATCGGCCCCTGGTGGGCGAGATTCACCGGATGCACCGGCTGGCTGTGACGGGCAGCTGCCGGTAGTTGGGACCAATCCGATAGCGGTGGGCATCGGCGTAGGCGAAGGCCCGGGCCATGAGCATGCGGTCGGGCGACAGGCCCACGCCCGGCACCAGGTTGGCCGGGTCGAAGGCGAGCTGTTCGATCTGGGCGAAATAATCACCGGATTCCGGTTGAGGACGAAATATCCCACGTCGATCAGTACCCCTGTGCGACCAGGTTTGGTCAGGCTCGAAGCGATTGTACCGATAGGTTTCGGCGGCGAAGGGCACGATTTGCACCTTGACGTCCCAGATGGGATAGTCGCCGCGTTCAATGGCATTAAACAGGTCTTCGCGCTGGTAGTCGGCGTTTTTGCCGGCCATTTCTGGGCCTTCGTCGGTGAGCAGTCCCAACCCTGGCGGGTCTTAAAGTGATATCACCCAGAAGGCCTCGCCCTTGGCGTTCAGCCACTGGAAGGTGTGGGGCCGAATCCGTCCTGGTGGCGGAGGTTTTCAAGGGTGCCCCGATCCCCATGAGGTAGGTCACCTGGTGGGCGGATTCCGGGTGCGGGTCCAGAAGTCCCATTGTGCGTCGGCGGACCGCAGGCCCGTGGACCCATGCGCTTCTGGGAATGGATGAAGTCCGGGAATTTCATGCCGTCACGCAGGAAGAACGTGGGGGTGTTATCGCCTACAATGTCGAAGCTGCCTCCTCGGTGTAGAACCGGACGGCAAACCCGTGCACGTCCCGCCAGGTGTCGGGGGAGCCCTGCTCGCCGGCGACCGTTGAGAACCGTACGGCCACCGGGGTCACGGTGTTGGGCTGGAACAGCTGCGCCTTGGTGTAGGCGGACACGTCGTGGGTGATGTGTAATTCGCCGAACGCCCCGTGGCCTTTGGCGTGAGGGTTCCGCTCCGGGACCCGTTCCCGGTTGAAGTGGGCAAGCTTTTCAATGAGGTGAATGTCGTTGAGAACGGTGGCGCCTGGGGCCGGCGGTAATGGAAACGTTTTCGCTGGCAACCGGTCGACCGCCGTGTTGGTGGGTGGTGCCGGTGAGCTCTGGGCCCATGCCGTTTGTCACAATATCATTGGTGTTCATGGCATCCCTTCCATCAATATTGGGTTATTTCTATGGGTTGGAGTCTGATTTATAGCCTACACTCGAAAGGTATAACTTTTCAACCATGGAAAATTAAAAGGGAAGCCTAATCAAATGTGATATTGGTGGCGGCCGGGTATCATCGCAAATAGGGATTCAAGACAGATATATCCCCGGCAGCCGCGGATTTCGAGGCCACTGGGGATATGTGCACTGGTTTGTGCGCTACATGTGTTAGACCAAGAGTTCGGCGATTTGGACCGCGTTCAGGGCAGCACCCTTGCGGAGGTTATCGCCGGACACCACGAACACCAGGCCCTTGTTGTCGTCAACGGTTTGGTCTTGACGGATGCGGCCCACCAGGGAGTCGTCCTTGCCGGCGGCGGCCAGCGGGGTGGGAACGTCCACGACCTGCACGCCGGGGGCGCCGGCCAACACCTGCCGGGCCTGGTCCGGGGTAATGGGCCGGGCGACTCGGCGTGCACCGTCATGGTGTGGCCGGTGAACACGGGAACCCGCACGCAGGTGCCGGCCACCTTGAGATCGGGCAGGCCCAGGATTTTCCGGGATTCGTTGCGGAGTTTTTGCTCCTCATCGGTTTCTTCACTGCCGTCGTCGACCAGCGACCCGGCCAACGGCAATGCATTGTAGGCAATCGGTGCCACGTAGGGGCCCAGGTCGCTAAACGATACGGCGGGAGCCGTCGACCGCCAGTTCGGTGGCCCGGTCGCCGGCCTCGGCGATCTGCTTCGCCAGGGTGTCCACACCGGCCAGCCCGGAGCCGGACACGGCCTGGTAGGAGGAGACGTGCAGTTTTTCCAGGCCGGCAACATCATTGAGGACGGCCAGCACCGGACGATCGCCATGGTGGTGCAGTTCGGGTTGGCGATAATGCCCTTTGGGCACGGATTGCGCGGCCTCCCGGTTGGCCTCCACAACGATGAGGGGCACGTCGGGGTCTTTGCGCCAGGCGGACGAGTTGTCGACCACGGTGGCGCTGGCGGCGGCAAACAGGGGGCGTACTGTCAGAGGTGCCGCCACCCGCGGAGAATAGGGCGATGTCGATGCCGCGGAGGGATTCTTCGGTGGCTTTCGCCACGTCTTCTACCTCAATGTCCTGGCTGCGGAATTGCAACACTTTGCCGGCGGAGCGTTCCGAGGCGAAGAACCGGTAGGTGTCTGCCGGGAAGTCGCGGGATTCGAGGATGCGGCGCATTTCCCGGCCGACCTGGCCGGTGGCGCCGACGACTGCAACAGTAGTCATGAAAAGGGTGTCTCCTTATAAATAGTGGTCCGTGTAGGTGACGGGTGAGGGGTGGGTTAGCGGCCGGTTCCCGCATACACGACGGCTTGTTTGTCGCCACCCAGTTCGAAAGCTTCGTGAAGGGCTTTCGCGGATTTCGCCAGATCGGTTTCCCGAATGAGCACGGAGATGCGGATTTCGGAGGTGTTGATGAGTTCAATGTTCACACCGGCGTCCCGCAGGGCCTCGCAGAAGGTGGCGGTCACGCCGGGATGCGACCGCATGCCGGCGCCCACCAGGGAGACTTTGCCGATTTGGTCGTCGTAAAGCACATTGCGACAGGTGCCGTCGTTTTGCAGCCGCATGAGGAGTTCCACGGCGCGGGGGCCATCGGCGCGGGGACAGGTGAACGTAATGTCGGTGCGGTTATCCGCCAGGGAGGAAATGTTTTGGATCACCATGTCGATATTGATTTCGGCGTCGGCGAGCACGCGAACACCTGGCAGCCTCACCCGGGTTGTCGGGAAATGCCCAGCACCGATAGTTTAGCTTCGGAATTGTCGGTGCGCACACCGGTGAGTACTGCTTCTTCCATAGGGATATCCTCCATCGAACCGGACACGAGGGTGCTGGGGTCATTGCTGTACGACGAGCGCACACGAATAGGAATATTGAAGGCGCGCGTATTCCACACTGCGCAGCACCAGGATTTTTCGAGCCGGATGCCGCAAGCTCCAGCATTTCTTCGAACGATAGCTGATTCAGTTTTTGGGCGTCGGGCACCAGGCGGGGGTCCGCGGTGTATACGCCGTCCACGTCCGAATAGATTTCGCACACGTCGGCCCCCAGCGCCGCAGCCAGAGCCACCGCGGTGGTGCTCGGAGCCGCCGCGCCCAGGGTGGCTCACGTCGCGGGTGTCTTTGTTCACACCCTGAAGCCGGCAACCAGGCAGATTTTGCCTTGATCTAAGGCGTCCCGTACTCGGCCCGGGGTGACGTCCACGATGCGCGCGTTGCCGTGCCGTTCGGTGGTGAGCACGCCCGCCTGCGACCCGGTGAATGATTGTGCTTCCGCCCCGAACGAGGCAATGGGCCCATGGCGACCAGGGGCATTGATATGCGTTCGCCGGCCGTCAGTAACATGTCCATCTCCCGCGCCGGCGGCACCGGATTGACCTGAGCGGCAAGATCCAGCAGATCATCGGTGGTGTCCCCATTGCTGAGCACACGACCACCACGTCATGACCCTGTTTTTGGTAGCGACAATCCGTTCGGCGACTCGGCGAATTTCGCCCGCGCTTTCGAGTGACGAACCACCGTATTTTTGTACGATAAGTGCCACGGGCCACGCCCTTCCTCATAAAACTATCAACCTAACGAAAGTCAAGCATACAAGCTAAGGTAGCGGGAAACCAGTCTATAAGCTTTTCGACGCCGGACTGTAGCGGTTAGGCTAGACTGGTGCATGACAATCTTCTAGCCGTAGGGCTTCGCCTCATTGCGGCCTTTAGTTAGTGCCTGGGGCACCGTCGTGCGTCATCGCATTGCCGCACACCAGCCTGACAACGGCGACTCCCCCATCGTGGCGGCCGCAAAACGACCCCTTTGGTGGTTTGCCCTGCTCACGGCACTATCCGGTTATGGGTTTCAGGTGCTTGCCTTGGGGTTCGGCACCTTGCTCATTGTGCAGCCTGTTCTGGCCCTGACCCTCATGTTCACCTTCCCCCATGACCGCGTTCTATGAGAAACGCCGCCTCACCATGGACGAAATCATCGGCGGGCGCTGCTCACCGTGTCGGTGGCCACCCTGGTGATTCTGGGGAAACCCGTCCCCTTCCACGGCAAAGTCACCTTCCACGATTGGTTGCCCGCCATCATTGTCACGGCGATAGTCATGGGCATTATTTTTATGCAGCATCCATCCGAATGTCGGCCCCCTACCGATTATCCCTCGGCGTCATCACCGGCATCACCTATGGGTTTGTGGCCGTTTTATCCAAGGCTGCGGTGAATGTGTTCAACCATGGTGGCCTGCTCATCCTCCTGACCGCCTGGGAGTTTTACGCCCCTCATCGCCTGCGCTGTTCTTGGCACCATCATCCAGCAATATGCCTTCAATGTGGGGGCGCTGCGCCTCCCCTGCCGGGCCATGACCACCTTTGGAACCCGTGGTCGCCTTTCATTTTGAGCTATACCGTCTTGGGGAAAAATTCCAGGTGCACGGGTGGAATTGGGCCATCATGGGAATAGCGCTCGTCACCATGATCCCGTCCACATTCGCCCTGTCCGCACGCGGCAAACGCCTGAGCGCCTGAGCCTAGATCGCCCATCTCGAAAAATACCAGCATAAACACGGAAAAACAGGTGCCGAACGCAAACCATAGCACCGCCGGCACCACCCAAACGGTGTGCCACCCAACCCGGCGCGATAGTTTCTCCAGCCACAACACCACCGGCAGGAGCAGCAGCAGGGCGGGCAAGAGGAGGCGGGGTCAGGGAGTGCATGATGTCCGAAAAGCAGAACGTTGGCGGTGATTCCGGGCACTGAAGACCCATAACGCCCAGGGGAGGCGTCGAAAAGCGATGAGCATGGCGATGGGGGCGCCGATGATGGACACCACGGAAAGAATGTAACCTATGTCGTTGAATTCGGTGAGGGTGCTATACACCCAGTCGACGGTGGCGACCCCCAGTCGAATGTGGAGTTCCAGCCTTTCGACCGCATGCCGAAATAGCCACCAATGTCCTGGGTGGATGCGGACGCGAACCGAATGTAGGTGATGAGCGACAGGCCGGAAAACCGCGACCCCCAGCCAGGCGCGCCAATTCGTGCGGGCGTAGAGCAGCACAATGATGGCGAATGGGCAACCAGGTCAATGGCGGTGAGTCGCACGAAAACCCCAGCAGATAGATGAGGACGGTGGTTTGCCACCAGCGTTCCTGGATCGTGAAAATCAGCGCCCACACGCACAGGGGCCAAGAATGGGGCCTCCGTGTACACCATGTTGAAGGTGACGGCCATGGGGCGCCCAGGAAGAGGAGGCCGGCGAGGATCCGGCTGCGGTATCCTGCGCCCAGGAGGGCGGCCAGGGGCCATGATGCCGGCGGTCATGACGATGCTGGCGATAGAACAACCAGCCAGCCGCTCACCACATATCCCAGACCGGTGAGTAGGTGGACCTGTTGGATGAGTGCCGGCAGGCTGGGAAGAAGGCGAGTCGCTGCTGGAAGACGTCCGGTTCGGGGCCGCCTTAGCCGTCGCTGCTGAAGTAGCCGTATTGGGCGATGTCTACAAAGTGGAGGGCGTCCCATTGTTGCAGCACATCGGTGAAGGAGTGCGCGGAGGTGAGGAGCCGCAGAGTTCCCAGCCTGATTGCGGAGGTGACAGCGAATAGTATGGCGGCGATCCCCCAGTCCCGCCAGCCGAATGATTGTGGCTGCCAGCCGGGTATGGCCAGGATTCGGCCGATGATCCCCGGTAGTGGTGGTGACAGGGGTGTGACCGATGCGTCCAGTTGTGCAGGTATGTGCGCTGGTGGGTGTGTTTGTGGGCCCGCGGATGTCTCGGATATCTCGGGGATTTTGGGGGCATCGTGGGCCCCCAGGGGGCCTAGGGCCCGCTTCTACCGGTTCCTTCGGTGACTTCGGTTCCTTTGCGGATTCCACACTGTTGCTACTCACGTGTTCCACTCAATCATAATCGCAGGTTTTCCCGCATCCTGGTGGTGGGTGTACACCCCCACAGAGTTGGGTGTTTTTGGTGGTTTCGGCGATTTCGGTTGTTTCAATTGTTTCGGCGGTTTTCATGATTTGCTACCCATGCTGCGCCATTGCACACCATCCGCCCGGGGCTTCAAGTGTTCTAAGCATGGTTTCTGTGTTCTGGAGGCCCTGCAGCAACCGGATTTCCCAAAACCATGCTTAGCAGGTATGCGACACGGTGAGCCGATCGAGACCTCTGTTGGGCAGCAGCAACCCACACCAACGCCACAACCATGCCACATGTTTGCTAAGCATGGTTTCCATTCCGGCCGACCACAAAACCCCAGGGGAAACAGCCCACAACACCCAAACACCATGCTTAGAAGAAATGCAGCATGACAAGCCATGGAAGCGGCACCTAAAACCAGACAGACAGCAAAACCGATAAGCATGGTTTCCGGGTCAAATCAGCCCTCCACAAGACCCCATCTGAATAAAGACCATGCTTAGCAAACATGCAGCCCTCCAGGGACAAAAGCGCCACCGCCAACCCACCTGAGCTTCAGAAGTTCTAAGCATGGTTTTCGGTTTTAGGGCGAGTTGGCTCCTGGGGGTTTGATCCAGCAGAAAAGAAACCATGCTTAGCACACTTAGTGCCTTTTGGGGGCTTGTGCAGCCCTTTGTATACCTCCGGCAGCGTGTTTGCTAAGCATGGTTTTCCGCCCAACAGACTACAAAAGCTCCAGGGGAAACAACCCACAACAGCCAAACACCATGCTTAGAACCATTGAAGCCTCATGACTCCCACAACCAACCCTGGCAGCAAAACTGATAAGCATGGTTTCCGATCCCAGAGAGTTCACCGTGCCCCTCAAAAACGCGCAATCCAAGCTTATCGAGTATGCAGCTCCAACCCCTTCAAAGGCTGCATGTGTTCTAAGCATGGTTTTTGCGGAATCAGCCCACTGCGAGGGGCTTCCAGAATGGAAACCATGCTTAGACAATTTGCTACCAGATTAGCTATGGGCTCCAGGCCAGGGGCACGACCACCCCACAAAAAGCAGCACGTCTTCTAAGCATGGTCTTTGGGTTGGGTGGGCTATTGCTCCTGGGAGTTTGAGGTGGTGAAATTCAAAGACCATGCTTAGCAAATATGCTGCCGGGTCGAGGGTGGGGCGGTGGCGCCGCCAGACCGCCAGACTGGCCACACACCAGACCACACCACCCTGCCACCAGGCCCCCGCTGGCTGCCGCCCAAGCCACCCAAGTTCAAGCCGGCAACGCACCTTGGGTGGCGTCGTCAAGCGGAGTGGGAGGGAAAGTATGCCGGATTCAACAAATTGCGGTATGATGTGACGCATGCTGCGTGCGTGTGCGGGCCGCCTTCATGGCCTCCTCCTTCTGAGCCGCGGCGGGTCTTGGGTCCAGAATCTGTTGAGGATCAACGGCCGGCTCCCCGTCGCGGGTTTCGCATCGACTTTTTCAGCGCCGGCCGTGACATATCACATCAACTGTTTTAGAGGGATTTCACCATGGCCATCCATGACACTTTTATTTCCGCCCCCACTCAGCGACATCACCAAGCCTGCCGGGGAGCCGCCCGCAGACCAGCCGAAATGGAATAAGCAGCGCGGTTCCGCCATGCCGGTGCACCGCTACCAGCCGTTCGCCCAGGAGGTTGAGGACGTCACCCTCGCCGGACCGCACCTGGCCGAATAACAAGATCACGCATGCGCCGGCCTGGTGTGCGGTGGATCTGCGGGACGGAAACCAGGCGCTGATTGATCCGATGAGCCCGGAGCGGAAGCGCCGCATGTTTCAGCTGCTGGTGCAGATGGGCTACAAAGAGATTGAGGTGGGGTTCCCGTCAGCGTCACAAACCGATTTCGATTTTTGTCCGGGAGATCATCGAACAGGACATGATCCCGGACGATGTAACCATTCAGGTGCTGGTACAGGCCCGGGAGCACCTGATTCGCCGCACGTTTGAGGCCTGCGAGGGTGCCAAGAATGTGATTGTGCACTTCTATAATTCCACGTCGATTTTGCAGCGGAATGTGGTGTTCCGTAAGGACAAAGCCGCAATCAAGAAACCGGCCACGGATGCCGGCGAATTGATTAAAACGATCGCCAAGGAATACCCGAACACGAATTGGCGGTGGGAGTATTCCCCGGAGTCGTTTACCGGCACCGAATTGGCGTATGCGAAGGAAGTGGTGGACGCGGTGGTGGAGGTCATGGACCCCACCCCGGAGAATCCGATCGTTATTAATCTGCCGTCCACGGTGGAGATGATTACCCGAACGTGTATGCGGATGCGATCGAGTGGATGCACCGGAATTTGAACCGGCGGGATTCCATTATTTTGTCGCTGCACCCGCATAACGATCGGGGCACCGGGGTGGCGTCCGCCGAGCTGGCGTTCATGGCCGGCGCGGACCGGATCGAGGGCTGCCTGTTTGGGAATGGCGAACGCACCGGCAACGTGTGCCTGGTCACGCTGGGGTTGAATCTGTTGACGCAGGGCGTGGATCCGCAGATTGATTTCACCAATATCAACCAGATTCGCTCCACGGTGGAGTACTGCAACCAGCTGCGGGTGCCGGAGCGGCATCCCTACGGCGGTGACCTGGTGTTTACCGCGTTCTCCGGGTCGCACCAGGATGCGGTGAATAAGGGGCTGGATGCGATGGCCGCCCGGGTGCATCCGGGCGCGAACCACAGCGATGTGAAGTGGGAGGAATTGCGGGACGAGCTGTGGGAGGTCCCCTACCCGCCGATCGACCCGAAGGATGTGGGGCCGAAACTACGAGGCGGTGATTCGGGTGAATTCGCAATCCGGCAAGGGCGGCGTGGCCTACATCATGAAGACGGATCATGGCATGGTGTTGCCGCGGCCCATGCAGGTGGAGTTCTCGTCGGTGGTGCAGGACGACCGATGCGCAGGGCGGTGAGATCGAGTCGAAAGCCATGTGGGACATTTTCGCCGAAACCTACCTGGATGCGACCACCCCCTGGAGCAGGTGTGCCATGCGTGTGGATGCGGCGGTGACGGAGCGGGACCAGGCGAAGATCACGGCTGAGCTGCGGTTCCAAGGGGAATCGGTGACGGTCAGTGGCACGGGCAACGGTCCGATCGCGGCGTACGCGAATGCGCTGGAGCAGTTGGGGATTGATGTTGAGGTGCAGGAATACACCCAGCACGCCCGGACCGCGGGGTGATGACGCGGAGGCCGCCGCTCACATTTTCGCCGACGAACGGCCAGAAGGTGTGGGGTGTGGGCATCGCCGGATCTATCACCTATGCGTCGCTGAAGGCGGTCACGTCGGCGGTGAACCGCGCATACCAGGCTTTTTAAGCTTTACGACGCGCCAACGGTGGGAAAGCCGGTACAACCGGCTACACTAAACCGTTATGACCACTGATCCACGCCGGACGTTCTCGGCGCCGCCGGTCGGGCGGCGCGGCACACAAAACCACAATCCCAATCCCAACCGCAGCCGCAATCCCCGCGCACACCTGAAACCCCGGGAGGTGTCCCAGGAGCGGGCCGAGGAATTGGCCGGCACCCCATTTGTGGCCGTGACCGTGAAAACCACGGGCATTCACCCGTCAACCGCGCAGCTGGTAGTCATTGATGCGGTGGTGTTGACCGCCCCGGGGAGCCGGATTCCGACTTCCATCGCGGTGTTATCGGTGCCGGACGATCCGCCCCAAACATATGCATGGGTTATCCTGGGAGGAAATCGCTGACGGGAAATCCTTCAGCTCCATCCTCAAAGCATTGGGCAAAAACCATAGACGGCCGCACCATGATCACCCACAATGTGCCGCTGTGTGGGGATTCATCCATAAAGAAGCGCGGCGCAATGACGGCCGCCGCCTGGGCAAACTGGCGGCGGGAAGCTGAGGGAAACCCCGGCGCCGGCAACGCGTCGGGCACGTGCCCCGGCCGGTGGGAATCGTCGACATGCTGGCCACCGCCCGACGGCGGGGCGTGGACCTCCCCGACACCCGCATTCGAACGGTTGCGCGAATGCTGGGGGTGGAGTGCGAGCCGGCAACCGCAACAGTGGAGCGGGCCCGCCAACCAGAATTCGACGTCACCCGGGCAGAAACCCTCCTGGTGGCCGACATGTTCTTCCGCGACCCCGACCACGTGGTCGTCGTCAAGCCGGACGAACTCCAACCAGACCGGTTCGGGCTGCAACGCTCCAGCATACGGGTGGCCGCAGCAACCGCCACCCCTGAAATTCCACAACCCGGGCGTGTTCGCCGGCACCCTGGTCCAGGGAGATGCAAATCGTCGTGGCCCCCGAAATCACCGCAGACCCCGACGACATCATCCGGGCAATCACCACGCACGACCTCTCCTACTCCGAAAAGGTGACGCGACAAACGTCGCTAGTGGTATGCAACAAGCGAAACAACCTGTCCGGCAAGGCCATGCATGCGGCCCGAAAAGGCGTGCCACTCATGGCAGATGATGAGTTCCTCACGCTAATTACCACCACACAAATTACCCCCGGCGAACCAACCCCGCCGCCGGAAACTTCGCCGGTACTTCGCTCAATTACTGGCGATCAACACGCCAACCACGGAAAAAGGGCAGTCGGCGAGTTTCCAGGCGATAGTTTAGGACTAGACTCTTTCCACATGAAGTTCCCTCGTTTACGCGCGCGCACCAGGGCGGCCATTGGGCTGGCGCGGCTTGCTACTTTGGCTTCTCGTGCCACCGGACGTGGCTCCGGCGGCATGATCGGCGGACTGGTTGCGGAAAAATCGACCCCCAGATCATGAAAAACCTGGGATTCGGGCCGGCCGGTCGCGCTCATCACCGGCACCAACGGTAAATCCACCACCACCCGAATGCTCGCCACCGCGATTCGCAGCGCACACCAAGTAGCCACCAACGAAGGCGGCGACAACATGGACGCCGGCATTATCACCGCCCTCATGGCCGGCCAAGAAGCCAGCCACGTGGTCTTAGAATGCGACGAACTCCACGTCCCCTCGGTGGCAGACCGGCTACAACCATCCTGCCTGGTGCTCCTCAACCCTGTCGAGGGACCAACTCGACCGGGTGGGCGAAATCAATAAAATCGAACGCACCCTCCGGCAATGCGTCCTCAACCACCCAAAACATGACTGTCATCGCCAACTGCGACGATGTGCTGGTCACCTCGGTGGCGTGGGAAGCGAAAAACGTGGTGTGGGTGTCGGCCGGCGCCGGCTGGAAAGGCGACTCGGTGTCCTGCCCCCGAACCGGTGGGCGCATCATCCACCACCCGGACGGCACGTGGGAAGCCGTCCAACCGCTGGCCGACGGCACAATATTCCGCCGACCGGAACCCACCTGGACCATCACCCCAGAAGGCATCCACACTCCCACCAACGATATAGCGCCACTCGCCCCTGAAACTACCGGGAACCGCCAACCGGGGAACGCAACCCAGGCGGTCGCGGCAGCCGTGGAATGCTTCGGCATCCCCTCGATGTGGCAGTGTCCGCGGTCGAAACCGTGGACGATGTGGCCGGCCGATACTCCACCCTCCGGCTCGGCAACCGGGACATACACCTCCTCGCCAAAAACCCGGCCGGCTGGCAGGAAGCCATGTCCATGGTGGACTCGCACTGCCGACGGCCTCGTCATCGCCGTCAACGGCCAAGTCGCAGACGGGAAGACCTGTCCTGGCTGTGGGATGTCCGATTTGAAGACTTTGGCGAACTCGCGGTGAAAGCCTCCGGGGAACGCGGCACAGACTCGCGGTGCGCCTCACCTACGCCGACATTCAACACGAACTCGTCCACAATATGATGGACGCCGTTCTGGCCTGCCCGGAAGGCCGAGTGGAAGTATTGGCCAACTATACGGCATTTCGGGATCTTAAACGCGCATTGGTGCGCCGGATTGAAGCGGAGACACATTAAATGAGCACCCCTACAGATTGGTTTGGTTCTGCCCGACGTACTCGGCACTCTACGGTGATGACGGCAACGCCCTCGTGCTACGCCAACGCGCCCGCATGCGTGGCTTCGACGCAAACATTGTGCGCATCCACCTTGGCGACCCCATCCCCACCAGCCTCGACGTACTGCCTCGGCGGTGGCGAAGACACCGCCCAAATCCTTGCCGCGGAACACATCAACACCGACGGTGGTCTGCACAAAGCGGCGGCGGCCGGCCGACCCATCCCTGGCGATCTGCGCCGGGTTGCAGGTTCTTGGTGAATCGTTCCGCGCCGACAATAGGATGGTTGCCGGCGCCGGGCTTATCGACGCTACCACCAGCAGCCTGAAAAAGCGGTTCATCGGAGAACCCAATCCACCCCCACCCCAACGATGGCGGCATCACTGCCGGCCTGACCGAACCGCTCACCGGGTTTGGTAACCATTTCGGCTCCAGCATTCTCGGTTCAGACGCGAAACCATTAGGCATCGTCACCACGGGTGGGCAACCCGATACCGAGCAGCCCACCCTACGAAGGCGCAGTTCAGGGCAGTATCATCTGCACCTACATGCACGGGCCGGTCCTGGCCCGGAACCCCTCAACTGGCGGATCTTCTCCTGGCGTGGGCACTGGACATGCCCATGTCCGAACTGCAGCCGTTGGACCTTCCGGTCGTCGACAAGCTGCGGAGGGAACGGCTACAGCGTTAGCCGGCCGCTGAGCGCCCGCGACAAGGTGAGCTCGTCCACAAACTCCAAATCGCCGCCCTAATGGCATGCCGGATGCGAGACGAGACACCACCAGCCCCGGAAAATCCTTGAGCAGCCGCGCCAAATAGCTCGCGGTGGCCTCACCCTCAGTGTTGGGGTCGGTGGCGAGAATCACCTGGTGATCTCCGGGTGGTGTCGAATAATGGCTGCCCGGGGTGGAATCCGCCAACTCCCGATCCGGCAGCACCCCACCAATCCGCTGCAACAAGGCAGTGATGTTCAACTCCTTCGGGCCAATGCTATTCAGCGGATCCAACGCCCCACCGAGCACATGATACCGCCCATTGAATTCGCCAGTACGTTCGAGAACCTGGATGTCTTTGGGCCCTCAACCACGCAAATTGTCGACCGGTCCCGGCCCGAATCCGCGCAAATCCGACACACCTCATCCCGGGAAATATGTGGCAGATCCGGCAAAACTCACCCCCTGCTGGACGGCCCCCAGCGCGGCCTGCAGCCGAGTAATGTCTATCGGATCCACATGCAGCAGGTGAAACGCGATACGCTGCGCACTCTTCGGCCCTACCCCAGGCAGACGCGACAATTCATCAATCAAATCCTGTAACGGGCCTTCAAACACCGCACCTCAATCCTTTCATCACTGACGTTGATTCTCCCACACCGCCCGGACATGAAACAACGGGACGGGGCGGGGTTACGGAGTGATGCGTCGCTGGGCGGTACAGTGGTGTGGGGCATGGTGCGACCCTTTGAGCTTCAAGTGTTCTAAGCATGGTTTCCATGTTCTGGCGGCCCTGTAGCAACCGGATTCCACTCAAAACCATGCTTAGCAAGTATGCGGCAAAGTGAGCTGATTGGGCTGCTACTGGGCGGCAGCACCCCACACCAACACCACAACTATGCAGCACGTTTGCTAAGCATGGTTTTCATCCCAGTCAGCTGCAAAACCCAGGGAAAACCAACCACAGCAACCAAACACCATGCTTAGAAGAATTGAAGCTTAAGCAGGCTGATGAAGGTATCTTTACCCTCAGGTGGTAGCAATAGTTCTAAGCATGGTTTCCAGTTTTAGAACCAGCCGACCCCTAGTGATTTAGTGCACCAGAAAAAGAAAACCATGCTTAGCAGATATGCAACATGGCCGAGAGCTAAAACCATCCCAGCAGAAGACCAATCAACCCACCCCGCTTCACGACTGCTAAGCATGGTCTTCGGTCAAATCAGTCCTCCACAAGACTCTATCTAAATAAAGACCATGCTTAGCATAACTACTATTCCCATGGGCAAGAGCACCACCGCCAGCCCACCTTGGCTTTCAGAAGTTCCAAGCATGGTTTCCGGTATTAGGTGAGCTGGCCCCTGGGGGTTTAGCACAGCAGAAACAGAAAACCATGCTTTAGCAAACATGCTGCGGAGGCATGCGAGAGGCAGGCATAAGGCCGGGCCGGGAGGGCGTCGTAAAGCGAGAGGAAAAACCCCCGACCACAAAGGGCCGGGGATGCATAATATGCAGACTAGAACTGAAGCCACCCATGGCGACTCTTGCAGGGGCCCCATCTTATCCTGGGCGATCTTTGGCGAGCTGGCCGTGCGCATCGTTGTAGGCGCCAACCAGGAGGTCCTGCAAAGTGTCGGGATCTTCGGGGTCGATCACCTTCGGATCAATGTTCACCGACGACAGTGCCGGAACCCCTGCATCGACACCGACACCAGCCCATTGCCAGCCTGCCCAATCACAATGGACGACATAATCTCTTCCTGCGCAGCCTGCAGCTTAGCCTGCATTTCCTGCGCCTGGGCCAAAATATCGGACATATCAGGTTGACTCATCATTTTGCCTTTCTCTAGAGTTTCGCTGCTCAAGTGTACCCGCCATAGCAGCTATCATGCATACTCAGACACGCGCCGGGCCACAACGCTTTCGCTCACGACGACTATACGACGCGCCCCCCAAGCTCCTGCTCCACCAGGGAAATCGCAATGGTCATGGCATCACGATGGTCGTGCTCCCCCAGCTCCGTGGCCGCCTGGTGCATCATCTCGGCCTCCTCATCACCAGGCCGGTGGTGCTGGCGGGACCGATGGTGCTGGTGGTGGGTGCGACGGTGGGATGAATCGTTGCTGGTGCCGGCACCAGGGCTGCTACCGCTATCAGGGGGCGGAGCCGGGGCGGGGGCTGCGTTCTGGGATGCCCGTGCGGGGGCTGCGGATGCCGCAGACGCGGAGGCTATCGACGTAGTGGGCGCCGACGCTCCAGGCGACACCGGACCTCGCAGGACCCACCGGGCGTCGCAGGAACCACTGATCTCGCTGCTCAGAAGGCTCGGGTGCCCTCCCTGGGCGCAGGCGGCACCGGCTGACCGGGCGCAGCTCCAGACACCGGCGCTGCCCCAGCCCCGAACCCAGCCTCCACCTGGCTCCGGCGCCGACATCTCGGGCACATCAGCCTGCGGTGGGGCGGTGGGGTGCGTCCCATGGTTCCGATGGTTCTGGCGGCGCCGGGGTACCATCCGAGAACCGGGGCGCATTCTGTTGCTCTGCCAGGAGTTTATTTCCCCGGCGCGCCCGTTCCCGCCATGTTGAGGTCGTGGGTTTTGCCGATGGCTGAGGTTGGGTTTGTGCTTGGGGTGCGGGTCGTTCGTGTGCCGGCTGGGCGGGCTGCGCCTGGTGGTGGGTTGGTGAGTTGACTGGGGGCAGGGCCTCCACCGCCTCCCTAGTTGTGCCGGTTGCCCCAAATGCTGGTTGCAGATTCGACAGCAGGGCTGGCGGTGCTGGACTGCTGGTTAGGCGAGACAGCAGGGTTGGTGCCGGCCCTCAGAAGCGTCTTCAGGAAACGACAGCACCGTCTGGTTTGGGCATGTCAGACGCGGATTCTGGTGCTCCGCCGAGTCGCGCGGGTTCACCCCAGGTGTCTTCCGGGGCTGCAAGCGCGGGGGACGAGGGTGGTGCAGACGGCTCGGGCCCGGCGCGACTTCCCGTGCAGGCTCCGGCGTGGGCGGCGAGGGGTGGCGTGGCTTCCGGTTCTGTCGCATCCTCAGGCGACTGTACGAGCCCCGAATCCACGTCAGACTTCGCCAGCTTCGGTGTGTGCCCTGATTCTGCTGGTTCCACCACCCCCTCGGGCTGTGTCGACTCCGGTGCGGGCTCTGGTTCCACCCTGCTCGGCCGCTACTGGATTGGTCGATTCCGCCTCTTGTACAGCGGTTTCTTGGGCATCACCAGCGCTCCCAGCCTCGCCGGCATCCTGTTCGGGGTTCCATACGGGCTTTGGGCTGTCGGTCTCAAAACCGAACGCTTTTGGGTTGGTGCCCACCTCGCATCGCACTTCCAGCTCTAGCCCGGTGGTTTCCAAAACAGCACTCTGGATTGTGGCATTGTGCTCGGGCGCGTTGAGCCGCGAAGCCAGCGCCCCGTGTTATGCCCCAGAACCAGCGTCTCATCCGCAATACCCAAAGGCTGGACCCCGGTGAGGAGGATGCCCGCAACCGCATTGGTTTTCGATACTGTTGAGCGGATTTTTGTCCCAGGCGTTTTTGATGGCGTCAATGGGTTGCATCGTGGACGCTTGTCGACGCCGGCTGGGGCGGCGTCGACCGGGTTTCCGGGGATTCCTCGATTCCGGGTTTCGCCTCGACCGGCGCCTCGACAACCTCGGGTTTTTCGGCCACGTTACGGGCTTCTTGGGCTTCGCGGGCGCGACGTTGGGAGGGCCGCTCGTATTTTGATGATGGTGTCGATGCGGGAGCGGCTGGCGTAGGCCGCGCAGAAGGTGCGGATAGCGCAGGCGCGGGGGCTCGCTTGTCCTCCCGGCTCTATGAGCATTTTTGCGCAAAGGATTTCCAGCAGCAGCCTGGGGCTGGTTGCGCCTTTGAGGCCGCTGAGGCCATCGTTGAGAATGCCGACGATCCGGGGAATTCCGTTGCGAGTCGAACTCTTGTGCTTGTTGCAGGAGAATTTCACCCCGATCCGTGGGGGCGTCGACCAGCCCCAGGTTGACGGCATCGGGGACGGCCTGGAGCAGCATGAGGTCGCGCAGGCGGTCGAGGAGGTCTTCGGAGAATTTTCGGGGCGACAGGCCGGCCTCGATGACGTCATCGACCGTGGTGAAGAGGCTGGCACGATCGTTGGTGGCGAGGGCTGCGATAGTGGCGTCGATAAGCGTGTCGTCGGTGACGCCGAGGAGCATGCGGGCGTATTGGTAGGTGAGGCCGTCGGGGCCGGTGCCGGCGAGGAGTTGGTCGAGGATGGAGAGCGTGTCGCGGGGTGAGTGCCGCCGGCGCGGATGACCAGCGGATACACGGATTCTTCAATGATGGCGCCTTCGGCAGCGACGGTGCGTTCCAACAGGCCACGCATGGCCTGGGGGTGAGCAGACGGAAGGGATAATGGTGGGTGCGGGACCGGATGGTTCCGATCACTTTTTCGGGTTCGGTGGTGGCGAAAAATGAAGATGAGGTGCGCGGGCGGCTCCTCCACAATTTTCAAAAGTGCGTTCGAACCCTGGTTGGTTATCATGTGTGCTTCGTCGATGATGAAGATGCGGTAGCGGGATTCGGCTGGCGCAAACATGGCGCGGTCGCGGAGTTCTCGCATGTCGTCAACACCGTTGTGGCTGGCGGCGTCGAGCTCGGTCACGTCCAGGTTGCCGGGCCCGTTGGCGGCAAGGACACACATGAGTTGCATTTTCCACAGGGTTTTGAGGTGGGCCCATTCACACAGTTGAGCGAACGGGCCATAATGCGGGCAGAGGAGGTTTTAGCCGCAACCGCGGGGGCCGGAGAAAAGGTAGGCGTGGTTGATTCGGCCATTGTCGAGCGCCGCCGACAAAGGCACGGTTACTTGTTCTTGACCGACCAGTTCATTGAAGGAACCCGGGCGATATTTGCGATATAAAGCCACGGGTTCCAGATTACCGCATGACGCCTACCACATGCGGACACAATAGTAACTGGCCTACCGTTGCCAATCGAGCAGGTTAACCCCGGTTTTTCCAGCTCATCCAGGAGGTCTCGCGCGCCGTAGGTGACGGCGTAGTTGAACTCGTCCTCGGTAATCAGCAGCAATTCCAGCATGAGCGTCCACCGATCTTCCTCGATGAACTGCGGCACCGACGGCCCCCACACCTCCGGGGCCACGAAAAGCCCATGGCAAACGGTGAGGTGTTCGGGCAGCACCGCCAGGCCAATACCGGGGATAATGGTGTCGGGTTGCGCATGCAGCGTGCCATTGGCCTGCACCAGGGTTTCGCACAGTGGCGTCCACGACATGCATGGCATCGCTTTGCGACGCTTCCGTGATCGTGAAAAACTCACACCTCACATCGAGCCCACCCGATTCCAGCCCCGTGTCCACTTCGTTAAATCCGATGGTCGAACAGAGGGATATTTGCTCTTCCGTTTCAAAAGTCGCCAGGATAGTGGGATACCCTTCCTCCCGTTTCGCCTCGTGAAGACTCATTTCTCCATCGAATAGACCATCGATCCAGGCGGCGGTTTCATGAATATCCATTGCATACTTTCTTAGATTACGGAGGGCTCGGAATCGCGGCGCAGCGCAGCGTGGCGGCGGTGCAGCGTGGCGCGGTGGCAGCAACACAGCGGTGCGGCAGGGGCATGCGGCTTGCGGGTTGGGGTGGGATGGGCCACTCACTACCCGCCACCCACGCCCGCCGCGTCGTAAAGCGTCTTAGCTGGCTGCAGCTTTCTCCGCGGCGGCCTTGAGCACGCAGGTGGCCACGCCATCCATGGCAATCTCCAGCTCGGACACCGGCGGCAGGGACGGCGCCAACCGAATATTGCGGTCATTGGGATCCTGCTTGAGCGGGTAGGAGGAACCAGCGGCGGTCAGGGCAATGCCGGCTTCCTTCGCCAATTCCACCACCCGACTGGCGGTACCATCCACCACATCCAGGGAGATAAAATAGCCGCCCTTCGGCTTCGTCCAGGTAGCCACGCCGTAGTCGCCGAGGCGCTCCTCCAAAAATGGTGAGCACCCTGTTCTGAACTTGGGGGCGAGTGAACCGGCATGCTTCTGCATGAGGGCCTTGAGCCCGGCCACATCCTGAAAAATATTTTGCGTGGGCCAGCTGGTTGATCTTGTTCGGCCCAATACCCCGAATGTTGGCGTAGCTGGCGTACCAGTCCAGGTTGGCGGTGGAGGATGCGAAGAAGGACACGCCCGACCCGGCGTGGGTAATCTTCGAGGTGGAAGACATGAACCAGAACCGGTTAGTGACCAGCCGCCGCGGACAGCTCCAACACATTGTAGACAACCGGGAATTCGTCGGTGAGGGTGTGGATGGCGTAGGCATTGTCCCAAATGATGCGGAAGTCGGGAGCGGCGGTATCCATGGCGGCGAGTTCTTGCAGGTGGCCTCAGAGAAGGTCACGCCGGTGGGGTTGCCGAAGATGGGAACGGTCCACATGCCCTTGACCGCGGGATCCTTGACCAGTTCCTTGACCACAGCCATGTCGGGGCCGTCGTCGGTCATGGGGGACGTGGAGCATCTCGAAGCCGAACAATTCGGTAATGCTGAAGTGCCGGTCGTAGCCGGGAACCGGGCACAACCATTTGACCTTGGGCTCGTCCCGCCAGGGCCGCTCGGAATCGTTGGTACCGAACAAGAAGGCAAAGGAGATGAGGTCGAACATGATGTTCAGGCTGGAGGCGTCGCCAGCGATCACATTATCGACCGGCAGACCGAGAGCTTCAGCCCAGAGAGCGCGAATGTCTTTGATGCCGGTCAGGCCCCCATAGTTACGGCAGTCGGTGCCGTCGGCGGCGCGGTAGTCGTCCACGCCGGGCAGGGGCCAGGATGGCGTTGGAGAAGTCTCAGCTGTTCGGCGGATGGCTTGCCGCGGGTGAGGTCGAGCGCGAGGTTGCGGGCCTTGAGCTCGTCGTATTTGGCATTGATGTCTTTGGTGAAGGCTGCGAGGCGTTCAGCGTCATAGTCACGTAGGGTCACGATGATCCACCTTAGGTAACAGTATGGTTGGGATTTCTCCAACAAACTTTAGCGTCATCCCCCAATTTTCGCCGCGGTTTCCGGCAACGCCCCCAACCCTGCCCCAAAACACAAAAAGGGGACTCCGCACACCCGTCAGAGCCCGCTGACCCTTGCTGCATTCCTGCCCTGGGGGTTCACGAGATATACGCCATGCGAAGTCCTGCACTTGACTCTAGCCGAAAAGTTGCCGATAAACCCAACCAGCCGCCGTTTCCGCTGGACAGGGCCGGGCGCGCGGGTGGATTTGGAAGTTGCTGCACAGTTAGGTAAAGTGTCCGTGGTACATACGCATGTACGTTGGAGGATTCGACTAGCGGCCTATGTCACACGCCTGGAACGCGTGCGGGGCTAACGCCCCTCGTGGGTTCAAATCCCACATCCTCCGCTCTATCACCCCGGTTCTTTTCCCAGAGCCGGGGTTTTGCTTTTGCGACGCCCACCTCCCGACCGAAACCTCCAGAAAAACAGTGCTCCCCATCACCCTGACCGGTTCAATGTCACCTTCCCCACTCCACCCCCAAATCGGGGAGCATGCCAACCAAAAACACCCTTTTCAAGTTCAGTTCTGGGGACACTTGCCGGGGGCGGAAGGGCGCTCCGATCATCCGCCGCAACGGCTATCAGGTCCACCCCCGCAAGGGGGAGAAATTGCGTGAGTCTGGTACTAAAATCACGCCAACTCCCGGGCGCCCCTGCACATATATTCGGAATCTGAAGCAATTACTGATTTCGTATTTCACGGATATTACCCCAGAATTGGGTTAGCCACGTGAGCTCGTCGGCAAGCGGGGAATTACAGTGGCGGTATGCCCAACAACGAATTCGGCGATTTTCAAACCCCGCTGGCACTGGCGCGCCGCTGCCTGGAGGTGCTGGCGTTGCCGCAGCATGGGCCGATTCGGGTGCTGGAACCCACGTGCGGGCGGGGCGCGTTTCTGCGGGCGGCCAGGAACGAAACCCGACGTCAATCAGGTATGGGATCGACATTAACGCCGATTATGTGCAGGTGGCGCGCAACTATGGCACGGTGGCGCACGCCAACATATTCACCCGCAACCTGGCTGACATTTCCTGGCCGGACCCGACCGCGCCGCTGTTCGTTATTGGGAATCCGCCGTGGGTCACCGCCGCGGAGCTCAACCGCATGGAATCGAATAATATTCCCCCGAAGAAAAACTATAAGGGGATGCTGGGCATTGCCGCCCTGCTGGGAAGCTCCAACTTTGACGTGTGCGAATACATTATTCTCAAGGCCCTCACGGAGCTGCGGGGCCAACCGCTGCGCCTGGGCATGCTCTGCAAGACTCATGTTGCGCGCAATGTTCTTGTGGAGTGTGCCCGCCCGCATCCAGGTGGCCACGGCCGCTCTCTACCCCATCAACGCCCGCCGCTGGTTTAACGCGGAGGTCGATGCCCGCTGGTTTACGCTCACCATCGACCCGGCGCTCCCCAGGAAACTACGCCATTGATGTGCACGAAAAACCTATTCGAAGGCGCCGGCAAGATTGCCCGCCGTTGGGGTGTTGTCGGAACCACGCTCGTATCGGATCTCGATGCCTACCAGTTGGTTCGTTCCGCCGACGGCCCCAGCCCCTATACGTGGCGGTCTGGCCTGAAGCATGATGCCGCCCGGGTGTTCGAATTCACTTCGTTCCCGGAGAATTTGGAATCCGAATACGTGTATCCCCTGCTCAAGGGCACTGATGTGTTTCGGGGCCGCCATCAACACCCCTCCCGATGGGTGCTGGTGCCGCAGCACAAATTTGGTGAGGACACCGCCCACCTGCAATACACGGCGCCGAAGGTGTGGCGCTACCTCATTGGGCACGCCGCCGCCCTAGACAATCGCAAGTCGATGATTTACCGGAATCGTCCCCGGTTTTCGGTGTTTGGCCACGGCGACTACACGTTTGCCCCTTGAAGGTGAGCTGTTCCGGCATGCACAAGGAGTCCCGGTTTCAGCTGGTCACGCAGGCTAAAACACCGCGTGGTGCCCGGCCGGTGGTATTGGACGACACCTGTTATTTTCTGCCGTTTGAAAACAGCACGCATGCGGCCCTGGTCACGGCAATCCTCCGTAGCCCCGAGTGTCAGGCGTTTATCCAGTCCCTGGTTTTTGGGGATGCGAAGCGCCCAATCACGAAGAAGCTCCTATCCCACATTGACCTGTTCGCCCTCCCCTGCGACCGGTCCACGATCCGCGCGACGGCTGCGGCGATTGCGGCCGATGCGGGTGTTCGGTTTGATGCAGATGAGGCCACCGAGTTATTTTAGCACGAACGGTTCGCGCGAAAGCCGCTCCGGCCGGAACTGTTCCAGCAGCTCTTGGGGTGTTTCCGCCCCATAGCTTAACGACGCCGCGATGCGCGGGAACATCTCTTGCGGCCGCATGCTTCGCAGGGTAACCTCCGCCCCGTCCCGTTTTTTGACAGCCGTTGGCCGGCCGCATTCATGACCAGCGGCACATGCACATATTCCGGCACCGGCAGTTGGAGGAGATGCGCCAGGTAGGCCTGCCGTGGTGCGGAGCTCAGCAGGTCATCACCCCGAACCACCTGGTCCACCCCCTGGTAGGCGTCGTCTACGACGACGGCCAGGTTATATGCCCAGTCTGGTTGCGACCCGCCCCGGCGCAGCACCATGTCGTCGACTTCTCCCACCACCTCCCCGGCGTAATAGTCGTGGATCTGCCACTTGGTAACTTCGGCCCTGGAGCCGCAGGGCCGGCACCCGCCCTGCCCAATCAATTCGGCCCGTTTGAACATGCGTTCGTCTTCCGTGAGGTCCCGGCAGGTCCCCGGATAGTGGCCCGGTATACTGTGCGGCGCCTGGGATGCCTCGGCTATTTTCTTTTCCGAGAGCAATAGCATTCGTAGTGCGGTAATTTCACCAAAGCCGCAGCATAATCCTCAAATCTTTGCGACTGGTACAGCACCTCCCCATCCCAATCCAGGCCCAAATCCGCCAAATCGGCGATCTGCCTGGCCGCCGACTCCGCCGACGAACGCCCAGTATCAATGTCCTCCACCCGGAGATAGAATGCCCGACCAGTTGTTCTAGCGAACAGCCAAGCCAGCACCGCCGTACGGAGATTCCCGAAGTGAAGGTCCCCGCTGGGACTGGGCGCATACCGGCCCGCACCTACAAAAATCTGTCATGGCATATATCCCACTATCCCCCACCGGTCGGGCCGGGCTGGGCACCCGTGCAGTGCCCATGGCCATGGGTTGTGGCGTGGCGCCCTCCACCTGCGGCTCCGCTGCCCGCGCCGTACCATCCCGCCGTGCATCGCCCCACCCACCCCGGCACCCGAGACTGCAGCACATTTGCTAAGCTCGGTTTTCTCGGAGCCGGCCCACGCCACCCTCGAATCCGCAGGAAAAATTCCTGCCGCCAACCAAAGACCATGCTTATCAAGTATGAAGCCAAATTCCTACCCTCCAACCCCTCAGGCTACTGGATCGCAGACTCCTCTCGCTAACTTCCTCGGATTTTGCTCCAAAACAAGCCTCAAGCCCGAGGGCCCACACCCGGAAATCGAGCTTATCAAACCTGCAGCCACACTCCCCAACTGTCCCTCAACCCCACCTGCCAACACCGGGAAGCGCCACCACCCGGGGCTGCACAGGTTCTAAGCTTGGTTTTTCATTCCTGCTCTGCCCCAAATCCGCAGGGTGATCACCGCCCAAAAACCAAACACCATGCTTATTAAATCTGCTACCCACACCCCAAACAAAAAAAGCCCGCACCCAATTCAGGGCAACGAGGATCAGAGTTTCAAGGGAAAACGGCTGCCCTAGCCGCAAAAAGGCCGCAAAGCTAGTCGCCCGCCGCACCCCAAGCCCCCACCCGGCATCCGCCCTGGCCTCAGCCCAACCCCCGGGCCACAACGGCCTTGCTTTAAGCGACCGCGAGCCGGTTATCCCACGATGGTGCCCGGCCTGTAGGTTGGGAATCTGGTGGACGTCAGGCGCGTGGTCGCAGTGCAACATACCCAGGGTTTGGGGTGAGGGTGGGGATCGAGAGGGTTTTGAGTTCCCAGGGAGCAAATCTCAGCACGTGGTAGCCGTGGCGAATCAGGGCGCTTTTCTCGATACACCTGGTCGGAGAGCACCTCGATGAGTTTGTCTTGGCTTTGCTGGTATTTTATCCGCCCATCAATCTCGATGATGATGAACCGTTCGATCAGGAGATCCACCCGCCGCCGCGAAAACCCGTCATAATACCACCTGCTGGGAATGGGAATGATCGCCTGCGGATCAACCTGAAGGGCCGGCAGCATGGTGGTGATAATGTAGCGAGCATAGGTCTCATACACGGATTCGATTCCGTATAACGCCTGTTCAAGAACCTTTTGGGCGCGGGCCATGCCCCACCGGTGGTCGTTTCGGTCTATGTAGGCCTGGAATTCTTGTTTGCTGTGCCCCATGTGGAGGGCGGCTTCAGGAAGGCGAGCCTTCCAGTTCCCTCGTTGATGGTGCATATGTCGGTGAAGGTGCGGGCGAGGGTGGTAACGCGGTTGCCGCCGATAAGGCATATGTCGGTATCTGGGAGCACCGCGTATCGGTAGCGGAGGATGCTGTTTTCCCATTGGGATCTGGGTGGCGGCTGTTGTCGGCCGGGCAGGGTGAGGTGCACCACCACCTGATTGGTGTGGTTAGGCATGGGAATGTGGTGCAGGATTCCGGCAGCCAGGCCGGTGATGACGGCGGTGCGCACGGAGGCTGCGGCAACCCTGGTGTGAAGGTCGAGTTTTTCGTGGGCGGGGGCCTGTTCGTAGTCGAGTCTGGGGGTGCTCCATCTGCGGGTGAGGGGCTCGTAGGCGTAGGTGTCGTCATGATGGCGAATCATGGTCAGCATTTTTTTGATATTTTTCCTGGTCATAGGTGGTTTCACCCTTAGCAATACTCCCATCTAACCCGGACTGCAATATGATATGCACCATAGGAAAATATAGAATATCCGCTATGCCTTCAGGTTCTTCATATATTCCGGTGCAGAAATCCGCCTATCCGGTGTTACTTGCCCTGTTCACCACGATTTTTTATTTTGTCTAATATTGTCTCCACCAAGGGCGTGCAGGTGGGGTCCGCTGGTGACGGATGGCGCGTTTTTTTCCTGTTCCCGGCGGCTTATGTGATTGGGGATGTGATAAGTGAGTGTTATGGGTTTCGGCGGCCCGGCGCGCGTGTGGACTGGGTTTCTGCCATGATTATTGCGGTTTCACATTTTATGTGGCGATTTTGCTGCCGGCGGCGTCGTTTTTACGAGGGGCAGGCGGCGTTTGCCGTCACCCTGCTGGTGCCCCGGATTGTGGTGGCGTCGTTAAGCGGATATGCGGCGGCAGCTGCTCAATGCGTGGTTGCTCACGTTGATGAAGGATCGGCTGGGCGAGCGGGGTTTATGGAAGCGGCTGTTGGGGTCGACTGTGGTGGGCGAGTTTTGGTGACACGCTGATTTTTGTCTGATCGCCGCGCCGGTTATCGGGATTTCTACGGTTGGCGATGACGGCGAATTATGTGTGGTGGGGTTTGTGTGGAAGACGCTGGTTGAGGTGGCGGTCATGCCGATCACGTACCTGGTTATTCGCCGCATCAAGGCTCACGAACGATAGTACCCGCCTAAGAATTCGCGTTTGTAGTCTTCGTAGTATCCGCCGTTGATGGCGGCCCGGATGTTGTCGACCAGGCGCACGATGAAGCCTCACGTTGTGGATTGTGCAGAGGGTGCCGCCCTAGAATTCTTTTGGCTTTGAAGAGGTGGTGGATGTAGCACGGGTGTAGTTTTCCGACACGTAGCCACCGAATTCGGCGTCGATGGGTTCGAAATCTCGTTTTGAATCGGGCGGCGGTGAGATTGACTCGCCCGTCTCATCGTATGCTCCGCCGCGTCGTCCGAGTCGGGTGGGGGCAACGCAGTCGAATCGTGTCTGCGCCTCGCTTCGATGGCGCGGAAAAGGTCGTCGGGTTCCGAAATTCCCAAAAGGTGGCGGGGTTTGGTGGCGGGTAGTTCGTCGCACACCCAGCCGACAATGGTGCCGAGGTTTTCTTTTTCGAGCGCACCACCGATGCCGAAGCCGCCGAAGCCGCGCCGTCCTCCGCCTCAGCTTGATTGGAAAGTTCTATGAGTCCGCGGGTTGCTTTACGACGCAAGTCCTCGTACTGGGCGCCCTGCACCACCCCCCACAGGGATTGTAGGGGCTTACCGACGCGCTCCCGAGTCAACTTATCGTGTTCATCCAAACACCTTTTCGCCCACCGATGGGTGCGGTCCACCGAGGCCTCTTGGTATTCCTGGGTATCCGCCAACACCGTCAGCTCATCGAACGCAAACATGATATCGGCGCCGAGTTGGTGTTGATCTGCATGGAGATTTCCGGGGTGAACCGATGCTTTGAACCGTCGATCACGCTACGGAAGTTCACGCCCTCCTCATCCACCAGGGCGTAGCGGTCTTTCTTTTCGGTGCGGGCCACTGGTTCTTGGCTCACGTGATCCATCATGAGCACCTTTTTATGGCCCACGCCCAGGCTCATCACCTGGAACCCGCCGGAGTCGGTGTAGGTGGGGCCGTCCCAGTTTTGAAGGCGGCAACGCCACCGGCCCTCGTCAACAATGTCCGGGCCCGGCTGGAGGTAGAGATGGTAGGCGTTGGCCAGCACCGCCTGCGCACCCGTGGCTTTGACCTGCTCGGGGGTGAGCGGTTTTCACGGTTGCCTTGGTGCCCACGGGGATAAAACGCCGGGTGTGAATATCGCCATGCGGGTGTGGATTGTGCCGGTCCGCCCATTTTCCGTGAACCCGTGCCCACGGTGAAGCTCATGTCTGCCTTCTCTGCGCAAGGTAGTGTACAAGTTGGGGACGCTGGTAACGCAATTACCGGGCTGCGTCGCGTGCCGCATTGGTCACGTGGCGGTTCACCCGGGTCGTCAGGCCGGCCTTGATGGCGGGCCATCTCGGTGGAGAGGGGCCGAGTAGAGCACGGCATCATCAACAACGCCATTCCGCAGCCTGGCATAGGATCGCAGAATGCCATCGCGCTTTAACCCCAGTCGTTCGATTGCGGCCCGGGATTGATGGTTTGACCATTTGGTGCGAATTCCACTCGCTGACACTCCCATTCCTCGAAAGCATATTCGAGCAGTAATAGTTTTGAGTCTGATTAGTGCCGGTGCCATGGCTGCTGGCCCGGCTCCAGGTGTAGCCGATTTCCAGTCGGGGAACCTCCGGGAAAAAGGTCATAATATGTGGTCACGCCCACGGTTACGCCGTCGACAAGCCGAATGCAGGCGAACGGCACCATGCTGCCGGCGTCCCGCAGCGCCAATTTGTTGCGAATGTCGGCGGCCATGGCGTCGGGGCTCGGCGTCGAGGTCCACCATGCGGTGTGCAGCTCACCGTCGCGGACGGCCTCGCGCAGCGCATCAACGTGGTCGAGGGTGAGGGGTTCGAGGCGAACCAGCTGGCCAGTCAGCGTCAGCGACGGCGAAATCCATAACGAACACATGCCCCTAAGCCTAGCTGGACTCCGTGCCGGCAAACGTCGCCCCATCCTGGTCGCGCCGCAACACCTGGAAATAGCCGGCGTCCCTGATGCACATGTCGCGGGTGGAGTCGAGCGTGGCCAGGGTGCCGCCAGTCCGACACCGCCCCCACCCTAGCTTTGTCGACGGCATCCGCCGCGGAATCGAAACCAATACCCGCATGGTAGCCGCCAACCCGAATAATCGCCCCACCATCGGGCTCGGCCATCAGCCGGAAATCTTCGTACAAGTCTTCGAATTCGTCGTCTTCCTCGGGGAGCCGGCCCTGGAGTATGTCCATGAGCTGGTCGCTGCCTCGGAACTCCACCTGGTATATCCAACCCCTGGTGGGGTATGACCGGATGGTAGTGTTCGAAGAATTCCGGGTCCATGAACCATTCGGAGAGGAACGTGTTGGCGGGATTATCCCGCCGTTCGGTGGTGCCTCGGGGTCGAAGTACGCCACATGGTGTCCGCCGGGCTCGTTGGGCTCCCCGGCGAAGACCGCCAGCGGTAGGGCAATAATGGCCGAGCGTCGACCTGAAACAGAAAGGTCAGGGTTTTTCGTCCTGGGTGGGCCAGACGAAGTCCGCCGTCACGTCGGGGCGACCACCAACATAGCTACTGCCCACCGGGGGTTCCATAGTTGGGAGCGCCTTCGGTCTCTGCGGGGTCCAGGAGAGTGAACCAGAGTGCGGGCTTCGCGCTTTGGGCAATGTCGTCGGCCCAAGCCTGAAGGAATCGCCACCAAAATTTTTGCTGCCGCATAAATTCCTTCCGTGTGTGTAAACATATTCTCCACCCTACCGAACCCGCCAGACACCGCAAGAATATATGTTCGAATCCTAGTGAGTGGTGTCCAATCGACACATTATGGTGCTAGTCATGACGATTATGCAACCAGACATCACCAAGATTCCCGCCCAGTATCGGGACGTTCTCACCCGCAACGCCCGGCGCGTGGTGGCCTTGCAACTGACCGGGGTCCCGGAGAAGAAGGGCGCCGCCGATGCCGCCGAGCCTACCGGCAGCCGCGTGGGTGGGTTAGCGTTTGTGACGGATGACTACCCGGAGCCGCGAGATAGTGATGGTAATCGTATGATTTTTGGCCCAATTGAATCTGGCCAAGCTGCCGCCGCTTGAGGGCTATCCGATCGAGGGGTTGCTGCAATTTTTTATTGCAGATGATGACCTCTTGGGTTTGGATTACGAGAAGTTGGCTGGTGACTCCGGGTCGTTTGTAGTGCGGTTGATTCCCGCGTCGGAATTGGGCCGGGGTCGCCTGGCGGAGGCGTCGCAAAGCGAATACACGCCGGTATCGGGCGGATATTTCACCGTTGACGGCGTGCTGTATGACCAGCTGCCCAACTCCGAGGATAAGGATTTCGGTGCCGCGACGGGGATCGACTGGTATTCGGAAGACCCGGAGATTGAGGCCATGTTCGATGCTCTGCATGAGCTTCCGCAATCGGTGTACGGCGCGGGTGGGCAACGTTTACGCAGGAGGATCCACGTGATAGCGATAGCGAGCTTGAGCTGCTGTTTCAGTTAGATTACGAGGTTGATAATGGGGTGGAGGTCATGTTTGGCGATGCGGGTGTCGTGAATTTCTTTATCACTCGTGAGGATTTAACGCAGCGCAATTTCCACAACGCGGCGTACAACTGGGACTGTTGCTGAGGTCACCCTCCCCAAAACCCAAACCAGCACCGGCTTTTGGGCCGCCGCGACTCGTCCCCGATCCACCATGTCCACGATTTGTTCGGCGATGAGTTCCGGCTCGCTCAGGGGAATATTATGCGCGGATTTGGTGGCGGGCACCCAGCGACCGGCGGCGGCGATTTTTGCGGGCGGCGATGAGCTCCCGGCGGATTTTTGCGATGATTTTCGACCCTTTCATCCCGGAGATGACGCACACGTCCACGTCGTCGAGCCGAAGGGGTTGCTTGCTTAACCAGTCGATTTCCGAGAGGAAGAGTTCGGCTTCGGCCGCGGCTGCTTCGGTGGCGGTGCGGCTGGCGCTGCCGGCAATGGCGGCGTTGCGGAGTGGCCGTGCAGGCCGGCGCCGAGTTTGAACATTGCCAATTTGGCCAGCCGGGTGCGGCCGAGTAGCCGCAGGATGGGTGGGGCGAGGGCAACGCTGGTCCGTACTTTGAGGCTGCTGTATTGGCTGGTCCGGGTGCTGGAATCGACAAGCATAACGCCGGTGATGGTGCGCCCGGCGGCGCGGCGGCGGGCGGCGGCGAATTGCGCAAGGGTGCCGCCCCAGCTGTGGCCGATGAGGAAGACCTGGCGGGGAACAAACGAGTCGATAATGGTGTCGAGGTCGTCGGCCATGTGGGCGAGGGTGCGGGGACGCGGGTCGGGGGTCACTGGCGCCCATGCCAGCCCGATCGTAGGCGACAATGCACACGTCGGGGAGTTTTTCAGCCAGCAGTTTATAGGTTTTACTCCAGTAAAACCGTTGGCCCCCAGCCCAGCATCGAGCACTACTAATGTGGGCCCGTTTCCGTGGATCATTGCCCGTATTTTTCGCCCATCGGGGGTAGTGATGAAGCGATCTTCGCCCATAAGGCCTAGCCCTACATATTTCGCCGTTGTGGTCATAGGTACGAGAGTACGCTAATTCGGGGTTAAGTGACGCATTCGGAAGGATGGTCACCCTTCAGCTATTGGTGGTACTCTCCCGCTTATCGACGCCCACCTCCCGGCACCCATCCCTCTCGCTTCCTCACCACACCACCACCGGGGCAGCAAATCTGATAAGCATGGTCTTTCGAATCCGCCACCCCAAACGCCCTGGAGTCGGTGCGCCCGCCAAGGGAAAACCATGCTTATCTAAACCGCTACCCCACCCGCCGCGACCCTCCGCGGAAGGCGCCCACCACACAAGGGCAGCAAAAGTTCTAAGCATGGTTTTTATTTTTACCGCCCCAAATCCCCTGGAGATTCATCCGGCCGGAACCAAAGACCATGCTTATCTGAACTGCTACCCCACCGGGATGCCACGGCAACACCAGGGCGGCCTCAACAACCGCACACAGCACACTTGCTAAGCTTGGACTTCCGGGAAATGCTCCACAATAATCCGCCCATCAAGGCAGCAAATCTGATAAGCATGGTCTTTCAAATCCGCCACCCCAAACCCCTGGAGCCGGCGCGCCCGCCAAGGGAAAACCATGCTTAGCATTTCTGCTGCCTACTTGATTGTGGGCGGGAAGCGCAGCCATGGCAAACTATGGCCTATGGGCCGTAAAAACCAACGCTATTCGTTCGACACGAAAATGGAAGTCGTCATCCGCTACCTTGATGGAGACGACCCTGACTGGTTGGCACAGGAATACGGCATCAAATCGGAGAAGCTCATTCACAAATGGGCACGAAAAATGGCAGATCGGCGGGGATGCGGGCCTCGACCCGCGCATGAGGAGGCCCACCAGCACCAACGCTAACACCGACGCAGAGACTGAGCTGGAGAGGCTCCGACGCGAAAACTACCGCCTGCGGATGGAAAGAGATGTCTTAAGAGCGCTCAAGGCCTTAAGGGAGAGCAAGCTCGACAGCAGCTGGGATTGATTACGGTTTGATGGCGGGAATGAGTCGGTTTGGCCAGCTGGCTTCCAGTGGCGGCCGGTGCTGGCCACTTGAAAGCATCTTCGATCTCTTGCTCCAACTTAGCGCCCTCAATATCCAGCTGAGGGAGGATCTTATCCAGCCAGGCGGGCATCCACCAGGTGGCATGGCCACAGAGGAACATTGCCGCTGGGACGAAGGCCATGCGGATGAAGAAGGCGTCGAAAAGCACGCCGGCGCCGAGGGCAAACCCGAAAATCTTAATAAACGGAATGGGCTGGGCCAATGAAGGCCACAAACACCGCAATCATAATCATGGCGGCGGCGGTCACCACGCGGGCGCCTTGGGCGAAACCATGAATGATCGACGCCTCGGTGCCGTTGTAATTGCCCTCACCTTTGCCGTGCGCATGCGTGTAATGTTCCCGCATAGCGGAGACGAGAAACACCTGGTAGTCCATGGCTAAACCGAAACACACGCCGATGAGGAAGATCGGCATGAAGGCAATAATTGGGGCCCGGAGTACCCACAACCCCCACAGGCCTTTCTGCCAAAACAGCACCGTCACACCAAACGCCGCACCAACCGACAGAAGGAAGCCAATACCGGCAATTAGCGGCACCAGGATACTGCGGAAAATAATGAGCAGCAGCACGATCGCCAAGCCCACCACGATGGAAAGGTACAGTGGCAACGCGTCACTGAGCCGGTTCACCACGTCCCGCTGCACCGGCACCAGGCCGGTAATGCCGGAATCCACCCCGGTGGCCGCGATCACTTCTTCTTCCTTGATGCGCAGTGAGGAAATCAGCTGGTTGCTGGCCGGATCAATGTTCGCCTTTCTGAAGTGATCGCTAGTTTCGCGGCCATGCCATCATCCGACGCCCCAATCAGCTGAACGTGCTTCACGTCCTGAGTGTTGCCGAATTTGGAAATCACATACTGTATGTGGTAAAATGCCGCCGCCCGCTTCCGGTCGAATTTTGCTGCTTCCGGGAGCCCTCCGGCGGCTGTTGGAACCGAATCAGCGGCTGGAGCACTTCCGCGTCGGGGTTGACGGTGTGAGCATCAATCACAACCATGAATTGGCAGTCGAGCACCCGGGCCGAAACCCCTCATAGAGTATTTCGGCCTGTTTCCGCTGGGTGGTCTTTTTGGGGACTGACCGTCCGAAGGCAGGGACAGGTGCAGGTCGGCGGCGGGGATCGTCAACGAACCCAGGCCAAACACCACGACGGCCACGATCAGGGACGGCATTTTGTGCACCAGTTTGACCCACCGCCCCCATCGGATTGGTGCGCGGCCGGTGGGTAATGAACTTGATTTCCCTTGAACACCCGCGGGCCCAACACCCCAGGATGGCCGGCAACAGGGTGATGGAGATAGTCACGGCCATGGCTACGGTGAAGGCGGCCGCCAACCCCATGTAGGTGAGGAAGGTGATGTTGGCAACAAACAGGGCCACGAGGGCCACGATCACCGTCAGGCCAGCGAACACCACCGCCGACCCGGCGGTACCAATGGCGATGCCCACCGCTTCTTCCCGTTTCACCCGGGATAGCTCGTGTCGGTAGCGGAACAGGATAAACAAGGCGTAGTCGACACCCACGGTTAACCCCAACATCACCGCCAACACCGGGGTGATGTTGTTCAATGCCACCAGCGAGGTGGCCAGGGTGATGGACAGGGAGCCGATGGCCACGCTCACCACGGCTACGATCAGCGGCATGCCCGCCGCCACCAGGGAGCCGAATGTGAAGATCAAAATGATGGCGGCCACCGCCAGGCCAATGATTTCGGAGGCTTCTTCCACCCGGATGGGATCACCATAGCCGGCCCCGCCGGCTTCTACCTCCAGGCCTTCGGCCCGGCCCAGGTCCATGGCGTCCGCAATGACTTTTGCGCTGCTCCGTGGTCACGTCGGCGGGAATCGCCACATCCACGGAGAAGGCAGTGAAGCCGATGCGCCCGTCGGCGCTGATCAGGCTGAGGTTTTCGGCGTCTTTCTTGGCGTTTTCCGGCAGGCCTTTGCTCGTGGAAGTTTCGATAATGAATTTTTGCAGCTCCGGGTTTTTGTCACCGGATTGCTGAACTGCTGGCCCGGTATCAAACCGTCAAGATTGTCTTGAATATGTTTGATGACCTTGTCGATGGCGGCGGAGTTTTTGGGGCTATCCAGCCGCCTCGGGCGGGGCTTTGAACGCGATAGTCACCCCGGCCTCAGCAACCGGGTTTTTCTCTTGGGGAAAGTTTTTCTGCAATAGGTGGGTTGCTTTTTGGGCCTTAGTGCCGCTGATAGTAAACACGTCGTTGTAGTGGGAACCCAGAGCCAACGAGCCGCCGCCCAGTGCGACCAGCACTATCAGCCAGGCTGTAATCACAATCCATTTCGCCCGGTAGCAAAATCGCCCCAAGCGGTATAGCAGTTTCGCCACGCTTTAGCCCTTTCCATAGAGATATTCACCTATGCTACAACTCACTATGGATGAAATCGCAAAACCCCGGTGCACTATTACGCACCGGGGTTAGCCGTGATATGGCGGTGGCGGCGGGATTTGAACCCGCGGTTGGGGGGTTACCCAACACTCGCTTTCGAGGCGAGCACCTTCGGCCGCTCGGACACGCCACCGCGAAAAACCTAGGGCATATTGGTGCTCTAACGCAAATTACTTGTCGGAATCGTCCTTGAACGAGCCAACAACCTTATTTGCACCGTCCTTGACCGCGTCTGCCACGTCAGACTTGACCTGATCGGCCTTGCCTTCGTCTTCGAGGCGCTCATTGCCGGTAACCTTACCTGCGGCTTCTTTAGCCTTGCCTTTAATTTCATCAAATGCGCCCATGTGTGTCTCCTCACAATGCGGTCGGGGGTAATACCGTGTCCATCCTACTCAAATCCCACATTAATGTCACGGATAATCAAAAATTTATCGACATTCCCTGAAATACCCCCAGTTGTGCAGCGCATTCGTCTGCAAGGACCCCTCCAATTACCTGCGGTTGGTACAAAACCCGTGGGTCGCGCACCACATCGAAGACTGAGCCGCAGGCCCCATTTTTGGGTTCGTAGGCGCCGAAAATAATGGTGCCGATCCGCGCCGCCACCAGGGCTCCAGCGCACATGCAGCAGGGCTCCAGGGTGACGGCGATGGTGCAGTCGGTGAGCCGCCAGCCGTCGTGAAAGTTCCGCACCGCCTCCCGGATGGCGATGATTTCCGCATGGGCGGTGGGGTCGCTGTCCGCTTCTCGACGATTACTTCCCCGACCAATCACATTCCCGTCCGGGTCAAAGATCACCGCCCCCACTGGGACGTCGCCAAGCGGGTGGGAACCGCCAATGCGTGACGCATTTTTGCTTCGGCCGCCACCCGGAAGCCTGGGCGTCGCAAAGCGGGGCACATTTAGCCCACGGCCTTCGCCAGGGCGTCTTCGAATCCTAGTTCTTCCGCGATCCGCTGCAGCTGCTCCGACGCCCACCACTCGGACTCGTCCACGATCACGCTAAGCACCTGCTCGCTCAGGCCAACATCGACCAAAATGTCGAAATCGCCCTCGGCCACCCTTCGGTGTCGGCGAAATCTTCCTCCGCAATGTCCGGCACCTCAACGTCTAATTCCTCTAAAATACTCGCGGCAAAAATCATCCACCGCCCCCATGGACGCGTCCGATAGGAATAATCGCACGCCACTGGGGGTAGGTCGCACAATAACAAAATATTCGTCATCCACGCATAACAATGCAAAAGCCGCGGACTCCGCGCGCAAACTACGCACCGCTCCTACTGCGGTATCCACGGTGGAAAAATCATCATGAAAGGTACTGACATCCCAGCTAGAACCAAGACGGGCCACGGTTACTGCAAAATTATGTTCCATATCGAATAACCGTAGTCGTTCTGTGTCACACTTGTCAGGTGAGTATTAATGAAATTTCCCGCCCCATTTGCATCCTCGGTCTCGGCCTCATCGGCGGTTCTCTGCTGCGCGCCCTCGCCCAGGCGAGCCAGGTGGACTCTGGACGGGACAACCAACACGATCAGGGCGACCTGGTTGTCTACGGGTATAACCGTTCCCCGTCCGCAGCCAGCACCGCCAGAAACGATGGGTACGACGTCAGCAATGACCTTATTGAAACCCCGCAACGCGCCGAAATCGACAAGGCACTCATTGTCTTAGCAACTTTCATGCTCGCCATCGCCAGCCTGCTCGACGTCATTTCCGAGCATGCTCCCTCCTGCGGTTTCACCGATGTTGTGAGTGTGAAAGGTGAGGTGTACAAGCTGGTTCAGGAATACGGCATGGCGGACCGGTATGTGGGTGGCCACCCCATGGCCGGCACCGCGCACTCCGGCTGGTCCGCATCCCACGCCGACCTGTTCCGCCGCGCCGTGTGGGTGGTCACGTTCGACCATGCGATCGACGCCGACCCCAGCCGCGACTGGCTTCGACTCTGGGTGATGTGGTGCATGGCCAGCAAGGTTGGTGCTGAGGTCATCCCCGCCCGGGTTCGTCAACACGATGCCGCGGTCGCCCGGGTCAGCCACCTCCCCACCTGTTGGCGGAGACCCCTGGCCATTGTTGGCGATAATGGTGGCGCCCCGTCATTGTCACTGGCAGCAGGCAGTTTCCGCGACGGCACGCGGGTGGCTGGCACCGCGCCGAACCTGGTGCGGGCAATGTGCGAAACCAACCATGTGGCTCTCCTCGATGCGCTGGATGAGGCGCTAAGCTTGCTGAACGACGCCCGGGATCATCTCCTCATGGAGGATCCCTCGCTCGCGGACCTCGTGGACAACGGCTATCGCTCGCGTATTCGATTCGAGGCTAGGTCGGGGTTGAATAAGGAGCAGTCGGTGAGCCCGACACATATTTCGAATCGGCCGGTGTTTCGGCTGCACCCGGGCGGCCCACAGTGGGTGAATCAGCTGATCCAGGCGGAAAACACGGGGGCCCGCATCGAGGTGGTGTAGGCGCGGGCACTGCTGTGGTGACGCCGGGGTGGTACCGCGGGTGCTCGGCGGCGGGGCCCGCGCTCACCCCGGCACCAGCCCAACGACCCCGCAACGCCCGGATCCGCCCTCACCCGAACAGGTCGCGGGGATCCCCAGGTAGGCGCTGACATCGATGGCGTGACCGGCAACCGTGGCCTCGGAGGAGAACCGCCACAGGTCACCAAGTAGCCCTGCCGTAGCTGCGCCACCCACCAGTACCGGCACGTTGGTAAATGGCGGAGGCGTATCCCTCGCTGAGGTTCGACATAGTGGGAGGACCACAGGGGCGGCAGGCCGGTGTCAGCAAGATCGGGGCTGCCGACCCTGCTGCCAATACCAGCGGGGCAGGTAGGTGAGGATGACCTGGTAGCCTCGGCTGGTGAACTCGTCGTGGATGGCCCTGCCAATGGTCAGGGTCCGTGCCGGAGCCCGACCCGATATCGAGGCAGATGGGTACGCTCATGTCGCTGGCGGCGGCCTGAACGACATTATCAGGGGCGTCGGCGTGTTCCTGCGGGCTGGTTTCCGAACGTACGTACGCATAGGTCGCGGTGTGGAGCCCGGCCTCCCGGGCTGCGGAATAGTGCTGTTGGAAGCAGGATCTAGCCAGGTCCTCCGTAGCCTTAAGCGATGGCAAATTCGAATCCTTCTTCGGCTATGGTCTTCAGGTTAATGTCCGGCTGGTGGTTGGAGAGGTCCACACCGTAGCAGATTGGCGGGTTACTTTGCGCGGGGGTCGGCGCGGGGGCGTCGTCAAGCCACGCAACAGGGTCTCATTTTGCGAGCCGGGCTGCCACACAAAATGGGTGTACTTGAAGTGCAGGTGGGGCGCGGTGCCGCCGTTGGTGTTAGGGTCGGGGCTGATGCGGGCGATGCGTTGGCCGGCACGCACCCACTCGCCTTCCGCGACTTCGGCGATGATGCTGCCGTAGACGGTGGTGCCGCTGCCTGCCGCGGTGGGATGGTCGATCACAATCCAGCCTGCGGGCGCGGGTCCGCCGAATCCTTTGCGCGGCACCGGCGTGGGTTACGAGCCCGGCCTGAGCTGCGAAAAACAGGTTGGTCGCCGGAGCCGCCGTCTCACTGAAGTCCACGCCCGGGTGGCCCGTGGCGAATTCGCTGGTGATGTGGCAGTCGTCTGATATTGGTTTGAAACGCTGAACCATACCATATTATATCTTCGCTTTACGACGCCCTCCCGGCCCCAACCATCATCACGGAAAAGGAGAAACTTATGACAAATCAGCAACCACAAGACTTTCCACAATACCAATACCAACAACCTCAACCACAGCCTCAACCCCAGGAATACGCATAACAACCCCCGACGCCGCCTGCGCAACCGTCATTATTTCAGGTACCGGCGTCGGTGTCTTTTAGTAGGCAGCAAATCATTGCCAAGGTTGTTGCGGGCTTAGGTATTGCGGTTTTCATTGTCAGCCTGCTGGGGTTCCTCGCCACCCACGGAGACTCTCGGGCCTGACGACATCATCGACTTCATGATCTCTGGAATCTCGCTGGTCATCGTTGTTCTTGCCTGCATTTGGAATGCACTAGCAACCATCGGCAAACACATTGTGAAGACCGAATAATAGGCTGCAAACGCGGTAAAACCCCAGTCGACACGCGCTGCTCACTGGGGTTTTCCTTTGTGCGCCCGGAGGGATTCGAACCCCCAACCTTCTGATCCGTAGTCAGATGCTCTATCCATTGAGCTACGGGCGCATGATGAAATTTTCATTGCGATTGAATGTTACACCGCTACCACCAATCAGCCAAATTACCTGGTTACAACCTTTGCGCCCAGAGCAACCACAATTCTGGTGATCCAGGTGGGAACGGCCCCCGCCACCAGCCAGCACCACACCACGCCAACCCGGCAGCAGACTTGATAAGCATGGTCTTTGAGATTCCCCATCCCAAATCTCCAGGAGTCGATATGCACAATCGGGAAAAACCATGCTTAGAACATGTGCAGCAGTCAAACACACAGGCGGCCCAGCACCAGCACATGTTCTAAGCTTGGACTTTTATTGGCGACAGTTCAACCCTGTAGGCACCGACGTGCCTCCAGAATGAAAACCATGCTTAGATAACCTGCTGCCCTAAAGTACCGTACGCAGCACACCCGCTAAGCATGGTCTTTCGAATCCACTGTTCCAAATCCCTGAGCCAAAGCATCTGCCAGAGAAAGACCATGCGTAGAACATGTGCAGCCCCTGCCTGAGGTTATCGGCAGCACTTTTCCCAAGCTTGGTTTCGTTCAAGAAACGGATTCCTGGGGCATCTAAAGAGGATTTTTGCGGCTTAGCACTTGCGCCATCAAAACGGAATGGATAAGGCTTCATGTCTGATAAGCATGGTCTTTGAGATTTGTCGCCCCAACCACTGGGACCCACACACCCATCCGGGAAAGACCATGCTTAGACAATCTGCTGCCTCACGGTTCTGGCAGCCCAGCCCGGAATATCTGCCACACAACAAAGCAGCAAACCTGATAAGCATGGTTTCCATTTTGGCGGCCTGATATCTCCTGAAATCCATCCAACCATAGCCAAACACCATGCTTATCTAACCTGCTACCCAGCCATTATGGGTTTTAGGCCAGGTTCCTCCCCTATCAATAAAAAAACAGCACACCCACTACATGGTCTTTCAGATCCACCTGCCCCAAATTCCCAGGAGCCGACACGCCTCAGGATGGAAACCATGCTAGAACATGTGCAGCCCTGCCCGCTCCAGCCCCACCAACCACGCGGCCACCCCAAAACCCCTGGCCAGACCCTGAACAGCGGGCAGCAGGAAGCCCCGGCCCAGCGCGTAGCGGGGCCCGGGGCTTCCATCGTAGCGTCGTCGTAAAGCGGATTATTCAGCGACGCGGGCAGCTAGTTCTTCCAGCACATGGACGTATTTCTTCCCGGTGGCGCGGGTCATGCCGATTTCGCAGGTCCGGTTGCAGGAGAGGAACAGGTCGAAGTCATCGTTGCGGACCGAGCGGGCCTCGCTCGCGGTGGCGGTGGCGGTGAGCTCTTCGTGGAGCATGCCCCGGTCGCCGGCGAAACCGCAGCACCGCCACCCATTAGGAAACCACACACTCTTCGGCAACGAGCCCGGCGAGCATCATGAGGGAATCATTGACCCCAGGTGCGTGGAGGAACAGGTTGCGTGCACCGCGGCTTTTGCGGGCCCGAATCACCGGCGGCAGCATGAGGGGCCAGCATTCGTTGCCACCCATTCCGTAGCATCCATCACGGTGATTCCGGTCACCCCGGCGTTTTCCAGGGCGATACTGATGCCTTCGGTGCAGGACACGTTGTCGCACACCAGGGGATTTGCCTGTTTAGGGTGTTGTCCACCACCCACTTTGTGAGTTTGTTTTTCATCACTTACAGCCTTGCGCCAGCCCCTTCGACTTCCAGGGTGCTGCAGCAGAGATCCCGCACGCCCTGCGGAGTGCTGAGCGTGCGCCCCGCAACGGCAGCAAGTTGCCGAACTGCCGCCTCAACGCCCTGCCCGCAGGCATGGTCGGTCTTAAACATGGAGCCCACGCAGGCCGGCAGGAAGATCGCATCCGGGTTTGGCGCCGGCTGTACCGTGCGCAGCTTCCCACCACCCGGCATTTCCTTGGTGAGGGTGGGCACGATATCGTCGCTGGTCACCTTGCGGGCAATGCCCAGCATGCCGCGCAACGGTGCGGTCGGCAGCGCATGCGCCATGTGCATGCTCTACCGACGCGCCCCTGCAGGAGCATGTCCCAGTGCTCGGCGGCGACTTTCAGCCCTTGTCCAGGGTTTCGCTCTGCGCTTTCGGCGCTTTGCCCGGATCAGGTCACCGGTGTTGATATTCACCGGACAGGCGGTCTGGCACATGCCATCCACAGCACAGGTTTGGACCACATCGTATACCTCTTGGGCTTTGAGTCGTTCCGCCAGGTCATAGGGCCCCGGAGGCTTCGCAGGCGGCGATGGCGCGTTGGATGACGATCCGCTGTCGGGGTGTGGTGGTCAGGTGTTGGGAGGGGCAGACGGGTTCGCAGTAGCCGCATTCCACGCAGTCGTCGATGATGTCTCGGACGGTTTCGGTGGGTTTGATGTATTTGAGGTGCAGCTGCGGGTCATCGGTGATGATGGTGCCCGGGTTGAGGATGCGGTTGGGGTCGCAGGCGTTTTTGACGTCAACCATGGCTTGGTAGAGGTCGTCACCGTATTGGCGTTGCACGAAGGGGGACATGATTCGGCCGGTGCCGTGCTCGGCCTTGAGGGTGCCTTGTTCCCGGAGCACGAGGTCCACCCATGTCTCGGTGAATTGGTCGTAGCGGTTGAGGGATTCTTCGCCGGCGAAGTCCTCGGTGACGAGGAAGTGGATGTTGCCGTATTTGGCGTGTCCGAAGATGACGGCGCCGTCATAGTGGTGTTTGTCGAAGAGTTCTTGCAGGTCGGTGCAGACTCCGCCGAGTTTTTCCATGGGAACGGCAATGTCTTCCAGCAGGGCCATGGTGCCTTGGGGGCGGTTGCGCATGATCTGGTGTAGAGTCCGTTGCGCATGACCCACATTTGGTTGCGGCGTTTGACGTCACCGGTCATTTTCGGGTGGGTGGAGAGCCCACCGAGTTGGGCGAAGGTTTTCGCCGGTGGCGATGCGTTCGGCGATGCCGTCGTCGTCCATGGCTTGGTATTCGACGAGCAGGGAGGCATGTTCGCCCACCTTGAAGCCCTTTGGGAGGACGGAGGATGCGTCGGGGCCCATTGCCCGGATGGAGGCGGCGTCGATAAGCTCAACGACTTCGGCGCCGGAGTACACGATTTGTGGCAGGGCCTCGGTGGCAGCGTCGAGCGCAGTCGAACATGAGCAGGCCGGTGGCGGTGCGCTTGGGCACGGGGACGGTGCGGAAGATTGCTTCGGCGACGAATCCTGCAGTGCCTTCGGACCCGACTCGCGAGGTGTTCGAGGATTTTCGCGGGCGTGTCGTAGTCGAGGAAGGAGTTAATGCCGTAGCCCATGGTGTTTTTGATGGCGTAGCGGCGTTCGATGTCGGCACGGTATTGTCGCCGCGGAGGGTGTCGCGGAGTCAGCTCGAGCACGCCGACCAGCCGGGTCTCGTGCGAGCGCAGGATGTCGTCGGCGTTGGGGTCGGCGGTGTTGACCACGGTGCCGCTGGGGAGGGCGATGGTCAGTGGATTCCAGGGGTGCGGTAGGCGTTGGCGGTAGCCGCAGGTCATGCCGGATGAGTTGTTGGCAATCATGCCGCCGATGGTGCAGGCGATTGATGATGCTGGGTCGGGCCCCAGTTTGGTGCCGTAAGCGCCAGCGCGGTGTTGACCCAGTGACGGTGAGGCCGGGTTGCACACGCACGCGGCAGCCATCGTCGAGGACTCCATGTCCCGGAAGTGTCGGCGGGCATCCACGGTGAGCCCTCGAGAGAGCCTGGCCGCACAGGCTGGTGCCGCCGCCGCGGAAGGTGAGCGGCCAGTTCATTTGGGCGGCGACCCGCATGGCGATGCCCACGTCGGCGGCGGATCGGGCCCGCATCACAGCATCGGGGGCGTGCAGGTAGTAGATGCGTCGACCGCGAGGGCCATGGCGGTCGAGTTCCCGGTCGCTGACGGCGGCGCTGCCGAGGGCGTCGCGGAGCGCGGCGAGTGCGGCGGCGTTGCCTTCGAGAGCAGCGAACGGGATGTGGTAACGGTAGCAGAGACGGACATTAGGTACTCCAAATCCGTTTGAAGAGGGTGGTTGAATTTATGGGCTGTATGTATCTAGGATATAGCGAGAGTTTGGGGAAAGCCTCGAAAAATTTGTGTGGTAATGGTCTCTTAGGTTAGGTACAAATTACCCTTGTGAGCTTTAGGTTTCATACAACCGTTGAGAAAATGTCTCTCCGCACTGTCTTCCGCCCGCTTTGCGACGCCCTCCCGACTGTCCTCATCACCCCGGCGCTCAGGGCACCAACCCGGCAACCTGCCGGCGACTCAGCTTCTCCAACCCCGGCGGCAGCACATGTTCTAAGCATGGTTTTCATTTCACCGTCAGGCATCCCCTCGGGAAATTCTTCCGCCCACAACCAAAGACCATGCTTATCCAATCCGCTACCCCACAAGACACCGTGCAGCATACTTGTTAAGCTCGAATTCCTGCCGACGACACTTCAAACCCCCAAGAGCCAGCACACCCCAAAACCAAAAACCATGCTTAGCAGGCATGCCAACCATTTGCCTGCATGGCAGCCAGCTGCACTTTGTTCTAAGCATGGCTTTTCTCCCTGAAGGCGCCAGCTCCTGGGGCTTAGGACCATGGATCCCCAAACACCATGTTTAGAACATTTGCCACTCAGGTGGCCCTAGTACAGACACCGCAGCTGCTAGGACAGCAAAATCCGATAAGCATGGTTTTCAACTCTGGACGAACTGTCGTCTAGCGGATTTGGGGTGGTGATTTAAAAGACCATGCTTAGAAGACATGCAGCCCGAACCACAGCGAGCAGCACCTTTCAATACAGCACACGTTCTAAGCATGGTGTTTGTTTATGGCACTTCATAAACCCAGGAGAAGACAACCGCCAAAACCCAGAAACCATGCTTATCAAGTGTGCTGCATGTGGGTATGTAACCCACCCACCACAACCATTAGGGCAGCAAATCCGATAAGCATGGTCTTGGTTCTGGGCGAGCCATTATTCAGGGCGGTTACGACGACTAAACTAAACACCATGCTTAGCAAACATGCAGCTTTTTGAGGGACGGCGCTACTACAGCCGCCCGAGGGCTTCATGTCTTCTAAGCATGGTGTTTGACGCAAACCAGTTCAAACCCCAGGAACCGACAACAATAAAAACGGGAAACCAAGCTTTAGAACACATGCAGCCCCCATCCACATCATTGCACACAATGCTAAAGAGGCAACCAACACATTCCCAACCCAACCTCACCCCACCACAATCCCTCGTCCCCACACGTAAAGAGCACAGCCCCTTCCCCACCCATACAAAACCCCGGCCAATGCATAATATTAACTGGTCTTTATTGTGGTTGTGCGCCCGGAGGGATCTGAACCCCAACCTTCTGATCCGTAGTCGATGCTCTATCCGTTGAGCTACGATGGCGGAGACGAGAGGATTTGAACCTCCGTCCTCCGTTAAGAGGACAACTCATTAGCAGTGAGCCCCATTCGGCCGCTCTGGCACGTCTCCAATTCAAATTTTTGAATCTTGAGTAATGTTACTCAACGGACGTTTTAGTTACAAACAGGCTGGTTATGTATATACCCCCGCCTCATCTGAACTCATCTGATCTCGCCAGGCTGGTGGGCGGATTACATGCTGCATGATAGTACGTGATGACATATCGGAGATTCTCATATGTTCCGGGAAAGCGACTGGCCGATGCACTCAAGCTTTCCAGCAATGAAGTAACCCATCCCCCACTGCCGGCCGCGGTAGCCGCCATGGCGGAGGCGGCTACCACGGCGAATCGTTATCCCGACATGGGGGCCAGATCTTGTTCATGCCATCGCCAAGCACCTGAAGCTGCGCCCCGAACAGGTTGCGGTAGGATGCGGGTCGTCGGTTTGTAAAGCAGCAGTTGCTGCAGATCACCTGCACAACTGGGGATGAGGTGGTGTTTCTGGCGGAGTTTTGAGGCGTACCCGATTTTTCGCCCGGTGGCGGAGCCACCCTAAAGCCGGTGCCGCTCACGGCGGATCATCGCGGATCTTCCGGCTCTGGCGGCGGCGATCACGCCGGCCACACGGTTGGTGTTTGTGTGTAACCCGAATAATCCCACTGGCACCATCATCACCAAACGGGAGTTCGAAGAGTTTATGGCGGTGAGCCGCCCACCACCCTGGTGGCCGGATGATGCCTATTTTGAATTTGTGCGCACCCAGGACACGCCGATGGGGGACGGAAGCGTCGTAAAGCATGAAAATGTGGGTGGCGCTGCGAACGTTTTCCAGCGCGTACGGCCTGGCGTGAGCGTGCGGGTACGCCGGCAATCCGGCGATCATTGCGGCGCTCAATAAGGTGGCGATCCCGTCGTGAGCTACTCGCGCAGGCTGGGGCGATTGCCAGTCTGGCGGGGGCGGCGCAGCTTCGAACGCACGAACGAAACCGTGAGCGAGCGCGACCGGGTGGCCTGAGCCATTGCGCCATACCATCCGAAGCCAATTTCGTATGGCTCCTACCAAAACCGCCGAAACCGCCACCACATTAGCGCAACAGCTCGCCGACCAGGGGTCATCATTCGCCTTCGAGGGCGTGCGTATCATGTCACCGACCACGCGGAGGCCGACCGATTTCGGCAGCATGGAACCTCAATCACGCAATAGCTTAGGAGATACATAATGCTGGGAACCTAGGACGATTAGCAATCCGAATCATCACGCTCGCCCTCGCGCTGTGGTGCGCCATCTATTTTGTGCTGGGCATCAATCTGGCCATGCCCCCACACACGCTGGTCGGCGACGGGCACTACGATTATTACGTCGTCTTCCTCCTCGCCGGAGCCGTACTATGTGTGGTCCAAGCCACCGTGGGAAAGGTACTGCGGATCATCAGCCTCCCCGTCACAATCCTCACCCTCGGGCTGTTTCCTCCTGGTAGTCACGCTGTCACGCTGCTGGTTGCGTCCGAAGTCGCCCGCATTTCGGCATTGGGCTCACCGTGGATCTCGCTGGGACGCCGTAACAAGCAGCATCATTATCAGCATCGACAGCGATTGCAGGCGCAATCACCGACCAATTTATGGCACACGTTTATCAATGGCTCAGCATTCCCATCACTAACCTGGCCGCAGTCACGCTGTTTCTCGCCGCACTCGTGGCCCTCGCCGTCTGGGTGGGCTGGCGCAAACCTTATCGCATACTCGTTCGAGCCGCACTGATAAGCGCACTCGTTTTACCGGCGCTTTTTGGCTGCTTTCACGACGTCATCATCATCCCGTACATGGAAAAACTGATGCCCATCCTCTACCCGGGCATCGCCCTCCTGGCATTCATCATCCCGCTGAGCATCAACAAGCGCGGCATCGTCGCCATCGCCGCCACCATCCTCCTGCAGCCATGGGCCTCACCAATGCCGCTTACGACCACATACGCCACCACCTGGCCGACCTGCTCCCTCAGCCGCAACGTCATCCCCTCACCTACCAGGAATTCCAACACCAACAGGCCGCCCCCACCATCGACGGCAACCCGGTCGGGGCGCTGGTGAGCGTGACATCCCGGCGTCGAAAAGCGATTCCCCGGCGCGACCTCACTCGCCTTTGGCCATCCCGCCAGCGTATTGTCGGGGGTGCACCTGCCGGTAGGTGGTGATGATGGCTGGCAATCCCGGTTCACCAGGGCAATGGTTTGGGCCGCTGAATGCCCAGGCAGCGTTGCAGAGTTTCCAGGCCGCACACCATGGGGTGGCGCCGATCGTGTTTTCCATTGACGCCACCGGTTCGACCACACGGCAACCCGTTATGCATTGACGGCCCGGAATATAAGGTGCACACCTGGCTTGCTGACGACGTGCCAACTGGCATCAAACGCATGTTCACCGTAGACAGTGACCAGAATCACTGGACCATTGGGGGCTATCGTATGGGGGTACTTGTGCGCTTCAAGTGGTGACAAATTCACCTAGCTCGTATGGTACTTTCATTAGTTATGCTGGTCAGGGCGAGCCCATATATAAGGACCATACGACTACTCTAAAAATGTTCTTCAATAATGACGAGGCAGCGTTTCAGGCCGTGAATCCAATGAATTTATTACAACATCCCACCCAGAGCGCCGGACCGAATATCGGCGGTTGGCCGGCTGGTTTATTGCCGGCACTCGCCGATGAGCATTCGCAGCAGGCGCTTCGTCAGCTTTCACGAGATTGCCCAGAATGCGGATTGATCTCGCGGTACACGGAGATTCCCGGTTCCCATACGGCCCGCGTGTGGCGGACGGGGTTTGGCCAAACATTGCCGTTTGCTGGCGGCACGGGGTGGGCTCACTGCCATGGCCGACAAGGGCGCTGACAGCGGCGCCGAAGCCACCAGCACCAACACCACGGCCGCTAGCACCAGGGGGCGGGCAGCATGAAATCATTAATGCAGTCGCTTCGGAAAACCAAGAGGTCGCAGGATCAGGGTGCCTCCCCGGACGCCGCAGCCGCCAAGGCGCCCAACAACGCCATAACACCGGCAACGCACCGCTGCCCCGCGCCGCCTCGAGCGAAACTACTGGCATACCTGCGGCATGTGACGTGGATTATTCAGGTGGCGCGCCGGGTGCCAATCACATCGGTGTTGATTGTGGTGGCGTGGGTGATGTGGCTGCTGGCCCGCAACACGTCGCCGCAGCGGGCCTATGGGTTGACGTCGGATATGGCGGGCCAGTCGTGGCGGTTTTTCACTTCCGGGTTGACGGAGAAGACTTTCCCAGCATTGTTGATTGCCACGGTGGTGTTGGCGGTGTTGGGGAGCGCCGCCGAATACATGTTGGGGAGCCGCCAGTATTTGGGGTTTGGCCTGGTGTTGCAGGTGTTTTCGGTGATTGGCATGCTGCGTGACCCGGGATGTGATGGTGTGCCGGTCGTCGGGCGAAGGCATGGTTGACTGAGCCGTTTTTGTCGCAGATTCCGTGGGTGTTTGGGTGAGCGACGGTAGCGTCGTCGCATTTTGGTAGGTCGCGGCGCCGCCGCCTGTTGGTGGTGTTGAGATTACCGGGTCGATGGTGTTGTATTCGCTGCTGCGATGGCGCGGCTGATGGCTGTGGTTGCTGGGCGGTGGAGCGTCACGGACGCCGGTGCGGGGTTCGTTGCGGCGGAGTTCGCTTCAGGAGTTTCGCTGCTCATTGCCGCGGCGTTTGTGATGATTGCCGCAGGCCCGTTGATGACGTCGGTGAATCCGGATTCTGATGCAACCGTTGTCGCGGATTTATCTGCCTCGTGGAGGAAAGCCCGGCAACGGTGCGTGAGGTCGTGTTGGGCGCGATTTTTAATCTGGTGCTGATTACGCGGTGGTGTTAGCGATTGGATTGGCACGGGGCCGGCGGATTGCATGGTGGGGTGCCCAGGTGTTTTTGTGGGCGACGATTGCGGGGCTGTTGTTTGAAGTTGTTTCGGATTACGAAGTTGGAAACAGATATTCCTATTAATCTCATGGCTTGTATGCGGCTGCTGACGGTGTTGCCGTGGTTGGTACTCATTGTGGTGTTGCTTGTATATTGGCGGGATTTCCGGGCGCCGGCGGAGCTACTGGCAACAAAGCTGCTGGTATTGCGCATTTCGTCGTTTTCGGTGTTGGTGTTGTTTGTGGGTTGGGAGCGTCATGGCGTTGCGGGATCATTTTGAGCCGCATGTGTCGCTGTTGGGACGATAAAGCGCCCTGCGGGTGGTGTTGTTGCCGCCGGTGTTGTCGAGGGTGTTTACGGCGGATATTCATCCGGCGGACCAGTTGGGCTGGTGGCTGGGGTTGTGGCTGGCCCGGTGTTGGGGATCGCGGTTGCGGTTTTCTTGTATATTGCGTGCCGGTCGACGGCATGGAGTTGGGGATGATGCAAAAGCATCAGCGGATGCACCAGATTTTTGACGACTGGTCGGGGGTGGGGGATCATTTGTCGTGGATGACATTGTGGCTGGGCAATCGGTGTGGGAAGCCAAGGATGGCGCTGGTTATGTGGGCATATCGGCTGCATTCGTCGACAGTGCTTACGTTGGGTGAGCTGGTGAATTCCGGGTGACGCCACAGCCCAGTCACTTGCCGATGAGTTTGGGAAGTTTGCAGAGCAACAGGGTGGACGTTGGCGGTATTCGGTGGGGCAGAGTTTGCCGCGGGCCGGCCGGGTACGTCGAAGCTGCAGGTGGCTGAGGAGTCGATTGTTCTCGACGGAGCAGTGACGTCTCGGGGGAAGAAGTTTCAGGATGTGCGGACTGCCCGGAATCGTGCTGGTAAGGAAGGGATTCGCGGTGTGGACCACGTGGAATGATGCCGGCACGATGATCCGTAGCCAGATTCGGGCGTTATCGGAAGAGTGGGTATCGGATAAGTCACTGCCGGAGATGGGGTTCACGTTGGGGAATCTTTCCACATTGCATGACCCGAAGTGCGGTTGATGTTGGCATTGGATGAGCACGATAATTTACACGGGGTGACGAGTTGGTTACCGGTGTATGAGGATGGGGCGCTTGCCGGGTGGATGTTGGATTTCATGCGGCGGGATCCAGCTGGGTTTAGGCCGGTGGTGGAGTTTTGATTGCGGAAACTTTGGTGCAGGCCCATGAGGGATGGTTTAGGCTGGATTTTTGTCGGTGCGCCGTTTGGCGCATGAGGCGTCTGGTGAAGAAAAATCCGTTGAATATTGTGACGGATGCTGGGCCGCACATTGGAGCCGCTGTATGGGTTCCGTAGTTTGGCGTCGTTTAAGCGAAAAATTTTGCCAGAATATGCGCCGTGGTTCCTGGTGTATACCGACCCTGCGACTCTTCCAGCGATAGGATTAGCGGTGAGTGCTGCATATGTGCCAGACTTTTCGATCGCAGATATGCAACGTGCTGCCCGACAATTACTTGCCGCCCGCAAGGAGGAATAATGGCTTTGTTCGACTGGATTCCGCGGTTTGATCCGCGTAAGGCGTTACCGTCATCAACTGGTGCTAGTGGTACGCCTGTGGTGTTGCTGCATGGCGCTATAGCACCCCGAAGGCGTTTGGGGCGTTGGCGGTGGCGTTGAATGAGATAGGGCGGCCGTTTATAGCTCCCGATTATGCGCATTATGGTACGGGCGCGTTTGTCGACGGGCTTCGGGACGTGACGGCCATTTGTGAGGGATTCCGGTCGTTTGACATAGTGGGCCATTCGTTTGGTGGCATTGTAGGACTCCAGTTGTTGCGGCAGCCGGAGTTTGTGGGAAAGGTGTCGACGATCATTGGTTTGGGCACGCCGTGGCGGGGGTTGCCGACGAAGGGGAAGCATATGGTGAAGTTGTTTGGGCAGGCGTATGAGGATTTACGGGGCCCGTTTGAGGTGGATGATGTGGATCCTGCTACGAAGGTGTATTCGGTGATTTCACGGCAGATAAGACGGTGAATCCGAAGTTTTTCCCAGTTTGGGGAGGTTATAGTGTTGGATGGTTCGGTGGCGCATGCAGCGTTACCGAGGGAGACGAAGGTGATTACGTCGCTCCTGGAGGAAGCGGAGTTGACCCGGGGACAGCAATAGGTTTCGCTAGTCGATGGTGGGTGGCCTGGTTTTCCGCCGTAAGGTCGTCGACAAGCATGTGTGTTCTTATCGACGCCCAAAGGTGCGGGAACTTATGGAATATCAGCTATTTTTGCACTTTTGAATGGTCGCCACACATGCTTGCCGCATGACGATTCTTGACATTCATGCCCTCAATATGAGTAGCACCCCCTAGTGAGGGAATGTGTTCTGTGTCGCAATCAAAATCTCTGCTCTACTATTTTTATGCGACTTACAAGTCATTAGTTCAATTGGCGACATTTAATCCAGTCCAAATAAACTTTATCTATTAATCTCTTTGACATCCATATAGCGCGACTGACATGCTCAACATCATGGGAAGTAGATCAAGAAATGATGTTGGAGCTGTTTGGAAAAATCGTCGCCGAGATCCTGAACGACGCACGATTAAACCACAATGTTTCGCAACTTCAACTTCAAGAATCCACAGGTATTTCCCAATCCCAGCTATCAAAGCAATTACGTGGAATTCGGGCAATTAACCTTGATGAACTTGGAAGCAATCTGCGCCACATTATCAATATCTGTAAAAGAAGTTCTTATCCTTGCAGAAGCAAAACTCGACGCCACCCGAAAGGCATAATGAAGCCCTTAAAGCCCCCACGTCCACAGCCCCACAATGCGAGAAACCACGGAGGATTCCGACGGATAATCGACCCAATAATCCATAGGATAAGTTTATTTAATACCACCCTCATGTGGCGGCCATCTTATATAATCTCTTAAATGAAATTTATTACCATTAGCGTCAATATGTGAGAGTCGTCATATCAATCTGGGGGTGTTTTCCAAAACTCTACCAATACATTAGGGCCGATCTCGGTAACACCCTCACTTTGAACGCTGCCTCTGATGGATCCGCATGACACATCCATCATTACAGTAGTACACAATTTATCCTCACCCTAGGGATGTCAATCCTTTCTTGCTGCCCGTGTCCGCCTGCCCCGATTATTCGCGGCAGTCTGTGGGTCTCGACACTCGCCGGATTGGGGACGCAAAATCCAAGGAGGGTATTGGGAGGGTGCTCAAACCTGCACATGGGGCGCGTAGCATACTTAGTCAAACATGTGTGCTATGCGCCCTGTTTTAACAATGAATGATTCAATCGTTGAAAGACTATTCGGAGGAAGAGGTTTCTTAAAAAAGTATTGGTGATAAGTGATTGCAATGGTAAGTAACGAATCACTAAAATTTGCCATCTACCTTGCTGTTGCAGCTAGACAAGAAGCAACATCAGCCATCATAATCTTGGGAAGTCAAATCATGTTTCCCAGCAACTAAATAAGCTTCAAGAGATACAATCATACTCATGTCAAGAACACAAGATGAGTTACGCAAATTACTCGACGAACTAATATCCGAATGGGAAAATGAGACAGTTGAGTTCAAGGAAACGAGTGCTAAAGATGATGATCTTGGGAAATATTTTTCTGCTCTCTCAAATGAGGCCAACCTCAAAGAAGTTGATTCAGCATGGATCATCCTTGGAGTTAGCGATAGAACACGCCAGGTAGTCGGCACAGACTACCGAAGCAAACCCGGTGATTTAAATCAGTTACAGCAAAAATCGCGCAAAATACTGGAACGGGTTCGTCGTTTCAGAATATTTACGAGCTAGAGCACCCTAGTGGGCGTGTACTCTTGTTAGAGGTTCCTGCAGCGCCTAAGGGAATGCCGGTGTTGTGGAAACAATTTGCTTATGGACGTAATGGTGAAAGCATTGGCGCATTAAGCTACGATAAGTCCGATCGAATTCGAACTCAAAAGCCCTCCGTCGCAGATTGGTCTGCTATTACTGTCCCTGATGCAACCATTGACGATCTTGATGAAGAAGCATTAGCAATAGCCAAAGTCGCGTTTGGCAACCATCATCAAAAGACATATCACAAGAAGAACTAGACAGCTGGGATGTGCCTACCTTCTTGAATAAAGCGAATCTTATGATCCATGATGAGCTAACACACGCCGCTCTTTACTGCTAGGTAGCCCAGGAGCAAGTCCATCTTATTTCTCCCGCGCTCCAGAAATTACCTGAAACTAGTAGGTGGTGAGGAAGAAGCATATGAACACTTTGGCCTGCCTCTTTTACTCAACACCACAAAAAAGTATATGAGAGGATCAGGAACTATAAGGTTCGGATGCTGCCACCCGGAACTTTGATCCAGATAGAAATAGAAAAATATGACAAGGGAGTTATTTTAGAGGCCATTCATAACTGCGTCGCACACTCAAACTATGCAAGCCGTGGGGCCCGAATAGTCATCGAAGAGCATCAAAAACCATCTTGTACTCATCAATGATGGCGCATTTATAGATGGTCCACTTGATGACTATATTCTCCACATAAGACACCCAGAATATACCGTAACCCCATGCTTGTACGCGCCATGACCGAACCCATATGATAGATCGAATGGGTTATGGGAATCAAAAAGAATGCACGAAAGACAGCGCGAACGCTATTTGCCCCTACCTGATTATAATTTTTGAAGAGGACCCAGAAACTGTCCTTATGAAAAATTTACGGTGGTGAAATCGATCAAAAACTACAGTCAATTACTTATGAATAACAGTAACCTTTCATTACAGGAAGTTTTGCTGCTAGACCGAGTGCAAAAAGGCCTGCTTATTCCACGCAAAGAGATTGCTCGGCTACGTAAGAAAAGGATTAATTGAGGGCGGAAACCATATCCATGTCAGTGCCGCTATAGCACAGGCAACCAATGATAAGGCACGATACATCCAAAACAAACAACTTGATGATGAGCATTATCGAAAGCTCATTATCGAATATTTAAGCGAATTCCAAAGTGCGACACGCAAAGAGATTGATGATTTTATCTATACAAAGTTAAGTGATGTGCTGACGGAAGAAGAAAAATCCAATAAGGTTAGTTCACTTTTTAACCAAGCTTAGACGAGATGAGAAAATCAAAAACATTGGATCACGCCGAAGCCCCCAATGGGTTCTTACGGACAACTCTTAAATCAGTGCAGGTCAGGCTTTTTTGAAAAATGGGATGATTTCTGGCTAGTTTCAGCTAAATTCACCCCATTTTTGCCAAAATAAACCCCATTTCTGCTGGTCAACCTTTTTGCAGAAGGTGTCAATTCTCGACAGCTTCAAAAAGAAAAATCAACATTGGTGCAGGTCAGGCTTTTTAGCGTCAAAAAATGGACAAGTAGAAACACCACCACAAATTTTCCATAATTTACATATGTTATTCTCATATTTTACACTTCATATACACCATGAGTTTCCCCACTAAAACAAAAACCTACAAATGACGAACCATCGAATAGTAAAAAAATCTAAGCAATGTTCTGCGTGCAACTAGGCTATAATAAGGAAACCTGCCAGCACCAGGTCAACCCTCATCCACTTATGATATATAAGGAGTCGCACATGACCGACCAAGAGAAAATAGCCTGTTTAGAGCAAGCACTCCGGGAGAAAGACCACGAGCCCATGCGGGCCCGGCAGGAGTTTTCTAGTCAGATTGCGGCCAATGATCTGGGGACGCCTCACTGCGGCACAGGATAGCGCTAACGGAACAAGAACTTGGATTTATGCGGCAACAACTCGCCGACAAGGATGCCGAAATCGACCGGCTCACCAAGGTGGTCGACACATTACGAGGAGCCATCGCCACGTTGAATGGTTCCGGCGCGGGCGCATAGCACAATAAACCCCCAGGTCACACCGTACGATGCGAGCTGGGGGCTGTACTGGCGGAAGGGGGGATTTAGAACCCCCGGATAGTTTCCTATCGCTGGTTTTCAAGACCAGTGCATTCTGGCCGCTCTGCCACACTTCCCTATGACAAGGAAAGATTACCAAAAAGTCGGTACGCTGTAAAAGCACGAAAGCGATTGTTGTTACGGCTGATAAAACTCGAATTGGCTGAGGTCTCCCACCCCACAAATTGCGGGCCGGGGAGGTGCTCGTCAAAGGTCCATGCGACCGGGGTGAACCGGGCGGATTTGATTGCGAGGCTGCGGGCTACTACCCGCCCCCACCAGGCGAATCAGAGATCATGGGGTTGGAGTGCGCCGGCGAAATCGTGGATACGGCGACACCGGACCGTCAGGGTTGGCGAGAAGGTTGCGTGCCTCCTGGCGGGCGGGGGTGCTCGCCGAATATGTGGCGGTGCTGGCCGGCCAGCTGCTGCCCATTCCTGAAGCGTTATTCCTCATGAACAGGCGGCTGCGGTGGTTGAGGTGGCGGCCACGGTGTGGTCGAATTTGGGCATGCCTCACCGGGTTGGCTGCGGGCCAGACCGTCCTGATTCATGCGCGGGTGGGATTGGCACGTTTGCTATCCAATTGGCGAAGCATTTGGGGGCATAGGTGGCGGTCACCGCGGGTAGCGATCGAGCTTGAGCTTGTCGACGCCTCAGGCGCTGACATCCTCATCAATTATCGGGAGGAAAACTTTTGCCGACGTGCTCAAGAACCGGTGCGACCGGATTCTCGACATCATTGGGGCGAAATATCTGGATCAGAACGTGACCGCGCTGGCGCCGGACGGGCACATGGTCATCATCGGGATGCAAGGCGGGGCTCAAGGGCGAGCTCAACATTGGCAAGCTGCTGGCCAAACGCGGCACGATCTCAGCGACGGCCCTTCGGGCCCGCAGCCACGCCGACAAGGCCCGAATCGTGACAGACACCATCGAACATGTGTGGCCGCTGCTGGCCGACGGCACCATCACACATCAACTGCATGCCACTCTTCCACTTGCCGACGCCGCCCGCGCCCACGAACTGCTCCGCAGCGGTGCCGTCACCGAACCCCAGTTTTGAACGTTTGTTCGAACGAGGCATCAAAAGGTTAATCGAACATTTATGCGAGTGACGCAAGGACTCGGATGAGCTGATCCACGTCGTGAGTCGTGTTATATGGCCCCAGGCCCACCGTGATCGCCCCATCGGTGTCCTCTAAACCCATGGCCGACAGTAATGGATCCGGCTTCGCCACCGTGGTGACCAGGCGATTATCTATGAGTCGGCGGCGGATCGTTGACGCCGGAACACCCGAATGCAAGGTCACTCGGGAGTCCGGGTGTCGTCGACCCACAGGCGATCTCACCCGTCACCCCCAAAACACATGCAGCGAGTCATGCTGCTCAACGAGTCCGCCAGATAGTCGGCCATGCGCCGCAGATACAGGCCAGCCCTCAAACAGGCTGGTTTCCAGCCGCTGCCGCCGGGGAGCCATGATCCTGCTCTACCAACCCGGCAAGGTGATCCACGGCGGCAGGCAGCCCAGCAACAAGGCCTGGGGCCACATCCTCAAGGAACGCGGCCATGTCGATGCGGGGAAACATGGAGGTGTCCTGAAACGCTAACGCCGCCACCTGGGGCGCCAATGGCCGTGCAGTCCACGATCACCATGTCCACCCCCAGGTCATCTATAGTGATTGGCGAGAATCCCGCCAACGCGGTGGCGTCGACAAGCACCCAGGCCCGGGAATGTTCCCGAACGTTTTCGGAAATCTGGGACACATCGTTCACCGTGCCTACCTGGGGATGCACCGCCGATAACGTCACCAGCCGCGTGTCACCGGTCACGAGATTCGTGTACTGCCATGCCGGCACCTCACCGGTCCCCAAATCCGGTTCGGCATAAGCAATATCATCGTTGGTGAGTTGATGGTATCCGCCCGCGACGCTAAAAAGCTGGCCGCGACGCAGCACAGGCCGAAGCGCGGTATCCAACCGTTGGTAAAGAACATCAATGCTGGGCGCAAGAATCACAGCATTAGCGGTTGTGCCAGTAAGATCGGCGACCGCCTGCCGCGCGCCTTCATTTGCGACTCAGCCTCAGCCTCCCCATTTCGGGGGCAACAGAATGATTACCATGATTACCCGTATTGGGCTCCACATATTCTACAACCGGCGCTTGACGGAATCCGCGGGCCACCGCAGACGACACTCGTTCGGGGATTTGCGGCTGGGCATGAGCGGACAAATACGTCCAACCATCGCCTAATGACGTGTACAAACCACGCACTCGCGCTACGTCAAAGACCATCTGGGACTCCTTCCAGCATGTCCATAATCAACCTTTTAATAGTATGCCTACCGTATCCATTGTGCGCACAGAGACCACTAAGCTAGAAATCTGTGCAGGATCATCAAGATGAAGAAAAACTGGCAAAACCGCCGCAGACTACTACGTCCGTGACGCCTCTCAGAACAGATCAACTGCATCACCAATGCGACCGACTTGGACCCTGAACCCTCAGGTTCAAAGACTTTCGCCCGCCTGGCATGACCTCGTGCGTGGTTTTCACCAACACGAACTGTGGCTCCAACTGGGCTGGCAGGATATTAAACAACGATACCGCCGATCCGTCCTAGGACCGCTATGGATCACCATTGCACTGGTGTGATGGCTGCCGCACTTGGACTATTATATTCAGTTCTCTTTAAAGATTCCCGGTAGCCAATTCCTCCCATGTGAGCCGGTAGGGCTTATCATGTGGACGTTCATCTCAGGTTGTATCAAGGAAGGCGCGCAAGTTTTTATTGATAATGAGGGCCTAATTAAACAACTGCCTTCCGCCTCTCTGTCCACGTCTACCGACTCGTATGGAAGCAAACCCTCTTCCTTGGGGCATAATTTGATTATTTGGGTTGCCCTCATGGTTATTTTCCCCTAGGCCATTGGGGTGGGATTTCCTCCTGGCCATACCCGCGCTTATGCTTCTGATTGCCAATGGCGTGTGGGTGTCCATGTTCTTCGGCATCATAGCCACCCGCTACCGGGACGTCGCACCCTCCTCGAAGCCGGCACCCAGCTATTCATGCATGTCACGCCCATTGTGTGGATGACTCAAACCCTGAAAGACCAGGGCGGAACCATCTCCGACCGGGCGAAACTGGCCCAACTCAGCCCGCTTTACCACTACATGGAGGTTGTCCGCGCCCCGCTTATCGGCGCCGACCTGCCCGTCTACCATTGGTGGCTCAGCTCGCGTACCGTTGCTGGACTCCATCATCGCCCTGCTCGCCATGCGGCAATGGCGGTTCCGGGGTCAGCTACTGGGTATAACTTTGAAGGAGACATGACTCATGGTTTCGATTGATACTTATAACGCATGCGTGGACTTCCCACTTTTCGACGCGAAATCCGCTCCATGAAAAAGGCCTCTCGGGGCGGCCGGCGGCGCCATCGGCCGTAATAAGGACAACACCGTGGTAGTTGAGGCCCTGCGCAATGTGAATCTACATCTCCGCGAGGTGACCGGGTGGGGTAATGGTTGGCCATAATGGTGCCGGTAACCACCCGCTGCGCCTGCTGTCCGGCATTTACGAGCCACCCGCGGCTCCGCACACATCCACGGCCGGGTCGCACCGGTGTTCGATCTCGGTGGTATGGACGGAGATCTCCGGGTGAGAGAACATCATTATCCGCGGGTTATTCCTCGGCCAGACCCGGAAACAAATGAAGCAAAAATGGATGAATCGCCGATTTTTCCGAACTCGGCGAATACCTTTCCATGCCGCTGCGCACCTATTCCACCGGCATGCGCATTAGGTTGGCCCTGGGGGTGGTGACCTCCATTGAGCCCGAAATTTTGCTTCTCGACGAGGGAATCGGGGCGGTGGATGCCGCCTTCATGGCCAAGGCCCGGGCTCGCCTCCAGGAGCTGGTGAAACGCTCCGGTATTTTGGTCATTGCCTCCCACTCCAATGATTTTTCTCGCCCAACTCTGCGACACCGCCCTGTGGATGAGATCACGGCAGGTTCGGAAGCCGGCCCGATCCCAGATATTGTTTGAATCCTATGAAGGTCCGGGTGCCGCAGGACATGTGCGACGCATTATCGAGGATTTGCATAACGGGGATGCAAAGAACATGAACGCCGCCCCTGAATAAGGGTGGGGCGAGTTTGTCGGCGAGGCTAGCTGCGTCGATGGGTTTTGGCGGTTCCTGGCGGCGGGTTTCTGTCGGGCCCGGCGGCGGCCCTGGTCATCTGAATTATTCGGATGGCGCGGGGCCTGGGCGTTCTCCGGTGAGGAATTCATGGAGGCTCGGGGTGGGCCGGTAAATGACGACGTCGGGGTGGGGGTGTAGCCGTCACGCCGCAATCTCGGCCAGGACCGCAGGTAGCGGAGTGCCGTCTCGGCCCGGCAGGGCTGTGACCGACTCGACCACCCGGTAACCGACCTTGGCGGATACCGCTGCAGAAGCGTGATTGCCGGCTATCCAGACGGTTTGCATGACGGTGGCGCCCAGGGTGACCAGGCCGTATTCGCAGATGGCGCGGCGAATGGTGGTGCCATAGCCGCGTCCCTGATGGCTTGTGGAGCACCCAGGAGCCGGTGCTTAGTGCAGCGAGTGGTGTGCAAAAGTTGGTGGCTCGAAGGTCTATGGCACCGATAAATTCGCCCGTATGTTCGTTAAAAGCAGCAAGGTCTAATGACCATTCTTTCGAACCTCATATTCGCACTGGTTGGCCCAGCGGAATTGGGCTGCGGCTACGGGGTTGAGGTGAAAAAGCCAGGTGAACGCACGATCGGGAATCGTGTCACCGTAAATGTCCGCGAATGTCAGCTAGTGCACACATGGGGCAGGTGCTCATCGGTGATGGCGACGATGCGCAGGCCACCCGCCCGGTTGGAGGGTGCTTGGGTGGCCATAGAGTTTCCAACATGGCCTTATCCTAGTCCGGTTCATCGGTTTTCCCACGCGGGATTTAGCTGCGCATTGGCTGTGGGGCGGAAGAAATGGTGTGATAGAGACATGGATATTTCGGCTGCTCGACAAACCATTCGATCACGAGTGATTATGCAGCATGAGAAGAAGAGTTGATTCCAGCAGATACACCGATTCCCCAGATGAGGACCCGGTAATGGTGTCATGGAAGCTTCGATCTGAAATTGACGGTTCCAGCCACAAATTTTGATCGGGCGGCCGCCGAATTGGCGGATGGTGTGGTGGGATTGGCGCGGGCGCGTGAGGGCGTGGCGCGACGCTATCAAAGCCGCACGTCGTTAGGCAATATGGAGCAGCTGGTGTGCGAGGGACACCCAAAACATCCGTGCGCGAAAACGTCGCTGGGGCTGGGGGACGCCTATAAGGATGTGCTGCCGGAGCAGGTAGAAAACGATTCAGCTGCGGTTTGTGGCGGTTCGGGAACAGCTGGCGCGCACTCGAGATGCCGCTCATTGCGGCGCTTCGCAGTCAGATTCCGGGGCTGGCCGACCGATTGGCGGCAGAGTGTCCGCCGGGGTTTGTGGTGGTGCCGGTGCACCCGTGCCAGAGGGTGGCACTGTCCGATGATGTGCGGAGCTGGCCACGTCGATGGCAGCGGAGCCGCTTCATGAGTGTGCGGACGCTGCGGGTGAGCGACGAAACCGGGTGTGCACATCAAAACCAGTGTGATTTCAGCTGACCGGGGCGATTCGGGGATTTCGTACACGGCGTTGGCGGGGCCGGTGATTGCTGAGCGCGCGGGACAGCTGATGCGCACGACGGGATTTCCCCCACGCAACGATGATACGCCGGCGTTTCGGGTGAAAGCGCAGGACTTAGCAGGGGTGCGGGTACCGCAGGCGGATGGGGAATTCGTTTGGGGGCGATCGTCCGGGTGCCGCCCGGGATTCCGGCGGCCTGTTGGCGACGATCCGCTCACGGGGAGAATTTCTTCGCGGGTTTTGGCGGAGTCGAGGCGACCCCGGCGGTGGTTTGATCGATTGTCGACAATCCTGATCCAGCCGGCGCTCACACTGCTGGACCAGGGGTTGGCGATGGAGCCGCACCCACAGAACACGGTCATTGAGCTGCGGAATGGTTTGGCCATATGCGGTGACGGTACGATTTTGGCGGGTGCCGGATTGTGCACGCGATTCCGCATTCGGCCAGCGGTACGGTGGGTTTCCTGGAGGGCACCGCATCTGGAGCGACCATGCGATACACGTCATGACAATGCTGATTTATCCGATGATTACGAATTTGGTGTTGGGGGTTGTGCGAGGCGGCGGGCATTGATCCGGGCACGATAGCCCTGATAATCTGTCCCCGATGCTGCCGCGGGAAGCGCATGTTTGGCATGCGGTTGTCGGGGGCGGTGACAGAGCAGGATTACGTGCGGATTCCCAACCGATTCCACCGGTTCCGCTTGTCGACGAGCTCCCGGGCGCGCGAACGACGTGTCCGAACGCCTCACCGAAAACCATGGCGGTGGAAGGCCTCACGCAACTCCCCGAATGCGATGTGGATAATGCGGTGACCACCTTGGCCCATGTCAAACAGATTGTCGATCGTCGGCTCCGATTCTACCGGTCACCGGCAGACCTGATCTCCACCGCTCGGAGCTGCGTGGCGCTGTTGCCGACTCCTTAGCGATCACCGGCCGTAATGTGCACCCATTGGCGAAGCTGCGCCTGGGGTTTGATGCGAAAGATTCCGCACTGTGACGGGCCGGAAAATTTCCGGCCCACCAATCTCAAACTGATTGGTGTTCACCCCAATCTGCTCGCCGAGGACCGGGGACGTGACGGCAATACTGCGGGCCGAGTTTCCCGAGAATACGCCGAACACTACGCTGCGCATTGTTCCCGTCCATCCGTGGCAGTGGGAACATGTGATCGGTGCGGAATTCGCCCGGGAGATCGCCGCCGGCACGATCATGGACACGGGGGCAACGCTGCCGGTGCTGCCCACGCTATCGCTCCGAACCGCACTGACGTTCCATCTGGGAACGTCGGGACACCGGCTATTCATCAAGACGTCGGTGGATGCGACATTGACGTCGACGCGGCGGTCCATGTCGCGGATTCCGCCCTGGGCACCCGCAGTGGCCGCCCACCTGGCCGGCTTGGTTGCCGATGCGATCTGCTGCCGGAGATCGCTGGGTGCGCCTACGATGGGCCGAAGACGAATCCGCGGGCGGTTCGAGATTGACACGCTCATCGCGAGTCCACACCCCGGACGGCCATCACGGCGCCGCGCTGCGAGGACCGCCGAGCGACGGAAGAGTTCTTTCCCGCCACGCCCGCGACCTACTATCAACGGTGCTGCCCCACGATGTGGCATGCGGGCATTGCTTTGAAGCGCATTTGCGATAAACACCCTGGTGTATGTGGATGACTGACAATACCAGGGGAATCTGCCTTCGAGTTTCTCCGGCCTGCGGGCCTACCGGCGGGGCCACGGGTGTACCCATCCGGGATGGCGCCATCACCATGACTGATGACTACGACGTGTTCATCGCCAAGGGATATTATGCCGCCATTCCCGGCAACCTGGCGGCGTTTGTGAGATCAGCTGCCCGATGATCCGCGCCATTATTGGCGGCTGGTCCGGTCCATTGTGACCGATCTGGTTGCCGAGCATAATCCGCCGCAGGCGGACGTCGACAGCTATTGGCGCCAACGATGAAGCAAAGGCATTTCTGCGCATGCTGGCGGACCCGGCGCGAGGTGATGTGTATGGATGTACCCAATCCACTTGTAGGATAACTGCTACCCGTGGGTGCAAAAATCTATGGGGTTTTGCGGTGTCTGCGTTGAGTTATGGGGATGCGACATGCGCCCTAGGTCTCTGGTTGATATCAAATGAACTATTTTTAGGTAACAAGGATGCCAACTAGATGCTTTTTCAAGTTTCACGTTATGATTTAGTAGTGGGCACCTCCGTTTCTGGCAACGGGGGTGCCTGCTATTTATGATTTTTCGACTATTAGATCGCGGTTTTTGACGTTTCTGCTGGTAGCAGCGCAGCCGAGATGATGAGTTTGGGTGCCCAATGGGTTGAGTGGTGCCCTATTTGTTCCCCTCCCATCGAAGGGAAAAACACAGCGAAATCTTCCCGCCCATCATTTTGGGGGTGTTCTTTAGTTGTAAAAATAGGTTCAAACTTTCTATTAAACTCTGCGCAATCTTGGCGGGGAAACTGTCACCAGTAGGGTTTTTGCATCGCCGACCTTATTTCTACGGGCATGACGGGTCACGGCTTGGGTGCTACTTCTTAAGTATGGGCATGAGAAAAATGAGCCATTGCTTAGCGGCTAGCATGTGATGAGCTGATGAAAAAGAAGAACGACTCCAACCAGACGACCACCGAGCCGCCCGCATCAACATTAACGGCCATCCCTACCAGCAGTGTTGCAGTAGCAACGCCCACAATCGGAGCACCTGGGGAAGATATATCGCAAATTCACCTTTGGTGTTGGTATAGAAGATAATAGTGCCACCGGGAGCAGGTGGCGGTCTTCACGCTCATTGACGCCCCAATTGCACTCAGGGGGTCGTTAACGTGACCGCAGGCGGACCACCCACACGGTGAGGGAAGAGCAGGCCGTCGACACGCGTGGTTGGGACGTGTATTAAAACATAGGCGACCCAAAAACCCACCTGGGAGCTAATAAGCGCCACCACTAACGTGACCGTCAGCATCGCCCCCTGGCTATGGGTGACCAACAACGCCGTGGCGGCGGGCACAATCATGAGCGCCACCACCAGCACCGCGCCACTGTATGGAACGCCACCACCACGGTCGGGGATGACGCACCATCACTAGGTAGTCCAGCAGGCGGTGCCGCACCCCAATGGTGCGGGCAAACACCGGGTCAAACGTGGCGATCGTCAACGGCCGGCGGGCCAAAATCAGCACCACCAGGGTGACCAAACCAGCGCCGCCCACAATCCACATGTCCTTCGGGCCCAGGTCATGCCGCCACAATCCAGTGGGACATGGCCGCAATGTTCAAATCCCCACCAGCACCGTGTGCTCCGAAATCATGCTGCCCGCAAACCTGGTGGAGATCAAAATCACGCCGATGGCGAAAAACGGGAAAATCAGGCCGGTCGCGAATCTCGATATACCGGCCGCGGGCCGCAACCATTCCGTGGCGGCAATCACCACCACCCGCCGATTGTGGCCCCACCAGCAGGATCGGGTCGCGCGGGCTGCTCGCCCACAACGCCGAAATCGCAATGCCCGGCAGCACCGCATGCGAGAGCGCATCCGACAACATGGCTTGTCGACGTAACTACCAGTACCACCCGGGCAGCGCCGTGGTGAGCGACACCACCGCCGCGAGCAACGCCACCGATACCGCAAAACTCAGACGCTCACCTCGCCGGTGCATGGCGCCGCGCCGGGTGCGACGATCGTGGAGACCAGCACAATCACTCAGCACTAGCACGATAACCGGGCCGGTCGGAACCTTGCCCATCGTCACCGATATATAGGTTCCCAGCCACCGACGCCACCGCCCCAAGGGCCGGACAGAAACGTCATCCGGCCAACAGTTCGAAAAACTGTCGGCCGCGGCCGGCGGGAAGGCGGCGAACGCGATCCTGAGGATCAGGCCCACCGCCTTCACACCGATCACGATCGCCCGGCACGATCAGCCCGAAGAGTGTGGGGGATAAAATCGAGGTTTTAAGAGCACTTGCCTTGGCTACTGTTGGGTCGAAGGTCATGCGAGGTGATGGGTCGCCGCAGGAGCGCGACGGCGGCGAAAACAAACGTCACCACGGCGATCGTTCGCGCATCTGGGTTTTGTAGCGTGGCGGCGTTACCGAACATAGAGTTCCTCAATTCCCGCCTTGCCCGAATGTGGGAGCGCTGGATGACCTGCAAGATCAGCAGGCCGCCGCTCCAGGAAGAGCGACAAGACCACCGCCATGGTGGCGTCGATCCCGATCTCGGGGTGGTGTCAGCCACCTTGATGGCAGCACCACCGCTATCAGGCCGGTGAAAGCGCCCACGATCACCGGCATGGACCTGGCGTCAAACCCGCCGAAAATGAGGCTGACTATTAGGAATGCATCACACCAGGGTGCGGGTGCGATCACGTCCGACATGAGTGATTGGCGGCGCAAATACAGGAATGTGCCCATGGCCCCGGAGCAAGCCCCGATGAGCATGGTACCGATCACAATTCGCCGGTAGGAGAACTCGGAGAGGAACTCGATGAGGCTCATTCCAGTAGCCCCAATCCGAAGGCCTGTGATGTTTTCCCTGGTGAACTCCTCGCGTGCGGGCGGTGGCGATGATTTCCCGGTTGAGGATAGTCACATGGTCGCAGAGTTCGGCGAAACCGTGGACGGGTCGTGGTGCAATGACGATCGTGGCGCCCTGGTCCCGCAGCTCGTGGAGCACGCCCCGGATCACTCGTTCGCTGGCGGCATCCACCCCGGCGAACGGCTCATCCAGCAGGTAGAGTTCTGGGGCTTGCACCAGGATGCGGGCCACAAACACGCGGCGGCGCTGGCCGCCGGACAGTTCGGAGATTTGCCGTTTGGCCAGTTCGGCAATGCCTACCCGGTCGAGGACTTCCATCACCCGCTGCGGTGGGCGGCATTAGCGCAGACGCAGCCAGCCGAGTTCGGTGTACATGCCCATGGTCACCACCTGTTCCACGGTAATGGGATAGTCCCGGTCACAGCAGCGACCTGGCATGTAGGCCACTGCGGCGCACTCCCGAGGGTTTGCCGAAAAACCGCACGGTACCGGTGGTCCCATGAGTTCGGGCCGGCTTTTGATAATGGTGGATTTGCCAGCACCGTTCAGCTGAGAAGCCCATGACGGATCCGACCGGCACGGTGAAGGTGGCGTGTTCGATGGCGAGGTTGCCCGTAAAACGGTGACATCGGTCGTGACATCGCCGAGGAGCTGCTTGTAGATGCTGCTGGGGCTGGTGTTGCAATTTTTCGTTGTCTTTGGCTTGATCCATGTTCGCTCGCTAGGGGCTGCGGAAAGTGATAGCATTGTATTTCATCACCCCGAGGTAGGTGTCGACCGGTGGGTTGGGGGCCCAACGAGTCGGCGAGTCTCGTCGAAATCGTCACTTCCAGCCACCGGCCTTCACGGTTTCTTGCAGCGAGTTAATGGCCTGCGATTAGCAAGATTGTCCTGGAAAATGGTTTTGATCTGCTGACAATGTATTCGCCCAATTCCTTGATTTCATAGGGGAAATTTGGGATTCCGAGGTGACAAAATCTGTATGGCAGATCTGCCCAAATTGTTTACGAAATAGTTAAAGCGTCGTGCCCGGTGATGAGATGCGTTTGTCCTGGGATCGCATTGATTTTCTCCCGGACGTAGCCGCAGAGCTTTCGTCCATGGGACTGCTCGTATTTTAGCGTTTTCCTGGTACTTGTCCTTGTTGGCGGGGTCGGTGGCAGCGAGTTTGTCGGTGATGGCCTGCACCACGTATTTCAGATTTTCGGTGGAGTTCCACACGTGCGGGTCTACAGTTTTTCCGTTTTTCCTTAAGTCCGGGGCCAGTCGAGAGCAGATTTTCCCGGGGATCGCCTCGGCGACCGCCACCTGCCTGTCACCCTGACCTGAGCTGGTCGATCATATGGGCTGTATGAGCCGGACCAGAAAACCAAGTCGGAGCTGGAAGTCGCTGTCTGGGTGGGTTGGTAGGTGTGCGGGTCTCCGCCACACGACTGTCAACGTACCTGCGTCAGGGGCAATATTTTCACTGTGTGTAATGCAACCAGTCGTGGCAAAAACGGTGAGCTTTATTCTCCCCTGCTTATCGACGGCGCACAGCGGTCACACCCGCCACCAGGGAAATTCCCAAAATCACGGCGAAAAATGGAGCGCATTGATAGTGATGTTCCATACCAAATAAGCATACAAATAGGGTACAAAACGCAAAACCCCAATATAGGTAGCACCTACCGCCCACCGGAAAGGTGGAAGCTCAATGAGCCCCAACCTCTATCGCTCGATATGAAACAATAGAACCAGATTCTTTCCGCCACAGATAAAGTCGCGCGTTGTTGTCACCCATAACCGGTGTAGAACTCTTGAGATCCTCTCTGGAAGTGGTAGCGCAACAAAGCCGACCAGTGCACTGGATTATTGTGGTGGACAACGGCGCCGACCCGGCTGTCGAAAAGCTCCTGCTGAGATCGCCGGCGACCGGGCATATATCTGCCCACAAAACCAACCTTGGTGGCGCTGGCGGATTCACATACGGATTCCTGGTGTGCGCTCGCACAGGGTGTGCCGACGCCGTATGGTGCCGATGATGATGGTCGACCCGAAGGCCCCGACGTGCTCGCCACCCTCCAGGACTGCGCGGTCCGCCACAACCTGGCCGAGGTGTCGCCCGTGGTCTGCAACCTCGACAACCCCGACCGCCTCGCGTCTCCACTCCGCCGGGGACTGGAAATGGCGCCGCCTCCGCAGCGAACTCACCGACCCGCGTGGCACCGAAGTCGGTGACCGCTGCCAACAACCTGGGCGACGACCTCCTCCCGGCATCGCCTCCCTCTTCAACGGGGCCCCTCATCTCCACGCGAGCCGCGGAGGTTATCGGCATCCTGACTATCGACTGTTCATTGGGGTGACAGGTGGAGCCACCACCGACGATTACACCGATCCGGGCTCCCTTCGGCACCTGCCTCACCACACTGCCTACCTGCACCCGGACGGGTCCGACATTCCGGCCCATCTCGGCGGGAAAATGCACACCCAATACCGGAGAATCCCGGAAAACGATTCTTCACCTACCGAAACCGTGGCTACCTCATGAACCAGCCCGGCATGCGCGCCACTCCCGCCACAAGAATATGCCCGATTCGGCTGGTTTTTCCTGGTAACAAACAAAAAGACCCCAAGGTTTCTGGGAATGGCTGAGACTCCACCGGTTAGGCCGCAAAACGATTCTTCCGGCCATAGGCAAAAAGGTATCAATGTAAACAACCTCAAAACCCACACCACAACCCCGCGCTGTAATGCGCACTGTAATGCGCCGACATGGTGCGGGGGTTTATGGTTGATGATCTTGATTACGCTGCTGCAGAAACCCAGGACCCAAGGCCCTTGGCTGTAGGTAGCAAGTTAGATAAGCATGGTTTTCCTGTCCTGGTAAGTCGGCTCCTGCAGGTTTTGAACTGCGACCAGTAGGAAACCCATGCGCAGAACAAGTGCTGCTATTTAAGTTGCCCTGCAGCTACAAGCTGCTCGAGTTCCTACGCATGGTCTTCATTCTAAGGGTGTGTTGGCTCTTGGGGGTTTGATGTGGTGATTTTGAAAACCATGCTTATCAAGGTGCGCGCTGCTTTGTGGCGCAGTGAATATTTCCCGACCAGATTCGCCGGAGTGCTTGGGGCAGCGAACTGAGATAAGCATGGTCTTTACTAGTCGAGCATGTTGGTCTCAGGGGAGCTGGCGTGGCGCATTCCAAAGAGACGCGCTTATCATATGTGCTGCACGCAGCACCTGGGAGACAATGTGGTTCGATCAGCACGGTTTCTGTTCCTAGGCCATATCAGCTGAGGCTGTCGTTGGCGGAAAACCATGCTTAGAACAAATGCTGCTACTTGAGCTACCAGCGGCTGGCTGCACAAGTTCTAAGCATGGTCTTTTCCCACTGCCACATTGGCCCAGGGGATTTAGAGCACGGAACCTCAGGCACCATGCTACTCAAGTGTAGAGCCCACAGCCCCTTAGGGATGGCGTCCATTCACATGGGCGTTCTTGCGGGCAGCTGGTGAAGCCCACAGCCCCTTGGGGATAGCAGGTTGGATAGCATGGTCTCCACTCTGAGTGTGTGTTAGCCCCCTGGGGTTTAGGGTGGCAAAGTTTAAAGACCATGCTTATCAGACATGCAGCCTCATTCATTTTCACTCAACAACACAAACGTTGAGCTTGACTTCAAGTTCCCTCTATCTTATCTCCAGTATGCAGATATTTGCTACTAAAAGCTAGCTCAACATCAGCGCGGTACAACCTAAATTGCAAAACCCTCTCAGGCACCCGGAAGTCGCCCGCTTTTAAACGAAACCAAGCTTAGGGGAAATGCTGCAGCAACCCAGGGCGGCGCTGCACATGTTTCGCATGGTCCTCCCGGCAACATATTGACTCAGGGGATTTGATGAGCCAGATCTCAAACACCATGCTTATCAGATATGCTGCTCATGATTATTAGCACTACCCTAATGCTCTCGGCGGTATAGCAAGTTAGATAAGCATGGTCTTTGATTATGGTTGGATTCTTGTCTAGCGGGTTTGGACTGCTCGGTTTTAAAAACCATGCTTATCAAGTGCAAACCCACAGCCCCTTAGGTTACAACAAACTAAATAAGCATGGTTTCACCCCGATATTTTACCAGCCCCTCAGGGGTTTTAGGATGGCAGGTTTTTGAAAACCATGCTTATCAGACCTGAAAACTATATTCATCCCACCAGGTAGCACAACCTCTAAACCACAAACCCCCTCAGGTGCCCTGGAAGTTCTGCTTTACATCAAAAAGCCAAGCAGGGAAAACGCTACTGTGTCGAGCAGCGCTGCATATGTTCTAGCATGGTTTCCATCCCGGAGAGTGCCAGCTCCTAGGCGTTTAGGGTGGCAGATTTTTGAAAAACCATGCTTATCAGATATGATGCACGCGACACCTTAGGGCAGCAGGTCAGAATAAGCATGGTTTCCATCAGGGGCAATACTGACTCCTGGAAGTTGAACTGCCATCAATAGAAGTCCAAGCTTAGAACATATGCGGCAGTCAGGGTGTCTCGGTGAGCCCCTAACACATGTTCTATGGTCTTTCTATGACCACACTGGCTCAGGGTTTCAGAGCCCGGCAGCCCTCAAACACCATGCTAGCAGGTGCGCTACGCGCAGGCACGGTAGAAAGCGCAGCAGTGGGAGCGCAGCAGGCACGGTCGCTGGTTTGAGGTTCACCGACATTCGGCCCTCAATCAATAGCTGATGGCGCGCACGCCGGTTTCGTCAGGGCGCATACCACCATGGCGGCGTGCACTACAGCAATTGAGCAGGATGGTTCGATGCGGATCAATCCCTGTTGTGGGCTGATGCCAAGCAAGCGTGTCAGGCAACCACACACCCACAGGGGACAGCCAAGACGCCACCGCACCGACAACACTGATGAACACCGACATTGCCTGGCCGACGCTTTTCGGATGGAACAGCCTGGACGAAGATTGTCTGGAATGGTGGATTGAGCACCCCTTGGCTCGTCGCAAAGCTAAAACTGACAACCACGGCAACTGAGGGCGGAATCTGTCACCGAAATGACGGCCAGGGAGACTCACCACAAGATTACTGAGTGCCCGGAGCTTAAAAGACCTCATGCGCTCCGACAGCCACCGCAGGCGGTGGGTAGCCTATCGCATAACCAGCAGCAACCAGGGCATTCCACACCCCCATACCAGGTGGCCGAAACATGCAGCGTGGCGGTGAAAAATAAATGCCACCATGCTCAACGCCGACAGACTGACAGCCTCCAGGATCGCAAAGGGCAGCATCACCTGGTAGCTTTCCGAACCGACCATGCGCGGAGCCCAGCTTTCCACGCGACTAAAACCCCTCAGCGGGCCCGGCGGTTTGCGTCTCATACTGCGTGGCGAATGGAGGCGCGAGAATCAGCGCCGCCACGAGCAACGCACACGGTTTCCAGCGCCATGGTGCAGCAGAGCCAACCCCGATCAGCACCAATACCAGCCAAAATTGGCCCGCCATGGACCCCAACAAGGCGAAAAACCGCAACCAGCCGAGCAGCCGCACAGGCTCTGACCGTCCGCCAATCGGTGGAAACCGACGCGACGGCCGGCAAATAAAGCTGTGTCACACATGGCCTCGATGATGGCAGGGGCAATGACCGCTAGAAGGGCCGCCAAACCCCGGTCGAGCAGAAGACCAGGATCGCAATAATCCCGGCGCTCGCAACCGCCCGCACCAGGCATACCATGGTCATAGTGGCTATCGGGTCGTGCGGTCCGACACCCACGCCCGTGAACAGCCCGGCGAGCAGCTGGGCAACCGCGATAGACGGTCGGGAACCCGCTCACCACGGCACGGAACGTTCCTCGCCAAACACCGCAGAGAACGAACCATAGGCTAATGATCTTCGCCGCCAGCGATGTGGCCAGGTTAGACGGGAAGTCGCTGCGGAGGGTCGCCACACCAGATGCTTTTTACCGCCAATTATGGTCATTGCCGTCCTTCAGCGCTGAGCTTTTTCGACGCCAGCCGACTCCCCACCCACCCTATTGCACACAATGCGACTCGTACAAAAACCATTCCGCCAGTGGAGTACTCGACCCCATGGAAGGAGGTGGTCTATACGACATCATGACCTAGAACATTGATACCTTGCCTAAACAGCCAAAACGGCTGTTTTGGGTTTTCTCAACAACAGGGCGTGATCCGACCGCGGGAAGCATCGATAAGCGGGCAGCGTTGTTTAAAAATAAATGCCCGCTCGCATGACAAAGTTCGTCACGGTGGCCACGCCTTGAGGCGATGACAGAGGAAATCGTGTCCACGACGAACTTGGGCAGCTCGAAGAGGTGCAGCGGCATCGGCACCTGTAGAGAATGTTCTGAACGGCAAACGTGGACGGTACAGGATGGCCACGTACACGGTTTCTGCGCAGAAGTTTTCAGATTGAACGTCCATTTTGCATTCGCATGAAATAGGCAGATGTGGTGCCAGCAGCCCACCCACTGCATAGCCACGGGGCACCCCAACACATAGTCCGGTGACGGGGTTGTGCCGTAGTCGATGACGGCGCACACACGCCCACGCGATGAACCGGACGAGGCTGGGTGCGCAGTGAACCATCGAGACTGCGACTGCTGTGTGCCGGCTGCGGCGATGCCGACGATGCTGGCTGCATGCGCTGTTCGGGTGATTCGGAAGGCATGGATGCTGACGTGGTGGGAGTGCCTGGTGGGGTTGCTGTCATAAGCCTGCAGGTTACAGGCGGGCAGTTCCCGGTAAATCTCAATGGCTCCACTGGGGACAACCCCCAATATCCGCAAATGTTTCAGCGAGTTCGGACACAGCGCACGCACCTCGTTCGCTGTTTTGTTCCAACCGAGGGCCTGCGATACTTTCAATAATCGCATCGGTGCACTTCCTCATCGCTCATGCAGCTGAGCGAAAACCACCGCCCAAAACGCATCCTGCTGCGGATCTTCCTCCACCGGCAGCACCGCGCACATCATGGCAACCTCCGGGTCGATGTCGGGGGTGCGGGAAAAATCAATGGCCTGCAGCAGCGGCACGAAGTCAAAATGCCGGAGCGCCGAATCAGGTTAGCGGGCTCGGGTCGGGTGCGTCCCAGCACGGTTTCGATGGTTTCGGCGCCGGTGAGCTCAGGTGTTGATCCTAGCGAGGTCGAAGCTGTCCTGGCGGGTGGCGCATAACCGCATGCGGTCGATGGCGCCGGAATTGCCGGCGGGGCAGCCTTAGGTTGCCGTGGGCATCAATGGCGCCCGCAAACCCAGAAGCAACCGACGCGCCGGGGCCGCCAGGGGACCAGGAACCACCCGGACCGCCAGGACCACCGCCCGGCCCGCCGGCGTCTACCATCGTGAAATCGTCGAAATCGTCGCGGTCATCAAGTCGTCAAACAGGAGATCCGCCATGGACCCAAAACCGCCTACACATAATGCGGTGGGGGTACCATTATCACGGGCGATAATTTCAATAAGTTGAATACGGATTTGCCATAAACCCACCACACAGTGAAATTCATCACCATCGAGCGCTAAATGCTCCCATAATAAACTGTCGGGATCTAAGGTAGTACCCCCGAAGTTGCAACAATAACGGTCGAATTCTGGGTTATCGAGGTCGAAACAAATCGTAATGATGTTAAAGAATTCCGCCACCGTTACGGCGCTATCAACACCGATATGGCGGATAATCCTCGTGGTCGGTGGATACAACCTGAGCTTGGATTATCAGCGTTGACTGCGCATAGGTAGCTGCCGCATGATGCCGCTACGGCTACTACTTACACGTGGACATGGTACCCACAGTAGTGGCGAAAAATGAAAATTGCCGAAACAGTCTGAGAGATTACACAAAAGAAACATGTGTTATCACTCTTGCTTACGGGGTTAAATGGGGGCGAATTTTATGGCGGCTCCGCCGAGCTTTTTCGACGCTTTTTGCCCATGGTTTCCACCACCAGATAGCATATACATCATGTTTGGCCTGTTTAAAAAGAATATTTCCCGACCATGCCGCCGCGGATCACACGATCTGCCGCTCGACAATTTTATGACAACCCTTATGTAACAAGAGCTACCATTCTTGGGATTCCGCATCACGTGTTCGGGTGTATGAGATTCTCAACACTTATGATGGACCATCATCACTAGCCAGGAAGAATTACCCACAGAGATCCGTGAACTCATGGACCCATGGTCCCACTCATCCGCCCATTTATGGTGATACGTCACGTTCTGCTGTGTGCTACCCTCGAAACGGGAGAAATCCGAAATCAGACAGCAGGCGAGCTGAGGTGATCTCGCTTTCATGCTCCCGCTTACCCGGTAGTCAAACCAAAAATAGGTAGGGTTGAGCGTGGAAAAATTTGAACTTAACCCAAGAAGCATAGAGAAGGTAGGGCTGAGACCCGAATGACGCAACGTCAAAACTTTTTCCACAACCACACAGAAACTCACCGGTTGGGGGCCGGACCGCCCCACCACCGCCCAGGTGCTTCTACCCCGGACGTGGAAGAGATTGCTCGTGCGGTTGCCCTGGTGGCAGAATCCAACGCCGATAAACCCGACTACCTCAAGCGGGTGTGATCGCCCGGGCATGGGCCGCTCTATGGTGACCGACCCAAAACGCTGGCAGCCTGGTCATTGACATGCAGCCGGTGAATCACATTCACTCCATCGACCCGGAGACCGCCTACATTGTCCGACGTGGATGGTGGTGTCACTCTTGACCAATTGATGAGCTGCCCTGCCGTATGGCCTGTAGGTTCCGGTGCTGCCGGGCACCCGCCAGGTCACCATTAGTGGCGCCATTGGCCCCGATATTCACGGTAAGAACCACCACTCTGCCGGCTCCTTCGGTGACCATGTGGTGTCGATGGGAATGTTGGTTGCCGACGGTCGGATCCTGCATCTTGAGCCGGAAGGCACCCCCGATGACCCTAAGGGTGACCTGTTCTGGGCCACCGTTGGTGGCATGGGGTTGACCGGCATCATTCTGCGGGCCCGCATCAAGATGACCAAGACCGAGACCGCCTACTTCATTGCCGACGGCGACCTCACCGCCAACCTGGATGAAACCGTGGCCTTCCACTCGGATGGTTCCGAACATAACTACACCTATTCGTCCGCCTGGTTCGATGCGATTTCCCGGAGCCAGAAGCTGGGCCAGAGCACTATTTCCGCGGTTCGCTCGCCACCTTGGCCCAATTGGAGGAGTTGGCACCGAAGCTGGCCAAGGAACCCCTGAGTTCAATGCTCCCCAATTGGTGACGGTGCCGGATATTTTCCCTCCTTCACCATGAATAAGCTCAGCATGATTTGCCATTGGGGAATTGCTGGTGGCTCAAGTCGGCACCTATAAGAACAAGGTGCAAAACCTCACCCAGTTCTACCAGCCACTCGACCTCATTGGGGGAGTGGAACCGTACTATGGCTCCAAGGGATTCTTGCAGTACCAGTTCGTGGTGCCCACCGATGCAGTGGAGCCGTTCAAGGAGATTGTGCGCGATATTCAGCGTTCCGGCCACTATTCGGCCCTGAACGTGTTCAAGCTGTTTGGTCCGGGTAACCGTGCCCCTTGTCGTACCCAATGCCGGGCTGGAATGTGTGCGTGGACTTCCCGATCAAGAAGGGCCTGGGCGCATTCTTGGATGATCTGGACCGTCGGGTCATGGAGTTTGGTGGCCGACTGTATTTGGCTAAGGAGTCCCGTACCTCCGCCGAGAACTTCCATAAGATGTATCCAGGTTTGAAGGATTGGTTGAAGTTGCGGCACGAGATCGACCCCACCGGGGTGTTCGCCTCCGATATGTCCCGTCGACTGGAACTGAACTAACAAGAAAGGCATGTGAAGTAAAAATGTTGAACGCTGTGGGTCAAGCCCAAAGTATTCTATTGCTCAGCGGCACCTCGGAAATCGGCCTGGCTATCGTCACGGAGTTCCTGTCCAAGGGCCCGGCCAAGGTGGTGTTGGCTGCCCGGAAGAATTCGCCCCGGCTTGACAGCTCTGTCGCCTTGGTGAAGGCCGCCGGTGCCTCCGAGGTAGAGGTCATTGATTTCGACGCCACCGATTTCGCCAACCACCCGAAGGTCATTGACAAGGCGTTTGCCGGGGCGACATTGATATCGCTATCGTGGCTTTCGGCACCCTGGGCGACCAGGAGGCCCTGTGGCACGACCAGAAGCTGGCCGTGGAGTCGGCGCAAACCAACTCACCGGCCCGGTGTCGGTGGGTGTGCTGTTGGCGGAGAAGTTCCGGACTCAGGGCCACGGCAATATTATTGCGCTGAGTTCGGTGGCTGGCCAGCGGGTTCGCCGGTCGAATTTTGTGTATGGTGCCGCCAAAGGCTGGCATGGATGGTTTCTATGTGAACCTGGGCGAGGCCCTGCGCGATGTCGGCGTGAATGTGCTGGTGGTTCGGCCGGGTCAGGTGCGCACCAAGATGTCCACCGTTGCCGGTGAACCCGAGGCCCCGTTGACCGTGAACAAGGAAGATGTGGCCAAGGCGGTTGTTGACGCCGTGGTGTCGCATAAAGGAAGCAATCTTCGTGCACCCGTTGTTCCAGCCGGTTTCGTTGGCGTTTAAGGTGATTCCGCAGAAGATTTTCCGTAAACTGCCGTTCTAACCGGTTTTCACCGGTTTTCAGCCATCTTCAAGGTTTTTCCGCCCCCGTTTGAGGATATTCCTAGCGCAGCTAGGAATGTTCGAGGGGAGCTTTGTCATGAGCAATGTGAAAGACTAGTGAGTATGACTTTAACGGAATCAGGTCAACGGGACTTCGTTGATACCTCACGGTTACAGGAATATGGTCCCGATGTCTTGAGCACCCCGCACCGTCGTCGGCATTGTGCCCGCAGCTCTAGGCGGTGCGGTCTTCACGCTGGGGTGCTGGTTTGCGTTGAAAACCACGCACCTGCCGGCCTTTGGGCCTTCCAATGTGACCAAGGCTGTTGGCACGTTTGGGACCGTGCTGGTCTTGCTCACGGTGGCCGGGCTCACCCTATTGTGGGTGTTGGATGAGAAGAAGCAACAGCCACACCCCCGGTGGCGCACCTGGATCACCTATGTGGTCAGCCTACCTGTCCCCCGCCGCATTGATCGTCACCACTTTGGCCATTCACTTGGCGGCCACCCGGCTGTATTTGGATGGCATCACGGTGGACCAGGGATTCCGCACCCAGTTCATGACCCGCATGGCCGACGGTTGGGGCCTGTCGGACATGAACTATATTGACTATGCCTACCTTCTACCCAGCCATGTGGTTTTTGGTTCGGGGGCCGGCTGGCGAACCTCTTGGGCATACCGGGCTGGGAGGTGTTTCAACCGTGGGCGTTGATATCTCGGCCGCCGCCGGCTCCACCCTGGTGCCGGTGTGGCAGCGGCTGGTGGGCGAGCCTACCGGTAGCCACCGCGATTGCGCTGGTCAGCACGTGCGTCACCCTGGTGATGAGCGCCGAGGAACCCTATGCCGCCATTATTTCCCTGGGCGTGCCGGCCGCCGTGGTGGCCGCCCGCCGGGCGTTGGTGGGTCGGAACATGGCCATGGTGGGGTTGATTGTCTACCTGGGATGTTCGGCGTCGTCCTATACCTTATATACGGCGGTGGTGGCGCTCAGCACCATGGTGATCGCCGCCCTGTTCTCGGGGGTGGTGTTGAAGTCGATAACCCCCATTATCCGATTGGTCATTATCGGGGTGGGGTCCATGGCGATCGCAGCCATTTGGTGGGCGCCCTACTCTCCTGGCCATTCTTCAGGGGCGCCCGGTGTCGGGGGCGACCGCCTCGCATTATCTTCCCCTGGAGGGCACGCGGGTGCCACTGCCCATGTTGGCGCCGTCGGTGATTGGGCTGTTATGCCTGATCGGCCTGGTGTATTTGATTGTTCGGTCCAGTAATTATGATGTGCGCATGCTGGGGGTGGCGCTGCTGGTATTTTACGGCTGGGTGGCGCTCTCCATGGTGTTTACCCTCATAGGGTCGACGCTGCTTGGGTTCCGCATGGATGTGGTGATTGCCACTACCCTGGCGACGGCCGGCGTGTTGGGCGTGGCCGAGCTGCGGATTTATGCGATCCACCAGTGGCTATTCCCCAAGAGTTCGACGTGAAGACGTCACGGATGATTACCTGCGTATTCCTGGCGATCCTCGTGGTAGGCGGCCTCAGCTATGCGCAAAACATTCCGAACCAGAATGCGGACCCGATTGAGCGGGCATATTCGGACACGGACGGTTATGGGGAACGGGCCGACCGGTATCCGCCGGATTCTACCCAGTACTACAAGCAGGTGGCGGAGTTCATCGACAAGCACATGGGGTTACAACGCAATGAAACCGTGGTACTCACGGACGAATTAAACTTCATGTCGTATTACCCATACCGGGGTTTCCAGGCGTTTACCAGCCACTATGCCAACCCACTGGGGGAATTCGACGTGCGCAACCAAACGATTACGAGGTGGGCGTTGAGCAGTTGGGAAAACGCCAACACACCCGAAAAATTCTTGGCAAAAATGCTGGAGGCAAAGTGGCGACCCCCGCAGGCATTCGTGTTCCGGGCGGACCTGGAATCCTATAAGCAGGACAAAGCCGCAGGTAAAGACAGCAGCGGGTGGGTGTATGACCTGGCCGAAGACATTTACCCAAACAACCCCAATGTGCGATTCCACGGGCTCCGATTCAACCCGGAAGTGTTCGTGGGCGACGGCACACATGGAAGAGTCAAACAGATTGGCCCATTTGTGGTGGCAGTACGAAGCTTCGCGAGATAACGCAGGTAGAAGATGGATAACGTAGACGAGAAACAGAGCGATACAATCGACCCGCAAGTCGTCGCCCGAGGCAAGCGACGCTTTGCGACGCCAAAGTGGCGGCGAAAACGCCATGTTACGACGGGTGGCCGCCATCAGCGGTGTGGTGGGATTTGTGCTTTTCATGCTCACCCCATTCATGCCGGTGGACCAGGTGCAGTCCTCCTGACTTGGCCGCAAAAGCAGGGAATCTCAATAGCCGTCAAGCGCCCCCTGAGTGTCGTACGCACCGGAAAACCTGGATATCACGGTGCCGATCTCCGCGCTGAAATCCCTGCGTGAGGACGAAACCACGGTGGTGAGCACCCTGCCGTCGACAAGCGAAAAAGCGACTGAACGTGGCCTGTTCGTGCGCTCCGATAAGGGCGCGCTGGACGTCGAGTGCTGCGGGATAATGTGTTCTTCCATGGATGCCGAGTGGCCGCCCTGCCGCGGGATGCGGTGCTGAAAATCCACTCGGGGCTGAAGAGCCTGGGTGCGGCAGCCACCGACGCCAACGGCACGCCGCGCGCAAGCAGCCAACGATAAGAAGGATGATAAGGAGGATCTGCGCCCCCAAATTTCCGGTATTTACACCGAGCTGACTGGGGATGCGGAGCCGCTCATCCGGGCTGGGCTCAATGTGCAGGTGGAGATCAATTCCCGCTCACCTCCTCCCCCACCGTGCTGAAATATTTCACCATGAGTCGGCGGGGTGTTGTCACCCTGGTGGCGTTGTGAGGCGCTGTTCCGCATTGACCGGTTGGATGGTAAGGGCCGGTATCCGTTCTGGCCGAAGGGTTTTCGGCCGCGCCCTTGATGGCCTGGTGGCCGGGTGTTGGTGCTGTGGTATTTCTTCGGGGCGAACACGTCGGACGATGGGTTTATTTCTGACCATGGCCCGTGTCGTTGGAGTCGGACTATATGGCCAACTATTACCGGTGGTTTGGGGGTTCCCGAATCCCCGTTCGGTGCACCCTATTATGATTTCTTGGCGCTACGCCGGGTGTCGACCGCGTCCACGTGGATGCGGCTGCCGTCGCTGGTGGCTGGCTTGTTGATCTGGCTGATTGTGTCCGGAGGTATTGCCGCGCCTGGGTGCGGGGATTGCCGCCCGTAGGGACTGCAGTGGACGGCGGCGCTCATGTTTTTGGCGTTTTTGGCTTCCCTATACATGGTTTACGACCGGAGCCGATCATTGCGTTGGGCGTTGACCGCCTGGGTGTCGTTCGAACATTCCATCGAACGAAGGCGGTTGACGCCGGCGGCTATCGGCACGATCATTGCGGCGTTCACCTTGGCTGTGGCCCGACCGGCTGATGGCGGTGTCGGCGTTGCTAGTGACGTTGTCGAGCCGAGTTTCGGATCATGAACCGGTGGTTGGACTATTTCGGGGTGACGGAGGATTCCACCCGGTGGCAGCGGATCAGCGGGTGGACGGCCATGTTGGCGCCATTTATGGCGGCCGGCACGTCGGTGTTTATTGCCGTGTTCGGGGATCAAACGTTGGCGAATGTGCGGAGTCCACCTATGTGCGTGCGTGACAAAGGGTCCGTCATTGCAGTGGTTCCAGGAGTGGGTGCGCTACGAAGTGCTGTTTCCCAGCAGGAGGTGGATGGGTCATTCTCCCGCCGGTTTGCGGTGTTGATTGCGTTCATGAGCATTGTGTTTGTGTTCGCGTCGATGCTGCGGAACGGTAAGGTGCCGGGGTCGAGCCGGGGCCCATCGCTGCGGTTGATGATGATTTTTCATTGGCACCCTGTTTCTTTATGAGGTTTCACCCGACGAAAGTGGACCCACCACTTCGAGGGTGTGGAGCCGGTATCGGCGGCCTTGGGTGGCCTGGGGGCGATTGCTCTGAGCGAGTTCGCTAACCGGTGCGCACACCGCCCTGGTGTTGGGCGGGTTGTTGTTTTATGTTTTGCGTTCGCCCTGTCGGGCACGAACGGCTGGTGGTATGTCCAGTTACGGTATTCCGTGGTGGGATAAGTCCATCCAGTTCAAGGCGATTGAGAGCGTCCACGGTGGTCATGGTGATTTTCGTGATTGTGCTGCTGGTTGGTATTGTGCAATCGTTCCGCGGCTGGGGTTGGCCACGAGGTTGGATGATGCGTCGGCAGCCTATAGAAAGGCGGACCGGAAACCCAGCCGGGTTTGCGTTATTATTCTCCGCCCGATTGCGGCGTTTGCCTGGTGGCGATCCTGTTTTCCATGCTGTCGTTCACGAAGGCGTTTATCACCCAATATCCGGCCTATTCGGTGGGGTTGGGAAATATGAACAGTGTTGTGGGAAGACCTGTGGCCTCTCGGATTAGTGTGCTGGTGGAGACGAACACGAACGAGGTCGTTCTTGAAAGCCGCTCACCAGTAAGTTGGGAGATTCCACTCAGGTGGATAAAGAAAACCCGGGGTTTTGAGCCGGATCGATTCCCCGAATTGGGGAGCGACCAGCTGCCGGACCTGGTGAGTGCGGGGGATCGCCTGGCGGAGGGTGGTCAGCACCACGCGGGGTGTGAATGGTTCAGCGGGTGCTGCCGTTTAATCTGGATCCGGCGAAGGTGCCGGTGATGGGCTCGGTATACGGTGGGCCGCAATACACCAGATCCACCACGGACTGGTATGACCTGCCAAAGTCCACGCCGGAGGCGCGCCGCTGAGTGTAGGTGTCGGCGGCGGGCATTATTGAGGGTGTTGACGCCGATGGTGTCACCCAGGAGGGCCGGAAGTTGCTGTTGGAGTATGGCAAGAAGAATGCTTCCGGTGGGGTGGATAAGTTGGGTGAGACCCAGATGCTGGATATTGGCCCGAAGAAGAAGTGGCGTAACCTGCGGCTTCCTATTGATGATCTGCCGAAGGAGGCGGATGCGGTGCGTATCTATGCTGAGGATGATTGCTCGACCCGGAGCAGTGGCTGGTGGTGACGCCGCCGCGGGTGCCGAAGCTGGATTCGTTGAATTCGGTGGTTGGCAGCACGGAGCCGGGCTTGTTGGACTGGTCGGTGCCGTTGCAGTTCACATGTCAGCGGCCGTTTAGCCACTATGCGGGTGTTGCGGAGATTCCACGTTCCGTATCCTGCGGACTATAAGGGGAAGCGTTCGGGCGCAGCTTCGAGGATTACCATGGCGGTGGCGTGTTTGGGACACATCGCGGAGTCCGTGAATTATTTCCTATGAGCTGCCGGGTTACGCCAAGGATGACTGGTTGCGTGACTGGGGTTCCTGGAACTATGTGCGTTGCCTGAATTCGCAGGGCCAGACGCCGGATGTGGCACGCATTGACCGAACCACGAAGACCCGGTGGGGTTGGTGGTCGCCAGGACACCAGAATATTGATACGGATAAGAAGGATTATTTGAATTAGTCCTTCGCTTGACGACGCTCACCTCCCGGTGGGCGTCGTTCATCTGTCTCCCGTGCCTGCCAGCCCATCTGCTCTGCGCCTGCCTGCCCCCTCCCCCAGCGCTGCACATGTTCCTAGCTTGGTTTTCCCTCTATGGCCACCAGCTCCTGGGGGTTTGTCGCCTTTGCATAAAACACCATGCTAGAGCCTAGCGACTCTTTGAAAAGCGGTAACGCCACAGCACCGCCTGGGGCTTCATACCCTAAGCATGGTTTTCAAAAGCTGCTGCCCCAAATCCCCAGGATGACATGCCCACCAGGAAAAGACGCATAGCTTAGAACATGTGCAGCAGTCCGGTATGCGGGTGGGCCAGCCCCCTAACACATGTTCTAAAGCTTGACTTCTATGGTGCAGTTCAAACTCCCAGGAGCCAGTGCGTGCCTAGAGCAGAAACCATGCTTATTTCATCTGCTGCCCAAGGTACCGTATGCACAGCATACATGCTAAGCATGGTGTTTGAGTCTTGCCGTCCCAAATCCCCTGGAACTGACATGCCCTCAGGGTGGAAACCATGCTTAGAACATATGCAGCGCCGCCCTGGGTTGCCGTAGCATTTCCCCTAAAGCCTGGTTTCGTTCAAAAGGGTGAACTTCCAGGGCACCCGGAGGGGATTTTGCAGCTTAGGGGGTTTGTGCTGCCAGCGGGATGAATATGAGCTTCATGTCTGATAAGCATGGTGTTTGAGGGCTGCTGGCCTGAATCCCTGAGCCAATGTGCTCTTGGGAAAGACCATGGCAGAACATGTGCAGCTGACTGCGGTGTGCGGGCCAGCGCCTAGCATATGTTCCAAGCTTGGTCTTCATTGGCGACAGTTCAAACTCAGGAGCCAGTGCCCTCGAACGGAAACCATGCTTTCAGAACATTTGCAGTAATCAGTGCACAGATCGGCCATCACCAGCACATGTTCTAAGCTTGGACTTCATCAACGATAGTTCAATCCCCTGGGATCAATACGCCAATCAGAACAAAAACCATGCTATCGAGATTTACTGCCCCAATAGCTGCAGCAGACCACTAAGCAGCAAACCTTCTAAGCATGGTGTTTTGGGTACGGACGCGTCGACCCTGGGGTTCGGGCAGCGGTTTCAAACACATCTTAGCATATGCGACCCAGCTGCACGAATACACCACCAGCATCCCTAAGCTGCAAAAGCCCTCCTCCGATGACCCTGACGTCAGCAGGTCCGGTTTTGGCGCGATGCCGTGCCCAGATCAGTGTCGCCGTATTGCCGTGTTGCTGGTCTCCCGGAACCCAAGCTTTGAGGGTGGGGTGCCGGAGGTTATTGCGTCGAAAAACCTTCGTTTGGACTACCGGCATGACCTGCGTGGCGGGGGCGCATCGGGCACAGGCTCTCTCAGGGAGGCCAACGGCGCAGTGGGGAAACCGTGATGGGGCACCTTCGGTTTTGATTTTGGCGGACGCAATGCCAGCACGACAGAGATGCCGTGAGCACGATGGCAACACCAATCCACCACGCATCTGGAGGTTTCCGGCAGAAATGATGGTGTTCCAGGCGAAGTGGAGGAGAAAACTCAATCCCCAAGCCACCGAACATGTATGCTAATCGCTGCGCATGGGAATGTCGGCAAGGTAAATGGCATAGCCGATCGCTAGCTCCGAGTCGCAGTCAAACACATGTGCAGGCCAGGCCCAGCAACCGTGCGATATCCCACCGGATAGGGCACCATCCACATCGAATTCGGGTCAATCATCGTCGAAAGCTCTAGCGACTGTTTTGCCAGCCTCAGAACCCAGGCCCACCATATCCGCCGACCAGACCCGTGCCATGGCCTGCTGAATCGCTGTGACACCAAATGAGAATGAGGCGACGCCTAATAGTTTGAAATTTCTTCCGGGTAAGCCCGCCGAGGGCGGCCTCGAAAGAACACATTAGGTTGAGCCGCTTCAGCACCGTGCTGATGGGTGAGCCGATCACCGACACCACCCCAACCGGAGCTGCACACCCACCCCAGAGGCAGATCGGTGCCATTTCCAGTTGAGTTCTTCCGGCCACGCTGGGCGATATCCGAAAATTGCGGTGCCGACTATCAGGTGGGCGATGAATCCGCCAGGTTGATGAGGGCTTACCGGCGTCCACCAGAAGGCGCTCATGCCGATGCTGAATAGTGAGACAATCACCCCAAGATCATGCTGACCAGCAGCACGGTTTTCCGTAACGCAGCATTAGAGTCCCAACTCTGTTCTCCCTGCATGGGTTTGATGAGCGGCTGAAGCATGTCACCGCCGCCACCGTCACCACTGCTGTCCTTCACCAGCATCACCGCCAGAGCCGGGCCCCGCCGCCGGACCCGCCGTCAGCATCAGGGTTTGCCTGCCGCAATGTCCTCGCCGGAGTCGGCGACGATTCGTGCCGCCGCCGCGTAATCCCACATTGTCGCCCTGAAGGTGTCGGTCTTCCCGCACCAGGTTTGTCATCAGCAATTCCGCCAATGGTTGACGTTGTATTGGGGCACCAGTCACGGTCACGAGGAGGCTTTTGCCGTCTTTGTCGCCGGTGCCGGTGAGAATGAGGACCGTTTGGCTTTCGTCTTGCCCTTGCCGCGATAGCCGCTCCATTTGGCTGTATCGAATATTGCCGAGTTCTTTGATCTGCGTAGTCATCGTCCGCGATTCATGCTGCTACGGATAGCCCGCCGGAAGGTGCGTTCCTGGCCCCGCCCGGATTCAATGATTTTTCGAGGTGACGGCTATTCTGTTGACTCCGCAGGTCCAGGTGCCGGATTGTTCAAGCAGCGAGACGGTGCCGGGGCATTCCAGTTTCGTGTCGTGTTGGTCGGTGACGGGGATAGCCCAGTCAGCGCTCTCAAGCCCGAGGGTGACGGGTATTGTTTCGCCGTCGTTGTCGGGGATTGAGGTAATGCGCCGGCAACAGTAGCGGCACAGTACGAGGCCGGTGAACCCCAGCCAGGTTTTGGTGGTCCCGATGGGGCTAACACGATAAAACGCGTGACTCAAATTTACAGTGTTTTAGTAGGCTTTATAGTTTTCGGTTTGTGAAAGTTATCATTTTTGTCTGGGCTAGACACCATGACAATTTTGATGACTGATTTGTTCCGGTTTGTCAACGAGGTTGGCTTGCCACACACGCCATTCCCGATGATCGCCCGATTGATGGCGTACGTCTACCAATTGCGCGACCAGGGCGGAGTTGGATGTTTATGGAGATTGTGAAGAATTCTCCAGATTCTCGCGCCGGGCAAAGCTATTTCCATTCGTTCGCGGACACCTGAGGCAATTGAGGCCGCCGCATCGCACCGCTTGACCCTGATTTGCCGCTTATCGACGCCTTGACCAGCGTTGATGAGCTTAGTTGCGGCTTTCGTGAAGCTATGTCGCACTGGCGTGGACGTGCTCGGTGGGCGCGTATGTCGCTAAGGATTCCGGTTCCGATGACGCCATCCCTCCGGCCCAGCGCCGCAGCCACCTGATGAGGCCTACTACCGGAGCCGATGCACCAGCAAACCCTAGTCAGCTCACAGCAGCATGTGGGCATCGTGCTGGCGTTTTAGGGTTGGATGCCACCGCCGCGGAGCGGGTCGTCGCCCTGGAGAAGGATATTGCGGCCGGCCACTGGGATGTGGTCTCCGCCCGGGATGCGGTGAAAACCTATAACCCCACTGCGCTTGCGGATCTTCCGGGACCAGCGCTGCGGGACTTGATGGTGCGAATCCTCCAGGCACCACGGACAAAGTCATTGCCAGGATGCCGTCTTTTCCTGGATCAGGTGGCGGGCCTGCTCCACGGAGGACCGGTGGATGATGGAAACCGTGGGGCGAAATGGTGTGTTGCGCGGCCGGGCCGGCCTGCTCACTGGATGACATTTCCCGCGCACTCCGTTCCCACGGCACGGTGCTCACCGGCACCCCGGTGCAGCGGGACCGGTGGAAGCGTGGCCTGGATCTCGCCAATGGCTACGTGGGGCAGGAGATTGGCCAGCTGTTTGTGGCCGAGCATTTCCCGGAGAGTTCGAAAGCCGAAATGGTGGAGTTGGTGGATTACTCTGGTCGAGGCCTACCACGAGCGGATCAGCCAATTATCGCGATGACCCTGCAACCCGGGACGGGCCCTGGAGAGCTCAAGTTCCAGGCCAAGATCGGCTACCCGGATAAGTGGCGGATTACACCGGCCTGGAGTTCGAATCGATGGTCAGCTTGCGGAAAACGTGCGCGCAGGTTTCCGCATTCCTACATGACTAGGAGTTGAACAAAGTTTCAAGTTTTATGATCGTTCGAGGTGGTTTAGCACCCCGCAGACCGTGAATGCGTTCTATAATCCGACGGTCAACGATATTACGTCTCGCCGCTATTTTGCGCCACCGTTCACTCCCCTCGACGCCGATGCGGCGGAGAATTTCAGGCGATTGCGCGGTGATCGGCACGAGATCGGCCACGGGTTTGACGACCAGGGTCTCTAACATGATGGTGACGTAATCTGCATTCCCTGGTGGTCTGATGAGGATCGGCGGCATTACGGAAACGCACTGCGAAGCTGGGTGGACCAGTTCCGGGGTCTTGTTCCCCATCGGTCCGGGAGGCTAGCCGAAACCACCGGGGTGAATGGCGAAAGTTCACTCCAGGCGAGAACATTGGTGACCTGGGCGGTTTGGGGCATTGCCATTGTGGCCTACCGCATGTATTTGGCCGATCGGGTTTGACCTGGCGGATGCCCCGGTCCGCCCGTTTGTTGCCGAGGGTGGTTCGCCGGAGTTAGCGAAGCACGAGTTTTCGGCTACAACGCCTGTTTTTGGCGTGGTCGCATGTGTGGCGGTCGAAGACCCGCCCGGTTGATGTGCAGTTGATGGCGTCGGATCCGCATTCGCCTCGGTTCCGGGTCGCAGCGGTGACAGGAATGTGGCCGAGTTCATGCGAGCGTCGGTGCCGGCGGATGCGCCGTGTTTATCGCCCTCGAGAACCGGGTGACCATCTTGGTAACCAGCCCCGGTGGCAGCACCTACCCGCCATAGCTCAGCTTGGGCCGCCCTGCTAGATGGTGAGCTCGGCAAACACGTAGTGGTCGCCGGTTTCGGATCAACTCGATGAGTGCGGTTTCGGGCATCCCATCTTGTCCGCGCCGCCGCCGGGATGACCGGCAATGTGGGCAGGCTGAGCGAGAAGGCTTTATGGTCGCCGTTAACATCGATGCGGCCGGTGACCACGGTGTCGGCAGATCTTTTCAGGTGGATATGTCCAAGGTGAGGGTGTCTACCCCGGCGGTGCCGGTGCCGTGGATTTTATAAAGGTGAGGCTTTTTACCGTCGGATCGCTTTGCATATTGGTGTCGCCTTCGAGAATGACGCGAATGATCTCGGTCACAGCAACGGGTCGCGACGACTTTTCGTAATGTGTCGTAGCCGAGATCGCTGTGTTCGGTGGTGCCGACTTCGTGCGTATCACTAATGCTATTGTTCCCGGCGAGACGGGAAATTGCGGCAAGACGCCATTGGTGGTTTCCCGAACCAGGAGGGTTTCGATGCCAACCTTGCGATGTCGACGAATCGGAAAGCACCAATGCCGGTAACCGGGCCCGAGTGTTGGTGGAGGATTTCGTCTTTGGTAGGCTGAGGGTAGCCGTGGGGTGAATCTTCGCAATGCGTTCCAGCGGTTGGTTTCCTTTTCTCGGGATGGGTATTTTAGCTACTCAGCGATGCCATGAACGAAAAACGATAAGGTTTCTGATTCGTGAGGAAGAGGATCGGGCGGCGTTCCAGGTGGGCGGCGATGCGACCGGGAGTTATCCCCGAGCAGCAATTAGAGCAGCACGCTACATATATCGTGCTCATTATGAGGCGCCGGCGAAGAATCCGCCGTGGTCCGATGATCCATCCGACCCGGTGGCGGCCGATTATCGTTTGATGCGTGGTTGCCGGACCGGCTGACGCATTCGTGACGATCTGCTGATGTTGGGGGCGGCGGTGGATCCTGGCATGCCGGGTGTCGCGTTTGCGCGCAGGGGTGTGACAGCCCAGTCAGTGCCGGAGATCGGTGCTCGGTGTTGCTTGGTCGCCGGAGTTGAGTGGCCGGTATGCGGTGCCGCTGCATCCGGGTGGTTGGTGGAAAGGGGTTCGGGCGGCGGCGGGAGAATGCGTGGCGCCCGGAGGAACCGCGGCGGTGGCGCTGTCGCGTGACCATGGTAGATGTGGGATTATCCGCTGACGTGCCTGAGGCGTCGCCGCCGGTGATGTCGGCGGTTACCGGTTGACGCACGCACCGCGTGGGCTCGTCGTCAAGCTGGCTGCAGGTGCGCGCGCTGCGGTCTGTCGTCGGGTGGCGCTTGTTGCGTCCAGTCTTGTGCGCCTGCAGAGTTTTTCCGACGCCCCGGCGTTGACGAACTTCCGCACCTTGACCTGACCGTGCTGCTCTGACGACGCGTGCGGGCCGGCGTCGGCAGTTCGTCGGCCACGTGCTGCCAACTGTTTATCCAGGTGGCCCTTGCACGACACGATCGCCAGCCTTGCTGAGTGGGCGGAGGCGCTGGCGGTCCAGGTGACGGAGTACGTGTCGGAGCATCGCGTGTCGACGCCCAAGGTTGCTGCGGCAGCGAGTCATGGATCTGTGACACCCTCAGAGTGTTTGAGCCTCCGGGTGCTCACCTTGTAGCGTTGCGCATTGCGGCTCCCGGTCAGGATGTATATTTGTACGCGATCGAGCTTTCTGAGCAGCATGGAAATCGGACGGGGTCCGCGCGTTTGATCTTCCCGTCACCACATAGTCATCAGGATGAGGCTGGTACTAAGGTTGAAGCGTTGTTACGGCGGCAAGTGTCGATGGCGCTGCTGGCAGGAGTCCGGCCGCTTGGACGAATGAAACATTTCCCACAATCATGATATTGACACGGCGGTTATTGCTCCGTTTTGTTCCCGCTTCGTGCTGTAGGAGGCTGAAAGCTACTACAGGCACACTTCGGTGGTGTCAGGAGCCATGATTTTCCACTGAAGCTCCACGTTCAAACGCTCGTATTTTGGTCGAACGTAATGGTGCGTTCTTGTGGCACGCGGTGGTGATTTTGCTGGGCTGGGGCAATGTTTCAGGGAGCAGTCTTGATCGAGACCATTTCTGCGTCGAGGGATTTCACTGCTGAGAGTACAAGTTGTTGTGGCCCGTTCTACGGCCATGTCTACATGGACGTACCCGCAGATTCCTGGGGAAGCGTGGGACGTGAGTGCCTGTTGTTTTCATGGCGATGGTCTCTACAGCACAGGTAGCGATAGTGGATAGAGCCCTATAATAAACGTGACAACGCTGAAGCGACGATCCATACCGATTTTGCCAAAGCATTCAGTGCAAAACTCTCATTGTTCGTCGCGGGTTTTTCTGGCGCTTGCTGAGCAGTGCGGTCGTTTTCCGCAATTCGTGCAGGGATTGCGATGGAGGCCGGGGAACCGGATCCATAGCCTTAGCACCACGAGGGAGAGCATGAGGAGAACGTTCATCTGATTATCATCAGGAATGTTTCACTTGGGTATTCATGGGGTGGGTGGACCACACTAGCCTCTACATTCCCCACATAATGTGACCAGCATCATAGTAGAGTCTAAAGATGGGCTCTCCATGTCCAAACGGGCGACATCATCGAGCACATGTTGCCGAACACTGCCTGTTCGGTCCTGAATATCGCCCTCAGCTGCGCTGGGAGCCGCTGATCAGTGTTTTACTTAGACTACATATGTCTCATTCAGCTAGCAGGTGATTACCACCGCCGGTATTCGCTTGTATTTTGCTATCTGAGTTGGAGGTGGTGTTTTAGTGTAGAGAGTTTGTCAACCTTGAGTGATTATTTATTTTGTAAAAGGAACCAAACTTGAAAATGGTTGCAAAATAATAACATTTAGCACCATATTATCTGGAATCCACAGGCATAGGCATGTGCATGTCAGGAGGTGACACGAGTTAGGAGTTCACGCCCGCCCACAAGATTTTCATACACGATTGTTGGCTGCAATGCCGCGACTTGATGGGCTTTCAGTTTTCCACTGCCTGTTCCTTACTCGTTTCGGTCGCGCGCCGCGTTTGCACTCACGAACGACTGACTCGCCAACGGGTGGATATTTTCCCGCATCCCAATGGGCCGCCCGCCTGAGTCAGCAACAGCACTCGTGCCATCGCTCCGCACCACCCGCCGCAACAGGTGAGCTAGCCCATGGGTGGCCATGATCCGCACGTCCGGGCGTCGTGCTGCGGCCGCACCAATGTCGTAACTCGCAGCCTGCCGGCTTTCGAGGAATGCTTGTCTGCACAGGGCGAGCACTCGCTCGGTGAGATCGTCAACGCACCGATCACCGCTGTCACCCAAAAGTCGCTGCAGGATGGAATCCGGCTCCGGACGGTTCCTCCTACCGCGCGAGCGCTACACGCTCGCGCAGCGTGACGGTCGCGCCGGTCGAGTCAACAGTGATGGCCCATCGTGCCGAAACCCGAATCGAACGTGGCTCGAATCACATCGCCACCCAACTCAGAACCCGGGCAAAGCATGCGGCCGCCACGTCCGCAACCCCCAGGAAGACCGCCAAAACTCGCACGGGCGGAATTTGCCGGTGCGTCGAAGATTCCGGCGAACGCGGCACCGTCGACCAGCGCGGTGGTGTAATCCTGGCATCACCGGCGGTCACCCACCCGAATAGCTGTTCTAAACTCCACCTGCACCACCATACGGAAACGGTAGCAGTCAACTCATGCCACACCGGGGTGCCTGGCTCGCCAGCGCACAGCGAGTCCTCCCCGCTTGGCTGGATCAGGCCAAACACGCACTACAGACCAACCAGCAACGCCAGCCGCCCCAACCGTACTTCAACCGGAGCTACTCAAACACCTGACTTTCAAATTGACCACACGTTCGCAAATCATGGCCGATATTGTCGGACTGAAATACGTCACCCACGTGTCGGGCTGGTTCTCCGCCCGGGCGCTGCACCAACCCCGCAACCGGGAGCCCTGCAGCGGGCCATGTGAAATC
>BNJV01000730.1_pt1 | contig 182080 bp, 318 predicted proteins | sample 8540591 | NCBI WGS metagenome assembly BNJV01 (sample SAMD00202457, study PRJDB9452) | human saliva metagenome | host: Homo sapiens | reverse complement strand
AAAATAACCAAAATATCAAGAAACTGAGGATTGGAAAACTGAAAAAAGGACTGCACAAAGAAAAAACATCAAAATTAACTATGCCAGCACCGACATTCATTCTAGCCAATAAACATGGAACGACAAACCCTCGAAAATGATCTCTTTCAACTGGTCCTAACAAAAACCAACAGGCAACACCTGCAATGTTTCGGCTCATACTGGGATCCAAGGGATCTGAGGCACACTGATGGTCAACAGAATATATACAATACTAACTAATGAGATATCCACTGAAATGAAGAATATACTGACACAGGATTTATGGTTTGTTCATCCAGCCCATACAGACAAGAATTCACATTAGTGGAATTTAGGAATTATAGTAACATTACTTGAACAATTACGCTGTTACAGACTGGGCCAAGGTTTGGAGAGGCAATGTCAGAAGATATGTCAGCAATTAAATATCAAGAGTATTTAAACAACATCACTGAGATGTTAACAAGATCTCGAAACAAAAGTTGATGATTGATTTTGATATTGATAACACCTGTTTATTACTAGTCAGCACAAAATTCATGATAGAGATAAAAAAAAGAGGAAGAAAATGGGAAAAGTAGTGTTTGGAGCTGATTTGAGTGGAATTGGAGCCAACAATTGATTTGGAAAAATGGATTTGATGTTTATTTAGCGATGATAAAATTGGAATTCCAATCAAAGAAGAATTAAAATTAAATAATGAAGATACAGAATTTATAGTGAAAAGTCCTAACTCTGGCATCAATAAATAACAGCCCAAGAAAAGGGATAAAGTGAATTTCGTGAAATTGATTAGCTTATAAATAGTATGAACAAACACAAAAGAGGAATGGCTGTGAAATGAAAATTACGCAGAGCCAGTTCACAGACCAGGAAAACAGGAATGCCAAAAATATAGTGGCAGATGAAGGTAAGGATTTGGAAGAGCAAGGTGTTAGAGCCAGTAGCCATCAACCAGAAAACAATCCACAACACATCTGCCGGAATGGTAACGGATGTTAATTACTTCAGCGGAGATATAAAAATGTTGAAGAATATGGCACCAAACGAGCGGTCAAAACAAATAAAGAGATTTGAGTTAATAACAAATCTTGATGATAACTTTGAATTGTGTTGAATAAAGAAGAGAAAACAAAAGCCAAAAAATATATTGATAAAGAGAAAATGTTAGAAAAATGTAGATAAATACTTTTAACAAAAATTTAGAAAATAAATGAATGAAATTGAAAACAGACAGAAGATGTAAGATTTAGCTAAAAGGAGTTCCCAGAATTAGAAAAAGGCTACCATATTTCTGGTTGGAAAACATGAATGAAATTATAATTTTAAAACAAAAGAATGTCAGAGACTTGAAACTTTTATGAAGATAATATTTATAAATGATCTAAAAGGAACGAATGTGGGAATCAACATTGGTAATTGATTCTTTGGCAAGATTATTCATAATAGTACATTACAAAAGCCCAATAAAGACAGTAAAAATTCGTTGTTATCAGCCATTGATAGAGTAAATGCTCCAGACCATATGAAAATAAACAGCATTATGAAGATATCGCATTGTTGATAAACATGACACCCCAGCGACACCAGTCAATATAGAGGTGTCATCAAAAATTAGTCAGATATACAAATAAATAATAGGAGAATTAACTGAAAAAATGAAAATTAGAATACTGATAACCACCACACAGGCAATAGGTATCCATGTCACATATCCAAATTGGGACAAAGAAATGATAAAGCATATTACTACTTTTACAATTAGTATGTATGAGTTTGAAAATTTATTTCATTTTGTTACTCAAATGATTATAAAAATATAGAGAGCGGAACCGTTGTATTTTTTTCATTGAATATTATTAGTTAGGTAATGGTTTGTATTAACAGGAGTAAAAGCAAAAAAGGTGCTGGTACATTGACAGTATAGGACCAGTGCTATTCAACCTCTGCGAATTGAGTTAAATTGTTTACATATTATTTTATCGATTGATTGCAAATTACAAAAAAAAAGAACAAATAGAAAAAAATATAAGAAATGGTAAGTACAGTCAATAATTTTAGCCAGTGTAATATACATGAAAAATTATTTAGTAGTATTACAAATACACATTTTAATGATTTTATTTGTAATAGGTGTTAGTTGAAATATACGCTGTAATATTAGGTTTTATCAACAGCAGGGATTATATTTGTATTAAAAGAAATTATAGATTGCAGCAACTTTTACTTTGTTGGAAAAGGATCAACAAAAGATGATGAATTCCGCAACTGCTCATGGTAACAGGAAGTGGAGAAGTTTTGGAAAATCATGGAAGAGGGCTCAAAAATATTTTTAAAGAAGTACCAAATACAGATTAATATTTTTTCAGGATATGCTGAAGAGTACATGGATTGTGATAATATTTAATTTTATTTTATTTAGTATTATTAGTGGATTTTTAAAGCACATTAAAATAAAGATGATATGGCGGTAAAAAATGAGACACCAAATTTCATAATGTTGGCTGGCAGGCACAAAGATAGGTCAGCGGTACTAGGTAAAATTCGGTGATTAATTCCCGACCAGGGAATACGCAACACGCGTTATGAGGAAGAATACTGACAAAGGGTTTCATTAGGGTGAATATAATAAAACTAACATATAGTAAAGAAGAGATAAACAGAGATGGAGATAGGTATGAAAAATAATATCGTTATTATGTGAATGGTGGAGGCACTGCTTGTCAATTGCTAAAAATAAGAGAAAATGATACAGAAATACACAGAACAGGTTATGAATGGAAAAAGATTAGTTCCAGTTGAGGGACAGACTTGCAGGATTATGTACCGCGCAAAACACCGACTTTAGTTGCGTTATATTTGTTAAATAAAAGCTATAAAATACGAAGAAAACCACAGAGAGACTTGGAATTGGAAATCATATAATTTTACCACAGTAGTATTGATTGGTGCAACACCTTAACCCTGAATATAGCAACAAATTGCATAAATGCAATGGCAAATAAATATTTTTATAAAGCTAAAAAGTATTTAATAGATTGAAAATACACCAAATCTACAAATGAAAAATACATAAAATAAATTTATGATCAACCAAGTACTACAGAAAAAAGAAATGAAAGAGACTTTATTAGGAATAAAAGAAGATGAAAAGTTGATGTTTTATATTTAGGGAAGTTTAGAGCAAAAAATATAAATGAGTAATAATGAAATGGAATGAAATAAGAAGAAAACAAAATGGGCAACAGGTAAAAATAATCATAATAGATACGATAGCAAAAATATAAAAATAATGGATAGACTTATTTTATACCAGTGAGATATATAACGCATCAGATATTGCTCTGTCGCCGATATCAATAATTTCTGAGTTAATACAATTAGAAAAACGGTAAATTTTAATCCATGATTGCGAAAGGAAATATGTTTTAGAATGTTATAAATGCAGCCATTCAAATGAAGAAGTTGAAGAAGCTAATAAATGAAGATTAACTTATTAACCAAAAGATGTTAGAATTTAAGAAAAATATAAGAGGTTTAAATAAAGGTAATGCAAGTGATATTAATACAAAGAAATGCAATATAAAGTCAAAAAATTCAAAAATAAATGTTGAATTTTTTCTAATGTAAAACAAAATGATGAGGCTACAAATTTTAGCAGGAAATGAGGCTATAAATATGGGAGCAAATATACAGAGAACAAAAGTTATTTTGAAGGCGGAATAAACGGAATTGATGAGGACTTGCTGCTAAAATTTGAAGCAAAGAAGGATATAATGGCAGCATCTGACAGGAAAGAAAGTTCTAATAAGGATATGAAAGATGGGAATAAAAGTTTATATAGGCTGGTGAAGAAATGTTAAAGACAAAGGGATTGATTTATTTGTTTATTCAACAGCAATAAAAAAAATTCCAACCTGAATATAGATATGTTTTAGAAAAATAGTTACAGATGATTGAAGAGGACAGCAAAGAATGAACGATTGCGAAGGAATCAAAGGCAACCATGGAAAACCAAGTTCAATGATGAGTGCTGCATTTCAAAGATCCTTCATAGCGTTGTAGAGAATAATCAAACTAAAGAATAGTAAAAGCTGGAAATTTGATTATTCGACATTGCAGTTCGATGAAAGTGATAATCTATTTCCGGCAGAAACCACATTCGCAGGAAGTTACGGCAATGTAGAAATCATTTAAACACGCGGGAGTTATGGAAAGCGAAACACGGAACAATTTGGCATAGAAAACAGCTGCACAGCAAAGACCAGCAGAAATAAGTACGTTAAAGAGCAAAAAGAAAAAAGGGTTTGGTATAGTATTGTGAAGAAATGTAAGCATTTTAAACAATGGTTCGCAGTAGCGGCGGCCAACGCCGGTGATAAAAACGGGAACAGGGACATTTACATTACCGGAACTGGATTATAATGTTTCAAATTCACTGCTCGTCTATTTGGCAGACGGTGATGTAACCTAGTAGCCAAAACGAAAATTCCGCAACAGAAGACACTGGCGAATTCATGACAAAGAAATTTAGAACAATAGATGACAAAAGCACCACCCAGAAACAAATGTTCAGCGAGCAGCCTGAAAGAGTCATGTACCAAATCACATAGATTAGTGATCAAAACTCTTCTCGACGATTTTTCAAAGCTATTGTATAATGTAGATGAGTTAATTTTACCAACCATGGAGAAGAGGAATACCTACGATGACATCTCTCAGAAAATGACAGATTTCAAAACGGGAAAACTGTACAAGTGTGCAATAATGAAGAAAGAAAAATTGTAAAAAGTAATGATAAAACAGAAACCATATTTGTGTGGAAGGTATCAAACTGTACAGAAAAGAAAATTGAAATAGATTAAAATAAAACGTATATTTGAAAATAGAGACAAAAATTATTCTAATAGAAAAATAGGAGGGATTAAAGAATTACCTTTTGAAAGAGAACAAGAAACAGACACAAGAGAAAATATATTTTGTTAGGAAAGGACAAATACTTGATAGATGAGTGAATATTTAAATATGAGCTTTGTTTCATTGTTAATTAAAAATATAACAGTTAAGGAAAAATGGAATGAATAAGACTACAGATGAACGGGAATGATTGACGACGACAGAAAGCATATGGAAGTTAGCAATTATCCAGGATTGGAAAACATGGCAGGAACCCAGGTTCAGTTGAGACCCGTTAATATGAACCAGCGAGGAACCAGATTTTGATTGTAGCAAAACAGACGGAGAAATAGTTACTATAAAAACAGATTTTAATTTTTAAACAGACACCAATTGCTGCAGTTTTATCAATTTCACATTATTCAAATTTGAAAAAAGGATTCGACAAAAATAATGCACGATAACATGCATGCAGCAAAAAAAACATCCTTTGACGGCACTGTAATTTGTAAGCACTAAAAATCAGTAAATACTTGCGGCCACCACTGAAAGATCTGGAAGGCGGTGGTTAGGAATTGAGATATATTTGTTTCACCCAAACATCCACTTTTAATGTGGCGGAAATGCACCAGATGCCAGCTTTTAATAGAGTATAAAAAGTTAAAAAGAAAATTTGATGTTCACTGGGAGAAATTATAATTTTAAGAGGTAAAACAAAACAAAACCGAAGTGATAATATTGACAAAACAGTATGTATAATAAAGCGGAAAGTTTTATAAAAAACTTAGAACTATACTGTCCTATTAATGATAATTATAGGCCACACAAGTACTTAGAGGAAATCGAGGCAGCATAGATTACAAAAAAATGGAAAGGTAATTGGCACAATGTTTCTTGAAATGATATAATAGATAAACAATTAAGAACAAAATATTGCTTTAATGTTCTTCTGAAGAAAAGATAAAAATGATATAAGAATAGAAAAAGTTGAAATAAAGTACTCAAGTAAAAAATATTTATAATAAATAAATGAAAACAGTCAGTGTAAAAAGGAAATCAAATATTTTTGGTGAAGAATTGAAGTTCATTAAAAGTATGTCTGAAACTCTCGAAAATACACCAGAAGGTTGTTATAATGATACGCTTATAATAACGCACTGAAATACACTTAATAAAATTGAAAGTAGAGCTATGAACAATGAAATAAAAAAGCAGATAATGAATATAGACGAAGACAGAAATGGAATTTGGTAGGAGGAAGACACACCGTTAGATACTGAAAGAATAACAAAGGAGCATGAAAAATTAGGAAAATGGATGATGAAATAAATAATATAGACATAAGATTTGGTGATATACCAAAAAGAGGAAGCCGGAGGAGGCCCGACTGCATGTCATAAAGCTACAAAAGCAAAGAAAGTTGCGGAGCTGGTGGAAATGCCATCACGATACACGAAGGCATGATATAATCAAGATGCTGAATTCCATTGCACAATACAGACAACAGATTCGATAGACTATATACAGAAAACAAGATACAGAAAAGAACAGGAGTAGGAAGATCCGAAAGAAAACAAAGAATCTGAAAGAGAAGAGGTTTTACAAGGAACAGACAAGCAACAGGAATAATAGTGAGAAATGAGTCAAAATGAATAGAATGGATTGAATACAAAACTGACTGAAATGAAAATAATGAATGATTTACCTAAAATAATGAATGAGCCTAAGAGCAGTCAGTAACAGATTTAATTACAAAACAAGGATTTGCAACCAGACCGCTGACGCAAGCGCGCAAGACCCGCAAACGCTGATTCTGAAGCTGGGCGATGCACAGAAGCCACACAGAATTAGTAGTACTGAAATGTCCTCGTCAGAAAATCAATAAAAAGAGAAAATAATAACTGCTGGGAAAAATGTAGGATTGCAAGGAAATAAGAGAAGTTCTAGAAACTGCACCAAAAAGCAGAAAAGACAATGCAAGTTTAATTTGAATACGATCCAGAAATACAAGATATGATAAAAGTTTCAAGGCAATATTTGAAGAAAGAGATTATAGTATAAATAATAATCAAACAATGAAGATGGTAATTGATTTCACCAAAAATAATGGATACAGAAAAGGCATGTTCTACTGGCTTTTCCAAATTAATAAGAATTACATTGAAAATACCATTGACACTAAAATTTGATAAAATAAAAAAGCCTGTTTTGATGAATAAAGAAAAGTTAAAGGAAAAGGAGGAACAGGCCATTTTCACCCAAAGCACTGAAGAAGAAAAGGAATAGAAGTTAAATTTTAATTAAAGAGAACTGAAGTTAAAATTTGAAATTTGGGAGATAGAAAATTAGCTTATCTAATTCAGTGAAAGAAATGATACGGCAGAAGTTGCAACAACCAAGAAATGAAAAGGAACTCAATTGAGAAATTGAAACAAAATTAAATAATAATGAAACAATTTTAAAACAGATTGTTAAAAATGATTACACGGAATGATATGAACTTTGAGGATTGAAAAATAAATGAAATAGGGGAATTTATTATGAATCAAGTGGCAACACATAGGAAGATTAACTAGGACTGAGCAAAATACACACCCGCGGGAAAGCATTCCTGTAGATTTAGTAACAAATAGAACACCGGAAGAGATAGATTTATTGTTGGTGGGAGAAAGAGCTGAAACACAGGCAGAATATTTGAGAAAAGGTGAAGAATATTGGTTCAAGGGAAGAATAAGGCAACAGGTGTTAAGGCGATAAGGAGTTTAACAAAAGTTTATACGATATTGCTGCAGTGTAGTAAGTTTGTTTATAGATTCAGCTACAGTAATACACGAACACCAAATTTCGAGCACCAGCACAACAGTTGATAATTTTATGAATGATGATAATGGCGGAAGATCACTTGCGCCGTTGAAAGAAGAAACAAACCGCCCAGCGTGAGCCCGGCAGGCGGTAGACCAAAGTTAAACTTTGAGGAAATGGATCACAAAACCAGAAACCTCCAAAGAGTAACTGGATTGAGCAAAACCAGAAAACAAAGGCTAAAAAGATCAAGAAAATAAAACAGACCAGAGGCCAAACAGCTGCAGCACCACACACACACACAGACTAGAGACAACTAATACGCAAAGAGATGATAGAATATATTGAATAGATGGAGATTATTTTGAAGCAACCAACAAATGCTGAAAATGATTTGGGGATCTGCAATTAGCACTATTCTAATTGGCGACTGACAAAATAAAAAGAAAGGAATGTTCATGAAGAACTGCTTGAAAAAATGCAGGCGAGAACTTGGAAAAGTCAGATTAGGAAATGGAATATCCCAGGGACACAATAGATATCAAAAAGGAGAATTAACAGAGTTTCAAGAAAGAGGGAATTAAATGAATTTAGAAAAAGAGCACAAATACACACTTTATATGTTACATTTTGGAACTATTGGACTTTTATAACCTCAGAGTAATTGCTACCAGCCAAGGGATGAATTGCACTGGTAGGAGGTATTTAGAGGGCCATTTATTTGTAATGCTTTAACAAGACAGCCTCACACTTCAATAAAAAGAAAAATTTTGTAAGATGTTGTTGTTGTTGTCGGATTTTAATTTTCAAATTGATATTTTATTTCAGTAGCATTCGCACAGTTTCTAGTTACAGTGTTATATATTACTTGCAGTTCAATATTTTATTAATATGGTCAGCAGTATTTTTTAAAAGAGCATCGGCAAAACAAGTGATTTGCAGAAGGCAGCTTTAATTGGTGTTGTACACTTTGATTAAATTGAGATAAAAAGTTTAAATCAAATAAAAGAATTGTATATGCATTTTAGCTGAGTTTTTATCATTCGTTAGTAATTTTAATATGTAATAAGAACAAAGTCAAACAACCAGAACTGAATAATGATTCAAACATTTATAGCAGGCTTATTCAATACTGTACTTTGTTGATGAACAGCGCAGTTCCAAATGAATATGTCTAGTATTTTTATGCCATTAATTGCTGTAATAATACACCGGAATAAAGCGGTATATTGCGTACTTTACGCAGCGTTTCAAATTAAAAAACAGAAATAATGCACCTTTGAGTTATTTGATCCTAGAAAGGTCAGGTATTAATGATGGCAGTATTTATTTTTGAAAGAGAAAATGAAACTATTGAAACAATAGGAGCATTATTAATATTAAGTTCAGCTTATATTAGTGAAAAAATTAAATTGAAAAGTTTTATCAAAAAATGAGAATATGTATCAACAAACTGGATAGGAAAATGAAAGTTTTGAGGCATTATGAGAAGATTTTTTACAATAAAATATAATTTTGAATAGAATAGTTTAATGTGGTAAAATATAAATATAAAAAATAGGCAGGTGTTAAAGTGAGTTTAGTCAATTTACTAAAGCATAGCAAGCACCTAAGGGAGAATATATATTAAAAAAGATATAAATTCCTTTCACAAAGAAGGAAGATAAAATTGTTAGTTGATCGAATGGAAGCAGTCAACGATTATTAAATGGATTTTAGATAAAGAAAAGAATTGATGAAATGAAAATAATGTAAACGAAGTTGAGATATTATAAAAAAAACTACCAACACATAGCTATTATCCTTCAAGAAGCTAGCAATTTCAGATGAAAAAAAATACAGCGAGCGAAGAAAATGTTGACGGTATTTGAAGAAAGAAAAATATAATGAATTACAAAAGCAACATGTTATTAGGCGCCTGGGCAGAATTAAATGAATTAATAAAAAATTGCAGAATATTAATACTTATGGAAGAAAATGATATGAAAGAATATAAAATAAAACAAATATTGACAGGACTGAGCTATAAAGAATACACAGGAATTTATTTATAAAAGAGACGAAGTGGTGGAGAGAAAAAATAAGAGTCACTTCGGTAAAATTACTTTACAAGAACTGATTGTTAATATTGGACGAATTTACAAACCATTTAGATTTTACTGCTGGCTAGAGGGTTGGAGGAATATTTAAAAAGGCACAAAGCATTTTACTTGTTCACGATAAGAGTATTTTTAGATAATGTGTGTAATTTTGAAATAGAAAAAAATAAAAATCAGATAAATTACGGAATTTTCTTCATTTATTATTCAAAAAGAGATGATTCAAAAGGAGAAATTAAACGATATGGAAAAAGACAAGAAAAAATAAAAAAATGGAAGAATATTATATTGATAGACGTTTAGAGTCGTGAATGCGCGACAAGCCGCAACATTGATAGAATTGAGAGAATGATGATCCAGTGTTTAATCTCAGAATGAAATTAAAATTTGAAGCAATAAGGCAACTGAGATAACGTTTTAAAAGGAAGGCATTGAGAGAATGATGGGAAAAAAAAGTTTTGTAGAATAACATAAATTTTAAATTTATTCTGTGGAGAAAGAGTAGGGATAATAGGAAAATGGAATTGGTAAATCAAATAATGTTAACACAGATAAAATAAAAGCAGATAAAGGAGAAATTGAATGGTTCACGAGCAAAAGTATATTATGATCAAAACTATTATTATGTGATTTAACTCCAGAAAGGCTATTTTGCAGGAGACACACCCTTTAAAGCAAGAATATTTAAGAAGTTTAAGGAGTGATTTTATTCAGGGCGAAGATGTATTGAAAAACAGATGTTAAGGGTGGAGAAAAGGTATCAGCCTTTGAAACTTTATATGAGAAAGCAAACTTTTAATATTGATGAAACAATAAACTATTGATATTTATTCAATAGAAGTTTAGAAGATGCACCTGAAAAACTTTGAAGGAACAATGCTTGTAGTCAAGTAATAGACATTTTAGGATAGTATTTGTAACACAATTTATTATTTGATGAAAGGAATAATTAAGTTTAAAGTTAAAATTATGAAGATTATAAAGAAAATCACAAAATTCAAAAAATAAAAAATCTGCAAACACCCCAGTTGAAATGAAATCAGAGCAAAAATTATCATTAAGAGCAGAAAGAATCTTCTAAAAAATACATCTAAATTAAAAAAGAGATATAGTAAAATTAAAAGAAGAATGATTAGAGAAAATAATGATAGAAAAGAGAAAATTTGAATGTTGAGAGTATGAAAAAAGCCAACGAGCAATGATTTAGAAAACTTAAGTGAAGATCTGCTATCAGTTTGATAAATTTGATGGGAAGAAGAAATGCAAGTCTATGGAAGATTGGGAGCTAAAGCGAAGAATTGAAATGAAATAAAAGAGAGAAAAATAGAATAAAGAAAACATAAAAAAGCTAGAAAAATCTCAATGAGAGAGCATTCTAGCTTTACTAAACAAATGTTATTAAAAACTGAAATTATAGAAACAACTACAAAGGCCCGTAAATAAGATTTTTCCTGATAATTTTTTTACCATTTGTATTTAATGCAGTTCCATTAGATAAAGCGATAATGAAAGTAACATTTTGTCAATTAATGTAAGAGAAATTTTACAAAGCAGGTAAATGTAATGCTCACTTGAGAATTGTTGTTCAACAGTTGTAAAGCACAAATGTTGGAAATGTTATTTTTATTTTTTCTTGTACTTTGTAAAAATGCAAAGTCTCAATAACCAGGGAATGCATCTATAAAGCATGAGGCTCAATAATGCACCAATGCTCATTACTATGTGTTGCTGCAGCTGAAATACAGAATTTTGCAGACGAATACTTAAAGCTGACCAGATTCGCTTAAAGCGTGTTAAGATTTGGGTACGAAATGTTAAGAAATGAAAATAGAAACAATGCTAAAGTGTTAAGAATAAATACAAACTTGCTGAAACAGGCAATCTCTTAATGTTTGTAAATCAATACAGGTGCAGCTGCAGCATATCCACAAACCTGCAGTTCCAAATAATAGGTTGCAGGATTTGTTTTTAACTGTCAGTCAAGGCAAAACTGGCCAAAATAATTGATAACCAATGGCAGCCTGTAATGTTTTACTTCCAAATTGAAATTACGTTGAAATGTCATGTTAAGCCAAAACCACAGAATACCAAGATTTAATGTTTTTTTTTTTCTAATATTATTTTGTATTTCTTTAGGAACAGAAATTAAAGATAAACCAATTAAGAAATTCGCCATATCAATGAATTAAAACATCCTTTATACTGAAAAAGGGGAGCAATAAAGGGATAATATAATTTGTATAAATGAATTTTTCATATAATCATCTCCGTTTTAGAAATATATAAATAATAGGCAAGAAAATGAGATAATCTGTCAAACATTTGTTTTTTATAATTAAAATGGTATACTAATGGTGAATTGTTTATTATAAAATAAAGACAGATTATGAAAAATATTAATTGGCGTTGTCGTTGTTAGCGTCAGTACAATTATTTCTAGCAAATTGCGAAGATAAAAGTAATTTAACAACAAGAAATAAATAAAAACAATGTACAAATAGAAAAGCTTACAGAGATTATGGGAGAGTTTTAACGGAAATTCCAAAAAAGCCATGAAAGGGGAACAGACAAGGGTCCAAAATGGTAAAGGTCTGATAGAAATTGGAAAAATGAGGACTGAGAGAGAGAGATTGACTTAGAAATAAAAAGTGTTCAATAAAATTTTTGATTGTTAAAAGAAAGAGAGTTTGAGATTATTAAGATAAGATACATTGCTAGTAATGTAGTAGGCACAGTAAAATTAGCACCATAATTGGCAAAATATTCGTCTAGTTCTTCTTTTTGAAAATTCCACAGAAAAAAGGTGCATGTTGGAAGAAAAATTTATCGGAAGAAGATGAGAAAAGAATTTGTTAAAAGGTTATTATTTAATAAATAAAAAGCAATTAAAAGATGTTATAGAAGTTAGTTTCGTAAGAAATGATAGAATTAATGATGAAATGAGCTTATGCCAATGAAAAATTGTTAAAAGAAAAGAAAACATTTATGAATATGAAGATAGTTTTATTTAAAAACAGGCAATGGGAAATACCGGAACTTGAAGAGAAAATAAAAGGGTGCAAGAGACTTATTTTTAAAAATAAAAAAGTTAAAAATTAATGATATATTATTGTTATCTTAAAAAAGGATATATATAATAATATAAGTTTTGGATTATTAAAATGAAAATGTTATGAGATAATAGATATGATAAAAAAAGAGAAAGGTTCTTGATATAACAAAGTTAAGGATAATTAATTAAAATGATATAATTAATGGAATTGTTTATTATAAAAATAAAAGAGGAGTAAAGATTGGCGAAAAAATATTAATTGCGGTTGGTCATTGTTAGCGTTGGGTACAATTATTATTTTCTGCAAATTATGAAGTAGTTGTACAAAAGTAATTTAATGCAACAAGAAATAAACAAAAAAACAAGCAAATAGAAAAGCATAGAGAGATTACAGGAGAGTTTTAATGGAAATTTTATCAAAATTGCGAAGAATACAGAAATACTACCTTTAATTAGAATGATGTCTTGATAGTGAAGAAATGAAGATATAAAGGTAAAATGAGCGTTGGAAAGGGTATGATGGAATTATTAGTTTAGTGTCATAAAATAGAATTTAAAATTTTAAAACAGATAAGGAGAAATGGTAGAAGCGAACAGTGAAAAATAAAAGAACTGATTATCACAAAGGAAATATATTGGCAAAGGCAGAGGACTCTGATTTGGGATTATTTATATTGAGAAAATAGTAAAATGTCAGTACAAAAAAATAATAATAATATTGAACAAAGAAATTGTTAAAATATTATTTTAGATAATAAAAAACAATTAAAAAGATATTACAGAAGTTGAAATTTATAAGAAAAAACATATAATTAATAATGAATAAGCTTAAAGTTAATGTAAAAAATTGTTAAAGAAGAAGAAATTATGTTGAAGATGAAATGAATTCTACTAGAAAAAATGAGGTAAATGGGAAATACCTGACTTGAAGAGAAAATACAAAAAGGTTGCAAGAGAATACCCTTTTGAAATAAAAGTTAAAATCAATAATATATTTTTATCTTAAAAAAATACAATGAAGATATAATATAAGTTGGATTATTAAAAATGGAAATATTATGAGATAATAGATACAGTGACAAAAAAGAAAAGTTCTGATATACAGCAACCAAACATAGAAGGGTTAATAACCACCAAACCAAGAGTCTGAAACAGCAGTCAAAGACTATTTAATCAAGATGTTGAACAGAATCAAGAATGAAAATAACCAAAGAAGAAAGAAACGTTAAACCAAACAGACGCGAACAGAACTGCATAGACGACAAAACGTACAGGTACAACCGAGCAAGATGTCCTGATAAAGGGAAACAGCGGCAACGATCGGCAGCAACAGAATACCGGAAGGGCGAAGGAAACAAGAACCAGATATATGACCGAACCGAAAAATCATCAGATTACTGAAAGAAAGGAAAAGAGGTCTGATCAAAAAGCACATTGCCGTATCAAACGAAGAGAGATCTAATGAACTGATAATCAAAGAATGATCATCAAAATAAATGACCAGCAGAAACCAAGAAAAAGCACAGCGGGAGAAACCAGAAACAAAGGCCCAAGAGATAACTTAGAAACAAAAAACAATATTAAACAGAACTGAGGGCCAAAGAGCTGAATGTTCATATTAAATAGATTGAAGAATTAGTGAAAGAGAGGAGTTTACACACCTAAAACCATCCAAGGGTATAAATGAAGCAAGAGATCCAGAATGACACAACCCCATGCAGTCTCAGAGGGCGCAGCACATGACGACTGACCCTGGCACAACAGGCGAACGAAAGAAAGAACTGGCGCAGCCAGCAACCAGATCGCAACTGCGAACGTGAACTGCCCGCACCAGAGTTATTAAAGAACCAAACGCAGAGAACACTGGTCGGTGATTGACTCCAGAGTTAGCATCCAAGAGTCAGATGGAGTGCGTCTGCAGAGCTGATGATGCAGCTCACGCGCAATGAGCACCAGAACGGCGTTCCACGGATACAGAATTTTGAGATGCGTCTATTGTTAAAAAATTAGGAAACGGTACCACCCGCCAATTTCAAATAATTGACGAAGGCAACGAAAGAATACCACGCCAGTAATAAACCGGAGTTCATACAGATACGATGCACAGAACACAGCCAGAGAACATATGTTAGTCAATAGTTGAAACTGATGACAATAATGGAAAATATCTGGAGAAGAAATTTGGAAGAAGAAATTAAAGTGGCTTTAAGAAAAAGCAACTATTGAAGGAGTAGTAGTTCCTGTATTATGGGACAGCTTTCAAAAAACAAAGGAATTCAACCGTTATTAGATGCAGTAGTAGCTTATATGCCATCACCTGTTGATATAAATGAAGGAAAAGTAAATGGAACAGATCCTAAAAACGGAAGAACCTATGCAAAGAGAAATAGGAGACGAAGCTCCGTTTGCGGCATTAGCGTTCAAAATTATTACAGATCCATTTGTTGGAAGATTATCGTTCTTTAGAGTTTATTCAGGAATTTTTAAATAAAGGTTCTTATGTATTGAACTCAACAAAAAGGTAAAAAAAGAAAGAATGGGAAGATTGTTACAAATGCATGCTAATAAAAAGAGAAGAATTAGATATAGTTTACTCTGGAGATATAGCGGCTGCAGTAGGATTGAAAGATACAACTACTGGAGATACATTATGTGATGAAAATAACCCAATTATATTGGAAAAAAATGGAATTCCCAGATACAGTTATTCAAATAGCTGTTGAACCAAAAACTAAAAGCTGACCAAGAAAAAAATGGGAACAGCGTTAGCTAAATTAGCAGAAGAAGATCCTACATTTAAAAGTGTCAACTAACCAAGAAACTGGACAAACATTAATTGCAGGAATGGGAGAGTTACACTTAGAAATTATCGTAGATAGAATGAAGAGAGAATTTAAAGTAGAAGCTAATGTAGGGAAACCGCAAGTTGCTTTACAGAGAAACTATTACTGGAAAATTCAGATGTTGAAGAGAAATACGCTAAACAATCAGGTGGTAGAGGACAATACGGACATGTTAAAATTAAAGTTAAACCAAACCACGATAAAGGATATGAATTTATTAATGAAATTACTGGAGGGCAATTCCAAGAGAATATATACCTGCAGTAGATAAAGGAATACAAGAAGCTTTTAGAGGCAGGAGTTGTAGCTGGATACCCAGTTCAAGATATTAAAGTAACATTGTATGATGGTTCTTACCATGAAGTCGATTCATCAGAAATGGCGTTCAAAAATAGCTGGATCAATGGCTATTAAAAAGCTATGAGAGCGGCAAGTCCAGTGTTATTAGAACCAATCTTTAAAGTAGAAATTACTACACCAGAAGAATATATGGGAGATGTAATTGGAGATTTAAGTTCAAGAAGAGGAAATGTAGCCGGAATGAACGATAGAAATGGAGCAAAAATCATAGCAGGTCAAGCACCATTATCAGAAATGTTCGGATACGCAACTGATTTAAGATCGAAAACACAAGGAAGAGCATCTTATTCAATGGAATTTGAAAAATATGAACAAGTACCAAATAATATAGCTAACCAAATTATAGCTGAAAGAAATGGTAAATAATTATAAAAAAAGAATGATGTAGAAAATTGAAAAAAATAATAATCGAAATTCTTAAGATAAAAATTAAATTATATGGAGGAAGAGAAGAATGGCAAAAGCTAAATTCGAGAGAAGAAACCACACGTAAACGTTGGAACAATAGGACACGTAGACCACGGGAAAAACAACAACAACAGCAGCGATTTCAAAAGTGTTATCAGAAAGAGGATTAGCTGAAAAAAAGTTGATTTTGAAAAATATCGACCAAGCACCAGAAGAAAGAGAAAGAGGAATTACAATTAATACAGATCACATTGAGTATGAAACAGAAAAAAGACACTATGCACACGTTGACTGTCCAGGACATGCTGACTATGTAAAAAAATATGATTACAGGAGCAGCTCAAAATGGATGGAGCGATATTAGTAGTATCAGCAGCTGATCACCAATGCCACAAACAAGAGAACACATTTTATTAGCAAGACAAGTTGGAGTACCTTACATTGTATGTGTACTTAAACAAAGTAGATATGGTAGATGACGAAGAATTATTAGAATTAGTAGAAATGGAAGTAAGAGAATTATTAAATGAATACGGATTCCCAGGAGACGATATACCAGTAATTAAAGGATCATCATTAGGAGCATTAAATGGAGAAGCTCAATGGGCAGATAGAATAATGGAATTAATGGATGCAGTAGACAGTTACATACCAACACCTGAAAGACCAGTAGACCAAGCATTCTTAATGCCAATCGAAGATGTGTTCACAATTACAGGAAGAGGAACAGTAGTTACAGGAAGAGTAGAAAGAGGAGTAATTAAAGTAGGAGAAGAAATCGAAATTATTGGAATCAGACCAACTCAAAAAACAACAGTAACAGGAGTAGAAATGTTCAGAAAATTATTAGATTCAGGACAAGCTGGAGATAATATAGGAGCATTATTAAGAGGAACTAAGAAAGAAGATGTAGAAAGAGGACAAGTATTAGCAAAACCAGGAACAATCAACCCTCATACAGGATTCAAATCAGAAGTATACGTATTAACTAAAGATGAAGGAGGAAGACATACTCCATTCTTTACAGGATATAAAACCACAATTCTACTCAGAACAACTGACATAACAGGAGAAGTAAACTTACCAGAAGGAGTAGAAATGGTAATGCCTGGAGATAATATAGAAATGACAGTAGAATTAATTCACCCAATTGCAATGGAAGAAGGATTAAGATTTGCGATTAGAGAAGGTGGAAGAACAGTAGCTTCAGGAGTAGTTGCAACTATTACTAAATAGTTTTAAGAATAAAATAGGAGGAAAAAGTTTTGGATAAAATAAGAATATATTTACAATCTTATGATCATAAATTATTAGATCAATCAGCTATAGCTGAAGTAGTAAAGAAAAATGGTTCAGAATTAGCTGATCCACTTCCTTTTACCAACTAAAAACTAAAAATATACAGTTTTAAGATCTGTACACGTAAATAAAAGATTCAAGAGAACAATTTGAAATGAGAATACATAGAAGATTTGTTGAAATTAAAAATTCTAGTCAACAAATTATCTCAGCATTAAGTTCATTAAACTTACCATCAGGTGTAGGGATTGAAATTAGCAAATTATAGGCTTAATACAAGTTGGCAAGTGAGATAAAAACTGAGTCAACCAATATATTAAGGAGGAAAAATAATAATGATATTAGGAAAAAGTCGGAATGACACAAATTTTTTTGAAGATGAAAAAAATTAGTTCCAGTTACAGTTATTGAAGCTGGATCAAACTTCGTAGTTCAAGTTAAAAACTACAGAAAAAGAAGGATACGATGCGATTACATTAGCCTTTGATGACAAAAAGAAAAATACAATTAAACCAGAAATGGGAATATTTAAGAAAGCAGGAATTACTCCTAAAAATTCTTAAAAGAATTTAAAGTTACTAATACTTCGAATTTCAATTAGGACAAGAAATAAAAGTTGATGTTTTTAGAAGGAATTGAATTTTGTAGATGTTACAGGAACTTCAAAAGGTAAAGGGACTGCAGGAGTTATGAAAAGACATACTCGGTGGAAACAGAGCTTTCGCACGGGGTTTCAAGAAACCATAGATTAGGAGGGTCAAACGCTGGAGGAGCTGCATCAAACAGTAACGTGCCAAAAAGGTAAAAAAATGGCAGGTAGATTAGGTAATGAACAAGTAACAGTTCAAAACTTAAAAAGTAATTAAATTTGATGTAGAAAAATAATCTTTTATTAGTAAAAGGTGCAATACCAGACCTAAAAATGGTTATTTAGTAATTAAAAATCGGTTAAGAAATACTAATTTAGAGTGAGAGAGGAGGAAAATAAATGCCAGTTTTAAATATATATAAATTAGACGGTTCACAAGCAGGAACAGTTGAATTAAATAATGAAATTTTGGAATTGAACCAAATAAAACAGTTATGCACGAAGTGTTAGTTGCTGAATTAGCTGAATTAAGACAAGGATCAGCTCTCAACTAAAAACTAGAGCAGAAGTAAGAGGTGGAGGAAGAAAACCTTTCAAACAAAAAGGAACAGGAAGAGCTAGACAAGGATCAACAAGAGCACCACATATGGTAGGTGGAGGAGTTGTTCACGACCTCAAACCAAGAAATTATGCTAAAAAGTAAATAAAAAGTTAGAAAAATTAGCTTTTAAGATCTGCATTATCAGCTAAAATTAATGCTGAAGTTTAATAGTATTAGATGATTTCACATTAGAAACACCTAAAACTAAAACATTTGTTGAATTTGGAAAAGCAATTAATTTAGCAGGAGGAAAAACAATTATTTGTAATAAATGATTTCACAACTGATAATGATTATAACTTATACTTATCAGTAAGAAATTTAAAAAGATACATTTGTGTTAGAGCCAAGAGAATTAAGTATCTACTGGTTATTAAGACAAGACAAAATAGTTGTTAGTAAAGAAGCTCTTGCAACTATTGAGGAGGGATGCTAGCATAATGCATATTACTGATATAATAAAAAACCTGTTGTTAATACAGAAAAAGCAAGACTTTTAATGGAAAAATAATGAATTTGTATTTATCGTTGATAAAAGAGCTAATAAAATCCAAATAAGAGAAGTCTGTTGAAAAAAATTATTTAATGTTAAAGTTGAAAGTGTAAATACTTTTAAAATGTTAAACCAAAAAGCAGCAAGATTTAGAATGTCAGCTTATAAAAACGCCTGCTATAAAAAAAGCAGTTGTTAAATTAAAAGCTGGAGAAAAAAATATCAGCTTACGAAATATAATTAAATAAATTATAACAATAGTGTATTAAGATTAGAGATTTAATAAATCTCTTTTCTTAATGTAAAAACTGGATTTTTTTCTTGATATTATGTTATAATAATGGGGTGTGTTATTTTTAGTTAAAATAATTATAGACACACCCTGGTAAAGTTGTTATAAATTTAAGTTAGTGAAAACTAAATATATATAATTTAAAATAAAGAAAATGGAGGATGAGAAAGTTATGCCAATTAAAAAAAGTTAAAACCGATAACTAGTGGGACAAGGCATATGTCGATATTAGTTAATAACGAATTAGACAAAAGTTAGACCTGAAAAAAATCGTTAGTAGAACCTCTAGGATCATCTTATGGTATCGATAATTATGGTCATAGAACAGGTAGAAACAGACATAAAGGACACAAAAGATTATACAGAGTAATCGATTGGAAAAGAAATAAAGATGGAGTTCCTGCAAAAAGTAGCTACTGTGGAATATGACCCAAATAGAACGGCGAATATAGCGTTATTGCATTATGTTGATGGAGAAAAAGATATATTTTAGCTCCAAATGGGTTGAAAAAGGAGATGTAGTTTTATCTGGAGAAGGTGCAGATATTAAACCAGGGAACGCATTGAAATTAAAAAGATTTACCAATTGGAACAGTAATTCATAATGTGGAATTGTTACCTGGAAAAAAGGTGGGCAATTAGCAAGATCAGCAGGAACTGCAGCAAGATTAGTAGCAAAAAGAAGGGACTTATTGTCACGTTGAATTACCTTCTGGAGAATTAAGATTAATTCATAAAGAATGTATGGCTACAATTGAGCTGTTGGAAATGCAGAGCATCTCATTAGTTTCGTTAGGGTAAAGCAGGAAGAAATAGACACTTAGGAAGAAAACTCATGTAAGAGGATCAGTAATGAACCCTGTAGATCACCCACACGGAGGAGGAGAAGGAAGATCTCCAATAGGGAAGAAAATCACCAGTTACACCTTTGGGGAAACCTGCTCTTGGTAAGAAAACAAGAGGAAGTAAACCAAGCGATAAATTTATCGTTAGAGGTAGAAAAAAATAATCAAATAAAAGAAAAAGTGCAAAGTGGTTTGATGTAATTAAATCATTTAGCTTCTTTGCTTGAATGACATAATTTAAATAATGAAATAAGGAGGAAGAATGGCTCGTTCATTAAAAAGATAATTTTTGTTGATGCGTATTTAATAAAAAGTTGAAGCGATTAGGGTGAGAAAAACAAGTTATAAAACATGGTCAAGAAGATCAACTATATTCCCTCAATTTATAGGACATACTTTTGCAGTATATAATGGTAAAAACACATACCAGTTTATATAACTGAGGAAATGGTAGGGCATAAATTAGGAGAGTTTGCACCAACAAGAACTTACTATGGTCATGGTAAAGATGCTAAGAAAAAGATAATAAAAAGATAAAAGAGAGTGAAAGGAGGCCTTTTAATGGCAGTAGTAGCAAAATTACGTTACCAAAGATTAAGTCCTCAAAAAGCAAGATTAGTTGCAGATATAGTAAGAGGAAAAATGCATTACAAGCATTAAACGTATTGAAATTTACAAATAAAAAGGCAGCAAAAATATAGAAAAACATTAAGATCAGCTATTGTGAATGCTGAGCATAATAATAATATGGATCCAGATAAATTATTTATTTCAAAAATATTAATAGATAGTCATCCAGTGTTGAAAAGAATTAGCCCAAGAGCGATGGGAAGAGCAGATGTTATAAGAAAACCAACTGCACACATCACAGTTGAAGTGGCAGAAAGAAACTAATAAGGAGGTAAGTCTAGGGACAAAAAGGTAGACCCTAGGGGATTAGAATAGGAATCACAAAAACATGGGATTCAAAATGGTTCGCTGAAGGAAAAGAATACTTAAACAATTTTCATGAAGATATTAAAGTAAGAAATTACATTAAGAAAAAAATTATTATCATGTGGGATTTTCTACAGTTAAAAGTGGAAAGAACATCTCCAACTGATATAACAATTATTATAGAAACTGGTAAAGCAGGAATTCTAATAGGTAGAAAAAGGTCAAGAAATTGAAGTTTTAAAAAGTAAATTTAGAAAAATTAACTAACAAAAAGTACAAGTTAAAGTACAAGAAATTAAAAAACCCTAATAAAGATGCTCAATTAGTAGCAGAAAGTATTGCAACTGCAATTGAAAAAGGGTAGCTTATAAAAGAGCAGTACAACAAGCAATTCAAAGAGCTGAGAAATCAGGAGTAAAAAGGAATTAAAGTAATGGTGTCAGGAAGATTGAATGGTGCCGAAATTGCAAGAAGTGAATGGACACTTTCAGGAAGAGTACCTCTACATACTTTAAGAGCAGATGTTGATTATGCAACTGCAACAGCACATACTACATATGGTGCATTAGGATTAAAAAGTATGGATATTTAATGGTGAAGTTCTTTCTAAGAAGGAAGGAGGAGACAATTAATGTTAATACCTAAAAAGAACAAAATATAGAAAAACAGTTCAGAGGAAAAATGGGTGGAATTGCAACTAAAGGAAACAAAGTAGATTTTGGAGAATTTGGATTAGCAGCTAAAGAATTTGGATGGATTACTTCAAGACAAATAGAGTTTTGTAGGGTAACTATAAATAGAACATTTAAAAAGAGAAGGAAAAAAATTTGGATTAGAATATTCCCTGATAAACCTTATACAAAAAAGACCTGAAGGAACAAGAATGGGTAAAGGTAAAGGTAATGCAGAAGGTTGGGTAGCAGTAGTTAAAAAGGTAAAAATAATGTTTGAAGTTGGTGGAGTATCGGAAGAGAAAGCTAAAGAAGATTAAGAAAAGCTGGACATAAACTACCTATCAAAAGTTAAATTTGTAAAAAAAGAAGAAGTAGGTGGTGATAAGTAATGACAGCAAATGAAATAAGAGAATTATCAGTAGATCAATTAGATACACAAGTTAAAGAATTGAAACAAGAATTATTTTAATTTAAAATTTCAAAAAAACTCTTGGACAATTGCAAAAACACTACTAAAATAAGACAAGTAAAAAGAGATATAGCAAGAATGAAAACTATAATTGTTGAAAAACAAAATAGTCTTAATAGTAAATAAAAATACTGTGAAATAGGAGGATGTCTCAGTGGAAAGAAACGAGAGAAAAGTTAGAGAAGGAATCGTAGTTTCTGATAAAATGGATAAAACTGTAGTAGTTTTAGAAGAAACAATGAGATTACATAAAAATTTATAAAAAAAGAGTAAAAACTTCTAAAAAATATAAAGCACACGATGAAAATAACGAATGTGGTGTTGGAGATAGAGTGCAAATTATGGAAAACTAGACCGTTAAGTAAAGATAAAAGATGGAGAGTAGTTACTATATTAGAAAAAAAGCAAAAATAATTTTAGTAAACTTGAGAGGAGGAAATTTTAAATGGTTCAACAACAAACGATACTTAATGTTGCTGATAACTCAGGAGCTAAAAATCATGGTAATCAGAGTATTAGGTGGATCAAGAAGAAGATTTGGTAAAATTGAGTGACATCGTTGTAGCATCAGTTAAAGAAGTTTACACCTAACGGAAACGTTAAAAAAGGAGATGTTGTTAAAGCAGTAGTAGTGAGAACTAGAAAAAGAATTAAAAAGAACAGACGGATCATATATAAAATTTGATGATAACGCAGCAGTTATATTAAACTCAAACTTAGAAAATGAGAGGTACGAGAATTTTTGCACCAGTTGCCAGAGAATTAAGAGCAAAAACTTTATGAAAATCGTATCATTAGCATCAGAAGTAATATAGGAAGGAGGGTTTACAAGTGGCTAAAACTGAAAATTAAAGCAGTTCCCAACAAGTTACATGTTAGAACTGGAGATACAGTTGTTGTAATTAGCGGTAGATCTAAAGACTTATCAAGAAATGAAAAAGGTCAAGGACAAACAGGAGATAAAGGGAAAAATAGGAAAAAGTGTTGAAAGTATTCCTCAAAAAGAGGGAAAAAATAATAGTTGAAGGTGTAAACGTTCAAAAAGAAACATGTTAAACCTAATGCAATGAACCCACAAGGAACAGTTGTAGAAAGAGAAATGCCAATTTTCTCATCAAAAGTTATGTTATGGGATGAAAAAAAGCTGGAAAAAGCAACCAGAGTAAGACATGAAATTAAAGATGGTAAAAAGTAAGAATATCAGTTAAATCTGGTAATGAATTATAAGAAGAGAGGAGGACTATTAGTGGCTGAAAAATATATTCCAAGATTACATATAAAGAAGAAATGGTAACTTCATTAATGAAAGAATTAAATATTTCTAATGTTATGCAAGTACCAAAATTAGATAAAAATAATCGTAAAATATGGGGATTGGAGATGCTGTTAACAACCCTAAATTAATAGATGTTGCTATAAGAGAGTTGAGTCAAATTACAGGACAACAACCAGTAGCAAGAGCAGCTAAAAAAATCAGAAGTCTGGATTCAAATTAAGAGAAGGTCAAAAATAGGAGCGAAAGTTACATTAAGAAAAAGAAAAAAATGTATGAGTTCTTAGATAGATTAATAAGTATTACTTTACCAAGAGTAAGAGACTTTGAAGGAGTATCTAATAAAGGTTTTGATGGTAGAGGAAATTACACATTAGGATTAAAAGAACAAATCGTTTTCCCTGAAATCGAAATTGATAAAGTAGACAAAATCTTTGGATTAGGAATTACTTTTGTGTCAACAGCTAAAAACGATGAAGAAGGAAGAGCATTATTAAGAGCATTCGGAATGCCGTTTGCAAAATAGTTCTAAATTTTAAGGAGGTGTAATTAAACAAATGGCTAAAAAAGCAATGGTTGAAAGAAACGTTAAAAGAGAAAAAATAGTTGATAAATATGCTGCTAAAAGAGCAGAGTTAAAAGCAAGAGCTAAAAAAGGAGATAGAGAAGCTATTTTAGAATTAGCAAAATTACCTCAGAAACGCCTCGCCTACTAGATTAAGAAATAGATGTCAAACTAAATGGAAGACCAAGAGGATTTATGAGAGAATTTGGAATTTCTAGAGTAATGTTTAGACAATTGGCAGGAGAGGAGCAATCCCAGGAGTGAAAAATCAAGTTGGTAATTTGAAAAGTTTGAGAGGAGGACAAATAGATGCATTTAACAGATCCTATTGCTGATATGTTAACTAGATTAAGAAATGGTAATACTGCAAGACATACAGATGTTAAAAGTTCCATTTTCTAAAAATCAAAGAAAGTATAGCAAAATATATTAAAAATGAAGGATATATAGTAGGTTACGAAATAAAAAGAAGAAGGAAACATAAAAGATATAGTAGTAACTTTTAAAATATGTTGATGGAGAAACTGTTATTAAAGGATTAAAAAGAATTTCAAAACCTGGAAGAAGAGTTTATTCATCAGTTGAAAAATTTACTCAGTATTGGGGTGGATTAGAATTGCAGTTGTTTCTACGCCAAATGGTGTATTAACAGACAAAGAATGCAGAAAGCATAACGTTGGTGGAGAAGTACTTTGCTACGTGTGGTAATTTACGCATAAATTAATAGGAGGAGAATCATGTCAAGAGTAGGTAATAAACCCATAACTATACCATCAGGTGTAGAAATAAAAAATAATGGTAATGTTTATACTGTTAAGGGATCCCAAAGGTGAATTAACAAGAGAATTAAAGCAGTGAAATTAAAAGTAAATATAAATGACAATGAAATTACATTTGAAAGACCAAATGATTTACCAAATATAAGAGCTTTACATGGAACTACAAGAGCTAACTTAAATAACATGGTTGTTGGAGTAGTTATGATTTACAATTAACTTAGAGTTAATTGGGGTTGGATATAGAGTACAAGCAAATGGTAAAGGATTAACTTTAGCTTTAGGATATTCTCATCCAGTAGAAATCGAAGCTGTAGAAGGAATTACTTTCAAAGTAGAAGGAAATACAAAAATAGCTGTAGAAGGAATTGACAAACAATTAGTTGGTCAAATTGCAGCAAATATAAGAGCTAAGAGACCACCTGAACCATACAAAGGAAAAAGGAGTTAAATACGCTCATGAAAACAATAAGAAGAAAAAGAAGGTAAGAAAGGATAGGAGGTAGATTTTAGTGATTAAAAAATCGATAGAAGTAAATTAAGAAATAAAAACATAAAAGTATCAGAAGAAAAAATCAGTGGAACTGCTGAAAGACCTAGACTTTCTGTTTTCAGAAGTTTTACAAAATATTTTTGTTCAAATAATTGATGATACAACTGGAAACACTCTAGTTTCAGCATCAACTATTGAAAAAGGAGCAAAAGTTGAAAATGGTTCTAATGTAGAAAGTTTCGCTAAAAAGTAGAGGAAAAGAATTGCCAAAAAGCATTAGAAAAAGGAATCGATACTGTTGTATTCGATAGAGGTGGATACGTTTATACTGGTAGAGTAAAAAGCTTTAGCTGATGCAGAGCTAGAGAAGCAGGATTAAAAATTCTAGAGAGGAAGGAGGACTTATTTTGGCTAGAGAATTAAAAAGCAACTGAATATAAAGAAAGTCTTTTAAAAAGTAAGCAGAGTTTCTAAAAACTGTTAAAAGGAGTGAAGAAGAATGTCTCTTTCTCAGTGTTAGCAGCAGTTGGAGATGAAAAATGGGAAAGTAGGTATTGGATTAGGTAAAGCTAATGGTGTACCTGAAAGCAATTAGAAAAGCGGTAGCAAGTGCTAAGAAAAACTATGATAACTGTTTCATTAAAAGGTGGAACATTACCTCATGAGCAAATTGGTAAATTTAATGCGACTTCAGTATTATTAAAAACCAGCCTACAAAAGGGACAGGAGTTATCGCAGGTCTCTGCAACTAGGGAATTATTAGAGTTAGCAGGAGTAACAGATGTACTAACTAAAAATTAGAGGATCTAAAAATAAAGGTAACGTTGCAAAGAGCGACATTAGATGGATTAAAACAATTAAGATCGGTTGAACAAGTAGCAAAGATTAAGAGGAAAATCGGTTGAAGAAATTATAGGATAAATTAGATTAGGAGGTAAAATTAATGTCTAAAGTAAAAAGTAACACTTGTTAAAGGAATTAATGGAAGAAAACCCTAATCATGTTGCGACTGTTAAATCACTTGAGTTAAGAAAAATTAGTCAAACAGTAACTCATAATAAAACAGCAGATATAGAAGGAAAAACTAAAATTAGTTTCTTATTTACTTAAAGTAGAGGAGGTTTAGAATAAATGAATCTTAATGAATTAAGACCTGCTGAAGGATCGAAAAGAGAAAGAAGAAGAGTAGGTAGAGGTCATGGTACTGGTTGGGGAAAAACAGCTGGTAAAAGGACACAATGGACAAAAACAAAAGATCAGGTTCATATGTTTCACCTACATATTTGAAGGTGGACAAATGCCAATAGTTAGAAGAGTTCCAAAAAGAGGATTCTCTAATTCAGCATTTAAAAAGATGAAATAGTATTAACATTAGTAAATATAGTAGATAAATTTAATGATGGAGATGTTGTTAGCTTAGAAACATTAGTTGAAAATGGAGTAGTTAAAACCCTAAATTTATCACTAAATATTCTGATGAAAATGTTAGAAATGCACAAGGAAGAAAAAAGCAGTTAAAGAATATTTAGCAGTAAAATTCTGAATCTTATGTTAAAGAGAAAGAATATACATCAGTTTTAAAAATAATTGAGAAGTTTGAAGTAACTAAAAATTAACTGTAAAAGCATCATAAAAATTTTCAGCAAAAAGCTAAAGAATTAATTGAAAAAGCTGGAGGAACAGTAGAATTATTAGAAGTTAAGTCATATGCAAATGTAGCTGGAAATAATAAAAAGATGCAGAATAAGTAAGATTTAGAATCTTGCTTTTTCTTCATATATGAGGAGTGGTGATATTGACTTTAGTCGAAAGCAATTAAAGTTAGAATAAATGCTCTTACAACTACACCTGAGTTAAGAAAAAGAGTAACATTTACATTAGTTATGTTTGTGATTGCGAGAATAGAATTCATATAGGTGTTCCTGGATTAAATATGGAATTATTTAAGCATTTTACAGATAATGCGGTGTCAAATTTTTAAATATTTTTCTGGTGGAGCAATTCAAAGGGCATCAATATTTTTCATTGGGGAATAGATCTTATATTAATGTTTAATCGTAGTTCAATTATTAGGAATTGTATTTCCTAAAATTGAAGAAATGCAACGTGAAGGTGGAAAACAAAGAGAAAAAATTAACACAATGGACTAGATATTTAACAATATTTTTAGCATTGGCACAATCATTTGAATAGCAATTACGTTAACTACACAAGGATTAGTTTTACGAGACCAGGAGCTAAATTCATAATAAGTTCAATGGCATTAATGACAGGTGGAACAGCATTTATTATGTGGATTTCAGAAAAGAATTACTATAAGAGGAATAGGTAATGGAACATCAATGATTATCTTTTGCAAATATTGTAAGTGGATTACCGACAGTTTTTGTACAAATGGCTACAAAGCTTAACTGGAGGAATGGATACGTGATGTTCGCTATATCAATAATATTATTTATTGTAATAATAACATCGATGGTTATAGTACAATTAGCTGAAAGAAGAATACCAATTCAATATCCTGGGAAGGGAAGTTTAGGATTTGGTAAAGGAACAAGTAGTGTTGGAAAAAGAACTTATTTACCATTAAAAATAAATGCAGCAGGGGTTATGCCAATAATTTTTGCGTCAGTATTAATGGTAATTCCATCATTTTTAGTAGGAATGATGAAATCTAGTAGTTTAAAAACCAATTAGCTGCACAATTTCAACAAACAGGTGCATTATACTTAATTGTATGTACTTTTTAATTGTGTTGTTCTCGTTCTTCTATACTTTAACTGTAGCTTTTGACCCTGATAAGATAGCAGATGATTTAAAGCAAAGTGGAGGTACAGTACCATTAAAAAGAGCTGGAGATGAAAACTGCTGAATATTTAGAAGGTGTTGTAACAAGAATAACATTTGAAGTGCATTCTTCTTAGCATTTTTAGGTATAATACCAAATATTTGGTTTGGATATGCTTTACATATCCCCTGTACTTTTTAGGTGGAACGAGTTTATTAATCTTAGTTGGAGTAGCGACAGAGTTATTACAGCAAATAGATTCATATTTAGCAGTTAAACAAATGAAAGGTTTTTATTGGAACTAAAAGAAGATAAATAAAAATGAAGTTAAGAGATTTTGTTATTAAAGAAGTAATGAAGTTTTTAAACTTCATAAAGTTTAAATAATAAAAATATATAGTTAAAAATATTGAAATTATAATTAAAATATGGTAATATAAAAAGAAAAATAAAAATAAATCGGATGAAGATATGAGGAGAGAGTTTATTATATCATTTAGTAAAAATTATATAAATGATAAAGATAACACCGAAGAAAGCTCGACTCTTTCAGGTAAAAGGACTCATATTGGACGAACCTCTGAGAGATCATCAGTATTGTGAGTAAGTTTGTAGGACTCTCAACTACAAATCCAAAGATTAAAAGCGATACGAAGATGACACTGAAGGAGCAAAGATATTAGAAATAATATCCTAAACTCCTCAGGTAAAAGGACAGAGATACGAGTATATTTTTCATACGTTTGTTTCTTTTATATTCAATCAGAGGTCTTAAAAAGACCTTTGTTTTTGAATATTTAGAAGTTCAAAATTCATCTCATTTTTACTAAAATTTTAAGAAATGAGGAGATAAAAATGTTAGAAGTAATTAAAGGATTAAACAGTTTTTGGGGATATTTATTAATTATCTTATTGGTTGGAACAGGAATTTTTCACATTAAAATTAAAGTTCATCTCAAGTTAGAGAATTTAAAAAGAGGATTAAAAATTTAATAAATGGTTTTGATGATGAATGGAGAGGAGGACTGACTAAAGGGATGTCATCATTTCAAGCGTTAGCTACAGCGATTGCTGCATAAGTAGGAACAGGTAATTTAGCAGGAGCAGCAACAGCCATAGTATCCGACATCCAGGAGCGATATTTTGGATGTGGTTTTAGTGCGTTTTTAGGATGGCAACAATTTACGCTGAAGCAGTATTGGGGACAAATTTTTAAAAAGAGAAGAGACGGAGCTGTAACAGGCATCCAGCATACTATATAGAAAATTATTTGGTGGGAAAAAATTTGCCAAAAATTTTAGCAGTATTTTGCAATTTCATGTACTTTAGCTTTAGGATTTATGGGAAATGCGGTGCAATCAAACTCGATAGGGGGTTGTCATTTGAAAAATTCATTTAAAATTCCAACAATTGTTACTGGAATATTTATAGCTATTTTAGCGGATTTATCTTTTTATGGAGTAAAAAGAATTGTTTCATTTACTGAGAAAGTTGTTCCGTTAATGGCTGGATGTATGTATTAGTTTGTTTAACTGTAATTATTTTTAAATTATCAGAATATTGTTCCAGCATTAATTTCAATATTTACAAGTGCATTTAGTACAAAAAGCAATGGTTGGAGGATTTTTAGGGCATGGAATGAAAAAGTAATGAGATATGGTATTGCGAGAGGACTTTTCTCGAATGGAAAGAGGAATGGGATTCACACCCTCACGCACACGCAATGGCAAAAGTAAAAATCCTGAAGATCAAGGGCATATTGCTATTGTGACAGTATTTATTGATACATTTGTAGTTTTAACATTAACAGCTTTAGTTATTTTGACGACAAGCGGAAAAAGTTGAAAAATTTAACTGGAATTTCATTAGCACAACAGGTATTTATAAATACTTTTAGGACATTTTGGTGGAATATTTGTGGCAATTGCATTATTTTTCTTGCATTTTCAACAGTTATTGGATGGTATTTATTTGGAGAAGCATGTTCGATATTTATTTGGTAAAAAGCAATAAATATTTATAGATTTATAGTTTTTAGTTTGTATTGTAATTGGAACAACTCAAAAAGTTGAAATTGTTTGGGAATTAGCAGATTTATTTAATGGTCTTATGGTAATTCCAAATTTAATAGCATTAATTGGGTTGAAATAGTTTGGTAAAAAGATACTATGGTTAAAAATTAATTAAAAGAGTTCTTATTTCTAAAATAAAAGAAGTGAGAACTTTTTATTTTAAATACTACAATTTGAAATATCGTGATATAATATAGTAGAATTTCAAAAATGTAAGAGAGAGGATATATGAAAGCGATAATTTTTGTAAAATGGTGATTATGATTATGAAGAAAAATTTTGTAGAAGAGCTAGTTGATAAAGAAGATTATATATTTTGTGCAGATGGAGGGGCAAATTATGCGTATAAATACGATTGAATGCAAAATGTATAATTGAGGGACTTGGATTGATAGAACAAAGTGTTTTAGAATATTATAAAAATATGAATTGTATTATAGAGAAATATCCAAGAGAAAAAGGATTTTACAGACTTTGAGCTTATTTTATAGATAAAATGCAAAAAGATGAAAAATACAATTTGAAAAATATATGTTCTAGGTGGGCTTGGTGGAAGAATCGATATGACACTTAATAATTTGAACTTGATGGAAACATACAAAAATTTAAATTTTTAACAAAAATGAAGAAATTTTTATAAAGAAAATTCTTTTTTGAAATTGAAAATAAAGAAAAACTATGAATTTTCAATTATATTACTTGATAGTAAAATTGAGAAATTGTTATTAAAAGGGTTTAAATATGAGTTGGATAGGAGTGACAATAACAAGAAAAAGAATCAAGATTAGTTAGTAATTTGATAACATATAAAAAGCAAAAGTTTGTTTTTAAGAGGGAAGATTATTGTTATTTTAAGAAAAGAAATAAAAATGATAAAAATTAAGATGTAATTTTAAAATTTACATCTTTTTATTTTCTCAAAAGCACTGAAAAATAGTGAGTTTTTCACAAAAGGAGTTAAGTTTATAATTGTGTTTTTGTTTTGACAAAATATAAAAAAACAAGGTAAAACTAAATTTGTAAAATAAAAACATCAAACAAACAGATTTGAATGTAGAAGGAGATTATTATCATGGCAAACAGAATTATTTTTGAACGAAGCAGCTTATCATGGATTTGGAGCAGTAAATGCAATTGTAGAGGAAGTAACTAAAAATAAATTTAAAAAGCTTTCTTATGTACAGATCCAGGGATTAATTGAATTTGAGTAGCAGGAAAAGTAGAAGAAGTATTAAAAAGGTGCAGGTTTAGAATACGAAATCTTTTCAAATGTTCAAGCAAATCCAACAATAGAGAATGTTCAAGATGGAGTTGAAAATTTAAAAGCATCAGGAGCAGATTATATAATTGCAGTTGGTGGAGGATCATCAATGGACGCAGCAAAAAGCAATTGGAATCATTATTACAAATCCTGAATATGCAGATGTAAGAAGTTTAGAATTTGGTAGCTGAACCAACTAGAAAAATAAAAGTGTTCCAATAATAGCGGTAGCAACAACAGCTGGAACAGCAGCAGAAGTAACAATTAATCTCATGTAATTACTGATGTAGATAGAAAATTGTTTTGTGTAGATCCACTGATTTACCAGTAGTAGCAATAGTTGATCCTGAATTAATGTTAGCACAATGCCTAAAGTATTAACAGCAGCAACAGGATTAGATGCTTTTAACACATGCAAATTGAAGGATTTACAACTAAAGCAGCTTGGGAAATGACAGATATGTTCCACTTAAAAGCTATTGAATTAATTGGTAAATATTTAAGAGGAGCAGTTCAAAACGATGAGAAGCAAAAGAAAGAAAAATGGCATTAGCTTCTATATTGCAGGAATGGGATTCTCAAATGTAGGATTAGGAATTGTTCACTCAATGGCTCACCCATTAGGAGCTTTCTATAATACTCCTCATGGGAATTGCAAATGCAATTATATTACCAACAGTAATGGAATATAATGCACCATTCACAGGAGAAAAATTCAGAGATATAGCTAAGCGTTAGGTGTAGAAGGAACTGAAAAATGTCTCAGAAGAATACAGAAAAGCAGCAGTAGATGCAGTAAGACAATTAGCAGCAGATGTAGATATTCCAGCTAATTTAAAAGAAATTATGAAACCAGAAGACTTAGAATTCATAGCAACATCAGCATTAAACGATGTATGTACTGGTGGAAATCCAAGAGATACAAACTTAGAAGAAATTAAAGAATTATACTTAAAAATTATTATAATAGATTAAAATGCTAAGATGGAACTCATTAATGGACCTCAGGTTAGTGAGTTCTATTTAGTGTAAAAATATGGGAGAAAAAGTATGCTATTAGAAAAAGAGAGAAAACAAGTAATAGAATATTCTTTAAATTTATTAGATCAAGGACTTACAAAATGGTACAGCAGGAAATGTAAGAGTATTTATAATAGAGAAAAAGGATTAGTGGTAATAAGCCCAACAGGAGTTCCTTACAAAGAATTAACACCTGATATGATTTCAGTAATTGATTTAGAAGGAAACTTAAAAGAAGGATTAAAACCTTTCAAGCGAAATAGAAATGCACTTTGATTTTATACAGAAATCGAGAAGATGTAAATGCAGTAGTTCATACTCATCCAGTTTATACAACTGTATTAGCTTGTTTAAGAGAGGATTTACCTGCGATTGATTATATGATAGGAGTAACTAAAGCAGCAAAAGTTAAATGTGCAGAATATGCACCTTACAGGACTCAGAATTAGCAAAAATGCGTTTGAGTATAGGGAGATAGTTATGCGGTAATCTTAGCAAACCACGGATTAACAACAGCTGACCACAGATATAGCAAATGCGTTTAATGTAACTGTACAAGTTGAGTATATTTCACAATTATATGTATTTGGAAGATCAATAGGAAAACCAGTAGTATTGCCTGATTCAGAAATGGAAAGTATGTTAGGTTAGATTTAAATCTTATGGACAAATTAAATCAACAAAAGAATAAGAGGTAATTATGAAAAACAAGGATTTTAGCTTTTTGACTACGGTGCGTCATCTGGAAGATTGATATTAGGTATTATGAAAGAAGAGTCTGGGCTAAGAAAAATAGATTTAGAAGAATTGCATAGATTTAAAATAGATCTGTAAAACTTAATAAATATGAATGTTGGGACTTTTTGTACCTTTATAGTGAGTTAAGAGAAGGATTGAAAAAGCATTTGCTGATGATGGAATAATAAAAAGAAAATATAGATGTTTTAAGTGTAGGTGTAGATACCTGGGAGTTGACTATGGGTGGTTTGATGAAAATGGAGATTGATAGTCAATCCAGTATGTTATAGAGATATTAGGAACAGAAGAAATATTTGATGAAGTTCATAAAAATTTCAAAAAGGAAGAAATATTTTGAAAGAAACAGGAATACAATTTAATTCATTTAATACATTATATCAAATATATTATGATATTCATAAAAAGAAAAAATTCTTGAAAAAAGGTGCGAAAAAAATTCAATTTTTACCAAACCTATTTACTATTTTTAACTGGAAAAATGTCTTGAGAATACACTATAGCATCAACAAGTGGAATGTTAAATGCTGAAACTAAAAATTGGAGTGAAAAATATTTAAAACATTAGATATACTGATGGATATTGTTGGAGAGATAAAAAGCGGAGGACAAGTATTAGGATCGGTAAAAACAAGAAATTTTAAATGAGTTAGGATTAATAAATTAAACGTATCGTTAACAACTTCTCATGATTCTGCAGGAGCAATTGCAGGTGCACCTTTAGAAAAAATACAGTAAGTATTATAAATGGGACATGGTCAATCTTAGGACTAGAATCAGATGTTTCATTTGTAAATGATGAAGTTTTTAAAAAGTAACATTGCGAATGAAGGTGGAATAGAAAATAAAGTGAGAGTTCTTAAAATGATACCAGGACTTTGGATGCTACAACAATTAAAAAGGAATATTTGATAATATTAAATATTGATTATCCACAATTTGGTAATTGGCAAGTGAATCTTCACTAAAATCGTTTGCAGATTTAGAGAGTGAAAAGATTCTTGCATACATATGGAAAAGAATTACAACAATATTGTGAAGAAACGAAACAAGAAGTACCTAAGACAAACGCTGATTTGTTAAGAGTTGCTTATAATAGTTTGAAAAACAATATAATAAAAAGCATTCTTGAGTTAGAAAAAATTGGTGGGGATAAAATTTGAAAAAATTGGTAGCAATAGGTGGAGGAATACAAGATAAATTCTTATGCCAAGAAGTAGCAAAATGAAGGTTAAGGGAAATATAGAAGAGTATCCAATAGAAGTTGTCGGCATTTGGAAATATTGTAACTCAATTTATAGCAACTGGTTTAATATCAAATTTAAAAAGAAGGAAGAGAAATAATTAAAAATTCAATAGAAAATAGTGGTATACAGACCGGAGAGGAGAATAATTGAATGGCTAACAAAAATATTAGAAATGAAAAATATTGTAAAAACATTCCTGGAGTAAGAGCCTTAGATGATGCAAATTTAGATTTGTATGAAGGAGAGGTAAATGCTTTTTCTTGGAGAAAAACGGAGCTGGTAAATCTACATTGATGAAAGTTTTAACAGGAGTTTATCAAAAAGATAGTGGAGAAATAATCTACTCAAAGGAAAAGCGTAGCTTTTCAATAATCCTAGAAAGACAAGAACATGGAATAAGTATAATTTACCAAGAATTTAACTTATTACCACATTTGACAGTATCAGAAAACATCTTTATAACAAGAGAGTTTACAAAAGCACCAGGAATAATTGACCATAAAAACAAAAAGCGGAAACGCAAAAATATTAGACAAATTGGGATTAACAATTTCTCCAGATGACAAAGTGTCTGACTTGAGTGTTGGTGAACAACAAATGGTTGAAATAGCAAAAGCATTATCAACTCACGCTAAAATATTAATAATGGATGAACCGACAGCAGCATTGACAGATAGAGAAATTGAAAAAAATTGTTTGAAGTTGTAATGGGACTTAAAAAGAAGGAGTAGGAATTATCTATATCTCACATAGACTGGAAGAATTAAAAATAATAGCAGATAGAGCGACAGTAATGAGAGACGGTAAATATATAACTACTGTAAACTACAAAAGATGTAACAAATGATGATTTAATTAAATTGATGGTTGGTAGAGATTTAGTTGACCAATATCCAAAAAGAAATAATCCGATAGGAGATCCAATCTTAGAAGTTGAAGGATTAACTTATAAAAAACATGTTAAAAGCAATTAACTTCTGTAAAAAGTGGAGAAATCCTTGGGGTTGCAGGATTGATGGGTGCTGGAAGAACAGAAACAGCCAAAGTAATTTTCGGAGCATATAAAAAGATAACTGGGAAAAGTATTTTTAGAAGGAAAAAGAAATAAAATGTAAAAACTCCGTTAGATGCAATAAATTTAGGAATAGCTTATTTAACAGAAGATAGAAAAAGATGGTTTATTATTAGATCAAACTATAGAAGATAATATAATGATTTCTAACTTGAATTTAGTAGCAAAATCCTGTTATAGATCATGCTAAATCAGCTAAAAATAACGAAATGAATATATTGAAAAGTAAAAGTTAAAACGCCATCTAAAGATCAATTAATTAAAAATTTAAGTGGTGGTAACCAACAAAAAGCAAATTATAGCAAGATGGTTAGCTCAAGAGAAAAAGTTATAATTTTTGATGAGCCGACAAGAGGAATTGACGTTGGAGCAAAAAGAGAAATATATAACTTGAATGAACGAATTAGTGGCGACAGGAGCAGCGATTATCATGATTTCGTCTCGAATTACCAGAAATTTTAGGAATGAGTGATAGAGTAATGGTGATGCATGAAGGTAAAGTAGCAAATATCTTGGATATAAAAAGATGCAAGCGAAGAGAGAATCTTATACTTAGTGACAGGAGGAGTAAATAAATATGAACAAGAATAAATTAGTACAACAATTAGCAAATATTTGGGAGTTTAATAATATTAATAATATTTTTCTCAATAACATCACACATTCTTATCAATAGATAACTTTTTATCAATAGCTTTTACAAACAGACAGTTATAGGGAATTGTAGCTTTAGGATCAACATTTGTAATTATAACAAGTGGAATTGATTTATCAGTAGGAGCAATAGTGGCATTTTCAGGAGTAATGATGGGATTTGCGATGCAAGCAGGAATGCCAACATTTATATCAATATTAATTGGATTATTATCAGGAGTAGCTTTAGAGTAGCAATTGGACTATTTATAACAAAAAGCTAAATTACCTCCATTTATTGTAACATTAGGATTTATGATGATGGTAAGAGGATTAGTATTAGCTCTAACAAATGGAATGCCAATATCAGGATTAAAATGATGGATTTGATAAATTAGCAGCAGGAACAATTTTAAAAATACCTTTATCCAGTAATTTTCTTAATCGTTTTAGCAGTAGTTTTAGGATTTGTACTAAAAATACTAAAAATTGGTAAATATGTTTTACGCAATAGGAAGTAATGAAGATGCTTTCTAAATTATCAGGAGTAAATGTAGATAGAGTAAAATTATTTGTATATGGATTGTCAGGATTAATGTGTGCAATATCAGGAATAATTTTAGCTCAAGATTGATTTCAGCTCAACCAACAGAAGGTATGGGATATGAAATGGATGCAATTGCAGCGGTAGTAATTGGTGGAGCAAGTTTAGCTGGAGGAACTGGAACAATATTTGGAACAATGTTAGGAGCATTTATTATGACAGTATTAAAAATGGATTAACAATGTTAAATGTTTTCAGGAATGTGGCAACAAGTAGCAGTAGGAGCAGTAGTTTTAGGAGCTGTTTATATTGACAACTTAAAAATAAAAAAGATAATAAGTAAAAATTGAATAGAATTAGTATTATATAGATTACAAAAAATTAGGCAACAAAAAATTTTATATAAAAAGGAGAAATTCTTATGAAAAAATTATTATTAGGATTAGTACTAGCGTTAGCAGCAGTAAGTTGTGGATCTAAAGAGGGAGCAAAACCAGCTGAAGGAGGAGCCGCAGGAGGAAAAAGACATTAAATTGAATTGGTAAGTAAAGGGTACCAACATGAGTTCTGGAGAACAGTTGAAGAGGAGCCAAAAGCAGCTGAAGAATTAGGGAGTAAAAAGTAAACTTCATCGGGCCTGAAAAAGAAACTGAAATTGGAAAACAAGTAGGAATGGTTGAAACAGCAATTACTAAAAAAGTATCAGGAATAGGAATTGCAGCATTAGATCCATCAGCTTTAGCAACTGTAGCTAAAAAAGCTATGGACGCAGGAATCCCAGTAGTAGCATTTGACTCAAATGTAAAAGATGATATTACATCAAGTTTCACTCGCAACAGACAATAAAGTTGCAGGAGCAATCGCAGGAGAAGAATTAGCAAGATTAATTAACAATAAAGGTAAAGTTGCAATAGTTGCACATAACCCAGGAACAACTACAGCAATAGAAAGAGAAGCTGGATTTAGAGAAAGATAGCTAAATACCCAGACATTAAAAATCTTAAATACTCAATTCTCAGATGGAGATAAATCTAAAGCATTATCAATTACAACTGATATTCTTAACTCTAATCCAGATTTAGCTGGAATTTATGGAACTAACGAACCTTCAATCTTTGGAGTTGCAAAAGCAGTTGATGAAAAAGGTAAAGCAGGTAAATTAGCAGTAGTTGGAATTGACTCTTCAGAAGATTTAGCTAAATTCTTAGAAAAAGGTGTAATTTTCAGCATTAATCAATTCAAGATCCATTCAACATGGGTTACCAAACAGTTCAACAATTAGTTAAATTAGTAAAAGGTGAAACTGTAGAAAAAGAATTGATACTGGAGCAGTATTAGTAACTAAAGAAAAACTTCAATAATGAAGATATTCAGAAAAATGTTCCCATTTGGTAGAAAAATAGGAATAAAAATATAGGATATTGGCAATGTACATACATTTTATAATGTATGTACTATATGTTTTAACATAAAAAGCGTAATATTATAGCGAAGGAGATAAAATTATGAATAGATTAAGAGGGAAATTACCTAAAAGTTGGAATTAGACCTACAATAGATGGAAGAAGAAATGTGTAAGAGAATCATTAGAAGAAAAAACAATGGGAATGGCATTAAATTTAAAAGAATTTATTGAATCAACTTTTAAGACACCCAAGTGGAGAAAAAGTAGAATGTGTTATTTCTGACACAACAATCGGGGATTCTCAGAAGCAAAGCAAAAATGTGCACAAAAATTTAAAAGATGAAAATGTGGGATTATCTATTACAGTAACTCCTTGTTGGTAGCATGGAAGTGAAACAATAGACATGACACCTGATATACCAAAAGCAGTTTGGGGATTTAACGGAACACAAAGACTCAGGGGCAGTTTATTTAGCTGCAGCTTTAGCAGGACATGCTCAATTAGGATTCCCAGCATTTGGAATTTATGGACATGATGTTCAAGACTTAGAAGACAACTCAATTCCAGAAGATGTTAAAAGAAAAAATTATTGAAATTTACTAAAGCAGGATTAGCTGTTGCGACAATGAAAGATAAAGCATACTTATCAGTTGGTGGAGTTTCAATGGGAATTGCAGGTTCAATGGTAGATCCAGCATTCTTGTTAGATTATTTAGGAATGAGACCAGAATATAAAGATATGACAGAATTAAAAAAGAAGAATGGATCAAGGAATTTATGACCTCAGTAGAATTTGAAAAAGCATTAGCTTGGACAAAAGAAAATTGTAAAGAAGGAATTGACATTAACAAACCTGAGCTAATAAGAACTCAAGAACAAAAAGATAAAGAGTGGGAAATTGTTGTTAAAATGACATTAATTATTAGAGATATGATGATTGGAAATCCAAGATTAGCAGAATTAGGATTTGTTGAAGAATCTGAAGGAAATAACGCTTTAGTTTCTGGATTCCAAGGACAAAGACAATGGACAGACTACTACCAATGGAGACTTTGCTGAAGCAATCTTAAACTCTTCATTTGACTGGAATGGAATTAGACAAGCATTTATGGTAGCTACAGAAAATGATGCTTTAAACGGTGTTTCTATGTTATTTGGACATTTATTAACAGGAACAGCTCAAATATTTGCTGATGTTAGAACATACTGGAGCCCAGAAGCAGTTGAAAGAGTAACTGGTAAAAATTAGAAGGTAAAGCTGAAGGTGGAATAATTCACTTAATTAATTCAGGATCAGCTACATTAGATGCGACTGGAGATCATATGAGAGATGGACAAAGAGTGATGAAACCTTATTGGGAAATTACTGAAGATGAAGTTAAAGCATGTTTAGATTCTACAAAATGGCCTGCAGCTAACTATGATTACTTCCGTGGAGGAGGATTCTCTTCTAACTTCTTGACTAAAGGTGAAATGCCTGTAACAATGTGCAGAATTAATTTAGTTAAAGGACAATACCAGTATTACAAATAGCAGAAGGATATGCGATTGACTTAGATCCAGAAATTCATGAAGTATTAAACAATAGAACTGACAGAACTTGGCCAACAACTTGGTTCGTTCCAAAATTAACAGGAAAAAGGAGCATTCACTGATGTTTACTCTGTTATGAACAATTGGGGAGCAAAATCACGGAGCAATTTCTTACGGACATATTGGAGATGAATTAATAACATTAGCATCAATGTTGAGAATACCTGTATGTATGCATAATGTTGAAGTTTTCTGAAAAGAATATTTTAGACCAAAAGTATGGTCATCATTTGAACTGATAGCGATGAAGCCTGCAGATTACAGAGCTAGAAAACTTTGATCATTATACATAATATGAAATGGAGAAAAGAAGATGTTAAAAGGAATACCTAAAAATCTTAGTCCAGAATTATTAAAAGTATTATGTGAAATGGGACATAGCGATGAAATAGTTATAGCTGATGGAATTTCCGGGAGCAAGTCACGCTCAAAGACTTATTAGAGCTGACGCGACTGGAGTAACAGAATTATTAGAATCAATAATGAAAGTATTTCCGTTAGATACTTATGTTCCAAAAGCAGTTTCGCTTATGCAAACAGGAGCGGAATATGTTGAGAGCCAGAAATTTGGACTGAATATAGAAATGTATTGAAAAATATGAAGATTTTACAGACTTTGAATTAGTTGAAAGATTTGAGTTTTATGAAAGAGCTAAAAAAGCTTATGCTGTAATTGCTACATCTGAAGGAGCTATTTATGCAAATGTAATTCTTAAAAAGGTGTTGTAGAAATAAAAATAGAGCCGAATGGAAGATTCGGCTCATTTATATATACCACATAAAAATAGTCTTCCTCTTTTGCTTTTTTTAATTATTCTAGCGGGAATTCCTACAGCGACTCTATTATCAGGAATACTTTTTTTAAAACAACAGAATTTGCTCCTATTTTAACATTTTCACCTAAAGTAATATCTCCTAATATTTTAGCACCAGCTCCAACAACAACACCATTTTTTTAAAGTAGGATGTCTTTTATTTTAGAAGTTGAAGTTCCACCTAAAAGTAACGCCACATGATATATAACACAATCATCTCCACTTTCTGCAGTTTCACCAATCACAATTCCCATTCCATGATCAAAAATACTCTTTTTCCGATAGTGGCACCAGGATGTATTTCAATACCAGTAAAAATCTTGATAATTGTGAAATTAATCTTGCAATAAAGTAAATTTTCTTTTTAAAGAAAAATTTTGCAATTTTATGATTTATAGTCGCATGTAAAGAAGGATAAAGTATAATTTCCCAGATACTAGAAGGAGCAGGATCTTTTTCTCTGCAATATTTTTAATTTCCTTTTTAACCATTTTAAAATTTTTCTCACCTCTAAGTTTATTTATATCGCTCCATTGAAAGATATTTTTTCCCCACCATCAGGGCATATAGCTAATACTTTTTACCTTTACCTAATTGTTTTGTACTTTTTGTATGCTGCTGCGATTGCAGCACCAGAAGAGATACCAACAAAAATACCGTTCTCTTTACCAGCTCTTACTCCAAAGTCCACAGCTTCATCATTTGAAATTAAATAATTTCATCTACAAGGTCTTTATCGTAGTTTCCTGGAATAAATCCAGCTCCAATTCCTTGAATAATATGTTTTTCCCTGCATCTTTTTCCAGATAAAACAGCAGAATCTGAAGGTTCAACAGCTATAACTTTTGTATTAGGGCTTTCTTCTTTTAATCTTTTTACCAACACCAGATAAAGTTCCAGCAGTTCCAACACCAGAAATGAAAGCATCTAAAGTATCGCCAAAATCAGCAATAATTTCTTTTTGCAGTTGTTTCATAATGTTTTGCAGGATTTTGCAGGATTATTAAATTGTTGTGGTAAGAAATATCCAGGATTTGCAGCAACAATTTCTTCAGCTTTTGCAATAGCTCCTTTCATTCCTAAAAGCAGCATCAGTTAAGACTAATTCTGCACCATATGCTTTTAAATAATTTCTTCTTTCAATAGTCATTGATTCAGGCATAGTTATAATAACATTATATCCTTTAGCTTTTCCAATAAGAGCTAATGCAATTCCAGTATTTCCCTGAAGTTGGCTCAACAATCGTTCCACCAGGTTTTAGTAAGCCATCTTTTTCCAGCAGCTTCAATCATACCAAGAGCAGCTCTATCTTTTTACGCTTCCACCCTAAATTAAATTTTTCAAGTTTAACATACACATCTGCGATATTTTTCATCTCTGTCTAAGTTCAATTTCACAACAGGTGTATTTCCTATAAGTTCTAAAAATATTTTCAAATATCATAATTTTACTCCTCAATGATTTTTTATGTATTTAATAATATGTGAATAACAATTCAAGTATACTACTTCTTAAATTAAAAATCAAATAAAAAAATTATTTTTTTAAAATACAAATTATATATACATATTATTTATAAAAAATATATTATAATCTTGAATCATCAAATTTATCTAAATATTCTTTTATTTTAAGGACTACTGCTTTAAGTGTACCATCTTTAAAGTGGATTTTTAAATTAGCTAATTTCATAAGTTCAAAGAATGATTTACTTCCACCCTAATTGACATAAATTTAGGTAATCTTTTCCAAGCCTCTTCTCTATTTTTATTAGCTTTTATTAAAAATTGGAAAGCACAAACTTGTGCAAGTGTGTAATCAATGTAGTAAAAATGGATCTGAAAAATATGTAATTGTTTAAACCAAAAAAATACCTGATTTAAAATCATCTATTTCATCGTAATCTCTAGTTGGTAAATATTTTTGCTTCAATTTCAAGCCATCTTCTGTCCGACGGGCTAACTTCTGATTTTCATAAACCCAATGTTGAAACTCATCAACAGTAATACCATAAGGAATAAATAATAATGCACTAGATAAATGTGTAAATTTATATTTTTTTCTGTATCATTTTCAAAGAATAAATCCATATAAGGCCAAGTTAAAAATTCCATACTCATTGAATGTATTTCACAAAGCTTCATATGTAGCTATAAATATTCTGGTACTGAGTATTTACGACTTTGATATACTTGAAATGCGTGTCCTGCTCTGTGTGTTAAGACATCAACATCTCCAGAAGTTCCATTGAAATTTGCAAAAATATACGGTGATTTATAATTAGGAATGTGGGGTACAATATCCACCACCCATTTTTCCTTTTCTTGACAATAAATCAAATAAATTGTTTTCAGTCATAAATGAGAAAAAAACTCTGCAGTTTCGGGTGATAATTCATTATACATTTTTATTCCATTATTTAAAAATCCATTCAGCGTTACCATGTGGATTTGTATTTCCAGAGTTAAAATTAATATTTTCATCATAAAATTTTAATTTATCAACTCCAAGTCTTTTTCTTGCCTTTTTCTAAGTTCAGTATAAAGTGGGACAATATTTTCTAATACTTGCTCTCTATAATTTGCTACATCTTTTGTATTATAATCAGTTCGTGATAATTTGTCATAAGCAAGTTGTATATAATTTTTATATCCTAAATTTTTGCAATTTTTTGTTCTAACTTTAACTAATCCATCATAAATTTGATCAAATTCATCAATATTATTTTTATAAAAATTCAGCTACTTTTTTTGTAGCTCAAGTCTAATATTTCTATCTTTTGACTCAGAATAAGCACTCATTTCTGATAATGTTTTTCTTCTCCATCAAATAAAATTTTTGGCATTTGCTCTAATTTGTCATATTGGCTGACTAGTTTATTTTCCTCCTGTAAATCTGGAATAATTTTTCATCAAATGTTTTTATAGATAATTCTGCAAATTGAAATAATAATTTTCCATACTTTTCTTCAAGTTCATTTCTAAAAAGTAGATGAAATTAGAGCTTTATAAAAAAATTAGATATAAATCCTGTAATTATTGGAGAAATTTCATCTAAATAATCATTTTCTTTTATCATAAAATTCGTTTGTCGTATCAATACTATGTCGTATAGAAACAAGTGTTGTCATTGTATCTATATGATTTCTTAATTCTATAATTTTATCAAACGCTACTATTTGCTCTTCAATATTTTTTTAGAGTTATTAAAATTCAGTTATAAAACTTTGAAATTTATGTTCTATTTCTTCTAAATTTATTCTTTCATATTTATAATCATTAAAATTCATATTCCTTTCTAAAAATTATTTTCTATTTTATTATACCATGTTTAGAAAAGTTTTGTATATTAAAAATTTAATTTCAACTTAAAGTGTTGTAGCTATAAATTACAAAAAAATAGTAAGTTGACATTTTATTACTTTTTATTTATAATTGTATTTGTATTAGATATAAGTACATATAAAAAGTAATTAAAATTTTAGAAATAACTCTTGAGTATGTTTTTAAAAACATTATTTTATAAAATGAATTTTTCTACATTTTTAAGAGTTAGAAAGAAATATTTTTAAAATAATATTGAAGTTATCTAAACTTATGAATTGGAGGTCTAAATGGATACTAAATTATCATCAGCTATTCATACTTTGATATTAATATCAGAAGAGAAACACCTATGAGTTCGGAAACAGATTGCAAACAGTGTAGGAACAAATGCCAGCTATATAAGAAAAACTTACGACAAGATTAAGTAAAGCCAAAAATTATAGAAAGTCGTAGAGGGGTTGTTGATTTAATTTGAAAAAGAAACCAAAAAGAAATTACAATGTTTGATATATAAAAGCGGTTATGCAAACAGATAATATTCAGTTTTTTTGATGTACATCAAAATTCAAATGATGAGTGTATTGTGGGACAAAAATATTAAACCGATACTTACAGATATATTCAAAGAAATGGAAAAAAGATTGAGATGGAATTATCAAAAATAACATTAGATGATTGTATAAATATTATGAGAGAAAAATAAAATAGATAAATATTGAAAGGAGAAAATAAATGAAAGCAGCAGTTTTTAACATTACTATGATAAAAGAAAAATAAATCTTGAAATTAAAGATGTAGATACACCTATTCCACAGAAAAATGAAGTATTAGTAAAAAATATACAGCAGCCGTTAATCCACTTGATAATATGATTATTCGTGAGAAGTTAAAATGATTGTACCGTATAAAACTCCTTTAATTATGGGAAATGAATTTTCAGGTGTTGTTGAAAAACAGGCTCTTCAGCAACAAAGTTTAAAAGTAGGAGATAGAGTTTATGGGAGAATGCCTCTTTGCAAAAATAGGTGCATTTGCCGAATATGCAGCTATAGATGAAAGAGCGTTAGCTATTGTACCCTGATTATCTTACACATGATGAAGCAAAGCAACAGTTCCTCTTACAGCTTTAACTGCAATGCAAGCACTTGAGATCATGAATGTTAAGGCAGGTGAATCTTTATTTATTTCAGGAGGGACAGGTAGTTTAGGTGCGATGGCAATTCCTATAGCAAAGAATCTTGGTCTTGTAGTGTATACAAATGGAAAATGCAGAAAATGAAGAAAGAGTCAAAAACTTGGTGTAGATAGATTTATTAATTATAAAAAGAAAAATTATGTAGATATTTTGAAAGATGTGGATTATGTTTTAGACACGTTAGGAGATAAAGAACTTCCAAATGAGTTTAAAAATATTGAAAAAAAGGAGGTAAATTGGTGTCATTAAGAGGACTTCCAAATGGAAGATTTGCAAAAAGAGCAGGGTTATCATTTTTGAAACAATATTTATTTAAAAATTGCTGGAAGAAAAATATGATAAAATGGCAAGCTTAAAAATCAAACTTATGATTTTATATTTGTGCATGAAGAAGGCGAACAGCTTGGACAAATTAGAAGATTGTTTAATAACAGTAATCCGTTAGAAACATCTATAGATTCTGTTTTCAAATTAGAGGAAATTAATGAAGCTTTTAGAAAAAGTTCGACAAGGGCGTTCAAATGGAAAAACTATTATTAAGATTGGAGAGGAATAAAAATGTCATATTTACAAACAAAAATAAAATATATTGAAGTAAATGGGAATAGTATAGCTTATCGTGAATTATCAAAAAGGAAAAATCAAAAAATTCCATTAGTTATGTTAGTTCATCTTGCTGCTAATATGGATAATTGGGATCCATTGCTTGTTGATTATTTAAGTGAACATCAACATTTAATATTACTTGATTTGCTCGGAGTTGGTGCAAGTGAAGGAAAAGTTGAAAAAAACACTTGAAGATACAGCAAAAAAATGTAATTAGTATAATTGAAAAAAACTTGGATATAGTAAAATTAATTTATTAGGATTATCTATGGGTGGTATGATTGCACAGGAAGTTGTGAGAGATGCTCCTAATTTGATTGAAAAACTTATACTGGTTGGAACGGAGCCTCGTGCAGGAATTGGAATAGACAAAGTAACCTCAGCTACTTTCTTACACATGTTGCATGCAATTATTAAGAGAAAAGATATGAAGCTGTTATATTTTTTTATACTAATGATAAAATTGGAGATATTGAATCTGAAAAAGTTTTTACACGACTTAAAAAGTAGAACTAAAGAATTTACAGACAAAACCAGTTAGAATTAATGCATTTTTTAAGGCAACTTAAAGCAATATGGGGAACAGCAGAAAAGGATGATTTGAAATTTATAAAACAACCTACATTAATTGTTAATGGAGAACAGGATGATATGGTTTCAACAGAAAATTCATATATTATGCATAAGAAAATTACTAATAGCAAGCTTATAATTTATCCAAAAATCTGACATGGCTCTCTTTTCAAAAATCCTAAGGACTTTTCAGAAAAAGTTAGAAACTTTTGATAGTAAGTTAAACTAAAGAAGTACATAATGTGATAAAAGAGAATAATAATACTAAAGCAGCAAGAAGATAGTAAACAACAAGACAACAAGTAAAAACGTTGGAGAGATAAGTACGATGGAACAGTTAAGTCGTTAGTATATAAAAAGTAAACGACCAAAAAGTCACCCAAATCAATATACAGAACAAGAAATAGAGTTAATAATGAGAAAAATATAAAAAAATATGGATTTGAAGGAATGGCAGAGGTTTATGTTCAAGCACAAAAAGAAGGATATAGTAGAAGTTATGATTCAATGTGTAAAAATACAACAAATAAGAGATAATAAAGTTGTAGTTAAAAAGAAAAATATAAATCAAAAATCAAATATTGAAAAAGCAAAATATCCAGGAGAAAAAGTTCAAATTGATATAAAAATATATACCAAAAGAATGTATAAAATTTGAACTAAGAGATAAAAAAATTATTATCAAATAATAGCGATAGATGAATATACAAGAAAAATGAGTTTTAGCAGCAATAGATGAAAAAAAGTATATATCAAACGGCAAAATTTTTTTAGAAATATTGGAAGAAGAAATAGGTTTTTAAAATAGAAATAGTTCAAACAGATAATGGGAGAGAATTTACAAATTCGATGGAAGAAAAAGTAAACATTATTTGAACTAAAAATTAAAGGAAAGCAAAGATAAAAATATAAGAAGACGAGACCGTATTCACTGTGGCAAAATGGTATAATAGAGAGAAAGTCACAGATTAGATAGTAAATTTTATGAAAAATAAACAGTTTTATAGTTTGAAAAGCATTAAAGAGAGTAGTAAAGAAATATTGTAGTAGATATAATAATATATCAAGAAAAGTATTGGGATTTAAAAAGTCCAAATCAAATATTAGAAGAATTTAAAAAGTAACGGATTAAACAGAGCATAAATTTTTATATTTTTGTGTCATATATCATTGACATTTGTAGAAAAAAATTAAAAAAATAATTAATAAAAATTACTTGACAATAAATAAAAAAATAAGTATAATATAATTAAGATGATGTACTCGTAGTATAGCGAGTAAGTTAAAATAAAGAAGTATATAAATAGATGATGTACTCGTAGTATAGCGAGTAAGTTAAAAATAAAGAAGTATATAATGTGATAAAGATTGTTATAATTAGCAATCTTTTTATTTAAAAGGGGAAATTAAAATGAGAAATAAAAAGTATAGAATTTTATTGCTTTGACGGAGCAATTTTATAAAAAAATATAATAAATGTGTAGAAATATTATATAAGCCAAAAAGACCTTATATTGTTCATTTAGTTGAATATAAGGGATTAACATTTGCAATTCCTATTAGAAGTAATATAAAAACATAAATTTTCATATATAACTATGAATGAAAATGGTAAAAAAATAAAGGATTAGATTTTTACTAAAGCTGTTATAATTACAGATTTTAATTATATTTCAAAGTATCAAGTTAAAATTAATCAAATAGAATATTTAAAAATTAGATAAAAATAGGAAATATATAGAAAAAAAGATGTTATCATATGTTAAAACATATAAAAAGCATTAACTAGATTAGATATTTTAAGAAATAAAGAGATCGTTCAAAAAGTGCATTACAATATTTTCATACAGAGTTAGAAATAAAGTAAATCATAATTTTTAATATATTATGATGAAAAATTAACAAAAATAAAAATTTTTTAATAAAAAATATATTGAAAAAAATACAAAATATTGTGATATTGTATATATATAAATACTATATTATGTGTTTATATACAAATATAATAAAAATCAATAAATTTAGGGAGTTTGAGATAAATGTATGAAAATTTGAATGATATTTTGGGAAAAAATAATTAATATTGAAAAATGATATAAATAATGAAAATGCAAATATGGCATCGGAAAACACCTGCAGGACAAATGATGAAAAATAGCGAGTGAAGTGGCAAAAATTTATGCGTTAGAAAAATTTAGTGTCAAAAAAATATAGTGATTTACATAAAAAAAGGTTATATTCATATTCACGATTTGGATTATTATGCGAGCAAAACTACAACTTGTTTACAGTATGATTTAGAAGATTTGTTTGAGAATGGATTTCAAACAAAACACGGATTTATGAGAGTACCTCAAAGTATTACAACTTATGTAACATTGGCAACTATAATATTTCAAACAAATCAAAATGAACAACATGGAGGACAAGCAATTCCAGCATTTGATTTTTTTATATGGCAAAGGGTGTGCTAAAATCATTTAGAAAAATATTTTTGGATGAAATAGAAAGTTGCGAAAAAATATTGAAAAATAAAAATTGATTTAAAAAAATATGTAAATAATGAAATAAAAACAATAAAATTAGATGAAAAAGTTTTATTAAAAAAATAAGTAAAAAAATTTAAAAATAGAATTTAAAAAAATATAGGAAATATATGGAAAAGATCATATTTTAAAAACAAAAAAAGAAACTTTTCAAGCAATGGAAGGATTTATTCATAACTTAAATACAATGCATTCACGAGGCGGAAATCAAGTGGTTTTTCATCAATAAATTATGGAACTGATACTTCAGAAGAAGGTAGAATGGTTATTGTAGAACTTTTTAAGAGCTACGGAAAAAAGGGCTAGGAAAGGGAGAAACTCCAATATTTCCTATTCAAATTTTCAAAGTAAAAGAGGGATTGAATTATAGTGAAAAAGATTATAATTATGTTATGGGAAATTATGAAGAAATAATGGAAAATGTGGAAAAGTTATATAATTTTGTAGATGAAAATGTGGAAAAACTCAGTGGAAAAGTGTAAAACTTATAAACAAAAACATAAATTTTTGAAACAAAAATTTTGATTTGTTATTGTTATCAACTAGAGTAACGAGTAAAAAGGTTGTTTCCTAATTATGTATTTTTAGATACAAATTTCAACAAAAATGAGAAGTGGGACTTTGAAGATGAAAAAATATAAATATGAAATTGCAACAATGGGATGCAGAACAAGAGTATTTGATAATGTAAATGGGGAGAAAACGAGTATTGGTCGTGGAAATTTATCTTTCACAAGTATAAATTTACCTAGAATTGCGATAGAAGTTAAAAAGAAATTGAAAAATATAAATAAAAAATAACAATGATAAATTATATTCAGTTGAGATAAATTCACAAGAGAACAATATTTTAAATAAAAATGAAATTATTAAAAATGAATTTAAAAAGAGTAAAGAAATGTCAGAAGTTGTAGCAGAACAACTTTTTGAACGATATAATTATCAAAAACAGCTTTTGGAAAAACAATTTCCATTTATGAAAGCAAATAATTTGTGGAAAGGTATGGGGAGATATTGATTTTAATGAAAAATTGGAGATGTTATAAATAGTGGTTCATTATCAATAGGTTTTGTTGGAGGAGCTAATGCAATGTACGCTTTATTTGGTGAAAGTCACGGACAATCTCAATTAGCGTATAAAAACTTTAATTGAAACAATAGAGGAAATGAATAAAATTGCAGTAAAATTTACAGAAAAAATATCATTTGAATTATTCAATTTTAGGAACTCCGGCAGAGAGTTTTAGCAGGAAGATTTTTAGCAATAGATAGAAAAATTTGGTGTTATTGAAAAATGTTACAGATAAAGAATATTATGTAAATTCATTTCACATTGATGTTAAAGAGAAAATTAGTATATTTGAAAAAAATAAAAAAAGAGGCTCCTTTTCATAATTTAACAAGAGGGGGACATATAACTTATGTTGAACTTGATGGAGAAGCTAAGAAAAAATACGAGTGTAATACTAAAAAAATAGTAAAAGCTATGAAAGATAATCAAATTGGGTATGGGAAGCATAAATCATCCTGTTGATAAATGTAGAAATTGCGGGATAGAAACGATAATTTATGATGAATGCCCTTGTTGTAAAAAGTAAAGATATTTCACGAGTTAGAAGAATAACTGGATATTTGACAGGAGATTTAAATAGTTGGAATAGTGCAAAAAGAGCTGAAGAGAGGGACAGAGTAAAACATGGATTATAAATTTACATTGAGATTGCTTAATGTTTTTAAAGAAACGATTGTTGATGGAGTTGGTCTACGATATTCTTTATATTTTTCGGGCTGTAGCCATAAATGTCCGGGTTGTCATAATATATGTTCTTGGAATGCAAATAATGGAGAAATTATAACGTATGAGAAATTGGATGAAATAGCTACGGAAATAAATAAAAATGTTTTACTTGATGGAATTACAATAAGTGGAGGTGATCCACTTTATAATCCAAAAAGATATGGAAAAAGTTTTAAAAATATTTAAAAGAAAAACGGGTAAAAAAATATGGCTTTATACAGGATATACGCTTGAAGAAGTAAAAACTGATGAAAAAAAGAAGAAAATGCTTGAAATATATTGATGTGTTGGTTGATGGACGGTTTGTGAAAAGAATTGTATGATCCTAATTTAAAATTTATAGGAAGTAAAAACCAAAGAATTATAAATAAAAACTGAATTTTTATTAAAAATTTTATAAATTGTTATTTAAAATGTGATATAATGTTATGTATTTAAAAATAGGAGGCAAAACAATAGATAAAGTAATTAATAATAAAGAGAAATTTTTGATAATGATGTAAATAGAATGGTATTAGTAATGTTTTTGTGCATGATTGTATATAATTTTGCACATCCAGCAACGCCGGGTTTGATTGAATTAAGAGGTTGGGAAAAATATATCGGGAGTACTTTTTAGCGGTTATGAGTGTGTCAATGTTTATGTCATCTCCATATTTAGGAGCTTTAGGAGATAGATTGGGAATGAAAAAAATAATGATTTTTATGCCATTATTTTATGGTTGTTCACAAGTATTTTTGGATTTGTTCCCAATTTATGGATTGTATTTTTGGCGAGGGCTTTTGCGGGATTTGCATCAGGAGGGACACATGCAATGGCTTACGGATATGTAAGTTTATTATCAAAAAGAAGAAAAGACAAAAAATATAGCTAAAGTTAGCTCAGCGGTTATAATAGGAGGAGCTATAGGGCAAAAATAGGAGGCTTGGTAGCAACTTTTTGATACAAGATATCCTTTTGCATTACAATTCATAGTAGGAACTTTAGTTTCTTTATTTTTCGTTCTTTTTACTAAAAAGAGGTAGTTGTTGAGAAAAACTCAAGAAACAAATAAAAAAAGATTTAAATCCATTATCTACATTTAGATATATAAAGGAGTTAGATTCATTTTCTAAATTTTTTTCTGCTTTTATAATATTTTTAGTTGGAATTGGAATAAATTCAGTATGCAAGTGCATTAAATTATTTTTAAAAATTTAATGTAAAAGTTTCTTCTGATACAATAGGAACATTTGTAATGTTTTCATTATTAACTACGTTTTTTTGGAACGAGTGTTTTATTAAAAAATTAATAAAAACGTAGTGAAGAAAAACATATAAAAATGATGTTATTTATAGGTATGATTTGTATGGGAATAATAATATTTAGACTACAAATGGGAGTCATACCTTTACGTTTTAATGTCGTTATATACAATGATTTATGAAATAGTGAAAAGCACTTGGAAATAGTGTTATTGCAAAAATATAAGTACGAACAAGGTAAAGTTTTTAGGGGTAGCATCAGCAGTTAATTTTTAGGGACTGCTATCGGATCGTTATTATCAGGATATTTGCTTTCAGCAAATGTACATTTACCATTTATTGTAAATATAGTTGTGATTAGCTTGGTACTCGTATTAATTCAAACGAGTAAAAATTAAAAATAGGAGGAAGTAAAAAGTGAAATTGATAGTGGGATTAGGAAATCCAGGAGAACAATATAAACAAACAAGACATAATATAGGTTTTCATTTTTATTGATGAGTATTTAAAAAGAAAAATATTACAGATATTAGAGAAAAATATAAATCGGAATTTGTACAAACTACTTATAAAGGAGATAAAGTATTTTTCAGAAACCTTTAACTTTTATGAATTTAAGTGAGAGGCGATAGGGGAAGTTTGTAAGATTTTTAAAATTAATACTGAAACAGAGTTGTTTTGTAATTTATGATGATATGGATATGTCTTTTGGTAAATTGAAGTTGAAAAAGATGGAAGAGCTGGCGGACATAACGGAATTAAGTCAATAATTCAGCATGTTGGAGAAAAATTTATTAGAATAAAAATATGGAATTGGAAAAAGCTCAAAGTAAAGAAGAAACGATTGGACATGTTTTAGGGAAATTCAAAACCTGAGGAAAAAGAAAAAGATAAAAGAAGATAGAGAGAAAAATTTTTAATTTAATTGAAGACATAAAAAATGATATGGAAATACAAAAATTAATGAATAAATATAATACAAAAGTAAATTTAAAATTATCCTTGGATTTATTGAGCTGGGGATACTTTTTGTTTACAACTTTTTATATTCAATTTTTGCTATAATTAGTTGAAATGAGGAAAAATGAAGAAAAATAATAGAAAAATTTTTGAAGATAGAAAAAGTTTTATTTTGAGTCAAAAAGTTTAGAAAAATTCTCAAAATGAATTGGAATAATAGTGGGCGAGGAAAAGTTCAAAAAAATTGTAAAATTTGAAGATGAGAATATAGAAAATAATAATATAAAAATATATTTTGATGAAGATATTTTTTTGGAAAATGGAATGGAATTAAAAAGATAGAAAAATGTGGGAAATTTCAAATAAAAATTAAATTTTATCATTTTTAGAAATAATCATTTTGAAAAAAATATTTGAATTTATATGCGATGAGAATGAAAAATATGTTATGAAAAAAAGATTTATGAGTGTAAGCCGGATAATTATTTTTTGGAAATTTGAAAAATATTAGAAAATGAGATAATTTTTGAAATAAAGATAGTAGGAAAAAGAAAAAAATGAAAAATAAAAATATGTTTATCAAATAGAAAAAAATAGAGTGGAGAAAGATGAAAGTATTTAAGATAGAAAAAGAGCATCAAAGAATGAAAAATTTCACAATATTTGCGTGAAGTACAAAATTATTCAGGGAGAAGTCTTAGAGCGGTGGAAGTGTTTTTGAATGGCAAACAAGTACGACTTACAAAAAAAGTTGCCGTCAAGCGGGAAATTAAAAAGTGGTTGAAAAAGAAAAAGGAACAAATATAAAACCTATAAAAATTAAATTTAGATATAGTTTATGAAGATGATGATATTCTAGTTGTGAATAAAGAGCCGTATTTATTAACTCATCCAACACAAAAAGCAGATTTTACATTAGCGAATGGAATTGTGGATTATTTTGTGGAAAAAGTATGGGGAGGAGCGAGTACCTAGATTTTATAATAGATTGGACATGAATACAACTGATTAATAATTATTGCAAAAAAATAGCTTTGCACAAGCGTATTTACAAAAATTTTTCTATATTTGAGAAAAAAATATTTAGCAATAGTGGATGGTATAGTGGAAGAAGAGGAAATAACAATAGAAGCCCAATTTATAAAGATGGAGATAACTTAGCGAGAATAATTGATGAGAGAGGACAATATGCTAAAACAAAAAGTTAAAGTTATCGAAAGATTTGAAGATGTAACTTTGGTGGAATGTGAGTTATTTACAGGTCGAACACACCAAATAAGAGTTCATACGAAATATATTGGACACCCAATTATTGGTGATGAGCTTTATGGCGAAGGACTTTGTATAGAAAAAGGTATAAAGCGACAGTTTTTACATGCGTATAAAGTGAAATTTAATCAGCCGTCAACAAAAAAATATAATAGATTTAGAAGTACCGATTTACGAAGATATGAAAAATTTTTAGAAAAATAAGCAAACTCTTGTGAATAAATTATTGAAATAAAAATTTTATGATATACTCAAAAGAGTAAAATATATTTAAAAAAATATAAATTTTTAGGAGGTATTGCAAAATGGCAATTAAAGTAGCAATTAATGGATTTGGGAGAATTGGAAGATTAGCATTAAGATTAATGGCAGAACAAACTGATAAATTTGAAGTAGTAGCAATTAATGACTTAACAGATGCTAAAATGTTAGCTCACTTATTTAAATATGACTCTTCTCAAGGAAGATTCAATGGAGAAATCGAAGTTAAAGAAGGAGCTTTCGTAGTAAACGGACAAGAAATTAAAACTTTCGCAAAAAGCTAACCCTGAAGAATTACCTTGGGGAGAATTAGGTGTAGATGTAGTATTAGAAGCTACAGGATTCTTCGCAACTAAAAGATAAAGCTGAATTACACGTTAAAGCAGGAGCTAAAAAGTAGTTATTACTGCACCAGGTGGAAATGACGTTAAAAACAGTAGTTTACAATGTAAACCACGCAATTTTAGATGGATCAGAAAACAGTAATTTCAGGAGCTCTTGTACAACTAACTGTTTAGCACCAATGGCTAAAGTTTTACAAGATAACTTTGGAGTTGTTACTGGAACAATGACAACTATTCACGCTTACACAGGAGACCAAATGACTTTAGATGCAACACACAGAAAAAGGTGACTTCAGAAGAGCAAGAGCTGCTGCAGTAAATATAGTGCCTAACTCAACAGGAGCTGCAAAAAGCGATTGGATTAGTTATTCCTGAATTAAATAAAAATTAGATGGAGCTGCACAAAGAGTACCTGTTCCAACAGGATCATTAACTGAGTTAGTATCAATTTTAGAAAAACCAGTTACTGTAGAAGAAGTAAATGCAGCAATGAAAGCAGCATCTAACGAATCATTCGGATATACTGAAGAAGAATTAGTATCTTCTGACATAGTAGGAATTCATTTCGGATCATTATTTGATGCAACACAAACTAAAATTGTTCAAAATGGAGACACTCAATTAGTTAAAACAGTATCTTGGTATGACAATGAAATGTCTTATACAGCTCAATTAATTAGAACTTTAGGATATTTTGCAAGTTTAATTAAATAATAATAATATGTAAGATAGAAAAACGGCATGAGAGTGTCGTTTTTGTTTTCTTTAAACAGGGATTTAGGTATTTTTATTAATTAAAAAGCAAAAGAAACTGAATTTATAAAAATGGGCTATTGTTTTTGGTTTTGGTATAATCAAATTGGAAGTTTTTATTTTTTTTATTAAAGTTAAAGATTTGTTTTTATAAAAAAATCTTTTATCTAAAAACACAAATGATATAAATTTAAACTTAATAAAAAGTATAAAAAAATAAGAAAATTAAATATCAGGTTTAAAGAAGGAGAATATTTTATGAAAAATATTTTTATTAGGATTTTTAGTTGTATCAAGTTTGTTGATGGTGGATAGAAGTTATACTTTTGAAACTCAAAATACTTATTGTAAAAAAATTTTTGATTACGATAATATAGCGATGTATCTGAATGAAGATAATGGAACTCCATATATTTCAATAGAGCTCAAATTGTTATCATGATGGTTTAGAATTGTTTTGAAAAATTATTTAGACTTTTTATAGATTTTGATGTTCCAGATTTTTATGAAGATGTTAAAGATGAAGAATATAATTATTTTTATAAAGATGGAAGTATTATCGATGTTAATGAAACAGATGATGAAACACAGTGGGATATGAGATTAAATGATGGTGTAGGACGATTTAAAAAATAAGGCAGAATACTATTCTGATTGATTTAATGGTATTCTTTAGGAATGTCTTATGTGACAGAAGCTCGATACAAAAGAGAAAGTAAAAACATTCAATGAGAATGTTTTAGTGTTAAAGAATTTTTTGTTGGTAGATTTATCAAATTTAGGTAGTTTTAGAGGTATAAATTTAGCTTCTAAAGCAGATAATGCTAAAGTTAAATTACAATGGAAAAAGGTAATTTGAAATATATAACTATTTTAATTGTATTATTTTTTTCTAGAATATTATAATAAGAGGGATGAATTATAAAAAAATTCATCCTTTTAATTTTGAAAAAATAATCATTTTTAAGAGTGATAAAAATAAATTAGATGTTATATTAAAAAAATATAAAAATTATAAAATAAACTATTTTTTTATTAAGAAAAACAAAAATATACTTTAATGATTAAATGTTTTGTATATCAAATAATTTTACTTTATAATTATATAGAAATAATATATAATAGTCACAAAAAAATAAAAAGGAGGATTATTTAAAAAAAGAATAGGAATTTTAATTAGGGTTAAGTTTATTTGTGCTAATAGGTTGTGGGCAAAAAGGCAGAAGACCTAAACAAGAGACAGTAGCAGCAGAGCAAGCACAATTAAAAAGTGGATTTAAGCAAAAGAAACAGCAGAATATAAAGCATTTGTTGAAAAAGAGATTGATAAATTATTAGTGGATACAGAGAAATTTGCTGAAATATTGAAAAAAGGTGATTTAGAGGCGGCAAAAAGCACAATATCCGTTAATAAGAATGGCGTATGAAAGATCGGAGCCGATAGCAGAAAGCTTTGGAGAATCAGATATAAATATTGATTTTAGATTGGTAGACTTTAAAGAAGAATTTAATAAAGAAGAAGGTTGGAGAGGTTCTATAGAATTGAAAAATATTATGGGAAGAAAAACAACTAAAGGTACTGAACAATATGCAGATCAATTAGTTAAAGATATAAAAAGAATTAAGAGCAAAAATTAGTAATAGTTGAAGTTACTCCAGATATGGTGATTACTGGAGCGGTGGACTTGATAAATGAAATGTCTACATCAAAAAAATAACTGGAGAAGAAGAAGTTTATTCTCACACAGATTTATACGACTTTAAAGCGAATATTGAGGGTGCTGAAAAAAATATTTGAAATATTTAAAACTAAATTGGAAACTGTGGACAAAAATATTAACTAAGGAGTTTGCAGCAGTAAATGAATTATTAGATAAATATAAAATAGATGACAAAAATTATAAATTGTATACAGAATTGACAAAAGAAGATACAAAAGTGTTGGCTAAAGAGTAACTAAATTGGGAGAGCCTTTATCACAAATTGGAATTGTGTTAAATGCAAAATAAATGAAAGAATAAACCGACTTATCTATGAAAAATAGAAGGTCGGTTATTACTGTTTTTATAAATGTGATGAAAATAGATGAAATTTTAAAATTATAAAAAGAGGTAAAATATGGATCAGGATACAAAGAAGTAGAAAAATGGATGGAGAAAAAGATATCACGTCGTGATTTTTAAAAACAAGCGGGATTAGTTGAGCTGGAGTTGCTATTGGAGCGAGTGGTGTAGGAGCAATTTTGAATAGACCAAATGAAGAAAAAGAGTCTAGTGAAGGAAAAAGTGAAATACAATTTTATGGGAAACATCAAAGTGGAATTATAACTCCAGTTCAAAAACAAGTATATTTTGTTGTAATGGATTTGCACTCAACTGATAAAGCTGAAATACATATTTCAAGAGTGGACAAAATATTCAGAAAAATTAATGACAGGAGAGTTAGTAGAAGGAGAGTTGGAAAAATAAACTTTTACCGCCTAAAAGATACAGGGCGAAACGGTGGGATTGAATCCATACAATTTAACATTAACTTTTGGAATAAGTCCAACTTTTTAGATAAATTAGGAATGGAAAATAAAAATTACCGCATTTTCCAAGAGATCAAATAAAAAGAAAGATATAGTGGTGGAGATATTTGTATACAAGCGTGTGCAGATGATGCCTAGTTGCGTTTCATGTAGTGAGAAATTTAATAAGAAAAAGGTCGTCAATTAATTACAATGAAATGGAGTCAAGCTGGATTTGTACCAACAGGAATTGGTGGTGGTGCACCAAGAAATTTATTTGGTTTTAAAGATGGAACTGCAAATGTAACTGATGAAAGTTTGGATTTAAAAAGTTGTTTGGCATGATAAAGATAATTGGCTTAAAAATGGAAGTTATTTAATTGTAAGAAAAATACAAATGCACTTGGAAACTTGGGATAGAACAAATTTACAAGAACAAGAAAATACTTTTGGACGTCATAAAGTGAGTGGTATAGCTTTTGGACATAAAAATGAATTTGATAAAAATTGATTTGAGTAAATTGCCGGAAGATTCACATGTTTATTTAGCAAAACAATCAGAAAAGAAATATTGCGTCGAGCTTTTTCGTATTCAAATGGAATTAGTGAAGAAACGGGACAATTTGATGCAGGATTATTATTTTTATGCTATCAAAAAGATCCGCAACAGTTTATTGATATACAAAAATAATTTAGGAAATGTTGATAAATTAAATGAATATATTACACATATAGGAAGTGGAATATTTGCTTGTTTTGTGAATAGAGAAAGGACAATATATTGGACAAAAATTATTTGAAGAATAAAAATGTAAAATTATTAAAATGAAGGAAGTAAAAGTATTTTAATATTTTTACTAATTTTTATATTATCTGTAAATATTTTTCTAAAAGAAAGTTATAGTGACTTATTTATAAAGATATCAGATGCAAAAACATTAGTAAGAAATGGTAAAAATGATGATGCAAAAACATTAGTGGAAGAAATAAGAACAGAATTTAAAAATAAAAATTCAAATTTGTTGGGGGAAAAATTACAAAAATACATTAAATAATATTAAAATATATCTGAAATGGAGTTAAAGCAAATTGCAACAGAGCTTTTAGTGTTTGAAAAAGAACAAAATCCTACAGATGAAATTGTAGTTAAGAGAAATTTTGAAAATAAAATGTCTCCCGCATTAAAATCATTACAAAAAGCGATAGAAACAAAAATGTTGAAAACTATGGAAGCAAGAATATAAAAATATAATAATCTATGGACTCGGAACGAATGGGTTATAAGAGATAAAAAAATGTTGCTTTATTATGGAAAAGTGGAAACGGCGATGTCGTTTTTAAGAGGATCTATGGAAGTTGATCCTTTTTGATTATAATGTAACTATTTCAAATTTTAATGATTTAAAAGAAACTATTGAAGATTTTATTGAAGGTGAAAACGATAACAACTTCAGTGAATAAAAAATATAACATTAAAAGAAGTAATAAAAATATTAGAAAAAGGTCTTGAAGATTTAAAAATGGAGATAAATCTACAGGGCAATTAAAAATTAAAAGAATTTATCGCAATTTGGCCTACAGTTGAAGGAGATGTAAGTACAAGAAATAGTGCTTTTGTATACAAAGGTTGAAAGCGAAACGCCTATCATTATGGTAAAAGGTGGAGATTATCAAAATAAATTACAAAAATTTAATAACAGAATTATCTCAAATTGATACAAAGGCAGAATATAATTTTTAGATGCAATGTGGATATTACTTCGTGAAGGAGTTGAGGCATTGTTGATTGTACTTGCTTTTAGTAAGTAGTCTTAAAGCTGCAAAACTTATGAGAGGACTCTATTTGGGTTTATAGTGGGGAATTTTAGGGATTGTAGTGAGTGGAATTATAGCTTATGTTTTACAAAAATATTCCCTGTAGTGAGCAGTGGAACAAATAGAGAGATATTAGAAGGATTCATTGGAATATTTGCAGTAATTATGATGATTGGGATTGAATGTGGCTACATAGTAAATCAAATTTGAAATCATGGAATCACTTTTATGCAAAGACAGATGAAAGCTGTTGCAACGAGTGGAAGTTTTATTTCAATGTTTGCTCTAAGCTTTTTGGCAGTGTTTAGAGAAGGAGCAGAAACAATATTATTTTTATGTAGGAATTATTCCTTTAATTTCAATAAAAAAATTTGATTTTAGGAATAGTTTTAGCAATTATAATCTTAATAATGATAGCTATAATTATATTGTATACTTCATCAAAAAAATAAAAGTATATAAAATGTTCTTTTTATTAACTTGGATGATTTATTTATTAGCTTTCAAAAATGTTAGGAACGAGGTGCATATGTTGCATGTTGTAGGAATTATACCATTAAAAAGTAATAGCTTTTGTTCCAACGGTTGAGAATGTTGGATTATATGCAAATTGGGAAGTATTTACTACACAATTAATATTTATATTAGTTGTAATAATAACAATGTTAATTAATAAAAAGACAAAAATAATTAAAGAAAGGAAATGTTAAATTATGAATTTTAAAGAGCAAACGGTCGTAGAACATTTGGAAGAATTTAGAAAAGATTTATAATATCGTTAATATTTTTATATTATAATTTTCATAATAAGTTTGTTTTTCCAATAAAATTTATAAGTTATTAACATATTCGTTTCAATCTAAACTTTTAGTTTATGAGCCAGATGATATTTTAAATATTTATATAATGATAGCGAGTATAAGTGAAAATTTCTTTAAGTTTACCTTTTATTTGTTATCAAGTATTTGCATATATAAAGCCGGCACTTGAAGAGAGAGATAGTTTAAAATAATTTTAAATTATATTCCAGCAATTTTTATATTATTTATTTTAGGATTAAGTTTTTGGATTTTTGTAGTTACACCTGCACTACTACATGTATTATTAACATTGGGTGACAATCTATTTAGTGTGCAACTTACTGCATATAATTATTTACAATTTATAATACATACTTTTTTGCCAATAGCAATAATATTTGAAATGCCTGTAATTACGGCATTTTTAACATCATTATATATTCTAAGTCCACAATTTTTAATAAAAAATCGACGATATGGATATTTTTATTTTATTAGTTTTAGCAGTAATTTTAACGCCTGCAGACTTTATAAGTGATTTAACAATGACAGTGCCCACTTATATTGATTTATGAGATAAGTGTGTTTGTTAGTAAAAAGAGTAGATAAAAAGAGGAAAGGATGAGAAAAATGGGATTTTTACGTGATATTGGAGCTCCGGGAGTAATAATTATAGTTTTAGGAGCGTTACACTTTTAGCCAAAAAGACTTCCAGAATTAGGACAGTCTCTTGGAAAAATGTTTAGTGAGTTTAAAAAGCGATGAATAGTGGAATGTTAGAAGATAAAAAGATGAAGATGAAAAGTAAAAATTATTATACATTATTGATATTTAAAAATATAATATATCGAGAAAAAAATAATAAAAATAGCAAAAATTTTTAAAATTGTGATAAAATGTAGATATATTGTAAAAAGATAAAAAGTATAAATAATTGGAGGAAATATGTCAGAGAAAGAAAGTGTAGATTATGCAGGAACATTAAATTTACTGAAAACAAGCTTTTAAAATGAAAGCAAATTTAGCTCAAAAAGAGCCTTTAATAATAAGAGATTGGAATAAGAAAAATTTATGAAAAATCTATAGAAGGAGATAAACCAACATTTATATTACATGATGCAGCTCCGTATGCAAATGGAGATATTCATATAGGGCATGCATTGAATAAAGTTTTAAAAAGATATAATTTTAAAATATAAAAAGATTAAGAGGATACAAAGTCTGTTTATTCCTGGATGGGATACACACGGCTTACCAATTGAATGGAAAAATAATTGAAGAATTAGGAGAAAAAGCTAAAAACAAAAACGCCTTTGGAAAATAAGACAAGAATGTAAAAATACGCATTAAAATGGGTTGAAAAACAAAAACAAGAAATGATAAGACTGGGAGTTTTTAGGAAATTGGGATGATCCTTATATTACTTTTAAAAACCAGAATATGAAAGAGAACAATTAAAAGTATTTAAAAGAAATTTATGAAAATGGATATGTTTATAAAGGATTAAAGCCAGTTTATTGGTCACCAACAACAGAAACAGCTTTTAGCTGGAAGAGAAATAGAATATAAAGATGTTACATCTCATTCTATATATGTTAAATTTGAAGGAAAAAGAAGATTTAATAAATAAACTTGGAGTTGAAGAAGTTAAAGTATTTTAATTTGGACAACAACGCCTTGGACATTACCAGCAAAACTTAGGAGTATTTTTACACCCAGAATTTGATTATGGATTGTATAAAACAGAAAAAGGTAACTTGATTGTAAAGGAAAGAATTAGCGGAAACAGTATTTGCAACTATTGGTGTTTCATTTGAATTAATTAAAGAATTTAAAGGAACGGAATTAGAATATACGCATTATCAACATCCATTCTTAGATAGAGAAGGACTTGTAATGAATGGAGATTATGTAACTGCAGATGCAGGGACAGGAGCAGTTCACTCAGCACCGGGACACGGAGCAGATGACTATAATTATGCACAAAAATATAATATAGGAATATTATCGCCAGTAGATGATAAAGGACATATGACAAAAAGAAGCCTGGGAAATATGAAGGATTGTTCTATGCAAAAGCAAGTAAAGTAATTGTTGAGGACTTGTTAGAAAGTGGGCATATGTTGTATCATACTACTTTTGTTCACTCGTATCCACATGATTGGAGAAGTAAAAACCAGTTATCTTTAGAGCTACAGAGCAATGGTTTATAAGTGTAGATGAAAGTGATAAGACAAAATGCATTAAATGCATTAAAAGATGTTGAGTTTGTACCTGAATGGGGTAAAAAAATAGAATAAATGCGATGATGGAAACAAGACCAGATTGGACAATTTCGAGACAAAGAGTTTGGGGTGTACCAATACCGATATTCTATAATGCTGAAAACAAAATGAAGTAATTTATCATCCTGAAATAACTGATAGGGTAATTGAATTAGTTAAAAAAAGAAGGAACTGATATTTGGTGGAAATATGAAGTTCTGAAGAAATTATTGGAGAAGAATTACTTGAAAAAATATGGATTAAAAAGATACAAAAATTAGAAAAGAAAGAAGTATAATGGATGTTTGGTTTGATTCAGGAGTTTCACATAGAAGTGTTTTAGCTCCAAGAAATTTACCGAGACCAGCTGATTTATATTTAGAAGGAAGTGACCAACATAGAGGATGGTTCCAATCTTCATTATTAACATCAATCGCAAGTACAAAAAGATGCACCATATAAAAGAGTATTAACTCACGGTTTTGTAATGGATGGACAAGGAAGAAATGTTCTAAATCTTTTAGGGTAACACAATTGTTCCAAAAAGATATAATTGAAAAATATGGAGCAGATATTTTAAGACTTTGGGTTTCACTCAGTTGATTATAGAGAAGATGTTAGAATTTCTGAAAATATTTTACAACAAATGTCTGATGCTTATAGAAGAATAAGAAATACTGCTAGATTTTTTTAATGGGTAACTTTAAATGAATTTAACTATGTAGAAGATAAAGTTGAATATAAAGATATGTTAGAAATTGATAAATGGGCAATGCATAAATTGGAAGAGTTGAAAGAAACAACTACAAAGTACTATGATAAATATGAGTTTTATAGTTTATTCCAAGAAATAACATATTTCTGTTCAGTTGAAATGTCTTCATTCTATTTAGATATTGTAAAAAGATAGAATTTATTGTGAAGAAACAAATTCATTATCAAGAAGAAGTGCACAAACAGTTTTAACTGAAGTTTTAAAAAGTATTAGTTAGAATTATATCGCCAGTATTATCATTTACAGCAGATGAAATTTGGGAAAAGAATATCGGAAGCTTTTAAAATTGGAAGAAAGTGTACATTTATCACATTGGGTTGAAGTTGAATCCTGAATACAAAAAAATGATGAATTAGATAAAAATGGAAAAAATCTATAATTTGAGAAAAGAAGTAAATAGAAAAAATTGAGCTAAAAAGACAAGCTGGAGAAATTGGACATTCGTTAGATTCAAAAGTAATGTTAAAATGTAACAAATGAAGAGTTTAAATTTATAAAAGACTATACTTTAGATGAAGTAGCAGATCTATTTATCGTATCACAAGTTGAATTTGTAGACAATGCGTTGGAAACAACTGAAATTGAAGGAATAACAATAGCAGTAAATAAAGCCAATGGAGAAAAATGTGAAAGATGTTGGAAATATAACGAAGAAGTAGGAAATCATCCAGAGCATAAAGATACTTGTCCTAGATGTTCAGAAGTTTTAGGGTAGTATTTAAGAGAGGTAAAAATGATTTATATAGCGATAATAGTAGTATTAACAATAATAGATCAAATAACTAAATATCAAATGGTAGCGGTATCGAATGGACAAATAGGATATTCGGTACCTATAATACAAGATTTTTTCATTTGACTTATGTTGAAAATCATGGTGGGATATTTGGTTTATTTCAAGGTAAAAATAAATGTATTCACATTTTTTTAGTGTTCTTTAATAGTTTATATTATTTGGGCTGAAGCTAAAAAATTGGAAAAACTTACACAAAAATGGACTAAAATTGGAATTTCTATCGTTGGAGCTGGAGCTTTAGGAAATATGATTGATAGATTTGCAAGAGGTTTCGTTGTAGATATGATAGATTTTTAATGGTTTATGGCATTTTGTGTTTAATGTAGCTGATATGTATGTACATATTGGAATTTATATTATAATAATTGATTATTTAGTAAAAATATAAAAAAATAGTAATGAAAGGATAAAAAAATGACTTTTTCAGGAAATTATATTAACTCTTCAAAAATTTTTGGGGAGAAAAAGGGTGTGTAATTGGAAATCCTTATGATGTAGAAAACTGGAGCAGGAACATTTAATCCAGACACATTTTTAATGTCATTATGAGATTAGAGCCATGGAATGTTGCGTATGTTGAACTGTCGAGAAGACCAAAAAGATGGAAGATATGGAGAAAAATCCAAATAGAGTATATCAACATCATCAATTTCAAGTAATCATGAAACCATCGCCAGAAAATATACAAGAATTATATTTAGAAAGTTTAGTAGCTTTAGGAATTAATCCAAAGAGCATGATATAAGATTTGTAGAAGATAACTGGGAAAGTCCAACGCTTGGAGCTTTAGGGACTTGGATGGGAAGTTTGGCTTGATGGAATGGAGGTAACTCAATTTACATATTTCCAACAAGTTGGAGGACTTGAAGTTGATATTGTTCCAGCAGAATTGACATATGGACTTGAAAGAATTGCGTTATATTTACAAAATAAAGAAAAATGTTTATGATTTAGAATGGACAAAAGGCGTGAAATATGGAGAAAGAAGATACCAATACGAATATGAAAATGTCAAAATATAGTTTTTGAAGTATCAGATGTAAAAATGCACTTTGATTTATTTGATATGTATGAAAAAGAAGTTTAAAAACTGTTTAGAACATAAATTAGTTTTACCAGCTTATGATTATGTATTGAAATGCTCACATGCTTTTAACAATTTAGACGCAAGAGGTGCGATAAGTACGACAGAAAGAATGTCTTATATTTTACGTGTTAGAGATTTAGCAAAAGGGTTGTGCAGAACAATTTGTTGAAGTAAGAAAAATTTAGGATATCCATTGTTGAAAAAAATAAAATTATTTTTTTGATAGAATTTAAAAGAATAAACTTTAGGAGGAAAAATGAATTTTCTTTTTGAAATAGGATTGGAAGAATTGCCTTCGAGATATGTGGATGAAGTCTGAAAGTAATTTAAAAAATAGCTGAAAATGAATTAAAAGCAGAAAGAATTTCATTTACAGAAATACAATCTTTTAGCACTCCAAGAAGAGTGGCGATTTTTAGTAAAAAGATATAGCTGAAAAACAAACGGATTTGGATAAAAAAGTGTTGAGCCTTCGGTAGAAAATTGCATATAAAGATGGAGTTTTAACTAAAGCGGGAGAAGGATTTATAAAATCGCAAGGAGCAACAGAATCTGATGTAAAAATAATTGAAAAATGAAAAAGGTAAATATATTTCTATCGAACAATTTGTTCAAGGTAAAAGTACAAAAGAAGTATTGCCTGAATTATTAGTAAATGTAGTTAAAAATTGAATTTGAAAAACGATGAAATGGTCAAATAGAACTTTTTAGATTTGCAAGACCAATAAAATGGTTTGTGACAATGTTAGGAAAAAGAAATTTTACCATTTTGAGTTTGAAGGATTAAAAAGGTGGAAATAAAAAGTAGAGGAATGAGATATTTTGCATCACAAGATGTTGAAATAACACAACCTTGTAAATATGCTGAAATTCTAAAAGAAAAACTTTGTGTTAGCAAAAAGAGATGAAAGAAAAACAAGCTATTTTTAGACAGTATAAAAAAATAATTGTGAAAAAGATGGAGATGTTACGATTGTAAATAATTATTTACTTGAAGAAGTGGTGAATTTAGTTGAGTATCCTTACGCAATAAAAGGAGAGTTTAACAAAGATTATCTAGCTTTTACCGGAAGATATTATTACGATAACAATGGAAACACATCAAAAGATATTTTCCAGTAAAAAGATAAAAATGGTAAATTAACAAATAAATTTGTAGTTATTAGAAATGCACCAGAATATTCGGAAACAGTAAAATTAGGAAATGAAAAAGTTATAGAGCCAAGACTTGCAGACGCTAAATTCTTCTTTGACGAAGACTTGAAAAATAACTTTGCTCAAATGTAGAGAAATTAAAAGAGGTAACATTCCAAAAAGATATGGGAACTATTTATGAAAAAAAGTGGAAAGAAGTAAACAAATAGCAAAATATTTAGTAAAAGATTTAGGACTTGAAGCCTAAAGAAAACAATATTTTAAGAACGATAGAGTTGGTAAAAAGCAGATTTAGTTTCAAATGTAATTAATGAGAAAGAATTTACTAAATTACAAGGATTTATGGGTTCAGTTTATGCTGAAAAAAACAAGGAGAAAAACAAGGACGTAGCTTTTAGGAATATTTGAACATTATTTACCAAGATATCAAGGAGATAGTTTGCCAACAACAATAGAAGGTGCGATTGCAGGAATTGCAGATAAAATAGATACAGTTGTAGGATGTTTTTCCTGTTGGACTAAAAACCGACAAGTTCAAAAAGATCCTTACGCTTTAAGACGTGCGATTCAGGGAATTGTACAAGTTGCATTAAATTCTAAGTTAGATATAAATTATAAAAGAATTAGTGCAAAAAGCGTATGAAATTTTTTTAGTTCAGACAAAAAGTTTTAGTAAATGAAGATGTTGTAGCAAATATTATAGATTTATTTAAACAAAAGAATGAGTAATGTTTTTAGGAGAAAATTATAGTAAAGAATTAATTTCGTATGAAATTAATTTGGAAAAATAATATAGTTAAATTAGATAAAAAAATTAAATGTGTTATTACAATTATCTAAAAACAGAAAATTTTTGAAATATTAGTAAATTTATTAAAAAGAATAAAAAAATATAGTTAAAGATAATAAAGAAACTTTAATTATAGATGAAAATTTATTTGAAAAAGATGAAGAAAAAGTAATATATAGTTTAATTACAGAATTAGAAAAAAATGAGAGATGTTGAGTTTGAAGACATATAGAAAAAAATTATTAAATAGTGCAAATGTTATAAATGATTATTTTGATAAAGTAATAATAAATGCTGAAAATATTGAAATTAAAAATAATAGAATTGCAACATTACAAAAATTAAATAGTTTTATGCAAAGAAATGCTAAGTATTTAAAAATAAAAAGTTGATTTTTATATATAGTGTGATAAAAATAAGTAAAGAAGGTTAGATAATTTTAAAAAAATTAATTTAGGAGGAAAACAATATGAAAAAATTAGTAGTATTAGGAACAGCTTTATTAGCATTGAATGCAGTAGCTCTGAAATACAAGTTAAAGCAGGAACTGATTTTAATAGAGTATTAATGAAAGATGAAAGTCGAGTGTAAAAATTTACTAAAGATACAGTAGTAGAAGTAGAATATATCTTTGATAATCAAGGTGAATTTGAATGGGGAGTAGGAGCTGAATATAAATTTTCAGAAAAAAATCAAGCAAATTAACTTTAAAGAAAAACAGAAAACAAAAAGCATTTGGAGTAGCTCCAATTTATGCTTTAGGGAAATTCAACTTAGTTACAACTAAAGCAGGAAATGACGCTGTTTATGTAGTAGGTAGAGCAGGATATGGACTTGTAAATACTAAAAAAAGTAGCAGAACCAGGTTCAATTACAGGTGGATTATATGTTGCAGCAGGATTAGGGACAGAACATACCATGATATCAGTAGAAGCATTATATGAAAGACAAAAATTTAAAAAGGAACAAATGGTAAAGCTGATTTAGATTCTTATGGAATTAGATTGGGATACAGAGTTGGTAAATTAGTAAATGATAGACAACCTAAAGTAGTAGAAAGAGTAGTAGAAAAAGTAGTAGAAAAAGTAGTTGAAGTACCAGTTCAAGTGCCAGTTCAAATGCCAGCACCAGCGCCAGTTGTAAAAACTATTACTAACAATACAGTAGCTTTTACCATTCTCTTGTTCGGCTGACACTAAAGTATGTGTATTAGAGGATTTAAAGTTGATGGAAGAGAACCTAACGCACAAGAAGCTCGAAGATTTAAGAACTATAGCTAATGTAATTAATCAATTTGCTGAAGGTGGATCAATTAACTTTGTTGGACATACAGATTCAACAGGATCAGCTGCTTATAACCAAAAATTATCAGTAGCAAGAGCACAAAATGTTGCTAAATTATTAAGAGAATACGGATTAAAAAAATACAGTAGCTACTGGAACAATTTCTGGTAAAGGATTGACTCAACCAGCAGATACTAACGCAACTGTAGAAGGAAGATACAATAACAGAAGAGTTGAATTATTATTCAATAATGTTGACTTTTACAAATGTAAATTTCATTAAATAATTAATAAAATTATGAAATGATAGATACTGGAACCATCATAATTGATGGTTCTTTTTAAATAGTAGATGAATGTATGTAAAAAGTATATTTTTAAAAATATTAAAATACATCATGACAAATTTAAGAAGGTGTTTATAATGTATAAAATTTTAAAAATGTAAATTATAAAAGAATTAAAAAAAGGGTATAGAATTTAATATAGAGGAATAGAATTTGATTCAAGAAAAATATTATGTTTTTTTGTTGTGATGATAGGCTCTGTAGTTGATGGACATGATTATATTCAAAAAGCATTAGATTGTGGCGCAAAAATGATAATTGTAGAAAAATATTGAAATAAATCAATTTAAAAAAATATTGATGATGTGACTTTTTATTTTAGTAGAAAATGTAAGAAAGCATTTAGGAGCTATTGCTCAAATTACTATGATTATCCACAAAAATAAGTTAAAAATAATAGGAATAACTGGAACAAATGGTAAAAACAACTTGTAGCTATATTTTAGAAAATATTTTGAAAAAAACAGCAAGAATAGGTACAACAGGAAATAGAATATTAGACAAAGAATTTGAAACAACAAATACAACACCAGAATCATTAGAGCTTATAAAATTAATGGCAGAAAGTGTTAAAGCAGGAGTGGAGTATTTTATAATGGAAGTTAGCTCACATGCACTTGAAATAGGTCGTGTTGATATGCTTAAATTTGATTCTGCAATATTTACTAATCTTACACAAGATCATTTAGATTTTCATAAAACGATGGAAAAATTATTTTAAAGCAAAGAAAAAAATATTTTCAATGTTGAAAAAAATTCATTAGGAATTATTAATGTAGATGATAAATACGGAAATAAAAATATACATTGAAAATCCAGAAGGATATATTTCGTTAGTGAAAAAGATTTTTGATTGTGATTTGTGTGGGAGAATAATTGATTATACAAATAATGGAATGAAAATACGTATTAGATGTAAATCTGAAAATGATGGAGTTCATACTAGTTATAATAATAAAAAATATTGAAGATTATATTTTAGATGTAAATTTGGTTGGAGAATATAATTTATATAATATTTTAACTTGTATTGGTGTGGCATTATCTTTTAGGAATAGGTATGGATGAAATTTTTAGAGAAAATACAAAAATTAAAAACCAGTACCGGGAAGATTTGAAACAATAAAAAAATGATAAAAAAAGCAAGAATAGTTGTAGATTTTGCACATACAGATGATGGACTTTTAAATGTAGGACAAACTTTAAAAATAACAGAAAAATAATATAATAACAGTGTTTGGAGCTGGTGGAGATAGAGATAATAAAAAGACCTAAGATGGCGAAAAGCTGTAGCAAAAATTTAGTGATTTTTATAGTTATTACATCGGATAATCCAAGGACTGAAGATCCTAAAAATATTAAATCAAATAGAAGAGGGATTAAAAGAGATAGGGTATTCTCATGAAAAATATGTTATAATAGAAGATAGAGAAGAAGAATAAAATTTGCAGTTCAAGAATTAGTAAAAAAAGGAGATAGTCTACTTATAGCAGGTAAAGGACATGAAAATTATCAAATTATTGGAAAAGAAAAATTCATTTTGATGATAGGGAAGTAGTAAAAATATCTATAAATAATTCAAATAATAGGAGGTAAGATGAAAAATTAATTTTATTATTAAGTATGTTAGTTTTAGTGTTAGCTTGTGGTGGGAAAAACAGAAGGTTCGGATAGTAAAGAGCTAAATATTTATACTTGGACATATTTTTATTCCACAAGAAGTAATAGATAATTTTTGAAAAAGAGACAGGAATTAAAGTTAATCTTAGTTATTATGATAGTAATGATGTAATGATGACAAAGTTAATGTCTGGAGCAAAAAGGATTTGACATTGTATCTCCGTCTACGGATTTTGTAGATATTTTAATAAAAATGGATTATTAGAAAAATTAGATAAAAAACTAAATTAGGTAAAAACTTTTGAAAATTTTGATGAAAAGCTTAAATTTAATGGAGTTATCAAAAATTTATGATGATGGCTTACAATATTCTATTCCGTACAGTTATAATGCGACAGGAATAGCAGTAAATAAAAAAATTTATGAAAGATTATCCGAAGTCATTTGATATATTTGGATTGGAACAATATAAAGGGAAAAATGACAATGTTAGATGATGGAAGAGAAACATTAGGAGCAACATTACAGTATTTAGGTTATCCGTCAGATAGTGTTAATGATAAGGAGTTAGAAGTCTGCTAAAAATAAATTAATTGAATGGAAAAGAAATTTAGCAAAAATTTGATGCAACTGCATTTGGAAAAAGTGTAGCAACTGGAGAATTTTATGTAGCACATGGATATGCAGAAAATGTATTTGGAGAATTAGAAGAATCTGATTATTCAAACTTTGATTACTTCATACCAAAAGGAGCTATGATGTATATTGATAGTATGGCGATTGTAAAAAAATTCACCAAATAAAGAAAAATGCTTATAAATTTTTAGAATATTTATATAGACCTGAAAATTTTGTTAAAGTATTTGAACAATTTAAAGCACCATCTGTGATAAAAAGGAGTAGGAAGAAAAAACAAAAGTTAAAGCTATTGTAAATAAAGAACAATTAGTAGAAAAATGCTAAATTACCTGGAGCTTTGTCAGATGAAGTTGAAAGAAAAACAGGATAAAAATTTGGAACGAAATTAAGTTATCGCATTAAAAATAGAAATTATTAATATTAGAATAAATGAAATATGAGAGAGGGTAAGAATTTTTCTTATCCTTTTTATTTGAGAATATGAGGAAATAAAAATTATTAGTATATAGAAATTTATTAAAGTAATAGAAAAAAGTTAATTGTGGTAAAAATAATAGTAATAAAGACTAATAGAAAAACTAAGGAGTTTAAGCAATGAGCAAAGAATTAAGTAAAACATATTCGCCAAGAGAAATAGAAGATAAATGGTATAAAAATATGGGAAGAAAGAGGATATTTTAATGCACAACATAATAGTGAAAAACCAGGATATTCAATAGTTATACCACCACCAAATGTAACAGGAATATTGCACATGGGACATATGTTAAATAATGCAATACAAGACACGATTATAAGATATAAAAGAATGACAGGATTTTGAAGTTTTATGGATGCCGGGGATGGATCACGCTGGAATTGCAACACAAAATAAAGTTGAAAGAATGTTGACGGATCAAGGTACTTCTAAAGAAGAAATTGGGAGAGAAGAGTTCTTGAAAAAACATGGGAATGGAAAGAAAAGCATGGGGGATTAATAACGAAACAATTAAGAAAAATTGGGAGTTTCACTTGATTGGGATAGAGAAAGATTTACTATGGATGAAGGGCTTTCTGAAAGCAGTAAAAGAAGTGTTTATAAAACTTTATAATGAAGGATTAATTTACAGAGGAGAGTATATTGTAAACTGGTGTCCAAAAGATAAAACGGCTTTTAGCAGATGATGAAGTAGATCATGAAGAAAAATGGAAAAAAATTTGGGAAATAAGATATCCTGTAAAAGATAGTGATGAAGTTTTTTTGTAATTGCAACTACAAGACCTGAAACTATGCTAGGAGATACGGGAGTTGCAGTAAATCCAAATGATGAAAGATATAAACATTTAATTGGAAAAACAGTAATTTTACCGTTAATGAATAGAGAAATACCAATAGTTGCTGATGAATATGTAGATATGGAATTTGGAACAGGAGTAGTTAAAATGACTCCGTCGCATGATCCTAATGATTTTGAAGTAGCTAAAAGAACAGGACTTGAGTTTTTAAACATTTTCACGGAAGATGCACATATTAATGAAAATGGAGGAAATATCAAGGATTAGAAAAGATTTGCAGCTAGAAAAAGCAATATTGGCTGACTTAGAAGAACAAGGACTTTTTAGTAGGAGTAAAAGAACATAAAAAATGCTGTAGGACATTGTTATAGATGTGGAACAATTATAGAACCAAGAGTGTCAACACAATGGTTTGTAAAAATGAGCTCGTTAGCAAAAAGAGCTTTAGAAGTAGTAAAAAAATGGACAAGTTCAAATAACTCCAAAAAGATGGGAAAAAAAGTATATTATAATTGGTTAGAAAATATTAGAGATTGGACAATTTCAAGACAAATTTGGTGGGGCATAGAATACTGGCATATTATGCTCTAGATGGAACAGTATTTGTAGCTAGAAACTTGGAAGAAGCTCAAGCACAAGCTAAGGAAAAATTTGGAGAATCAGTAACTTTAAGAGAAGAAACTGATGTGCTAGACACTTGGTTTTCATCAGCATTATGGGCTGTTTTCAACATTAGGTTGGCCTGAAAAACTCCAGAATTAGAAAAATTTTTCCCAACAAATGCATTAGTTACAGGGGCAGACATTTTATTTTTCTGGGTTGCAAGAATGGTTATGATGAGTTTATATATAACAGATGAAATACCGTTTAATTATGTGTACTTACACGGAATTATTAGAGATGAAAAAGGTAGAAAAAATGTCTAAATCATTAGGAAATTCACCTGATCCGTTAGATTTAATTGATAAATATGGAGCAGATGCTATAAGATTTAGTTTCTTATACAACACTTCTCAAGGACAAGACATTCATTTTTTTCAGAAAAATTACTTGAAATGGGTTCAACTTTTTGCAACAAAGTTTGGAATGCTTCAAGATTTGTGTTATCTAATTTAGAGGATTTTGATACAGCTACAACAGTTGACAAGTTAGAATTGAAATTAGAAGATAAATGGATTTTTAAGAAAAGAATTGAAAGCAATAAAAAGCAATAAGTGAATACATGGAAAATTATGAGTTGGACAATGCGGCTAAAGTAGCTTATGAATTCTTCAGAGGGGATTTCTGTGACTGGTATGTTGAAATAGCAAAAACAAGAGTTTATGGAGTGGAAGCTGGAGTAGATAAAGTTACAGCCCAATGGGTGTTAAGACATGTGTTGGAAAGTGGACTTTAAATTATTACATCCATTTATGCCGTTTATAACAGAAGAAATTTGGCAAAAATTAGAAGTAGAAGGTGAATCAATTATGATTTCACAACTTCCTAAAGTAACAGAAAAAATGAAATAAACGAAATTGATGTGACAGTAGAAAAAGAATTTGAGTTCTTAAAAAGAAATTGTGTCAGCAATAAGAAATATAAGAGGGGAAAGCCTAATGTGTTCCAGCTAAAAAATTGAAGTTATATTCAAAACTATAAATGAAAATGAAAAAGACTATATTAGAAAATAATACAAAAATTTTAGATAAATTAGCAAATGTTGAAAAATATGAATTTAATGTAGAAATACCTAAATTAGTTGGATTTAAAATTAGTTGAAACAACAGAAATTTATATTCCATTAGCTGATTTGATTGACAAAGAAAAAAGAAATAACTAAATTGAAAAAAGATATTGAAAAAACTCAAAAAAAGAATTAGATAGAGTTTTAGGAAAATTATCAAATGAAAGCTGTTTGTTTCAAAAAGCTCCTCAAGCTGTAATTGATAAAGAAAAATGCAATAAAAGAAGAATTAGAAACAAAAATTGCTAAATTTAAAGAATCAATTAATTTATATAAATAATTTTGAGTAAAAATTAATTACACTTAAATTAAAAAGGAGGGAAAAATATGAAAAAATAATGATATTAGCAATAGTGGCAGTAGTTTTAACTTCTGTGTTTATGGAGGAGTTGGAATTGGAACAGGTGGAGTTCACGGAGGAATTGGGATAGGATTTTTAATTAAATGATAGTAAAAAGATATTAGTTAAAAAAATAATTTTGATTAACATCTTTTGCTATAAATAAAAAGAAAGTGAGGAAAAATGGGAGCAATCTTTTGGGCGATATCGACAGCAATATTTGCAATATTAGAAATAATTATACCAGGTTTAATTACAATTTGGTTAGCTTTAGCTCATTAATTTTAACGATATTGACATTATTTTTTTACAAATTTTTGCAATAGAATTTTTTTAATTTTTGCAATATTATCACTTATTTTTGTGTTATTTACAAGACCAGTTTTGCAAAAATATATGGAGAAAAAAATATAACAAAATTTAGTGCGAAATCTGTAGGACAAAAATAAAAAAATTATAAAAAGTGATAGACATTGAAAATGAACAAAAAGCAATATGAAGTTAAATTTAAGGCAACAATTTGGACAGGAATAAGTAAAGAAATATTTTTGGAAAAATGAAATTGTTAAAAATTAAAAAGTTTTTGAAGGAAATAAAAATAATTTTAGAAAAATAAAAATAGAAAGAAGGAAATTAAAATGTTTATATTACCATTTACAATAATAATATTAGTTTTAGTTATTATTATCATTTTTAAATCAATTAGAATAGTACCAGAATCAAGAGTTTATATAGTTGAAAGATTGGGGAAATATAATCAAACATTAGAATCAGGATTGAATTTTTAAATCCATTTTTTTGATAAAATTGCAAGAGTTGTTTCTTTAAAAAGAGCAAGTTGTGGATTTTTCCTCCACAACCTGTAATTACAAAAAGATAATGCAACAATGCAAATAGATACAGTTATTTATTTTCAAAATAACAGACCCAAAACTTTATACTTATGGAGTTGAAAGACCGTTATCTGCAATTGAAAAATTTAACGGCAACAACATTAAGAAATATAATTGGAGATATGACAGTTGATCAAACTTTAACTTCAAGAGATGTTATAAATACAAAAATGAGAACAGAATTGGATGAAGAACAGATCCGTGGGGAATAAAAAGTAAATAGAGTTGAATTAAAAAGTATTTTACCTCCGGAAGACATTAGAGTGGCAATGGAAAAAGAAATGAAAGCTGAAAGAGAAAAAGAGCAAATATTTTTGGAAGACAAGCAAAAAGGGAATCAGCAATTTTAATAGCACAAGGAGAAAAAGAATCTGCTATTTTAAGGGCAGAAGTCTAAAAAAGAACAAGCTATAAAAGAAAGAGAAGGTAACGCTAAAGCGATTTTAGAGATAGAAACTGCAAAAAGCAGAAGCTGTTAAAAATATTAAATGCGTCAATGCCAACTAAGGAAGTTTTAGCTTTAAGAGGAATGGAAGATTTGAAAAAGTGGCAAATGGTCAAGCGACAAAAATTATAGTGCCAAGTAATTTACAAAAATTTAGCAAGTGTTGTTAGTGTGTTTGAAGAGTTGAATAAATAATTAAAGGAGAAAAATGACATTACAACAATTAAAATATGTAGTTACAGTGGCAAATAAAGGAACGATAAGCGAGAGCGAAGGAACTTTTGTATCACAGCCTAGTTTGATCAAAAGCTATAAAAAGAGTTAGAAGAAGAAATGAACATATCAATTTTACGAGAACAAATAAAGGTGTTGTCGTTTCAAATGAAGGAGATATGTTTTTAGGATATGCAAGACAAGTTTTGGGAGCAAAACAAATTTACTTGAAGAAAAAGTATAAAAAGGGCGATAATTTTACAAGACATTTTTCAGTTTCAACACAACATTATTCTTTTGCCGTAAATGCATTTGTAGATTTAATATTTGGTGGAGAAAAATATGATTTTATTTTACGAGAAACACAAACAAATGAAATTATTGAAGATGTGAGAAGGCTAAAAAGTGAAATTGGTATTTTGTATACATCAAGTACAAATAAAACAGTTATAGAAAAATTGATAAAAGAGAATGGGCTAAAATTTGTAGAATTATTCACGGCAATGCCACATGTATTTATTAGTTCAAATCATCCGTTAGCTGAAAAAGATATAGTTGAAATGGAAGATTTAACAGATTATCCATATTTATCTTACGAGCAGGGAAAACTCAAATTCATTTTTACTTTTCGGAAGAAATATTGAGTACGATAGGAAGAAATAAAAAATATAAAAAGTGAGTGATAGAGCAACTTTTGTTTAATTTGGCAATAGGACTTAACGGCTATACTGTAAGTTCTGGAGTGATAGACAAAGAGTTAAATGGAGAAAAATATTATAGCTAGACCATTGAATGTGGATGAATATATAAAAATTGGAGTAGTTTTTACAAAAAATATGTCTCTTTCAATATATGGAGAGTTTTATTTGGAAAGATTAAAAATATACGTCAGAAATAATAAAAAAACAGGATTGAATTGAATCAGTCCTGTTTTTAAATTAATTTTCATTAGTTTTAATTTTAACATTTCCTAGATTTAAGTATAAAATTACTACGACTAAAACTATAGCGGCAACTAACTGAATTGGTGATAAAAAAATCTCTTATAAAATAATAGCTCAGTTACAACAGATGTGATGGGAAAAAGCTAATTCACAAAATGTTGCAATAGTAGCTTTTACATATTTTAATCCGTTATAGTAAATAAGTATAGCTAAAAAGTCCAAAAATTGCAATAAATAAAGATAATCCCATTAGATTTTTTTATTTTGTGTATATTGTGTAATTGTATTTTGTAGTTTCAGAAAAATATAACGAATAGCATTGTTATTATTAGTTGTAAAGAAAAATCTATAAAATGTACTCGTTAAAAATGAAAATTTATATACAACTTTTTCCAAAAACTGTTGAACTTCCAAATGAAAAAGCTGCAAGTAGTGAATATAAAACAGCAAGTAAATTATTTTGTTTTAATAATACCGACTTTTAAATTCAAAAAGTTAAGAAATAAATAGCGATTAATGCAATAACTGCTACAACATAAAAAGTTTTTGACGGTTTTTCTTTTAGTAAGAAAATTGCAAGTAATATCGCAAAAATCGGTTGAGTTTTTGAATTAAAATAACGATACTGTATGGAGTATAATTACTTAATTCTAATGCTTTTACTATTGATAAAGTTCCGATTGTCCTCCAAATAATGCTATTAAAATAAAGAATAAATAATCACTTTTTGTGAATGTTTTTAAATATTTATATTGTTTTGAAAAAGATTGATAAAATTATAGTTGGTATGGCATGTGTGATAAAAACTATAAAAATTAACATCAAAATTGAAATTTTGTGAAATATGAAGGTGTAAGTAAAATTCCATCAATCCCACATCATAGCTGCAATAATAATAAAAATACTTCTAAAAGTGGTGTTTGTTTTTCATATTAGTATTCTCCTCTCAGTAATAGTTTGTTTGTATTATTGATAAAAAGTTTAAATTGTGATATAATACAAACTGTAACGATTACATATTATAACATAAAATATTTGTAAATCAAAAATAAAAATAGAGAAAGTAGGGAAAAAATGGGAGTCTTATTAACAATTATAATTTTAGGGATTACTAATATTTTTACATGAATTAGGACATTTTATGACAGCAAAATGGTTTAAAATGCCAGTTAAAGAATTTCTTTTAGGAATGTACCAAAACTTATAAGTAAAAAGTTTGGAGAAACAGTCTATTCAATAAGAGTATTTCCGTTAGGGGATTTGTAAATATTAGCGGAATGGAAGAGAAAGAAATAGAAAAAGATGCGATAATAGTAGAAACAGAAGAAGAAATAAACAAAAATACTTGAAGAAAATGATGATGCGATTATTTACACACAGAAGAAATAGATGAAATAAATTATGATAATGAAAAATGGATTTTTCACAAAAAGTCCGCTACAAAAGATTTATTGTTTTAATAGCAGGTGTCGTCAATGAATTTCTTATCAGCTTTTTATCGTTTTGTTTTTGTTGTTGCAGCAATGACTGAAATTACACATGATATAGGATTTTTATTACAATTAAAAATAACATGGAAATTATTTTTTTACAAATATTTTACGAAACATTAAATGGTGTAAAAATTATTATTTACAGGGCATGTAGTTCAAAAGAGATGACGGGCCTGTTGACTCCAAAAGTTGTCGGTCAAATTTATAAAAGTGAAGGAATTTCTGTTATGAAAAATATATTTGCGTTGTTGTCAGTAAATATTGGAATAATGAATTTATTACCAATTCCAGCTTTTAGATGGAGGACGTATATTATTTGTGATCCCAGAATTTTTGGAATAAAAGTAAACAAAAAGTTGAAAATACTGTTCATATGTGTGGAATGATTTTATTGATTATATTGATGTTATTTATAATGTTTAATGATATTATGAATTATTTTTAGATAAAAATATTGATAAAAAGAAAAAAATAAATAAAGATAAGGACTGAAACTTTCAGTCCTTTTTATTTTATAAATTATTAATGGCATCTTTTAACTGATTTAAAGCTTTTTCAAGTAAAGATCTAGACATGCAAGGTTTAGACGCATAAATCCTGATGAATTATGTTGAAAAACACGGCAAGGATTTAAACCTAATTTTGCTTTTATAAATGATCTTCTAAAAGCTGATTGATCAAAATTATATTTTTACAAGTTCACGACAATCAAGCTCAAACTAAATAAGTAGCTTTTTGGAGTGTTTGCTTTAATTAAATTAATATTTTTGTCAAAGAAATCATTTAAGAAAGTGATATTCCTTCAAGATATGATTTTAGTTGTTCTAAATATTCTTCTCCTTCAGTGTAAGCGGCGATGTTCGCAACTAAATTGAACGGGTTGTTTTATGAACTTCTAAATTTTTCCAAAATTTATCAAATTTATCTTGAATGTTATTAAAAATAATTGTTGCACATTGCATACCAGCTAAATTGAAAGCTTTTTCCAGTAGATGTACAAGTTACCGTGTTTGCTGCAATTTCTTTAGACACTGTAGCCATCGGAATATGAGTGTATCCCATAATGTCAAATCTGCGTGAATTTCTGTCAGAGATGATAGGAACATTGTATTTTATACATAAATCTCCCATAGCTTTTTAGTTCGTCACGTGTCCAAACTTTTTCCAAGTGGATTGTGTGGATTACAGAAAATAAAGGCTTTTGGTCGTTGTTTTAATTTTTCTTCAAAAATCAACTAAATCTAAAAAATATTCATTATTTTTCTAATAAATTTATTTTCAATGATAACTCTTTCATTATCAAGTGTAATATCATAAAATTCAGAATAAACAGGTGTTTGAATTAAAAATTTTATCTCCTTTTTAGAAAATTGCTTTTTATTAAAGTTCCAAGCGATGGAACGACTCCTATACTATAACTAAGTAACTCTCTTTTGGTGTCCATCCAAATCTGCCAATTTATAAAAAGCGTCAAAATATTCATTTGGACGATAAACATATCCAAAAATACCGTGTTCCACTTTATCTCTTAAAGCTTGAATGATTGGCTCGGCTGTACGAAAAATCCATGTCTGCAATCCAAAGTGGAATAACATCCTCGCTTTTTTAAACCCTGCCTAACTCATTGTATTTAACAGAGTGATTATTTTTCTATCAATTATTTCATCAAAATTATATTTCATAATAAGTTCCTCTTTCTGTATAAAAATCTTTAATATATTATAATAATGTTGATAAATGTCAAAAATATTAATTATAAAATTAAGTTGATTCAAAAATTATAATAGGGAAAAATATTTTTGTACTAAAATTTATAGATTTAGTTAAAATTTTTATTTAATACTTTGTCAAGCAAAAATAAAAGAGATTGATTTTTCTTATTTAAGTCAGTAATAATAAGTACGAGAGATTTTATTTTTAGTAAAAATTAGTAAAAATGTCTAAAATTCATTGAAAAAGAATGAATTATGCTATTCTATGGGGACTAGATAAAATAATATCTAAAAAATCTTGATAAGGAGGTAAATTTGATATTCTATGTATTTAAAAGGATTCTTTATTTAATCCTCTATATTAATTGAGTAACTTTTACATTTTTGTTGATGTACTTTAGCTCCTTCTGATCCAATATCAATGAAATATATTTCAATGGGGACAGTAGGGTGATAAAGAATATATTGAAAAAGAAAAACAAGAGATGGGATACAATGACAATTTTCTTAAACAATATATGCGATGGTCAAAAATGTGTTAAAAAGGAGATTTTTGGTATATCGACGAGATATAGGGGTACCTGTTAAAGATGAAATAAAAAGAGTGCCTAAAACATTAGCATTAACAGGAATATCTGTGCTAATAACGATTTTAGTATCACTCCCGTTTGGTATAATGTCTGCACATTATAAAAATAAGTGGATTGATCAAATGGTACGATTTTTCCTCATTTTTAGGAATCTCTATACCAAGTTTTTGGTTAGGACTTATGCTTATGTATGTATTTTCTGTAAAATTTAAGCTTTTTACCGATAATAGGTGGAGATGGAATAAAAGTCTAATTTTACCGTCGATGACTTTATCAGCTTGGTTAATTTTCGGTATATGTTAGAAGAATAAGAACATGTATATTAGAAGAAATAAATAAAGATTATGTTGTTGGACTAAAAATCAAAAGGAATTTCATATTATAAAATAATGATTTTTCATATTTTACCAAACTCTTTATTGACAATAATAACAATGTTTGGAATGTCGATAGGGGCAATACTAGGAGGAACGACAATCATAGAAACAGTATTTGAATATCGTGGGCTAGGTAAAATGGCGGCAGACGCTATAACAAATAGAGATTATTTTTCTTATGCAAGGATATGTAATTTGGACAGGAATAATTTTTTGTAACAATAAATTTATTAGTAGACATATTATCTAAATTTATTGATCCAAGAATAAGATTGGAGGACGAATAATGAAAAAGAAATTTTATTTGTTTTTTACTCATTTTCTATTATTCTTGTATTGATAGTTATTTTTGCAAATTATTTAGCACCTTATGATCCCAATTTACAAAAATTATGAAGAAGTCTTAAAAAGCACCAAATTCTAAATATTTATTAGGAACTGATTATACAGGAAGAGATGTATTATCAAGAATATTGTACGGTGGAAGATATTCGTTACTTATTTCAATAGTAGTGACATTTATCGTAGCTTTTTAGGATAGGAATAGGGTCTTATATCAGGATATGTTGGTGGATATATTGATATTATTATAATGAGATTTGTTGATTTAATAATGTCGTTTCCATATATTGTATTTGTAATTGTAGTTGTTAGTATGATTGGTGGAGGATTGCATAACTTAATTTTTGGTGATGGTTTTTAATAAATTGGACAAACTATGCAAGAGTAACACGAAGTATAGTAACATCTATGAAAAATGAAAAATTTTATAAATCAAGCGAAGTTAAGTGGTGCAAGTACTTTTAAGAGTAATGTATAAATATTTAGCACCAAATATATTTCCTTATTTAATAGTATTAACAATGCAAGATATAGCAAACTAATTTATTAACTTTATCAAGTTTATCTTTATTAGGAATTGGGGTGCAACCGCCAACTCCAGAGTGGGGACTTATGTTAGAGAGGGTAAAAATATATTCAAACTGCACCGTGGATTTTATTTTTATCCCGGTTTAGCAATATTTATTTGTGTTGTGGTATTTAATTTGTTAGGAGAAAGTTTGAGAGATATTTTAGATCCATAAAATTACAAAAATTAGGAGGAAAAAGTGAAAAAGGATTACTAAAAAGTTATTTTAACAGCAATTTTATGTTTTGTTTTCATAAGTTGCGGAGCAAAAAAGAGGAAGAAAAACAAATAATGGCGAGAGAGGTCATTTGAAAGTAGCACTTTATTGGTTTGGAGAAACATTAGATCCAGCTAATGAATGGGATGGATGGACTTTAACAAGAGTTGCAGCAGGAGAAACATTGCAACAATAGATGAAAAACTTAAATATAGTGGGACAACTGGCAGATTCTTTGGGAAAAATGTAGACCCAAAAACTTGGAAGTTTCATATAAGAAAAGGTGTTACTTTCCAAAATGGAACCATTAACACCAGAAAGAGTTAAATCGTCAATTGAAAGATCAATGAAATTAAATGAAAGAGGAGCAACTACTTTAAATATTGATGATAACAGTTGATGGTGAAAAATGTTATCTTTAAAACAAAAAGAACCTTTATGGAGCATTTTTGGCAAATATATCTGAACCGTTATTTATAATAGTTGATACAACTGCAGATACAAGTAAATTTTAAAGAAACGCCTGTTACATACAGGCCTTATAAAATAACTTCGTTTAATCCGGGGACTTCATTTGAAATGGAAGATACGATAATTACTGGGGTGGAAAACCAGGATTAAGTGGAATGACAGTGTTTAATATTGAAGATGATAATACAAGAGCGTTAGCATTACAATCAGGAGATGTTGATGTAGCTCAAGGAATTAGAGCGGCAAATATAGCTTTTATTCACTGATAATAAAGATTTTAATGTAGGGATAAAAGTAGGAACTCGTGCAGAATCAATGGTAATGAATGTACAAAGAGCCCTTTTAAATAATAAAAATGTTCGTTTAGCATTAAATGCAGCGAGTTGATTATGATACAATTGCAAAAAGTAGTTGGAGGTGAGCAGTAGCAGCAAAAGCACCATTTTCACCATCAACACCTTATGGTGGCGATAAAGTGCAAGGAGCTAAATATGATGTTGAAAAAGCTAAAGCATTATTGGCAGAAGAGGGTATAAAGACACTAACGGTGACGGATATGTTGATAAAATGGTAAAAATTTAGAAATAGAGATGTATGGAACTTCAGCTCAAAAAATTACGAGAGCAAAATACAGTTGTAGCTGAATTTATTGGAATCACAATTAAAAGAAGTTGGAATAAAAACTTAATGTTAATTTAGCTGAAAATGTTGAAGATGTTGTAGCAAAAGGTAATTTTGATTTCTTCTTTAAAAATATTCAAACATTATCAACAGGAGATCCTCAATGGTTCTTAGAAAACTTCTTTACAACAAATGGTAGTGGGAAATTCTGGGAAATATAGTGATAAAACATTAGATGATTTAGTATTATCTGTAACATTTGATGTAGTTGAAAGAGAAAAATTGCGAGAAGAAGCTAAGTCAATTAATTATAAATGAAGGTTGTGGAATGCATTTAATAAGTCAGTCAAATGTTGATGTTTCAAAGCAAAAAGTAGAAAAATTTTAAAAACATTCCCAATAGATTATTATTTAATAACATTAGATACAAAAATTAAAAAATAAAGGATGATTATATGAAGCTCGCTATTAGAAATTAAAAATTTGAGATATTGTATACACTAAAAATAAAATTATAGAAAAATTTAAATTTTTAATATAAATGAAAATGAAATAATTTCAATAGTTGGAGAAAGTGGAAGTGGGAAAAGTACTTTTAATTAGAGCAATATTAAATATTATTTCAAATGGTGGATTTATATCAAAAGGGAAATTTTGTTTTTAGGAGAAAATATTTCTTTATTAAATGAAAAAGAAATTCAAAAATACGAGGAAAAGAAATAGGTATTATATTTCAAGATACTGGAGCAACAATGAATCCCATAAAAACAATCGAAAACAATTTTTAGAATATATTTTTAACTCATAATAAAAATTTCTAAAAAGAAGCTAGTGAAATAATAAAAGAAAATTTATTGAAAGTTAATTTAAATGATACAGAAAGAGTTATGAATTCTTATCCTTTTTGAACTTTCAGGAGGTATGAAACAGCGTGTTGCTATTGCGATGATTTTATCTCAAAAACCGAAGTTAATATTAGCAGATGAGCCAACTAGTGCCTTAGATGTAACAGTACAATCTCAAATTATAAAAGAATTAAAAAGAATAAATAAAGAATATGGAGTATCGATTTTATTAGTAACTCATAATATAGGAGTTGTTTCTATATTTCTGATAGAATAGCTGTTATGAAAAATGGTGAAATTGTTGAATTTGATAGCAAAAGAAAATGTTATAAAAATTCAAAAAGTGAATATACAAAAATTATTGAATTCACTAATAAAATTAAAAATAAATTGAGGACGATATGGAAAAAGATTTATTAATTATAGAAAAATCTTTCAAAAAGTTTTTGAAGGGAAATAAAAGAAAAAGCTTATAGCATTAAATAATATTAATTTTAAATTGAAAGATGGAGAGTGTTTAGGAATCGTTGGAGAAAGTAGTTGTGGTAAAGCACACTTGCAAGAATAATTGCTGGGATTGAAAAATCAACGGGTAGTGTATTTTTGATGGAAATGAGTTAATAACAATAAATTTTTCTAAAAATATTCAAATGATTTTTCAAGAACCATTGTCTTCTTTTAACCCTAGAATGAAAAATAATTGATTATTTATATGAGCCGATTAGAAATTTTATGAAAATATCTAAAAAGAAGTTTTATTAATATTATGGAACAAAACATTAAAAAGATGTTGGATTAGATGAACAATCATTAAATAAATATCCACATGAGTTTTCTGGAGGTCAATTACAAAGAATAACGATAGCTAAAATATTAATTATAAAAACCAAAAACTTGTCATTTGTGATGAAATAACGAGTGCTTTAGATGTTTCTATTCAAAAACAAATATTGGAACTTTTGGAAAAATTAAGAATAGAGAAAAATTATCGTATTTATTTATAAGTCATGATTTAGCAGTAGTTCAACAGATGAGTCAAAAATTATAGTAATGCATTCAGGGAAATAATAGAGATATTAGATTCAAAGGATTTAAAAGGAATTTTAAACACCCATATACATTAATCGATTCAGTATTTGAAATAGAATAAGAGGAAATTATAAATCCTCTTATTTTTATTGTATAAATTATATTAAAAATATATTAAAAATTTATTTGATATATTATGGTAAAATTTATAAAAGAGGAAAAATAAAAAGAATTAAAAATTAATAAAAATATTGATAAAAATATAGTAAAATAGTTTACAAGAATATTTATAAAATTAAGGAGGAAAAATGAAAAAATAATATTGTTAATATTGGCAATGAGTACAATGATTTTTGCAGGAAATAAAGAAATAGATGATTAAAAACTGTAACTTGTAAGGCAACAGATGTAAAACGTAAAATAGGGAATTTGAATGGTACGAGAGTAACTTGTATAGATAAAAATAATAAAGTTTATAATTTTAATGAATCAATGATAAATTGGAAAGAATTGAAACGGGGAAAACTTATAATATTGTTTATGGGCAAAGAATTGTAAAAACAAATACGAGAGAAGATGAAAGAAATTTATATTTATTTGGATTTAAAGATCCTGAAGTAGAAAAAGTAGAAAAACCAGCTGAAGAAAAAGTGGTACTAGAAAAAGAAATAGAAATAAATACTGTAGTTTTACCATTTAATTGTTCAAATGTAGAAAGAAAGTGTATAATTCATGGATTTAAAGTAGATAAAGGAGAACCAACAGCAGCTGAAGTGAAAGATTTAGAAAGTATTGCAAGATTTATAAATGAATTTGCAAAAGGTGGAACAATTGATGTTGTAGGGCATACAGATTCAACAGCCTAGATGCATATAATCAAAAATTATCAGAAAAAGAGCAAATAGTGTAGCTAAATTATTAAAACAATATGGATTAAATGATACAGTCTCATACGGAGTAATTTCTGGAAAAGGGGAATCTGAAACCAATGGATACAAATGAAACAGTACAAGGAAGATATAATAACAGAAGGGTTGAGTTATTATTTTATAATGTAGATTTTGGAAATTTAAATTTTTAAATAAAAATAGAAAAAAATTTAATTTGAAATTGTATAAAAATTTAAAAGAAGAGATAGAATATATTTATTTACATATTTATATAAAATTAAAAAGGTGGTAGAAAAATGAAAAAGTTTTTGTAATGTCAATGATTTTAGCGGCAAGTTTAAGTTATGGGGCTAATGAAAAAAATAACTTCAACACTTCAAACTATTGAATCAAAAATATAATGATTTAATTCAAAAAGAAGAAGTTTAAAAGAGAATTTGAAAATGAAAAAGCTAGATTAGAAAAAGAAATAGTTGGATTGAAAGAGAAAGAAACAGGGAAAGAAGAGAAATTAGAAAAATTAAGAAAAGATTCAGAAGTAAGATGGCATAGAGATGCTTATAAAAAATTATTAAATGAGTATGAATTATATTATAAAATTTAACAAAGGAAATTTTAGATAGAGAATTTAAAGTAGAAGAAATAAATAAATTGTTGTCATCAATGCAATAGTATAATATTATTTGAAAGGAGAAAAATAGCTAATATTTAGTTATTTAATGAAATATGAAAAATATTATTAGTAGGATTATTATTAATTGTAAGTTCGCAATTAATGGCAGAAACACCACAAGAGATTTTGAGAAAAAGCAAGAGAAAATTACTATAAAGAACAAGAAAAAGTTTTTAATGGAGAAAAAGCGGAAGAAAAAGCAAAAATGATGGCTGAAGAGGAAGAAGAAAAGAAAAGTTAGCTAGAGAACAAGAAGTAAAAGCACTGAAACTACAAAAAGAAGAGGAAAACTAAGCAACAAAAATTAGAAAAGAAGTAAAAGCGATGAAATTGCAAAAAGAAAAATCAAGCTAAAACAAGAAAAACTATCTAAAGGACAAGAAGAAAAATAGAGAGATTACAAAAAGAAGAGAAAAATCAAGCAACAAGAAGTAAAAAGAAAAAGAAGTTCCTAAAACAAATTTAGAAAAATTAGAGGAATTGTCATCAAAAGCAGCAATTAAAGTTGATTTTTATGAAAGAGTTGTAAGAAGTGTTGCTAGAGAAGAAACGGAATTAAAAACAAAAATGAAGAATGGAATAAAAATCTAAATATAATAAAAATTCCTAAAGTAACAGGACTTGGAAAAATAATATAATTAATATTAATTGAAAGGAGAATAGTAATGAAAAATATATATATTGATGATTTTTGGGTTCTTTAATAATTTTAGGTCAAATTTCATTTTCACAAGTTGATTTAAAAGATCCAAATATTCAAAGATTAATTAAAATAGCTATGAAAAAGGAAGCTCGCTGAAAAGAGAGCCGAGCAAGAAGCCTAAAAAGGCATCTGAGTTAGCAGCAAAAACAGGAAAAACTAGCTAAGGAAAAAGAAGAAAGAGAAAAAGAAGTAGAAGAAGTCTCAAAAATAAAAATTATTCAAGAAAAAGAAGAAAAAATGAAAAAGTAATGGAAGAGAAAAGAAAAAGAAATGCTTGTAGAAAAAGATGAGAAAGCTAAAAATAGCAGCAGAGAAAGAAGAGAAAGCTAAAAAGTTAGCAGAAGAAAAAAAGCTAAAAAAATTAGCATATAAAAAATATGACAGAAAGTGAAAAATGGATGCGGAAATTCAAAGAATAAAAAGGTGAAACAGAGAGCTGATTACTCACAATATCGATAAATACATACGGAATTCTTAAATCAAATGGAACAAAGATTTGAATTATTAGAAAACAAAATGAAAAATAAAATTAAGTTTAAATATTTTTGATAATTTAATTTATAATATTTAATAAGGAGAGGAAGAATGAAAAATTATTAGTGTTAGCAATTTTAGGGATATTAGCGGTATCATGTACAAATGCAAAGGTGGTAAAAATATAATAAAGATAGATTGGATGTAATTGAGAGTTATTTAGAAAATAATAGATTTGTAAATCCTTCTAAAAACTTAGATAAATTAAAAAGAAAAGGAGAAATTGACTATAGTAAACAATATAAGTCATTGGAGAAGGAGTCTGAAAAATGGTTAGAAGAACAAAAATAATAGTCTTAATGTTAATGTTAGTTGTATCGGTTGTAGGAAATGCTAGAAGATTAACAAGGACTGATATAAGAGAAAATTCAATAAGAATAAATGCATTAGAAATAGAAACTATAAATATAGATAAAGTAAAAGAAGAAAACCTGTACCAGCAAAAATGTTACGATAGTATTAGACATGAGAGCATTGAATTTTGATTTTGATAAATCAGAAGTTAAACCAGAGTACTATGCAGTACTATTAAACGTTATTAAATATGTAGAATTTTATAATTATGACATGCAAATTGTAGGACATACAGATTCTAAAGGATCAGAAGATTATAATATGAGATTAGGGCAAAGAAGAGCGGACAGTGTAAAAGATAAATTGATTGAGTTAGGATTAGATTCAACTAGAATTTTAGGTGCTTCATCAATGGGTGAAACAGAACCAGTTGCAACAAATGATACAGAAGAAGGAAGATTTCAAAATAGAAGAATTGAATTTAAGTTGGAATTAAGAGAGAATAAATAAGTAGGATATATTTATTAAAATTATAAATTTTATAATTGTTTGATTTAAAAATAAAAATTGACAATTATGATTATATAATATATAATAATACAGAATAAACAATGTATAAAAACTTAGGAGGGATATATGAAAAAGTATTACTATTATTAGTGGCTTTTAAGTGCAGTTTCTTTTGCAGATTATAATTCAGTTGTAGAAAAAAATTCCAAAAATTAAACGGAGAATTAGTACAATTAGATCAAACTGAAAGTCAAGAATTTAATAAAGTGATAGCAAGTGCACAAGCAACTAGTCAAGATTTAGAAAAGTAAAAAGTTTTAAGAGCTAATTTAGCACAAAAATATCTAAATTAGAATCAGCAAGTTCAACTAAATATTATCAAACAGAATATGCTGAATTGTTAAAGAATATAAAGGAGTATTAGCAACTTTAGATTCAGAAATAAAAAGCATTAACTAAAAACAGTAGATGATTATAATGCAGTTATATCACTAAAAAGGAGGAAAATAATTATATGAAAAAGAAAAATAATTTTAGCAATTAGTGTATTAATGTTATCAAATTTAGCAATGGCAGCACCAGCAAAAAGTTCAGTTGAAAGAAGCTTTTAAGTAACTTTAGAAGACAATTAGAAAAAATTAACTCAGTTAGAAGAACAAAAATATAAAGAACAAGCAGTTTTTAGCAAAATGCAGCAGCTCAAAGATTAGAAAAATTATAGAAAAATGGATGAGGTAGTTTCTCAAAAGAATTTCTGAAATTGAAGAAAAAATGAATAAAGCTATTTTTAATAAAGAATATAAAAATAAAGCATCTGAATATAAAGCGTTAAAACTTGAAATATCTAAAGAAATGGAAAAAGAAAATAAAAACAATTGAAGAATTTAAATTGGTTCAATCTTTAAGATAATTAAAATTTTAAATTTAGGTTGTAATAAGGAGTTTTTACTCCTTATTTTTTTATTTATTAAAAAAATAATTGAATACTTTGAATATAAACTCTTCTTATACACTCTAATATATGGTATAATGATTTGTTAGAGGAATATTGATGAAATATATTAAATTTATGTTATTTAATATTAAAAATTAGGATGGCATATAAAAAGTAGATATATGATAAGTATAATATCATCATATATACAAGTAATATCGGCAATATTTATTTGGCTTTTTGTTTTTAAAAAATAATAGTGGAAATATAAATGGATATAGTGGAAGTGATATGATTAAGTATATAGTTTTATCATTTACGATACTTTCATTTTTAAACAATTCAGTAGATAGAAATATCTCTTCTGATATTGAAAGAGGAGATATAGTAATGTATTTTATTAAGCCTATATCATATATAAGAGTATTAATTTCTCAAAGCATATCTAATATATTTTTGATGGGGCATTCTTATTATTGCCGTGCATTTGTATAATTACATATTTTTGATGGTATAAATATTAGCCTGTTAATGTTTTTGTATTTTTAATATCAATAGTATTTAGTGGAATAATAATGTTTTTATTAAATTTTTATAGTAGGTTTAACTTCTTTTTATAAATTATATTTGGGGATTTTTATTGATGAAAGAAGTAATATTTAGATTTACATCAGGAGAATTATTTCCTTTTATCATTTTTACCAGAAGGATTAAGAAAAATTTTTGTCATTAACACCATTTGAATATATATCATATAAAGCTTTCATAATGTTGTTGATGGGAAATTAGATTTTTCAGGTGTTATAAATATGTTGATGGTACAAGTTATTTGGATTGGGATTTTATTATTTTTAGCTAAATTACAGTGGCTTGGTGCAAATATTAGTGTGAACGGAGGGTAAAGTATTGGAAAGATATTTTAGAATATATTTATTAAGATTAAAACTATCTTTTAAAATATTAGTTAATTCATTTACTAATTTCATAATAGGTATACTTGGTTTTTAACAATACAGGTAACAGGGTATAGTATTTTTAAATATTACTTTTTCAAATATTCCAAGTATTGAAGGAATATCTAAATATAGTATATTAGCTTTATATGGATTTTCACAAATTTCAAGAGGATTAGATCATTTTTATTCAGATTATTTATGGCATTTATCTATATCTGTTATAATTAAAGGAGAATACGATAAATTTTTATTAAGACCATTAAATACTCAGGTACTAATAGAAAAACTCAATTTGATGCCTTAGGAGAAATTTTAATTGGTTTACTTATATATCTTTATGGATTAAAAGGTTTAGGTATAGGTTTTAGTTTCAAAATATTTTTTTCTTAAGTGTATTGTTAAGTGTTGTAGGTTCTATAATATATACTTGTTTTTAAAAAGTATAGCTGCATCATTTGCATTATATATAAAGATACATATTTTTACTAAAAAGCTATATATTCTATATCAGATTTACACGTTTTCCAATAAATATTTATCCTAGATTTTTGCAAATCTTTTAACATATATTATATCTTTTGCTATAACTCATATTATCCAATGGATGTAATAATAAATATGAATATGGAAAGTGTTTTTAAAGATAATATTTGTTAGTATAGGATTGATAATATTAACAGCATATATTTGGAAAAAGAAATGAGGTTAGATATGAAAGTTCAGGAGCGTAAAATAATAAGTGTAGAAAATCTTAATAAAACATTTAATGTATATATTAGAAAAGGTATATTTAAAAGAGAAAGAAAAAGAAATTAAAAGTGGTTAAAGATATAGGTTTTTGATATATGAAGGTGAAGTTGTAGGATTTCTTAGCCTAATGGTGCAGGAAAAAATCAACCACTATAAAAATGATGACAGGAATAATAACCCAAGTAGTGGTAGATGTTTAATAAATGGCATAGAAACCATATAAGGAAAGAGTTAAAAATGCAAGGAATATAGGTGTGGTATTTGGACAAAGAACATCACTTTGGTGGGATATGTCACTTCAAGATAATCTTGAATTATTAAAAGAAATATATGATGTTACGGATGAAGAATATAATTTAAGAATGAAATATTTAGAAGAACTTTTTAGGGTTTGAAAAATTATTGCATAAACAAATTAGGACAATGTCGCTTGGTCAAAGAATGTTATCAGATTTAGTTGAGCTTTGATATATAAACCTAAAATCTTATTTTTAGATGAACCTACAATAGGTATAGATATAATACTTAAAGAAAAACTTTTAAATATATTAAAAAGAAATTAATAAAAAAAGAAAAAGATTACAATAATTTTAACAACTCATGATATGCGTGATGTAGAGGTATTGTGTGATAGAATAGTTATTATCAATGAAGGAGAAAAGATATTTGATGATACTATGGAAAAATTTAGTTGATAAATATGTTAATGAAAAAGTTATTAAGGTAACTTTAAAAAGATAAGGTAGATATTGATAAGATAAAAAGAAATTAATGGTGTTTTTATCAATTAATTATGAGGATAATTTACTTAGTATAAATATATTAAAAAGATGTTTTAGTAGAAAAAGGTGATAATGTCATTGTATGATATGTATAACATTGAGAAATTGGAATTAGAAGAAGAAGATATAACAAGTGTTGTATATATGAAAACTAAAATTTAGGAAATAGTAAGTATAAATATTAAAATAAAATTATTGTATATAAATTAAGAGAAATAAAAATATATTTACATTTAGAGAGAGAAAACTCTCTTTTTTGTTAAATTATTTTTCATTTTTAATCATAGACTCTATACTTTTTAAAATAATTTTAAAAACACTTGACAAATTTTATCCAGAGTTATATAATATCTTTAGATATAAAAAGGAGTGAGATTAAATATGAGATTAAGTAAAAAAATTTGAACAAGGAATATATGTAGTTTTTATGTTGGCACTTCAACTAGAGGGTAGACCAATTAAAAAGTCATATATTGAGTGAAAAATTAGAAGTTTCGGATTCTATTTAAAATATTAGCAAAACTTGGAAAAATTTAATATAGTTAAATCTAATGTTTCCTAAAAATGGTGGATTTCAATTAGCAAGGAATATAGATGAGATATCTCTTTATGATATTTATCAGGCACTGAGGAAGAAAAAGAGTATAGACCTCCTCAAGATTTGGCTTATAAAATATTTGTGTGTAAAGAAGAATAGATAAAATGTATAGATGGTGTTTTCGTTAATGCTTTTTAATGCGTTTAATGAAGAATTAAAGAAATTAAAATTTTCTGATTTACTTGAAAAAGATATTATTAAAAATGGTAAATTAGATTGGGAAAAATTTAGGAGGTTATTATGATTGAAAAATTAATTTATATGTAGCAATTTTTGTTATTTTAATTATCCCTTTTTATGTGTTTTTCTTTCTTAAGCGTTTTGGAATCTTATGAAAAATTAGATACAGTACCGGTAGCTATAGTCAATTTAGATAAAGGAAATATAGGAGCAGAAAATTGTTAAAAAGTTGAAAGATAGTAAAAATGAAAGTTGAGGAAGTTTCTAGTGATGAAGTTGCTTTTGAATGGTGTTAAAGATAGAGTATATTATTCAAGCATAACTATACCTGAAAATTTTAGTGATAACATTACTTCTTTACAAAAATGAGATTATATATAGATCAAACAAAAAAATTTAACTATATAGCTTCTCAACTTTATGAAAGATCAAAGATAGAAATTCAAAATACAGTTAAAAATACAATCTCTAATCAAATAGGGATAAAAACTTCATGATTCTATAAAAGAAAGTGCAAATAAAATAGATGTATTGTCTAATGGTTTAAGTAAAATTAATGATGGATCTAAACAGTTAGAAGAAGGAGTTTTACAACTCAAAAAGGGGTTAACAAATTTAATGTGGAAGGTGTTAACCGAATTAAAGGTGGAGTAGCAGCAATATGTTGATGGTGTGAATAGAGCAACAGATGGACTTGATCAAATTTCTGGTGGTGTAATTAAATTAGGGTGATACTTTAGAAATTTTAAAAACAAATTCAAATTTTTAAAAATTATATAGTGGAGCTAAAAAGTTCAAAATACAAATGTTAAAGAAAAAAATTAACTCGTGGTGGATACGAATTAAATAAAGGGTTCGATAACTTAGAAAAATGCATCTCGTGAAATTCAAAAAGGTATAAACAAAAATATATGAAGGGTCAAAAATTAAATAGTGGAATAACAACGGCTAATAATTCTGTTAAAAATTCTGTAAAAAGAATCAAAAATTAAACTTGAAAAATAAGTAATGTTGATGAATTTGTACAAAAATTCAGTTAATTTAAAAAGTTGAAAAATATTGATAATGTAAATAATTATGGAACTATATTTGCAACATATTTTTATATCTATCTCTTTGTGGATTGGGAATTTAACTATAGTAATAACATTATTTTTATGATAGAGATAGAAGATTTGGAATATTTGATAAAGAAAATACAGGAATTAAAACAATATTTGGCATATATGTTTATCTATAATACAAACATTTTTATTAAGTTTCTAATATTATCAAGTTTTTAATTTTGATAAATTAAATTTACCTATATTTTTGATAGGTATGTTAAGTGTAAATCTTGTGTTCTTTAATATTATATACTTTATGAATAGAATTTCTAGTGATGTTGGTAGATTTTTATCTATGATATTGTTAATAATACAAATATCTGCAAGTGCAGGTACTTTCCCAATAGAAACTTCAACTAGCACATTTATAAAAATATTTCTTATGTCCCTATGAGATATACTATAAATTTATTCAAAGAAGGGTTAGCAGGATATGATTCTAATTTCTTTATGTTTAACATGAAAAAGAGTTGGAGGAATGCTTTATAGTATTTATTATTCTTAATTTACTTTTTATTTGTTTATAATGATTTTAAAAATAAGAAGAATAATACGAATTAATATGTATTAAAAATAAAAATGTATTTAAAATGTAAAAGTTTTTAGATACATAAAAAATTATTTAAAAATATTGTTTTAATAAAATTTTTATGTTAAAATAAGTGTTAGAAAGAGGATTATACTTGTATATAAAAATATAAAAATTTATGGAGGAAATCATGAAACTTGCAAAAGTAAATTGTTAGACATTTATGAAAAGAATGTTGAATATAAGAGACTTTGATACGAAAGTCAATCAAATGGTAAAAGAGGAATGGTTCCTGGAATGACTCACTTATCAGTAGGTGAGGAAGAGTAAATGTTGAGCATTAGCAGCTTTTAAATCCGGACGATTTAATTACCTCAAATCATAGAGGGCATGGTCAAGTTATTGGAAAAGGTATTGACTTAAATGGTATGATGGCAGAAATTATGGGGAAAGCTACTGGAACTTGTAAAGGTAAAGGTGGATCAATGCATATTGCCGATGTTGATAGTGGGAAACTTAGGAGCTAATGGAATTGTTGGTGGAGGACACGGAATCGCAGTTGGTGCTGGATTAACTCAAAAATTAAAAAATACAGGAAAAATTGTAGTTTGTTTCTTTGGAGATGGAGCTACTAATGAAGGAAGTTTTCATGAAGCAATGAATTTAGCTTCGGTTTGGAATATTCCAGTAATTTTCTATTCAATTAACAACGGTTACGGAATTAGTACTGATATTAAAAAGTTACAAAAGTTGAGCATTTACACCAAAGAGCTGCAGCTTATGGAATGCCAGGAATGTTTGTTGAAGACGGAAAATGATGTTTTAGAAGTTTACAAAGTATTTGAAAAAGCAGTAAAACACGTAAGATCTGGAAAAGGTCCAGTATTTGTTGAAAGTATTACATACAGATGGTTTGGACACTCAAGTTCTGACCCTGGAAAATACAGAACTAGAGAAGAAGTGGAGCTTGAAACAAAAAGATCCTAATGTTAAATTTAGAAATTATTTAATTGAAAATAAAATTGCAACAGAAGAAGAGTTAGTAGAATTAGAGCAAAAATCAAAAACATTAATTGAGGATGCAGTACAATTTGCAATAAATAGTCCTGAGCCGACAATAGAATCAGCATATGAAGATATATTTGCAGATTAATGTTTTATAAAAATTTAATTTAAAGGAGAATAAATAATGGAAACTAAATTAATGTCTGTAAAAGAGGCAATAATTACAGCTATGTCAGAAGAAATGAGAGCTGACGAAAATGTATTTTTAATTGGAGAAGATGTTGGGATATTTGGAGGAGATTTTGGGACATCAGTTGGAATGTTAGAAGAATTTGGGGCAGAAAGAGTTAGAGATACTCTCTATTTCAGAATCAGCAATCTCAGGAAACAGCAGTTGGGGCAGCTATGACTGGATTAAGACCTATAGTTGATGTAACATTTATGGATTTCATCGTTTATATGATGGACAATATTATAAATCAAGCAGCTAAAACAAGATATATGTTTGGAGGAAAAGGACAAGTACCTGTAACATTTAGATGTGCTGCTGGATCTGGAGTAGGTTCTGCTGCACAACATTCACAATCATTAGAAGCGTGGTTCTGTCACATTCCGGGAGTAAAAGTAGTTGCACCTGGAACGCCTGCAGATGTAAAAAGGATTATTGAAAGCAGCGATTAGAGATAATAATCCAGTTATTTTTATGGAATATAAAGCTCAATACAATATGAAAGGGAAGTACCATTAGATCCTGACTTTATAATTCCGTTAGGAAAAAGGAGAAATTAAAAGAGAAGGAAAAAGATTTAACTATTGTATCTTATGGTAGAATGTTAGAGAGAGTATTAAAAAGCTGCTGAAATAGTTGCTGCAAAAGGAATTAATGTTGAAGTTGTAGATCCTAGAACTTTAATACCGTTAGATAAAGAAATTATATTAAATTCAGTTAAGAAAACAGGAAGAGTGTTATTAGTTAATGATGCACATAAAACTGGAGGATTTATTGGAGAAATTGTGACTATCATTACTGAAAGTGATGCTTTTGATTATTTAGATCATCCAATAGTAAGATTAGCGGGAGAAGATGTCCTATGCCTTATAATCATACATTAGAAACTGCGATGGTTCCAAGTGTAGAGAAAATAGTAGCTGCAATTGAAAAATTTATGAATAAACAATCAAATGTAGAAGGTGAAAAATGGAAAATAATAAATTTAGAGCTACTCCTGCGGCAAGAGAATTAGCTAAAAACTATGGGAATTGATCTTTTCTTTAGTTGAAGGAAGTGGATTAAATGGGAGAGTTCACAAAAGAAGATGTAGAAAATTTTAAAATAGAAAAACACAATTAAAAATATCACCACTTGCACAAAAATTGCTGAAGAGCATAATATTGATTTAACAACAGTTGTTGGAACAGGGTATAACGGTAAAATAATGAGAGATGATATTTTAAATGTAATCGCAAAACCTCAAGTTCAAGAAGAATTACCTCGAGATGAGAAAGTTGTTAAAGCTGAAGAAAAAGCTGCAACAACTGAAGACATAGAAATTATACCTATGTCACCAATGAGAAAAGTTATATCTAAGAGAATGTCAGGACAGTTACTTTACAGCACCTACATTCACATTAAATTACGAAGTAGATATGACGGAAGTTATTTCTTTAAGATATTAGATACAATATTAGCACAAACTGGTCTAAAAATAACAATTACAGATATAATTTCATTTGCTGTAATTAAAACTTTAATGAAACATAAATATGTAAATTCAAGTTTATCTGAAGATGGAACTCAAATCACATTACACAACTATGTAAACTTATCAATCGCAGTTGGATTAGACGATGGATTATTAGTTCCAGTTGTTCACGGAGCAGACAAAAATGACTTTAAGTGAACTTGTTGTAGCTCAAAAGATATAATCAAAAAGCATTAGCATGAAATTATCTCCAAAAAGAACAATCAGGATGACATTTACAATTAGTAATTTAGGAAATGTTTGAGTTAAAAGCTTTAATCCTATCATAAATCAACTAACTCTGCAATTTTAGGAATTGCAAGCTACAGTAGAAAAACCTGTTGTTAGGGGATGGACAGATTGTTATAAAACCTATAATGGAATTATGTTTAACAATAGATCATAGAGTTGTTGATGGATTAGCTGGAGCTAAATTTATGCAAGATTTAAAAGCATTATTGGAAAATCCGTTAGCAATGCTTATATAAAAACAAAATTTTAAAAATTGAAAAAGGAAGTGAATTATGGCAGTTGAAGTTATCATGCGCCCAAAGCGGGAATTGATATGACTGAAGGACAAATAAATAAAATGGTTTAAAAAGAGGGAGATAAAGTGAGAAGCTGGAGAACTTTACTTGAAATAATGACAGATAAAAACAAGCATGGAATTAGAAGTCTGAAGAATCTGGATATTTAATAAAAATATTAAAAGGTGAAGGAGAAACTGTACCTGTTACTGAAGTTATTGGATATATTGGAGCTGAAGGGGAAGAAGCACCAGCTGGAGGAGCTTCAATAACAGCGGCACCTTCAGTACCAAAAGCAGAGCAGAACACCAGCTGCAGCAGCCCAAACTGAAGACCTGCGTGCTAAAGCTACTAAAGGGGAAAACGAATTTGATATTATTGTGATTGGTGGATGAACTCACTGGATATGTTGCAGCAATTAGATCTGCACAATTAGGAGCAAAAGTTGCTATTGTTGAAAAAGATCAATTTGGTGGAACTTGTTTAAATAAAGGATGTATTCCACAAAAACATTCCTTAAAAAATGCAGAAATTTTTAGAAGGAATTGGAATGGCAGCTAAAAAGAGGTATTATGTTAGAAAGTGAAAAATACACTATAGATATGCCTAAAGTTGTTAAATTTAAAAATGAAGTTGTCAAAAACTTTAACTAATGGAGTTCAAGGATTATTAAAAAGTAATGATGTTAAAAATATTTAAAGGAATTGGAAAAATTAAATAAAAGATAAAGATGTTGTTGTAAATGGGGAAACAGTATTAAAAAGCAGATAAAGTTATTTTAGCTGGAGGATCAAAAAGTTGGAAGAATTAATGTTCCAGGAATTGAAAAGCGATAAAGTATTAACAAGTGACGATATTTTTAGACTTAAATACATTCCACAAACATTAGCTGTAACAGGTGGAGGAGTTGTAGGGATTGAGCTTGGACAAGTATTTGCTGAATTTGGACTCAAAAGTAACAGTTGTTGAAATGATGGACAGAATTATTCCAGGAGTAGATAGAGAAGCCTTCTGAAGTATTGAGAAAAAAGAATTAGAGAAAAAGGAATGACTATCTTAACTTCTACTTCAATGAAAGAAATAGTAGATAATGGATCAACAATTACAATAAAATTAGAAGGTAAAGATGATGTTGTAGCTGAAAAAGCATTACTTTCAATTGGAAGAGTACCAGATTTAGAAAGCTTTTAGGAGAAGTTGAATTTGAGATGGAAAGAGGAAGAGTTAAAGTTGATAAATTTATGGAAACTAGCGTTAAAGGAATTTATGCTCCTGGAGATATTAACGGAACTAAGATGTTAGCACACGCTGCTTATAGAATGGCTGAAGTTGCAGCAGAAAATGCAATTAAAGGAAATCATAGATTAATTAAATTAGATACAACTCCATCAGCAATTTATACTGTACCTGAAGTAGCGATGGTTGGATTGACAGAGGAACAAGTCTAAAGAAAAATATGATGTAAGTATTGGTAAATTTGCATTTATTGGAAAATGGAAGAGCTTTAGCTCAGGAGAAACAGCTGGATTTATTAAAGTTATTGCTGACAAAAATATCATGAAATTTTTAGGAGTTCACATTGTTGGACCTACAGCTGCAGAAATTATAAATGAAGCTGCATCATTAATGGAAATGAAATTACTGTTGATGAAGTGTTGAGAACACTCATGGACACCCAACTTATTCAGAAAGATTTTATGGAAGATGTGCTGATGTGTTAGGAGAGGCAGTTCACTTACCTAGAAAAAAGAAAAATAATTTTAAATTTTAATAAAAAGACAGCATTCATATAAAAATATTTAATGTCGTTCTGTTTATATTCAAATTTTTACTCAAAAATATTTAATAAAAAGGAGACGATTTTATGATTTATCATGTAAGTAATACAAAATGACACTGCATTTAATATAGCTTTAGAGGAATATTGTTTTAAAATTTAAGAGATCAAGATGAAATATTTTTACTTTGGATAAATGAACCTTCAATTATTGTTGGAAAATATCAAAAATACAATTGAAGAAATTAACACAGAATACACTAGAGAACATGGCATTAATGTTATTCGTCGTATTTCTGGAGGAGGAGCAGTTTATCACGACTTAAATAATTTGAATTATACGATTATTTCAAATAAAGATAAAGGAAAAAGAAGGATTTGATTTTAAAGAATTTTCAAAACCTATTATAGATACTTTGGCGGAATTAGGAGTTAAAGCTGAATTTACTGGAAGAAACGATTTAGAAATTGATGGACAAAAATTTTGTGGGAATGCACAAGCATATATAAAAGATAGAGTTATGCATCATGGTTGTCTTTTTATTTAATGTTGAATTTAGTGCTTTAGCCAATGCTCTTAAAAGTTTCAAAAAGATAAAATTGAATCAAAAAGGAGTAAAAATCGGTTAGAGCGAGAGTTACTAACATTTTACCTCATTTAAAAAGAGCCAATTACTGTAAATGAATTTGCAGAAAAAAATATTAGGTTATATGAAAAAACATAATCCTAATATGACAGAATATCATTTTTCAGAAGAAGAAATAGAAAAATAAAAAGAACGTGCAGAATATAAACGAAGTTGGGAATGGAATTATGGAGAATCTCCTGAGTACAATATAAGTAGAAGTCATAGATTCCTAAAGGTAAAATTGAAAATTTTTGCAAATGTTATAAATTCTAAAATTACAAGTATTAAATTTTACGGTGATTTCTTTGGGAAAAATGAAGAATTAACTGATATTGAAAAATTTATTAATTGATGTTAAATATACTCCTGAAGATGTGAAAAAAGCATTAGAAAATATTGAAATTAATAATTATTTTGCTGGATTTACTCTTGATGAAATTGTTGAGTCTATTGTTGAATAAAAGTTAAAAGTAAAAATAACAAAAAAAGGATAAGATTTAGAACATGTACCAACAAACTGGACAGAAAAAAACGAAAAACAGTTTGGAGGTACATTTTTTTATGGGAAGAAAAAGTAAATTCACATTAGAAGAAAGAATTTCTATATGTAAAGGATTATTTAGAAATGGGATTGAGTCATAAAGATATTCTTATTAAATATGGTGTGTCTAATCGTGTATTTTATCGATATATTAATAGGTTTAGAATACATGGTATAGAAGGGTTAAAAGAAGTAGGTCATAGAAATAGAGAATATACAAAAGAATTTAAAACTAAGATTATTAATGAAATTTTTGAAAGGTAGTTCTATAGATGAATTATCTGCAAAAATATTTATTGCCTAATACTATTGTAATAAATTGGATTAATCAGTATAATAAAGGTATAATAAATGATTACATACCTAGAGGTGAAATATATACTATGAGAAGTCCTAAATTAAGTAAAAGATAAGAAAAATGGCTATTGCTAAAGAAATGTATTGAGAACGGAAGAAATTACAAAGAAACTTGTATTAAGTATGGTATTAAATATTCTAATCTATACTCATGGGTTTCTAAATATCAAGATAAGATAGTGAAGTCATCAGAATATTCAGAAGAAGATAAATATAAGATATTGTATGAGTTATCACTACAAGAAAATAAGATGTTGAAAGCAGAATTAGAGATTCTAAAAAACGAAGAGATATTAGAATTTCTAGAAAAAAAGAAGAATAATATATGCTAAATATTTAACTGTAGATGCTTTAAAGAATAAGTATAATGTTAAATATTTATGTGAAATATTAGAAATTAAATAGAGCATCTTACTATGACTATTTAAATAGAAAATAATGAAATTAATAAAAAAGAATTAGAATTAATAAATTTAATAAAAATAATAGATAAAGAAGTTAAGTCTACATACGGTAGAAAGAGAATGAGTATAGAAGTTTTTAAAAAGATGTGGTATAAAAATATAACGAAAAAGAAAAATTAGAAGAATAATGATAGAAGAAGATATAGTTTGTGTGATAAGAGTTAAGAAGAAAAGATTTAAAAAAATCAAGTGATGAGTATTTTAGAGATAATATACTTAATAGAGATTTTTAGTACTACTAAAGATAATCAAAAAAATGGTCTACTGATATTACAGAGATAAATACTGGAGAAGGTAAACTATACATTAGTGGTGTAATTGATATTAATTCTAAGATGTTAATAAGTTATGAGATAGGGTAATCATAATAATAATGAATTAGTTATGAAAACATTTAAAAAAATATAAATATTAATGATGTTGATATATTACAAAGTGATAGAGGGTTTCAGTATACATCATATATGTTTAAAAAAATATAACAAAAAGATATTACACATAGCATGTCAAGACCAGGGACATTGTCCTGATAACTCACCTATAGAGTCATTTTGGGGTATTTTTAAAATCAGAATGTTATTACAATAAGTTAAATAAAGATAAGTTTAGAACTAAAGAAGAAGCAATTAAAACAATTAAAGAATATATAGAATTTTTACAATAAAGTTAGAGTAAATTTAAAAGGAACTACACCTTATCAAATAAGATGTAATTCCTTAAATTATTGATTTTAAATTTCGTGTCCAGTTTGTTGGTACATGTTCTTTTTCTTATCCTTTTAAAATATTAATAAATAAAGTTACATTCTATTAACAGTATTTATCCCAAGAAGCTGATAACCCTTCTTTTATGATATTTGCAGTTTTTCAGCAAGTAAAATTCTAGCATCCATTACAGTTTTATCTTCCTCTTTTAAATTGATTTTGAGTTATAGAAATTATTAAATAGTTTTGCTGTATCAAATAAATAATCAGCAATAACATTAGGTCTTTGAGTTTTCATACGCTTTAATAATCGCTTGTGGGAATCTCAATAATTCAGTAGCTAATTCTCTTTCAATATCTAACATATCCTCTAAAAATAATATTATTATTTTTCAACAGTAATATTTTCTTCAGTTAATTTTCTAAAAATTGATTGGATTCTAGCATACGTATATTGTAAGTAAGGAACTGTATTCCCTTCAAAAACTTTAAAAACTTTATCCCAAGTAAATAAAATATCAGAAGTTCTATTTTGACTTAAATCAAAATATTTTATCGCACCAGTTCCTACAATTTCAGCAATCTTTTCTTCTTCTGGAATATTAGGATCATTAATTATTTCTTTAACTTTATTTCTTGCTCATCAAGTAAATCTACAAGTCTTATAATGTTTCCACTACGAGAAGAGAAAAATCATTCCATCTCCAAATCTCATAATTCCAAAACCAAACATGGTGTTTTTCATAGTCGTAAATTCTCCAAGTTGTTCAGCAATGTCAAAAACTTGTTTAAAGTGATTTTGTTGTCTTTCATCTGTAACATAAATAGCGTTATCTATATTAAGCTCTTCTCTTCTAAATTTAATTGTAGCTAAATCTGATGTAGAATAAAGGAAACTTCCATCTTTTGTACGATAGCTGGAGGTAATTTATCATTTTCAAAGAAAACAACTAAAGCTCCTTGATCTTCAACTGCAATTTTTAATTTTTAAATCTTCTAAAAACGCTAGGCATTATATTATTGTAAAAAGATTCTCCGTAATAATAATCAAAATGAATGTTCAATCTTTCATAAACTTTATTATATTCTTTTCAATGAAATTTCAATAAATTCTTTCCATAAAGCGTTATCATCCCCTAGTTGTAATTTTCTTAATTCTTCTCTCGCAACATCTTCTAAAGTTGGATCTTTTTAGCCTCATCAGAAAAATAAAACATAAATTCTTTTCTAGTTCTCCAATAGGATCTTTTGTCGTAAGCCTCTTTGTCAAGCCATTTGTTATAAGCAACAATAAGTTTTCCAAACTGTGTTCCTCAATCTCCTATATGATTGTCAGAAACAATATTAAATCAATATATTTAAAAAATTCTAAAAGATAGAATCTCAATAATAGTACTTCTTAAATGTCCAATATGCATTCGTTTTGCTATGTTTGGGGCAGAAAAATCAATTAATACTTTTTGTTTAAATCTAAAAATGAAAAATCGTATTTTTCGTTTCCTATTTTTGTAACTCTTTATTTATAAAATGAATTTTTAAATAAATATTAATAAATCCCAGCCTACAATTTCAAGTTTTTCAATTAAATCATTTTCTTTTAAAAATTTTCAACAATAATATTTGCAATTTCGAGGATTTTTCCAATTAATTTTGAAGAAACCATAGCAAAATTTGTTTGAAAATCTCAAATTCTTTTTAGTTGAATTTTGTATATCTATTTTTTTCTGAAAAATTATCTCCAAATAAAAATATTTATATTTTCTGAAAAACAATTTTTAGTTGAATATTTAATAATTCCATTTTTATAATAAATTGCTTTAATAATTAGAGTTAATTAAAAACAATATCTCCTTTCAATAAAAACTTTATTTTACTACAATTATTATATAATAAATTAATAATTTTTACAAATGGAAATAAAAATATAAAATTTATTTAAAAATAATAATGTTTTTAAATAAAAATGTAGTATAATAAATTCAGATCGAAAGATCTAAAACCTCAATTAACCCCCTTTTATAGGTCTCTACGGAGACCTTTTTAAAATTTATATTGAATTTTTATAGACTATAATATCATAGGGAGGATGAAATGTTATGAAAGAGAAATTTAACAAAAATTATTTTTGGAATGTTTGTATTATTTTTAGATTTAATGTTTTTCAGTTGAAAAACTAAAAGTAAAATATTAGGAAATAAACCTAAAATTATTTATTTGACATTTGATGACAACCATCGGCGAATGACAGATAAAGTCTTAGAAATTTTAAAGAAGAATGATATAAAGGCAACATTTTTGTAATTGGTCAAAATCAAGATAAATATAAAAATTGTTGATGAAGGACACAATTGCATTACATACTTATATCGCATGATTACAAAAAAATTTACGCAAGTGAATCAGCATTTTTGAAGATTTATATAAAATAAGAGATGCTGTAAAAGCAAAAACTGGAATAGATAGTAAAATTATTAGATTTGCAGGAGGAAGTGAGTAATCATAAAGCAAGTAAAAATTTTAAAGACAAGTATAATAAAAAGATTGACAAGAGAAGGATTTGTATATCATGATTGAATTGTGATAGTACAGATGCAAGTGGGAATAAAGTTCCTGTGTCAAAATTAATTGTAAATGCAACAGCATGTAATGCAAGAGAGATAAACTTATTGATGCACTGATTCTGCCTCTACGACAGTGGAAGTTGTTACAAAAATTATAGATTATTATAGAGCAAAAAGGATACGAATTTGAAAAAATTACTATGAGTAGTTTTTAAAGCACAGCATTTTAAAATAAAATAATAGTAGATAAATAGGGTTAGAATGTGAGAATATGTACCAACAAACTGGACAGAAAAATGAAAACAGTTTGAGGTACATGTTCTTTTTAAAAAAGGCTTTTTGATAATACAGAAGTTGTTACATTGAAAAAGAAGATTATAATTTAGTATTAAGAATGGCAAAAAGATAATTCTAGTAAAATTAACTAAATTTAAAGAAAAAGTAAAAAAATACAAGAAAAAAGAAAATACAAAAAAATTAAAATGAAGAAAAATAAAAATCAAAACAAAAACAATATTTAGTAAGTATAAATTATCAAAATGAAAGTAAAATAACATATAGGAATAAACAAATAGAAAAACTTTAGAAAATAATGGTGCAATATATTCTAAATTAGAATATTTTTGAAAAACAATAAATATAATAAAAAAATATCTTCATATTTTCCTCCTTTAAGAAAAATAATTGATACAATAATGATAAAAAGTAAATACAGTATCTTATGATTTTTATAAACAGAAAATAGAGAAAGATAAAAAAATAATTGAGATAAAAAAATAAAATTAAGGATAATTAGAGTAGATATTAAATAACTTCCTTTTAGTTATTTTTTTGTGTCTTATAGAACTTCTAAAAACTAAAGAAGTGACACTTGCACTTTCGCATTTCTTTTGAAATGAAACCAAAAATAACTAATATAAAAATTAAGTTATTAATTGACAAAATTATAACAATTTAGCTATAACTTTATTAAAGTTTATAAATTAATTATATTTAAAGGAGAGATTATTATGAAAAAGTTATTATTATTTTTTTATATTTTTATATCATTAAATATTTTAGCAAAAACCCAAATACATTAAATATAATAATGGCGATGCAGAATTGGTTAAAACTGTTGAAAAATAACAAGAAAAAAGTCCTTATAGATATTATTTTTAAAGATGGATTTATAGAAGAAGGAACTTATATAAATAGTAAAAGAGAATGACCATATAAATATATATGATGAAAAATGGTCAAATAAAAAGAAGAAGGAACTTATAGAAATGGGCAAAAAGAATGACTATATAAAGAATATCATGAAAACGGTCAAATAATAAGAGAAGGAACTTATAAAAATAATAAAGAAGAAGTATCCATATAAAGTATATGATGAAAAATGGTCAAATAAGAATAGAGGGGACTTATAGAAATGGGGGATTTAGAATATCCATATAAAGAATATTATGAAAAATGGTCAAATAAAGTATAGAAGGAACTTATAGAAATGGGGGATTTAGAATGATCCATATAAAGAATATTATGAAAATGGTCAAATAAGTGTAGAAGGAACTTATAGAAATGGGGTAAAGAAGAATGATCCATATAAAGAATATTATGAAAATGGTCAAATAAGTGTAGAAGGAACTTATAGAAACGGGGATTTAGAATAACCATATAAAGAATATTATGAAAATGGTCAAAATAAAGTATAGAAGGAACTTATATAAAATAGTAAAAAGAGAATGACCATATAAATTATATGATGAAAATGGTCAAATAAAGTGTAGAAGGAACTTATAGAAACGGGGATTTAGAAGGTCCATATAAAAGAATATTATGAAAATGCTCAAATAATGAGAGAAGAAACTTATAGAAATGGGGGTAAAAGAATACCTATATAAAGAATATTATAAAAATGGGCAAATAATAAAAAGAGGGAATATTTGAAAATAATGGAACAAAAAGTATTACATAAAAAATATATAATAAAAATGGGCAAGGTGTAATTTTAAAAATATAAATGAAGAAGATAAACATATTTTTATAATAATGATGGTAATCTAGAAGAAATAACTTTTAAAAAAACGAATTAAAAGATGGAGAATATTTATTTTATAATGAAAAATGGATATGGAGATATAGAAGAAGTAACATTAAAAATGGAATAAAAGAAGGTTTATATACTTATTTGGATGACAATAGAAATATAAAAGAAGGAACTTATAGAAATGGGGAAAAAGAATGCCCATATAAAGAATATAATGAAAATGGTCAAATAATGAAGAAGGAACTTATAGAAATGGGGAAAAAGAATATCCATATAAAATATATTATGAAAATGGTCAAATAATAGAAGAAGGAACTTATAGAAATGGGGAGAATATCCATATAAAATTATATTATGAAAATGGTCAAATAATAATAGAAGAAGGAACTTATAGAAATGGTCAAAGAATAGAATAAAGATAGATGAATGAAAAAGAGAAAAACTGAGAATATGTACTCAACAAACTCGACACGAAGTTTAAAATTAATAGTTTAAGGAATTACGATCTTATTTGATAAGGTATAGTTCCTTTTAAATTTACTCTAACTTTATTGTAAAAATTCTATATATTCTTTAATTATTTTAATTGCTTCTTTCTTTAGTTCTAAACTTATCTTTATTTAACTTATTGTAATAACACTCTGATTTAAAAATACCCCAAAAATGACTCTATAGGAGAGTTATCAGGACAATGTCCCGGTCTTGACATACTATGCATAATATCTTTTTGTTATATTTTTAAACACATATGATGTATACTGAAAATCCTCTATCACTTTGTAATATATCAACATCATTAATAGTTATATCTTTAAATGTTTTCATAACTAATTCATTATTATTGTGATTGCCTATTTCATAACTTATTAACATCTTAGAATTAATATCAATTACACCACTAATGTATAGTTTACCTTCTCCAGTATTTATCTTCTTCTGAATAATCTAATGACTTTTACTATCTTATCTTAATATTTAAAAACCCGAGTTTTAAATTCTTTTGTATATACTTTATTTCTAGGACTTACTTTTTAACCCTTCTATACCATGTATTCTAAACCTATTAATATATCGATAAAATATACGATTAGACACACCATATTTAATAAGAATATCTTTATGACTCAATCCCATTTCTAGATAATCTTTACACATAGAAATTCTTTTCTTCTAATGTGAATTTACTTTTTCTTTCCATAAAAATGTACTCCAAACTGTTTTCATTTTTCTGTCCAGTTTGTTGGTACATGTTCTGTGTGTTCTAGCTTTTTATTTTTATTTAATCTAAGATTAAAACAAAGCATAATATGCTATAATAACTTTTGCCCTAAAAATTTAAAAATGGAGGAAATATGAAAAAGATAATAACCATACTTATGGTGTTGGCTATATCTATGCTCTTAAATGCAGCTAGTAAATCAAAAAGTGTAAAAGAGAAATTAGCTAAAGAAATAAAAAGGAGTTAGAGCCTAGAGTGAAAAATCTAGTGGAAATTATGTGAAGGGACAGAAAATACTGTTAAAGATGCATATTTTCAAACTGGTGGAGCTCTTTCTATGGAGGGAAGTGGAATGGAAGAAGAACTGCGAGTGGAGAGATATTTACTACTTCACAAAATGACAGCAGCTCACAAAAACATTACCATTTGGAACTAAAGTAAGAGTAACAAACTTAAGTAATGGGAAATCAGTAGTTGTAAAAATTAATGACAGATGATCTTTTATAAAGGGAAGAGTTATTGATTTAAGCCATGCAGCTTTTTCTGCAATAGAGAATGTTAGTCGGTGAGCAAAAGTAAAATTAGAAATTTTAAAATAAGAAATAAAAACTAAGAAAGGTGGAGAAGTAGTGTTAAAAGGTAAAATAGCATTAGTAACAGGTGGATCAAGAGGTATAGGAAAAGAAATAGTGTTAAAATATGCTGAAAATGGAGCAACAGTTATTTCAGGTGATTTAATTGATGCGGACTATACTCATGAAAATGTAGAACACATTAAACTAAATGTAACAGATAGAGAAAAACATAAAAAGAAATAGCAAAAATAATAAAAGACAAATACGGGAAACTTGATATATTAGTAAATAATGCAGGAATTACTGAGAGACTCATTATTACAAAGAATGTCGGAAGATAACTGGGATTTAGTTGTTGACATCAACTTAAAAGGTGTATTTAATGTGATGCAAGGATTTGTATCATTATTATTTAAAAGTGAATCTGCGAGTGTTATAAATATGGGCTCCAGTAGTTGGATTAGATGGAAATGTTGGTCAAACAAATTATTCAGCTACAAAAGGTGGAGTTATTGCGATGACAAAACATGGGCAAAAAGAATTTGGTAGAAAAATGTAAGATCAAATGCTTTAGCTCCAGGGTTTATTCAAACTGATATGACACATGCTTTTTACCTGAAAAAGTAATAGAAACAGTATTAGCACAAAACACCTTTAAGAAGAATGGGAACAGCTGAAGATATTGCAGTTTCTCCATTATTCTTAGCTAGTGATGCTTCAAAATTTATAACAGGACAAGTTATAAGAATTGATGGAGGATTAAACTTATAGTTTATGACAAAAATAAAAATATTACGCTTATTATATAATTGATACTTCAGAACAAGGAATTTTTAACAAATTGGGATGAATGTCAAAAAGTGAGTGGAAAAAGACAAGATATAAATCATTTAAAATAGAAAAATGAAGTCATTGAATGGCTAAAAAGCGGAGCTGAATATGAAACTAAAGAACAAAAATTAGGAAGAATGTCAGATTTATTTGCAGAATTAGATAGAGAGGCAGTTTACTTTGATGCAGGAACAGGTCGTGGTAAAGGAGTAGAAGTTAAAACTCTGATTATGATGGAAATTCATTGTTAAATAAAGTATTGGGCGAATCAAAAATTAAATGAATTTGGAAACTATTATTTATCAGACGGCAGAACGAATAATTTTTGGAGAATTAGTTAGGGCTTTATGCAGCTTTAAAATATGTCAATAAATATAATAAAAATTATTTGTGGCGATAGTAATTTGATTATAGAATATTGATCTTAGGGTCGATATAATAAAGAAAAATATTGATAAAGATACAATAGAATTAATAACAAAAAGTAATAAAAATGAGATTATGAAGATAAAGGTGAATAATATATATCTGGGGAGATATAAATCCTGCAGATTTAGGATTTCATAAGTAGTTTTTCATAAAAATTAAAATTTAACTATTAAAAAGTTAAAGTTTATGGAGGAAAAATGAGAAAATTAATTTTATTTTTATTAATGTGTACAGTGTTTACATTTGGTTTTTCTGCAAAAATGGGATAGGAGAAACTAAAAAGTAGAAAAATAGTAACTAAATTTTTACTCAGATTATATAAAAAGCAAGTAATACGTTTACTTTATAAAAAGATAATTTAATTTTTCCAGATAAGACAATTATTTATACTGTAAAGCCAATGGATGATTCATTGGAAAAGAATTTTCTAATTATTTAAAATTAAATTATGAAGTTAAAGAAAATCAAAAAGTAAATTTAGAAATTATTGGAAGAGTAACTCCAGAAGGAATTTTAGAAGTTTATAAAGTAAATAATTATATAATACCTGAAGAAAATATGAAAGGTAGGAAAACTATATGTTATTTGGGCAATAAAAATATTAAGTACAGAAAGAAATACTTTCTGTATTTTTATTTTAAATTTAATATTTTAAATAAAAATATTAGAATGTTAAATAGATGAAAAATATGGTATAATAAAGAAAAATAGGAGTAAAATTAGATGAAAAGAAAAGGTTGAAGTTGAGATAATGACTGATGAAGAGTTAATAAAAGAAATTTTGTCTATGAATATTACGACTTTATGGCAAAAGAATATAAGATTGAAAAATTATACGACAATGAGTAAAACTGATTTAATAAATCATATTTTAATTGAAAAAGGAAATGATAACGGTAAAATTTATGGTTTTGGGAAATTAGAAACATTCAATGACGGTTATGGTTTTTGCGTGAAACGACAGTAGAGGCAGATATTTATATTTCAGCATCACAAATTAAAAGATTTTATATGAGAAATGATGATATTATTTTTGGTGAATTAAGAATACCTGTTGGAGATGATTATGGTATGATAAAAAGTGTTGTTGATAAATGGAGATTTAGCTGAAAAATCAAAAGAAAAGACCTATATTTGATGATTTAATTCTTCTTTATCCAAAATGATTAATCTTGGGAAGGTGAAATTTCAAGTAGAATAATTGACATACTTCACCAATAGGGAAAAGGGCAAAGAGCTTTAATTGTTGCACTCTCCAAAAAGCAGGTAAAACAACATTGTTGTCAACTTTAGCTAATGATATAATAAAATATAATCCTGAATTAAATGTATGGATATTATTAATAGATGAACGTCCTGAAGAAGTAACAGATATTCGTGAAAATGTAAAAATGCAGAAGTTTATGCTGCCACATTTGATGAAGAGCCTAAAGTTCATATACAGGTTACAGAAAAATGTATTGGAAATGCAAAAAGAGAGGTAGAAAAAGGAAAAAGATATTGTTATTTTGATGGATAGCTTGACGAGATTGGCACGTCATATAATATTGTAATTCCATCAAGTGGAAAAAGTTTTGACAGGAGGAATTGATCCAAATGTTTTATATTATCCAAAAAGATTTTTGGGGAGCAGCAAGAAATATAAAAATGGGGAAGTTTAACTATAATCGCAACAGCGTTAGTAGATACAGGAAGTAAAAATGGACGAAGTAATATTTGAAGAATTTAAAGGTACAGGGAATATGGAAATATACAGTAGAACATTACAGCAGTTAAGAATATTTCCAGCTATTGATATTTTGAAAAGCGGAACAAGAAGAGAAGAACTTTTAATTTCTATCTTGAAAAATATGGAGTTTAAGAGAAGAATTAGCTAAAGAAGATGATTGAAGTAATGAAAAATTAAAACAACTTATAGCAGAGTACAAATCTAATGACGAGATGTTGAAAAATATATAAATAAAAAGGTTTTTAAAATTAAGTTAGAGAATTAATTATAAAAAGTGAATTTTAATACTTTAATTATAAATATTTTATTATTAAAGAAATATTTTAAAAACTTTTATGATATAACTTGATAGTAGAAATAGGTGCTATAATTATAATATAAAAAGTTAAACATTAATTTTTATAAATATTTAGGAGGAAGTAATGGCTAAGAAAACGTTAAAAGATTTAGATGTAAAAAGGTAAAAAGTTTTAGTAGAGTAGACTTTAATGTACCTATATGGAGTAATTGGTGATGATAATAGAATTACTGCAGCGTTACCAACATTGAATTATATTTTAGAAAATGGTGGGAAAGTGATTGCATTCTCTCATTTAGGAAAAGTTAAAGCGGAAGAAGATAAAGCTCAAAACTTTAGCACCAGTGGCAGTTAGATTATCTGAAAAAATTAGGAAACCAGTTAAATTTGTTCCAGCTACAAGAGGAGAAGAATTAGAAGAAGAGTAGCAGCCTTAAATGAAGGTGAAATTTTAATGTTTGAAAATACAAGATTTGAAGATTTAGATGGGAAAAAGAATCTAAAAATGATCCAGAATTAGGTAAATACTGGGACTCTATTAGGAGATGTATTTGTAAATGATGCCTTTGAACTGCATAGAGCACATGCTTCCAAATGTAGGAATAGCATCAAATATAAAGAATCAGCAGTTGGATTCTTAATTGAAAAAGAAATTAACTTTATTGGAGGAGCAGTTGATAATCCTGAAAGACCATTAGTTGCAGATTTTAGGAGGAGCAAAAAGTATCTGATAAAATTGGAGTTATTGACAACTTATTAGAAAAAGCTGATAAAGTAATTATCGGTGGTGGAATGATGTTTACATTCTTAAAAGCATTAGGAAAAATACTGGATCTTCATTATTAGAAGCCTGATAAAGTTGATTTAGCAAAATCATTATTAGAAAAAGCAAAAAGATAAAGGCGTAGAATTATTATTACCAGTTGATGCAGTTGTAGCTCAAGAATTTAGCAATGATGTAGAATTTAAAACAGTTTCAGTCGACAAAATTGAAGACGGATGGATGGGACTAGACATTGGTGAAAAATCAGTAGAATTATTTGAAAAAGCATTGAAGGTGCAAAAACAGTAGTATGGAAATCTAACCAATGGGTGTATTTGAAATGTCTCAATTATGCAAATGGACAATTGAGTATGTAAAGCTATAGCTGAATTAAAAAGATGCTAAAAACAATAATTGGTGGAGGAGATTCAGCAGCAGCGGCAATTCAATTAGGATTTGCAGATAAATCTCTCTCACATCTCAACAGTGGAGGAGCTCTAATGGAATACTTAGAAGGAAAAGTATTACCAGGTGTAGCAGAGATCTAGATGCGGATGCGGAAATCATTAATATAATTGAAGTATTGGTATAACTTTGTTGAACTACATCTTTTTAATAATGAAGAAAAACAAAACTTTTATAAAAGAAATTTATAAAAATATACAATGAGTTGAATTTTTAAAAGAAGTGAGATTAAGATGAAGAGAAAGATATTAATATTTTTAGTATTATGCAATAATTAATTTTGCAAATAGTAAATCCTTTTGATAATGAAAATCGGCGTATGCGTTTGAACATGTTGAAACAGATTTTTGGAGATGATTATCGTTGTAAAATTTATTTCAAAACAGAAATGATTATTAAAAATCATATCATACAGATAATGGAAATACAGATGATTAAAAGTTTTGAAGATCTCACCAAAACTTATGGAAGAATTATACAGTTAAAAGTAGAGATTTTGATAAAATTGAAGATCCGGTAGAAGTAACGACGGTTTATTATAGTCGTTATTGATAAAATTCCAAATCAAGAATGATTTGATAAAACAAAATTCACCAGCATTAAATAAATATATGGAAAATATAGAAAAATAAAAAAGTCATAATAGTAATAGATAAAATATATAAAAATTTAAAAAGATAGGAGTAATATATGAAAAATTATTTTTATTAGAGTGACAGCAAAGTTTAGCTAAAACGCACAAGCGGCAAAACCTTTTAGAATTGAATGTGACACATATAAATGACCATCATTCACATTTTAGAAGAAGAAACAATGAAATTAAAATTGAATGGAAAAGATGTAACCGTAAAAATTGGAGGATTTCCACGAGTAGTTCTTACTAAATTCAAAAATTTAGTAAAGATCCTAAATCAAAATCATATAAAAAGCTGATAATGCCTTGATTTTACATGCAGGAGATGCTATTTCTGGAACTTTATATTATACTTTATTTAAAGGAAAAGCTGATGCAGCATTAATGAATACAGTAGATTTTGATGCGTTCACTTTAGGGAATCACGAGTTTGATGATGGGAATAAAGTGTTACTCGACTTTTGAATGAATTAAAAAGTTCCAACAATTTCAGCAAATGTAATTCCAGATAAAGGGAAGTATTTTGAAGGAAAATGGAAACCTTACATGATTAAAATGATAAGAGGGAAAAAGTTGGAATAATTGGATTAGATGTTGTTGGAAAAACAGTTGAATCTTCAAGTCCAGGAAAAGACATTAAGTTTTTAGATGAAATCGAGACAGCTCAAAAATGGCAAATGAATTGAAAAACAAGGAATTAAATACAATATTATTATCTCATGCAGGTTATGAAAGAAATGTTGAGATTGCATAAAAGTGTCAGGAATTGACTTAACTAGTAACAGGAGATACACATTATTTTATTAGGAGAAATTATAAAGAATATGGATTAAAAGCCAGTGTGCAGAATATCCTCAAAAGTAATGTCACCAGCAGGAGAGCCAGTTTATGTAGCTGATAGTTCTATAGCTATTCTTATTTAGTTGGAAATATGAAAGGAAATTTGATAAAAATGGAGTAATTACAGAGTTAGTGCCAAATCCACAAATTATAATTGGAGATAATTTCTTTGAAGTATGCTGAAGGAAAAACGTTCTAATTAGAAGGAAGAAAGAAAAGAGGATATAATTACTTTTGTTAAATCAAGAAACTGACTTAGCATTTGTAAACGAAGACCCAGTAGCTAAAAATATTTTAAATAAATATAAACAAGAAAAAGAAGAAATTGCTAAAAACCAGTTGGAACAGTTAGAGATGAAATGCCAGGAGGATCAGCACCAAGAATACCTAGTGATAAATATCCAGAAGGCTCTATAGCTACAACAATAGTGGCAGAATCTATTTCATGATAAATTAAAAATATGGGAACAGGAGAAATTGATTTTGTAATTATCAATTCAGGAGGAATTAGAACTACAATTAAACCAGGTAAATTTTCTTATGATGATGCGTAGTACATTATTGCCATTTACAACAAATACAATTTTATGTAATGAAATGACAGGAGCTGAAGTAAGACAAACATTGGAAGATGCATTAAACTTTGTATTTACAGGAGGATCATCAGGTGTCCCATATGGAGCTAGAATTAGATATGGAAGCTTTCAAAGAAGGAACTTTAGGAACAAGAATTAAAAAATTAGAAATTTATAATGAAAAACTAAAGCGTGGGAAGAAATAGATAATGATAAAGTTTATCATGTTGGAACTCATTCATACTTAGCAGCAGGTAAAGATGGATATACAACATTTGAAAAAGTAACTCAGAAAGACCGGGAGTAAATACATATTTAGGAGTTGAAACAGCATTTATTGACTATTATTAAAAGCAAGAGGAGAAATTATGAGACCTGAATTTTCAAATGTTAAATTAAAATATTAATAGAAATAAAGAATATTAGACTATGTACCAAAAACTAAACACGAAAAAGTGAAAATAGTTTGTAGGTACATTTTTATTTTTACTATTTATTTAGGTGAAACAAGTATTTTTAACTTGATCTTTAACTAATGCATTGAACCTTCTTCAACGATATCATCTAATTTGATGTGTTTTTGTAACTAATAAATCTTTAGAGAAGTATCCTTGAGTCATTAATTCAAGTACACTTGGGAATACATCACGATATGCGATAACTCCTTTAACTGTTTTTCTTGGATTACTATTTCGTTAGGATTTATAGGAGCTCTCCACCTTCCCAAATACTTACTATCATAGCTTCCATCTTTTTCAACAACTTCCATAGATTGTTTTTAATACAATAGGGACTCCTGTTACTTCATAAGAAACATTTACTCCACCATTAGTTAATTTTCTATTTCTTCAACTGGATTTACTTTGAAGGGTCTATTATAATAGCACCTAATTCTTTAGCTTTAGCTTGTCTTTCTGGTGAAAGTTCTACTGCAAATATTTTAGTAGCACCACCTGCACGTAAAGCATCTATTATTAATCAATCCTATATGATCCACAAACAAATACTGCTACAGTATCTCCAGTTCTAAATTTACTTTGACGAACTGCGTAAGTGCAACAGCTGATGGTTCAGTTAAAGCAGCTTGTTCATAATCTATAGAATTGGTAATTTGTGAGCTTGATCCTCATTAACTACAACGAATTCTGAGAATCCACCTCCACCTCCTCCAAGTCCTATAAATGTTAAGTTTGGATCTAGTTATATTTTTCCTTTTAAACCATTTTTGCAAATATTGGTTCTATAGTTACCTATCTCCAACTTTGAATTTAGTAACTCCTTTACCAACTTCTAGCAACTTCTCCTGCATTCGTGTCCCATTGTTATAGGTGCAACTTTTTAGTATAAGGATGTGGAGTTGTTGTAGGAATAAATATGGACCTCCTAAAAATTCGTGTAAGTCACTTCCACATATACCACAGTATTTAACAGCAACTTTAATTTGCTCATCGTGTTGTAATACAGGTACATCTATTTCTTCAACTCTTACATCTCCTCTTTTATGCCATCTAGCAGCTTTCATTTTGTCTCATCGCATGCCTCCTAAATCTTAAATCTATAGTTATTAAAACTACTTTTGTTATTTTAAACTTAAAAGATATAAAAGTCAAATTTATTTTAAAATTTTGTGTATATTAAGGTGTATGCATAATAGCAATATATAAAAACACATAATATGAAATAGTAACAAAATTAAAAATAAAATATGTTTGAATTTGTAATTTTAACTTTTATGTTTATATCAAAAAGTTTACAATAGATTATAAATATGATAAACTAATATATATTAAAAAGAAAGAGGTTGTCATGAAAAATAGAGTTTTAAAGTATATATTAGTAATAATTTTATCAATATCAGTATTAGGTGGCTTTTGTTGGAAAATTATTTTGTAAATTTTGCATTAAGCAAACAAAGTTGATAAAAACTAAGGTTAATAATCAGGATAAAGATGGATTAAAAGATAAAGATAAAGATCAAAATGGTTTGATGAGAATGCCGTTGAAGTTAAAAATGAAATCTAAATATACAGGTAATGATTTGAGTTGATATCAATTTTGTCTAAAAATACAAATAAAATGGGTTATAGTTGTACATGGATTTGGAGAAAATGCTCGTCATATGGCAAACATATATTAAGAATTTTTATGATAGAGGATATAGTGTTTTTGCACAAGACTTAAAATGCTCATGGTAAAAGTTCAGGTATATATTATACTATGGGTGGATTTTGATGGTAAAGATCTAAAAAGATTGCAAATTTAATTTCAAAAGAAATATGATAATCCTGATATAGTTTTATTTGGTATTAGCATGGGTGCAGCAACTGTACGAATAGTTTAGATGAAGATTTACCTAATAATGTTAAAGCGTTTATAGAAGATAGTGGATATTTAAGTTTAAATGAGGAATTTTCTTATCAATTAAAAATTATTTAAATTACCTCCGATACTTGTACTTCCAGAAGCTGAGGATAGTTGCAAAAATAAAAAGCAGGATATTTTTCTAAAAGATGTTGGATGCGACAAAGGCACTAGAAAACACAACATTACCAGCTTTAATATTACACGGAGATAAAGATGGATTTGTTCCAGTTAGTCATGCAGAAAAAGATATAGTAAAAATAAATTCAAAAAGAAATATATATATTTAAAGATGCAAAACACGTAAGAGCTGAAAGAATGTATAAAAAGAGTATTGGGAATATATAGATAAGTTTCTTGAAAATATTTTAAATAAAACGAGATAAAAGATGAACTTCAAATTATTTTAACTTTTCATATCCTGTTTGTTGATATCTGTTCTTAGTATTTTTGTTTTAATAAAATATAAAATGATGTTATAATGAAATAAAGAAAATGAAAATGGTGAAAAATATGAAACATTAATAGAAAGATTTAGCTCTTTTGGAGATGTAGTCTTACAACACCAATAATTAAAGCGATAAAGGAAAAATATCCAGAAGCTTTGCTATTGCACTTTTCATAGTTTGCGATGTATTTTCAGAAGGAATTTTAAATCATCCAGAAATTAGAAATGTTGTAATTTTTGAGAAAAATAGTAAAAATATATATATAGATAGTATGGTTTAGAGATTATCTCAAGAAAAGTATAATTTTATTATAGATTTACATTCAAAATTTTTGTCAATAATAATAGGTAAGAAATTATCAAATAAAAATACAAAAATATTTAAGATATAAAAAGAGAAATGGTGGAAAAACTTCTTTATTGGTAAAAGCAAAGTTGATACCGTATAATCGGATTGCACTATTGTGGAAAGTTATTTCACGGCATTGTCAAAAATGGGAATAAATTTTTGTTGAAAAAGTATATAAAACAAGGACTTGGGGACAATTTAGAATTTTATATAGATAAAAAGTAGAGCAAGAAATAGTAGAAAAGTATAATTTAAAAATAGAAAATATGTAGTTTTAGCACCAGGAGCTCAAAATTCACATGGCCGTATTACAATGAATTAGCACATATTAAAAATAGTGATTTTGATATATTTAGTAGGAGGAGAAAGAAGATTTTGAAAAAGTAGAGGAAGATAAAGAGAAAAGAATTATAAATCTTTTGTGGAAAAATTAGTTTTAAAGAAAGTGGAGTAATATTGAAATTTTCAAAGTTATCGGTAACAAATGATCTAGCGATCTTTTCATATTTCAAGAGCAGTTAAAGTGAAAACTTATGTATTTTTGATCCTACTGACCCAAAAATTGTTTGCATTTGAAGACAAAAAACATATTTATTTTATAACGAAAAAGTGTAGACCATATTCGCTTTATGGTGAAGATAAATTTTCAAATATGCAGATTGTATGACAGAAATATCAGTGGAACGTGTTTTTAATGAGATCAAAAAAGAATTTTAGAAAGAGGAAAAATGAAAATATTAGCATTTGAAACTTCAGAAAGCGATGAAACGGCAGTATCTGTTGTTGAAAATGGTACAAAAGTTTTGAGTAATATAATATCGACACAAATTGAGATACATAAAGAGTATGGTGGAGTTGTACCAGAAATTGCATCAAGACATCATATTGAAAAATATAATGCCGGTATTTGAAAAAGCGATGAAAGAAGCTCAAGTGTGAACTTAAAGATATTGATTATATTGCTGTTACAAATACCCCCTGGATTGATTGTCTTCTGCTTTGGTTGGATTAATGTTTGCAAAAAGTTTAAGTTATGCAAATAATATTCCATTACTCCAACGAATCATATTGATGGACATATATTTTCTAGTTTTATAGAAAATGAAGTGAAATTACCTGCTGTGTCACTTGTTGTATCGGGAGGTCATACAAATCTTTATTATTTAGAAGAAAAAGACGGATATGTAGACATCCAACTTTTAGGAGAAACATTGGACGATGCGGTTGGAGAAACATACGATAAAAGTTGCAAGAGTGATAGGACTTTCTTATCCAGGGCATTCAATGATAGACAAATTATCGGAGATAGGAGAAGATACTCTAAAAATAAAAACCGAAAGTTGATGGATATGATTTCAGTTTTAGTGGAGTGAAAACATTTATAACGAATTATGTTAATCACGAAAAAGATGAGAGGTAATGAAATTATAAAAGAAAATATAGCTTCTGTCGCTCTTAAAATGTAGTTGTAAATATTTTGTACGATAAAGTAGAAAAATATTACAAGAGTGAATACGATTTTAGTTGCAGGTGGAGTGTCAGCGAACAAAGGACTCTCGTAAAAGTTTGAAAATTTTTGAAAGAAAAAGGAATTGAAGTTCATTTTCCTAAAATGGAATATTGTACTGATAATGCGGCAATGATTGGTTGTGCAGCATATTATAATTTGAGTAAAATTTTAGAAAAATGAAGCTATAAATAGTGACGCTTTATCAACTAAAGAGAAGAAAAATTATAATAAATTAATTACTTTTTATTGAAAAACAGCACTTTTTGTTATACTTATACGGAAAAAGGTTGAAAATAAAATAAAACATATATAATGAAGGAGAAGAATTATGTCAAAATTAAAATGAGTTATAAATTTGCAAAAACTTTTTAAAATGAAAAATGAGGGTAACTCAATTAAAAATCATACACAGAATTAGCACACAAAGTTCTATTAGAAGGAACAGGAGCTGGAAATGATTTCTTAGATGGGTAACTTTACCATCTGATTACGATAAAGCTGAATTTTGAAAGAATAAAAAGCAGCAGCTGAAAAATTAAATCAGATTCAGAAGTATTGATTGTACTGGAATTGGGGATCTTACTTAGGAGCAAAAGCTGCGATAGAATTTTTTATCACATACATTCTACAATAATTTGCCTAAAGAAAAAGAAAAACTCCAGAAATTTACTTTTGCTGGAACAAATATGAGCAGTGTTTATTTTACAACATTTAATTGATTTAGTTAGACAGAGATTTTTCAGTAAATGTAATTTCAAAATCTGGAACTACAACCGAACCAGCAATTGCATTTTAGAGTGTTCATGTTAGAAGAAAAATATGGAAAAAGAAGAAGCTGGGAGAAGAATTTACGCGACAACCGAGTAAAGCTAGAGGAGCATTAAAAACATTGGCTGATGCTGAAGGATACGAAACATTTGTTGTACCCGATAATGTAGGAGGAAGATTCTCAGTATTGACAGCAGTTGGATTATTACCGATTGCAGCGGCAGGAATTAATATTGACGAATTAATGCAAGGAGCGGCTGACGCACAAAACAATTTGCTAATTCTAATTTAGATGAAAAATGAAGATTACAATATGCTGCAGTTAGAAACGCTTTACACAGAAAAGGAAAAATCGTTAGAATTAATGGTAAACTATGAGCCAAGAGTTCACTATTTTGCTGAATGGTGGAAACAATTATTTGGAGAATCAGAAGGAAAGATAATAAAGCGATTGTATCCTGCATCTGCAGACTTCTCAGCTGATTTTACACTCTTTAGGACAATATATCCAAGAAGGGCAAAGAATGTTTATTGGAAACAGTAATTTATTGGGAAACCAGAAGTTGAATATGTAATTGAAGAAGATGCTCGATAATTTAGATGGATTAAACTTCATTGCAGGGAAAAACATTAGACTATGTAAAACAAAAAGCTACAGATGGAGTGAAAATGTTAGCACATATTGATGGTGGAGTACCTCAATTAACTGTAAATATTCCTGAAGCTGACACCTTATCATTTAGATTTACATCTCTATCTTTTGAAATTGCATGTGGAGTAAGTGGGTATTTATTAGGTGTAAATCCATTTGACCAACCAGGAGTTGAAAGCCTTTATAAGAAAAACATGTTTGCTTTATTAGGAAAAACCTGGATTTGAAAAAGAAGTTGACAGAATTAGATTGAATGAAATGAAACTAAAGATAAATTGAATAAGAGCAAAGGACTACATAGAAAAAGAGTATTAAAATATAGGGTAGTCCTTTTTCCCTTTATAAATAGAAAGAAGGAAAAATATGAATAGAGAAAAATTTATGGAAATCTTATACAGAAAAGAAAAAGAAGAAATTTTTAAATTTGCAGAAGAGTATAAAAGCGTATTTAGATTCAGCAAAAACAGAAAGAGAGTTCGTGACAGTAACTCGAAGTTTCGAATTACATGGATTTAAAATGTGAATGATGTAAAAGAATTAAAAAGAGGCGATAAAGTTTACTTCAATAATAGGGATAAAAATTTAGTTGCAGTTATAATTGGTGAAGATGTAAAAGTGGAATAAATATGATTGTTTCACATATTGATTCTCCAAGATTAGATTTAAAAACCAAACTCAATAAAGGAAGATGAAGAATTTGCATTGTTAAATACACACTATTATGGTGGAATTAAAAATATCAATGGGTTTCAACGCCTTTAGCTTTACACGGAGTAGTATGTTTATCTCAATGGAGAAAAAGTTACATTGAAAATTGGTGAAAATGAAAGTGACCCAGTTTTCAGTATTCCTGACATTTTGCCTCATTTAGCTTATAATGTTCAAGATGATAGAAAAAGCAAGAGAAGTAATAAAAAGGAGAAGAATTAAAATTATTATTTGGAAATATGCCTGTAACAGATGAAAATGCAAAACAAGCTGTGAAACAATTTAGATTAGACAAATTAAAAAGCAGACTATGGAATTGAGTACGATGATTTCTTTACGGCTGAAATTGAAATTGTACCTGCTGGGAAATTAAGAGATGTTGGGTTAGATAGAAGTATGATAGGAGGATATGGGCAAGACGATAGAATTTGTGCTTATACTCGTTAAGAGCTATTTATGAAATTGAAAATCCTAAAAACAATAATGGTGTATTTAGCAGATAAAGAAGAAATTGGAAGCGAAGGATCAACAAGTTTAAAACTACTTTACCTGAATATATTGTTGGTAAATTGTTGGAGCTTACTGGCGAGTACAAAAGTGACCAAACATTGAGAGAAACATTGTGGAATTCAAAAGCATTGTCTTCAGATGTCTACAGCGGGAATGAATCCGTTATTTAAAGCGGCTCATGACTCAGAAAAATGTAGCAAGATTATCACATGGATTAGCGTTCGCTAAATATACAGGAGTTTCGTGGAAAAGTTCAAGCAAATGATGCTGATGCTGAATTTTTACAAGAAATAAGAAGAAAATTTGATGAAAATAAAGTGAAATTTCAGTCAGGAGGATTTGGAAAAGTTGATGAAGGTGGAGGAGGAACAGTTGCAAAATTCTTAGCATATTATGGAATTAGAACTGTTGATGGCAGACCTGCATTACTTTCAATGCACTCTTTATTTGAAATATCATCAAAAGCTGATTTATATGAAACATATAAAGCGTATAAAGTATTTTTATGGAATATAATTAAATAAAGATTAAAGTTTACGGAGCAAAAATGAAGTATAAAGTATTAATATATAAAAATAATAAATTTTTGGCTGATTTGAAAAAAATTTGAAGAAAATAATTATATATATAAATGGTCAAATGTAGAATCTGGAAGTTATGAAATAAAAGATGAAAATGATGAAGTGAGAGGAGTAACTTATACACATACTGCTCCTTTTGCTACAGATTTTGAGCTGATAGTAGAAAAAGATAGACCCCCAAAAATCAATAACAGATTTCAAAATGGAATAGATATAATTTTAACTTATTTAGAAAATGAACAAAAATTTTTATTGAAAAACTAAATTTTTAAAATGAAATTAGATTTGAAAGAATTTGAATTAGAAAAGCTGAAAAACTGGCGATAACAGGAAGTTTTAATGGATGGAAAATAGATGAAGAAACCAATAAGACAAAAATCAGATAATATATATGAAATAACATTGGCTATTCCTGAAGGAGTATATGAATATAAATATATAATTGACGGAAAAATGGTATCCAGAAAAATAATTTAAGACTAATTATTGGAGAAAATGGACAGTTGTTTCAGAAGGGAAATTAGGAACGGGAAGTTTTTGTGTTTGAGGGGCTTGATAAGAATAGAGATTTAAAAGCGATAGTTCATAATAATAAAAATTTAAAAATATTTCAATAAAAATATCAGGAAGAGAATATGAATTTAAAATAAGAACGCAAATGAATGATGTTGAAAGAGCTTATATTAGTGTTGTTTTTAGATAAAGAGAATGGTTATGAAAAGTATATGAGCTTGAAAGACATAGAGATAAAACTAATGGCTTTGATTATTTTATGAGAATTATAGATTTTGGGAAAGAAGTTAAACAAATTTTATATCACTTTATCTTACAAGATGGAGGGGTAAAAAGCTTATTTTGATGGTGAAATATTATCTTTAAAGAAATAAAAATATATTGCTTGATACGAATAGTGAAGATATTCAAGTATTTAGCATTCCTGATTGGTCAAAAAGAAGTAATTTGGTATAATATTTTTCCGGATAGATTTTATAATGGAAATTATTATAATGATCCTATATTTAATGAGTTTGCACCAGAAGATTTTGAGATAAATAATCAACATGAGCAAAGATTTATTGAGAAATATAAATGGGCAAAAAATAACTATACAAAAAGGGAAATTTAAAAAGAAATAGATGGACTGTTGATTATGGAGAGAGAGTTTCATGGGAAAAATAGGAGAAAAATGATTGATCATAGTTTGAAATATGCGAGAATGTATGGTGGAGATTTACAAGGAATAAAAGAAAACTCCTTTATTTAAAGGATTTGGGTGTAAATGCTGTTTGGTTAAATCCGGTATTTTTCTCATATCAAAAATCATAAATATGGAGCGAATGATTTTAGACATATATCTCCAGATTTTTGGAACGATAAAGACAAGTGGTAGTAAACATGGAGTAGAAAATTAGTAAAAGATAATTTGTACGAAATAAAAGTTATATAGATGTGTTAGGTGTTAATACAAAAAAATAGTAGTGAATTAGAGTTACTTGAAGTACAGTTAAAAGGCGAAAAATAAATATAAAATGGATATGGAGAAACTGAAGATCCAAGTACATGGGTTTGGACTGAATCAGATTTGATAATGGTTGATTTAATAAAAGAATTACACAAAAATGGAATAAGAGTAATTTTTTTGATGGAGTGTTCAATCATAGTAGCGATAGGCATTGGAGTTTTAATATTGTATTGGCAGAAGGAGAAAAATCTAAATATTGTGAATGGTATAAGTTTACAGATTTTACAAACCATGAGCCAATAACAGATGAAATGAGTGATGAAGAAGTCAGTGATACTTTAAGAAAAAATAAATCAAGAGTAAAAATATAACGCTTGGGCAGGATTTAATACTTTGCCAGAATTTAATACATTTAATCAAGAATATAAAGAGTATATTTTTAATATTACTAGAAAATGGATGTATGGGACTGATGGTATAGAAAAGTGAAAATTGGATGGAAGATGATGGAATTGACGGTTGGCGACTTGATGTGCCGAATTGTCTTGAAAATCAAAAATTTCTGGATTGAATGGAGAGAAGTTGTAAAAACGGCAAAAAGATGCGTATATCACGGCAGAACTTTTTGGGGGAATGCTCATCAGACATAAATGATGGAAATAAATTTGATACAGTTATGAACTATGAATGGTTAAAAACTGTGATAGGTTTCTTTATAAATCAAAGTCATGAAGGTGGAGAAAGATATAAATTGTCATCACAAGATTTCTTTAATGAATTGAGAGAAAAACGAAGTTGGTATCCTTATCAAGCGTTACAAACTTCTCAAAATTTGAACGGATCACACGATACTGACAGACTTTACTCAAGAATTGTAAATGATGGAATTTGGAAGAAATTTGGAAGAAGGGAAACAGTTAGAGAAAGGTTATAATAGTATAAGACCTGATTTAGCATCGAACTATCATCCAAATACTTCAATTGATTGGAAAAGGAATCAAATTAAGCCTAAAGACATCTTGAAATTGATTTCAATTTTTCAAATGACATACATTGGAGCACCGATGTTGTATTATGGAGATGAAGTTGGAATGTGGGGAGCGACAGATCCTTATTGTAGAAAGCCGATGTTGTGGGATGAATTTTTATACGATGACGAAAAAAATCCGTCAATTGTTAATGAAGGTGAAGTATACTCACAAGAAGTTGATAATGAATTATTCCAATGGTATAAAAAACTTATTAAAATAAGAAAAGAAAATAGAGTTTTAGTGTATGGAAGATTTAATGAATTATTGGCAGATAATGAAAGAAATGTAATTGCTTATGAGAGAATAAGTGAGGAAGACTCTATAATTGTTGTACTAAATAATTCATTTTGATGATATTGATAATATTGAATTTAAAAACAGATTACAAAGATCAAAAATATTTGGATTTTAATTTCTGGAAATATGATAAAAACTGCGACAAATGGTAAAAGTTGTAGTAAGTCTCTAAAGAGGTATGATTTTTAAAAAGATGGAATAAATAAAAATAAAAACAATCATTTAAAAAGTAATTTTTATTTGATTGTTTTTATTTTGAGAAAGACATTGTAATTATATTGAAAAATTTAGACTTTAATATATAATATAAATTGATAAAAATAAATTTGTATATAAAAATAATGAAATATTAAAAATAGAAATGAGGAATAAAATGAGAAATTATGATGTTATTGTAATTGGAGCAGGTCATGCAGGAAATTGGAAGGAGCATTGGCGTCAGCAAGATTGGGCTTATAATACTGCAATTTTTACAATAACTTTTAGATAATATAGAGTTATGGTCTTGCAATCCATCTATAGGAGTATCCTCCAAAAAGTCATTTAGCTAAAGAAGTTGATGCTCTTGGTGGTGAAATAGGAAGAAATATGGATAAAAAGCTTTGTGCAAAATGAGAATTCTGAATACAAAAACACCGGCAGTAAGATCATTAAGAGCGCAAGCAGACAGAAAAAATTTATGCAAGAGAGATGACGATAGAAAAATCAAAAATTTAGATACTGTTCAAGATATTGTAACAGAGTTAGTTGTTGAAAATGGTGAAATTAAAGGAATAAAGACTAAAAACAGGGATGGAATTTAGTAAAAGCTGGTAATTGTCGCAACAGGAACATTTATGGGTGGACTTTTATATATTGGAGAAAAAGAGTTAAGAGGTGGAAGAATGGGAGAGTTGTCAAGTGAAGAATTACCAGAATCGTTGAGAAGTTTAGGATTGAAAATGAATAGATTTAAAACGGGGACATCGCCAAGAATTGACATAAGGACTCTTGATTTGACAAAAATTAGAAGAGCAACCTGAGAGACAGGTGTACCGCTTAAATTTTCTATGAACACCAGATGAGGAAGTTGTTGCAAAACCACAATTATCTTGTTATTTGACAAGAACTAATATGGAAAGTCATAAAATCATCTTAGATAATTTAGATAAAGCACCGATGTATAACGGAAGTATTAGCAGCACGGACCTAGATATTGTCCGTCGATTGAAGATAAAGTAGTGAAATTTGAGGAAAAAGATAGCCATCACTTATTCTTAGAGCCAGAAGGCTTTGACACGGTAGAAGTATACATTAGTGGACTTTCTACGAGTTATCCAGCAGAATATCAACAAAAATTGTAAATACAATAGAAGGGCTTGAAAATGCACATATTATGAGATATGGTTATGCTGTTGAATACGATATTGTTGACCCTGAGTGAACTTGATTATACTTTAGAAACAAAAAGTGAAAGGTCTTTATTTAGCTGGACAAATAAATGGAACGAGTGGATATGAAGAAGTCTGCAGCACAAGGAATTGTTGCTGGAATTAATGCAGTTTTTAAAAATTAAAGGAGAAGAGCCATTTATTTTGAAAGAGAAACTTCGTATATTGGAACGATGATAGACGATTTGATAAATAAGGAATTATTTGAGCTGTACAGAATGTTTACTGCAAGATCTGAGTATAGACTTGTATTGAGAGAAGATAATGCAGATATAAGATTATCAGAAAAAGCTTATAAAATTGGGCTTTTAGACAAAAATATTATGATAAAAATTGAAGAGAAAAAGAAAAATGTTCTTGAAACTATAAAAATCTTGAAAATATAAAATTAGGAAGTAGTAACACAAGACTTATGGAAGTTTTAGAAAAATACGATGAATCGTTAAAAGTGGAACGACATTAAAAAGAAATTCTTTTAGAGACGACCAAAAGTTACTTTTATGCTGATATAAAATATATTGCTGCAATCATTGAAAATATACCTAATTTAACCTTTTGATGATGAAACAGAATATCAAATAGAGGTACAAGTGAAATATGAAGGATATATAGCAAAAGCCATGCAAATAATGAATAAACAGAAAAACTCGATGATAGAAAAATACCAAAAGATTTTGATTATGATAAAATGCAAGGAATTACAAGAGAAGAAAACAAAGATTGAAAGAGAAGAAACCTTATAATGTAGGGCAGGTTTCGAGAGTGGCAGGAGTTACACCTGCAGATATTTCAGTATTATTAATGTATTTAGAGGGAGTTTTTAAGTAATTAGAAAGGGGAGAATAATATGGCAGTATTAGCTAGGAATAAAAAGGCTTTTCACGATTATTTTATTGAAGAAAAGTATGAAGTGGGAATAGAGCTTATTGGAACTGAGGTAAAATCGATTAAAGCGGGGAAAAGTGAGTATAAAAGAAAGTTTTGTTAGAATTATAAAAACGAAGTATTTGTAATGAATATGCATGTAACTCCATATGAATTTGGGAATATAAATAACGAATCTGAAACGAGAGTTAGAAAATTATTATTAGAAAAGAAATAGACAAAATGGCTCATAAAAAGAGCAAGGTATATATAACAATGCCGTTGTCAATTTATACAAAACAGATTGGTAAAGATGGAAATTGGGTTAGCTAAGGAAAAAACTTTATGATAAAAGAGAAGATTTAAAAAGAAGAGATCAAGATAGAGAAATACGAAAAATACAAAAAGATATTTCGAGATATTAAAATTGATTAACATGTGGGAAATTTTTCTAAAATGTGATAAATGTGGAAAAGTATGTGAAAAGTGCAAAAAGCATGCACATAATATACAACTTTTAATTAGTAAATAAAAAGATAATATTGTGCAATAAAAATTAATAAAAATTTTTACAAAAATAAAAAGAAGTTAACTGAAAAATATTTTTAAAATAAATAGAAATATGTTAAAATAAATTATAAAATAGAAAGGAGAAGTTTCATTTTCTTATATTTTAAGTAAAAATAGTTGGAAAAGATATGAATATAATATTATTTGGAGCACCAGGAGCAGGGAAAAGGAACTCAAGGAAAGAATTAATAGCAAAATACAGTAGTCCTCAAATTTCAACAGGAGATATTTTAAGAGGAGCGATAGCAGCTAAAACACTCTAGGACTTTAGAAGCAAAAATTAATGGATGCAAGAAATCTAGTATCAGGATGAAATGTACGGATTAGTAGAGATAGATTAAAAAGAAAAGTTTAGATTGTGAAAAAGGATTTATACTTTAGATGGATATCCAAGAACAGTAGTACAAGCTGAAAGCTCTAGATGAAAATATTTAGAAAACAAGAAAAGAAATATTGAAAAAGTAATAGCTTTAGATAGTTGAAGATGAAGAGATTATAAAAGAATTACAGGAAGACGAGTATCTAAGATGACAGGTAAAGATATATCATATTGACATATAATCCATCCAGTAGATGAAACAGAAGATTTAGAACAAAGAGCTGACGATAATGAAGAAACTGTAGAAAAATAGATTAGACAGTTTACAATGAGCAAACTGCACCAGTTTTAGATTATTATACAAGGGAAAGTATTTGAAATTGATGGAGCACAGAAATAGCATAACAGAAGATATTATAAATATTTTAGAGAAATAGGCGGCATATTTTGTGTATAAAGATATGTTTAATAAAAATTGAAAAGTTATTTTCATAGAAGGAAAAAGACAATGATAATATAAAAACATTAGATGAAATAAGAAAAATTAAAAAGCAAATCAAATAATAGCAAGATTGTTAGAAGATGTACCGCTGAAATATATAAAAGCTGGAGAGTATATGGAAATTGATCAAATTGCAGAAGAGTTATATAAGATCACAAGTGAGCAATTCCTTGGCACAAAGGATACGATATAGGGAAGACTGTATCCGCCTTATCCAGCATCAACTTGTGATTTCTGTAAATGAAGAAGTTGAGAGTGTATTCTAAAAAGATAAAAATATTGAAAGAAGGAGATATCTTGACAGTCGATACCGTAACAGTTTTTAGATGGTTTTTGGAGATGCTGCAACAACTTATGCTGTTGGACAAATAGATGAAACTTCTAAAAATTAATGGAAGTAACTAAAAAAGCTAGAGAAATAGGTATTAGTGTTGCAAAAGTTGGAAATAGAATAGGAGATATTGGAGTCACTATCTCAAGAATATGTTGAAGGACAAGGATTCTCGCTTGTAAGAGATTTTGCAGGACATGGTGTAGGACATGAAATGCACGAAGATCCAATGGTACCAAATGTTGGAAGAGCGGGGACAGGAGCAAAAATTGAAAATGGGATGGTTATAACGGTTGGAACCGATGGTAAATGCTGGAAAAATATCAAGTAAAAATAATGCCTGATATGTGGACGGCTGTTACTAAAGATGGTCTCGTTCGGCACAATACGAACATGTTTAGCAATTTGGAATAATCAAACTGTTATTTTGAGGAAAAAGATTAAAAGAGGGAAAATAAAACTTGAAAAATAAAAATAAATTATAATATATGTTAATCCAGTAAGAGTACCAGTAGAGATATTGGTATTTTATTTTATGAATAAGAAATTTGATTTTAATTCTAAATATATAAATTTTATGTATACAGAAATAATTATTTAAAAATATGAATTAAAATTATGAAAAATAAAGAGAAAAAGTAAAATAACTGGACATAGAAATTTGTTATAATGGAAAGGATCCGAGGTGATTTTTATGGCGAAAACAAGATGTTCTAGAGTTGGAAGGTGAAATTTTGAAGTTCTCACTAAATGCAATGTTCCAAGTAAGATTAGAAATGGACATGAAGTGTTAGGACATATCTCAGGTAAAATGAGAATGAACTATATCAAAAATCTTACCAGGAGATAAGGTAACTGTGGAAGTTTCTCCATATGATTTATCAAGAGGAAGAATTGATATAGAAAAATAATTTGTTGGAAGGAGGGTTTTTAGTGAAAGTAAAAGCTCCAGTAAAAACCTATCTGTGATAAATGTAAAATCATTAAACGTCACGGAAAAGTAAGAGTAATATGAAAACCCTAAAACATAAGCAAATACAAGGATAATAACTGACAAAAAGCAATCTGAAAAATTTTTATTTAATAACATATACTAACTGACAGGATATTATAAATAAAAATTGTAAAGATATGTTTGGCTGTAGAGCTTTATACCTTAGTTTTATTTATGTAAGGGCATATTGAAGAAGATTAAAAATATCAAAACAGAGGAGGAAGAAATTTGGCTAGAATAGCGGGAGTAGATATTCCTAGAAATAAGAGAGTTGAAATCTCATTAACTTATATCTTTTGGAATTGGAAGAAGACTTCAAAACGAGATTTTAGAAAAAGCAGGTAAGTTGATAAAGCATCAAAGTTAAAGATTTAACAGAAGAACAAGTAGGAAAAATCAGAACGGTAGTTGAAGAGTACAAAATTGAAGGTGAGTTAAGAAAAGAAAATTAGACTTAACATAAAAAGATTATTAGACATTAAATCTTACAGAGGATTAAGACATAAAATGGGATTACCTGTAAGAGGACAAAAACTAAAACAAATGCTAGAACAAGAAAAAGGCCAGTTAAATGGCAGTAGCTAAGAAAAATAATAAATTTATAAGTTAAGGAGGAAACCATAAATGGCTAAGAAACCAGTAGCTAAAGAAAAATTAAAAATATTCTAATGGAATAGCATAGCATACATTCTACTTTTAATAATACTGTAGTAACAACTACAGATGCAGAAGGTAAAAGTAGTAATCTGGAAATCAGGAGGAACTTCAGGGTTTAAAGAACTAAAAGGAACTCCATTTGCTGCACAAATAGCGGCTGAGCAAGCAGCTCAAGTTGCAATTGAAAAACGGAATGAAACAAATTGAAATTAAAAATAAAAGAGATCAGGATCGGAAGAGAAGCTCTCCTATAAGATCAATTCAAGCAACTGGATTAGAAGTAACTAGAATAGTTGATATTACTCCAGTAATCCTCACAATGGTGCAAGACCACCCAGAAGACCATAATTTTATAAAATAAGGAGGATATAGATAAAATGGCAAGAAAATAGACAGCCGGTTTTAAAGAAATGTAGAAATCTGGGTTAGACCCAGTTGTTCTAGGTGTAAATAAAAATCAAATAGAAATATAAGACCAAATGCAAATAGAAAAATTAACTGAATATGGAACACAGTTAAGAGAGAAACAAAAAGCTAGATTCGTTTTATGGAGTACAAGAAAAACAATTCCATAAATTATATGAAAGAAGTCTACAAGAAAAAGAAGGAGTAACAGGTATACTATTACTTCAATATTTAGAAAGAAGATTAGATAACGTAATTTATAGATTAGGATTTGGAGCAACTAGAAGACAAGCTAGACAAATTGTAAGTCATGGACATATTTTAATCAACGGGAAAAAGAGTAAATATGCTTCACAGAGTAAAACAAGGAGATGTAATTACATGTTAAAAGAAAATTCAAAAAGAATTAGCAATTATTAGAAGAATCAGTTGGACAAAAATCAGTTCCAGGATGGTTATCATTAGAAGAAGGAGCTTTAACTGCTAAAAGTATTAGAAAACCCTGAAGAGATGCAGTTGACTTCGAAATTAACAAAGCAATGATTATCGAGTTCTACTCAAGATAATAACATTTTAATCCAAGGAGATGATTTAGCTTGTTAAATATTGAAAAATAGCTAAAAATATAAAATTAACAGAAATAAAAAGAAGATAGATATACTGCTAACATGTTTTTAGAACCTCTATATAGAGGTTATGGAAACACTATTGGTAATGCTTTTAAGAAGAATATTATTATCTTCAATTCCTGGATCTGCAATTAAAGGAGTTAAAATAGACGGAGTTTTAAATGAATTTTCTACAATAGAAGGGGTCAAAGAAGAAGTTACAGATATTATTTTTAAAATATTAAAGAAATAGTAGTTGCAACTGATGAGCCTGGAGGAAAAAGAAAATGACTTTAAATGTTAAAGCCGACTCAGCTACAATAACAGCTGCTGATATAAAAGTAGAACCAGGAGTAACAGTACAAATCCTGAGCAAGTTATAGCGACTAGTTACAACTGATAAAGAAATCAATATGGAATTTTTAGTAGATTCTGGAGAAGGATTTGTTGTATCAGATGAAATAGATACAGATGGATGGCTAATAGGGTATTTAGCAGTTGATGCTATATATACTCCAATCAAAAAGAGTAAATTACTCAGTAGAAGATACTATGGTTGGAAGGGTAACAAACTATGATAAATTAATTTTAGAAGTTGTTACTGATGGAAGTATAGAGTTACAAGATGCGTTATCATATGCAGTTGAACTATTAATAGCTCATATTAATCCATTCATTAATATAGGAAATAGTATGGCAAAAATATAGAACTTCAGAAGAGGAAGTTGAAGAAGTAGTAGTGGAAACTAATAATAAAAACTGAAGATATAAAAATAGAAGAGTTAGATTTTACAGTTAGATCATATAACTGTTTTGAAGAAAAGCAGGAGTAAAACACTGTATCTGATTTAACATCTATGTCATACGCAGAATTATTAAAAATTAAAAACTTAGGTATCATTAGAAGAAATTATTACGAAGATGAAAGAATTAGGATATGACTTAAGTCAAGAAATAGAATAAAACTTATATACTGAGGAGGGAAGTTGAACGGATGAATCATAATAAATCATATAGAAAATTAGGGTAGAAGAAGTGATCACAGATTAGCTATGATGAAAAATATGACAATTTCTTTAGTGAAAGCTGAGAGAATTGAAACTACTGTAACAAGAGCAAAAAGAATTAAGAAAAATTTGTTGAGAAAGTTAATTACTTTAGGTAAAAAGCAAATACAACTGAAGATGTAGCTAAAAAGTACATTTAAGAAGACAAGCATTTGCATTTTTAAGAAATGAAGAAGAGTTGCAAAAATTTTCAACGAAATAGCTCCAAAAATATTCAGAAAAGAAATGGTGGTTATACAAGAATCATTAAAACTGATGTAAGAAGAGGAGATTCAGCTGAATTAGCAATCATTGAATTAGTATAATTTAATAATTAAATAAAAATAGTTGAAATGTATTGAGAAATGGGGCACTGTATTTAGTGTCTTTTTCTTTTATAAAGTATTTCTAAAAATAAAGATAATATAATTAATATAAAAATTATAGAGAGGAGTATAATTACAAAATATTGTAATTATAATATAGAATGAAATTAAGTAAAAGTTGAAATTTTAAAAAATAAGTTTGTTAACATTTTCTTTTATTTTTTGGAGCTGGAAACTTAATGTTTCCACCAATGTTAGGAAAAAGTAAAGAGGTACAAATTTAGTGTTTGCTAATGTTATATTTCTCAATTACTGCAATAATTTTTTTCCAATTTTAGCGATAATAGTTGTAACGAAAAACTAATGGATTGAAAAATATGGCAAATAGAGTAGATAAAACATTTGAATGTTATTTACAATTGCAACAGCATTGGCACAGGACCAGGACTCTGCTAGTACCTAGAGCAGGAGTATTACCTTATGAAATTGCTTTATCACATCATACAGGAGATATGAAATGGGCATTATTATTATATACGACGATATTCTTTGAATAGTATGTTGGTTTTGTCTAACACTCAAGCAAATTATTAGATAGAATAAGCAAGTTTTTATCACCATTATTTTTATTTTTTTAATAATTTTATTACTTTTTGGAACAATATTTAAAGGAATGACTTCTATGCTCAACCATTAGAAAAATATGTTCCACTAAAAGGAGTTCAAGGATTTTTAGATGGATATATGACATTAGATATTCTAGCTGGATTAATGTATGGACTTGTAATTTCATACGTAATAAAAGATAAAGGCATTACAGATGAGAAAGAAGTTATAAAATCAGTTAGTAAAACAGGAATAGTAGCGGGAATTTTCTTATTTATTGTTTATTCTCATTATTGCACATATTGGTGGAGTGAGGAGTAATTTATCCAGATACAAAAAAATGGATTAGAAATTTTTAAGAAATATGTCATTAAATATTTATGGACAATTTGGATTTATAATATTAGTAATGTTATTTTTCATAGCTTTGTTTAAATATAGCTGTAGGAGTTACAACATCAATAAGTCAATATTTCTCACAATTATTCCAAAAATATCATATAAATATTGGGTTATAATTTGGATAATATTAAGCTGGGCACAGTAAAACAATGGATTAGCTATTACAAATTTTAAGCTACAGTGTTCCAGTATTACTATGTCTGTACCCAGTAGCAGTTGAACTTATAGTTTTAAGTATACTAATGATAAAATAAAAATTATAAGTATGTTTGATTCATCAACAATTTACACAACATTATTTATTAGTTTTGTAAGTACATTAGATAAATCAAATATAAAAATACCGATGATAACAGATATGATTTCAAAATTACCATTATATAAACTTGATTTAGAATGGATTTTTAGTTGCAATAATTGTAGCATTGATTACAATATTTATTAATAAAATTTTTAAAATAAAATATAATAAAAAGGCTCTAGTTGAGATAAACCTTAAGAAAAAGGAATCTCTTATAGAGTCTTTTTATGGATAAAATTATTATCCACCCTAAATATGCTTTTTATTTCAGGGTTAGTAATTAATTCTTTACCAGTTCCTTCAAGAATAATTTGTCCTGTTTCAAGTACATATCCTCTATCAGCTATTGATAAAAGCTATATTTGCATTTTTGTTCAACTAATAAAACTGTAACACCTTGTTCTTTATTTACTTTTCAATAATTTTTAAAAATCTCTTGTACAAATAATGGTGCAAGTCCCATAGAAGGTTCATCTAAAAAGTAATAAAGATGGTTTGAGACATTAATGCTCTTGCCATTGCTAGCATTTGTTGTTCTCCTCCACTCATCGTCCCAGCAAGTTGTTTTCTTTCTGCCAATCGTGGAAATAACTTAAAACATTTCTTCCATATCTTCTTTAATTTGAGTATAGTCATTTCTAGTGTAAGCACCCATTTCAAGATTTTCTAATACTGTAAGTTCAGTAAAAATTCTTCTACCTTCAGGTACATGAGCCATACCTTGAGTTACAAGTTTATGAGCTCAATATTTGTAACGTTCATTCCATTAAGAAGAAATTTCTCCAGCTTTTAATAGGAATAAGCCCTGAAATAGCGTGTAATGTAGATGTTTTTACCAGCACCATTTGCACTTATAAGTGATACAATTTCTCCTTTTTATTTCAAATGATATATTTTTATTGCATGAATTCCACCGTAGTAGACATTCAAATCATTTACTTCTAAAATATTCACAAAGTCCTCCTCTGTTAATTTTATTACTCACCTAAGTAAGCAGTAATAACTTCTTTATTGTTTTTGAATTTCCTCAGGTAACCCTTGAGTTATAATTTTACCAAAAATTTAATACATATAATCTTTCACAAATTCTATAACTAAATCCATATCATGTTCAATAAGTAAAATTGTAATATTAAATCTAATAAAACTAATTGTATGCATAAGTTCTTTTTGTTTCATTAGGATCTCATTCCTGCAGCAGGCTCATCTAATAATAGTAATTTTGGAGAAGTTGCTAAAGCTCTAGCAATTTCTAATTTTTCTTTGTTGCCCATAAGATAAATTTCTCATGACTATATTTGCTATTTCAGCCATATCAAAAATATCTAATAAATCTAATGCTTTATCTGTAATTTCTTTTTCTTCTTCCAGAATTTTTGGAAGTCTAAAAATAGCAGATAATGTAGAATATTTCATGCTATTGTTCAATGCTAATTTAACATTATCTAATACAGATAATTGCTTAAATAATCTAATATTTTGAAAGTTCTCGCTACTCCCATTGTAACGATTTGTGGAGTAGTTTTTGTTTATACTTGTACCATTAATAGAAATATCACCATCAGTAGGTTTGTAAACACCTGTTAATAAGTTAAAAATTGTAGTTTTACCGGCACCATTTTACTCTGATTAATCCAATTAATTCACCATCATTTATTTCAATATTTACATTATCAACTGCCCTAAGTCCACCAAATGATATTCCTAAATTTGTTGTTTTTTTAATAATGACATACTCCTCATTTTTTTATTTTTTTACTTTATTTTTGAATTTTCTAACTCCTCTGGCAAATCTTGGTAGTGTAAACTCTTTTGTTCCAAAATTCCTTCAGGTCTAAAGAAAATCATTAAGACAATTAAGATAATAGCATAAACTAAATATCTAAATTGTGAAATATCTCTTAATTGTTCGTTTACTAATGTAAGAATTGTAGCTGCAATTACACCACCTGTAATACTTCCTAATCCACCAAATACAACCATAACTAATATTTCGATTGAAAACATAAATCCAAATTTATTCTGGCGTTAAAATTCCTAAGTTATGGGCAACAAAGAACCACCAATTCCAGCAAAAATGCAGATACTGCAAATCCATATAATTTTACTTTGTTAATGTCAATTCCAATATTTTCAGCTGCAATTTCATTTTTCTAATTGATAAAACTTCACGACCTTTTCTTGAAGTCATTATCATTGACATAATAATAACTGAAATAATTACTATAAAGAATGAATTTACAAAACTGGTAATTGTTGGAATATTTTTAAGTCCTGTTGCTCCACCTAAGAATGGTATATTTTGAATAATATATTTTACAATTTCACCAAAAAGCTAATGTAATAATAGCTAAATAATCTCTCTAAGTCTTAATGTAATTCCACCTAATACTAATCCAAATATACAAGCTACTGCTCCACCAATTATTGATGAAATAAGAAGTTGTACAAAAATTAGGTAATCCTGAAGATAGCATTGATTTTTGATATTAGTGCAGCAGTATATCCACCAATTGCGATAAAACCCAGCGTGTCCTCAAAACTTAATTGACCCATAAGACCTACAGTTGATATTTAAACTGACTGCTAATAAAAATATAAATTAGTATATTTATATAAAATTCCAGCAGTGTAACTAAACATGTCAGTAGGATCAAAAACTAAAAATATAAAAATAATAAATAAAGCTACTAATAGAAGAGAAGTTAAACATAGTTTTTGTATGAAACTTATTAAAGTAGTTTAAATCTCCCATTTAGTTTGTTGTTTTCTTTTGCATTTTTCCTCCCATTAAACTTTTCTTTTAAATTTTTACCAAATAATCCACTTGGCTTAAATACAAGTATTAAGATTAATACACTGAAAAACAATAGGGTTAGCCCATGTTGATGAAATATATCCTTTTGTATATGATTCAATAATTCCAAAACATATCCACCTACCATTGCTCCGGGAATACTCCAATACCACCAAATACGGCAGCGATAAATGCTTTTAATCCGGGGCAACATTCCCATATAAGGTTCAATTCTAGGATACATTAAAGCGTATAAAACTCCACCTAAAGCTCCTAAACTGAACCAATCGCAAAAATAGTTGCGATAGTTAAATTTACATTAATTCCCATGTTGAGCTGCTCCGGCATCTTGTGATACAGCTCTTGTTGCTTTTCCTAATTTTTGTTTTTACGAATAAATTTAGTATTAACATACAAACTAACGTAATAAGTATAACAAATATAGATAAAAACACTAATATTAACAATACCTAAATTAATTTGGTTATTGCTTGAAAGAAATGCAGGTATATATTTTTACATCAATTATTTTAGGGTCAGCTCCAAAAATGATTAAAGCTAAACTTTCTAATAAGAAACTCATTCCAATAGCAGTAATTAAAACTGATATTTTTGGTGCATTTCTAAGAGGTCTATATGCGAAAAGTCAATAAGTACTCCTACTATAGCACAGAAAAATAATTGATAGATTAGTGCTGGAATAAATGGCATTCCATTTGAAATTGCTATTAAAAGTCCATAAGCTCCAATCATTAAAAATATCACTCGTGTGCAAGTTAATAAGTCTAATAACACCATAAACCATTGTGTATCCTAACGCGATCAAAGCGTAACACTTCTGTTTGTAATCCGTTTATAGTTTGTTCTATAAAGTTTTTAAACATTTTTACTCCTTGCTTTTAAAAATTTATATTTATAATTTGATGTTTATAAATGGAAAGAGATAGTATAAAAACTATCTCCTGCCATACTTCTTTTTGTAAACTATATTATCTTTTTCTTTTTAATGTTAATTTTTCCACCTTTTACTTCTATGAAAGTAACTTTTTCCTCAGGGTTTCTATCAGCATCAAATTTGGAAGCTCCAGTTACTAAGTTTAATCCACTTGTAGCAGCTAAAGCTGTTTTTAATAGAATCTCTTTGAAAATATCTTTTAGCATTTTTAAAGCATTTTCAACAACAGTTGCTGTATCATAACCTAAAAGCTCTGAAAATAGTTGGCTCTTTTTAGAGTATTTTGCTTTATAGTCAGCAATGAATTTTTGTACGCTTGGTTCAGTATCATCTGGAGCGAATTGACTTGCAAAAATAGCTCCCTTCAGCTTGAGTACCGAAGTTAGTTTGGATTCCATCCCATCCATCTCCACCCAAGTATTGTGCTTTAATTCCTAATTCATTTGCTTGAGTTAAGATTAATCCAATAGTGTTATAGTAGTCAGGAAATGAATATAACTTCAGGATTTTTTGTCCTTTAATTTTAGTTAATAATGATTTGAAATCTTTATCATCTTTAGTATATTTTTTTCTTCAACAATGTTAATTCCATCTTGAGAAGTTTTGAGCTTTGAACGCATCAGCTAATCCAACAGAGTAATCACTTGAACTGTTTGTTAATACTGCAACTGATTTAAATCTTTTTCTTTTGCATAAGATGCAACTTTTACCTTGGAAAGGATCTGTAAATGTAGTTCTAAATACATAATCTTTACCTTTTTGTAACATCTAAAGCAGTTGATGAAGAGTAATCATAGGTACTTTTAGCAGCTTGAGCTAAATCTGAAACTGCTAATGAAGCAGATGAGATAACTTCTCCAATTAATAAGTCAATTTTTATCTTGTGAAACCATTGAAAATATTTACAGCTTCTTGAGAATCACCTTTACTATCCGCGATAACTAACTCAACCTTTTTACCGTTTATTCCACCGTTAGCGTTAATTTCGTCAACTTTTAAAACAACTCCATTTTTACAGCTGTTCCGTATTGAGCAACTTCTCCCGTTAATGGAGCGATAACTCCTATTTTAATAACATCACCGTTTGATGCTTTTTGTCCACAGCTAATAACGAATGCTGTTAATGCTAAAATCATTAATAATAATTTTTCATATATCTCCTATAAAGTGTTTGATTTTTAAGTTTAAATAACTATTATGAAAGAATTATAGCATAATAATTGATATAAATAAAATATCTATTATTAATGTAATAATAAATTAAATTTATGTTTCTGATAATTAAAGATTTTAAAAATATATAATTTAAATATAAATTAAATTATGAAATATGAATTTAATATATTTTACTAAGATTAATGCATTTGATATAATTAAAATAGTATATTGAAAAATTAATAAAAACTTCTTACAAGAAATTTAGAGTGTTTATGTATATGTTGGAGGTAAAATGATAATTAAAATAGATTCAAGTATAGATGGAAAAGGGCTTGAAAAAGTTTTGAGAAGAATTAAAGATGAATATAAGTTAGATTTTTATATATCAAGTGGGAGTGAATACACTATAGTTGGAGTCATAGGAGATACAAGTATTGTAGATATTGATAGAATTTTTATGATAGACACAGTTCTTGATGTACAAAGAGTGAAAAGAACTGTATAAAAGAGCAAGTAGAAAAATTTAAACCGAAAGATACTATAGTAAAAGTAGGAAATGTAGAAATTGGTGGAATAATCTTGTTATGATGGCGACCTTGCTCTGTAGAAAAATGAAGAACAAATAATGGAGACGGCAAGAATTGTAAAAATATGGTGCAAAATATGTTGCGTGGAGGAGTTGTGAAACCAAGAACTTCACCTTATGCTTTTCAAGGATTGGGAATGGCAGGAATAGAGCTTATGAAAAAGGCTAAAGCTGAAACAGGACTTCCTATAATATGTGAAATAATGTCTATTGCACAGTTGCATGAATTTGGACCACATTTAGATATGATTCAAATAGGTGCAAGAAATATGCAAAAATTTTGATTTGTTAAAAAGAAGTTGGAAAAAGTAAAAATTCCAGTGTTATTAAAAAGAGGACTTAGTGCGACAATAGAAGAATGGCTTATGTCATAGAGTATATTTTAGCTGGTGGAAATGAAAATGTAGTACTTTGTGAAAGAGGAATAAGAACTTATGAAACTGCATATAGAAATGTAATGGATATAAATGCACTCTATGATAAAACTTACACATTTACCAATTATTTTGATTCAGCACATGGGACTGGGAAATATTGGATGGTTGAGCCAATAGGAATGGCAGGGATAGCTGCAGGTGCTGACGGACTTATGGTAGAAGTACACCCAGAGCCAGAAAAAGCATTGTCAGATGGATCACAGTCATTAAAAGAAGAAGTGTTTGCTGAAATGATGAAAAAGTGGAAGTTTATCGCAAATGTTGTTGGGAAAACTTTTTAAAGACAAAAATAGGGAATGATAAAAATATATTTTATAATGAGAATAGGAAAGGTGAAAAGAAATATAGAAAAACAGGGAAGTGGAAAAAGATGAATGAAAGAAAAATATTATATATAGTGAGATAAGCTGTATTTAAGTCCAATTTCGTAGTGATGATGTGGAACAATATACTGAAATGGTTAATGATACTAGATTTATGATAGGTGTTGGGAGTATTGTTTATACAAATATAATTGATATTGAGGAAAGAAAAAGAAAATTTAGATAAAAACAAAAATATCAATTTGCGGTGAGAAGACTTGAAGATGATGAACTTGTTGGGAATATTGGATTTAATACAGTTGATGAACTACATAGGACTGCCGTTTTGGGTATAATGCTTGCAAATGATAAATATCAAAAATATGGGATATGGAACTGAAGTCTATGAATTTGTTATTAGATTTTGGATTTTCATTTTTAAATTTGAAAAATATATCGTTAGCTTGTTTTGAATATAATACGATAGCGTATAATTTTATAAAAAAAGTAGGTTTTTAAAGAAGTAGGTAGAATTAGAAAAAGTATAGAATTTATGGGGAAAAAGATATGATGATATATTGATGGATATTTTGCCTGAAGAATTTGAGTTCAAATATATAAAACGTATTTTTTAGAAAGATATAATTTAAAATAGAGGAATTTAAGGAAGTATTTTATGAGAAATATTATATATTGATTTGGGAGAAAATTCTATAATATAATTATTGGAGAAAATTATTTAGAACAGTTCTCTTATTATATAAAAGAAGTTTATATGAGGAGAAAAGTTATTTATAATAACAGACTCTAATATAAATAAAATATATAAAAATAAGTATAATTTGATGTTTAAAAACTTTTGATTATACTGTTTATGTGCTTGGAAGTGGGGATAAACATATCGGTGTAATGCAAGGCATTTATTCAGCAATGGTTGGAAGTGGGATGTTAAAAGAAAAGATTTAGTAGTAGCTTTTGGAGGTGGAGTTGTGGGGCGATATTGCAGGATTTGCTGCAGCTTCCATTTTTACGTGGAATTAATTTTTATTCAAATACCTACAACTATAATTTCTCAAGTGGATAGCAGTGTTGGAGGAAAAGTTGGAGTTGATTTACCAGAAGGGAAAAATTTAATAGGAGCATTTTTATCAACCTAAATTGGTACTTATAGATAATCAATTTTTAAAAACATTAACTGATAGATATTTTTATGATGGATTTGTTGAAATTGTAAAAATATGGTTGTATTTATGATAAAAAGTTTTTGAAAAATTAGAAAAATTGTGAATGAATTAATTGAAAATCAAGATTCTAAAAATTATAAAAAAGTGATGAGAGAGCATTTGATGAAATATATGAGTGAAATTGTACTCCGTTCGTGTGAAATTAAAAAAAGAAGTAGTAGAAAAAGATGAAAAAGAAGACAATTTACGTATGATTTTGAATTTTGGACATACGATAGGTCATGCCTATTGAGCAATATACAAAACTATGATGTGTATTCACATGGAGAGGCATCAACAGGAATGATAGATATTATACGAATTGGTGTGCAAAAATATTACACAAGAAGGACAAGTTGAAGAGTGAAAAATTATTAGAAAAACTTAATTTACTGACAGAAATAAAATATCCGATAGAAAAATTAAAGAAATAATAAGAAGAGATAAAAAGTGTTTCAAGCGGAATAAATTTTTGTATTTTTAAAAGAAATTGGAAAAGTTGAAAATTATTAAAATGAGTGAGGATGAGTTTTTGAATAATTTATAAATAGTAAAAAGAGGAGAAAGCAAAAGTGAAAGTAAAAATAAAACCGAGCATATTATGGGGAAATAGTTATTCCGCCATCAAAAAGTTATTCACATAGAGCGATAATTTCTGCAGCTTTAGCAAATGGAGAAAAATCAAAAATTAATAATTTGAAATTTTTCAGTAGATATAGAGACTACAGTAAAAATAATGGAAAATTGGGAGCAAAAATTACTAAAAAGAAAGTAGTTTGGAGATTATTGGAAATGATGGGAAAAAATTGTGCCAAAAAGAATTATATTTCAGTGTAATGAATCAGGGTTCTACAATTAGATTTTTAATTCCTGTCGGTTTAACGAGTGAAAATGAATTGATTTTTGATGGAAAGGAAATTGGTAGACAGACCACTTGATTCTTATTACAAAAATATTTGATGATCAGGGTATAAAATATGAAATGAGTGAAGATAAATTACCATTAAAAAGTGAACGGAAAAATTAAAAAGCAGGAAATTATGAAATTGATGGAAATGTGAAAGCTCACAGTTTATAACGGGATTACTTTTATGCTTTACCTTTACTTGATGGAGATTCAACTATTGTAATTAATAAAAATTTGGAATCAAAAAGGATAGTTGATTTGACGCTAGAAATATTGAAATTGTCTGGAATTAAGATAAAAATAATGATTATAAAAAGTTTTGAAATAAAAGGGAATCAAGAATATAAATACTTTGATTATACGGTTGAAGGAGATTATTCTACAGGTAGCTTTTTGGATTGTTGCTGGAATAATTAGTGCGAATAAAGATAATGAAATAAAATGTTTGCATTTGAATAAGTATTCGTTGCAAGGGGGATAAAGCTATTATTGAGATAGTACAAAAATGGGAGCAAAATTAGAAATTTTTGATGATTATGTAATTGTAAAGCTGAGCAAAAACGAAGGGAACAATAATTGATGTATCACAATGCCCAGATATTGCACCACTTTGACTGTACTTGGGGCATTAAGTGAAGGAGAAACGAAAATAATTAATGCTGAAAGGTTGAGAATAAAAAGAGTCTGATAGAATCAATATCGATTAAAACAGAATTAAATAAACTTGAGCAGAAGTAGAAGAAGTGGGAGATAGCCTTGTAATTCAAGGAGTTGACACTTTTGAAGGTGGAGTTGAAGTAAGTGCGTGGAATGATCATAGAATTGCAATGTCGCTTGCGATTGCTCCGATAAGATGTAAAAATAAAAATTGTAATTGATGAAGTCTGAAAGTGTTAAAAATCATATCCACATTTTTGGGATGATTTTGAAAAATGGGTGGACAAATAGAAAAATTTTAATAAAAATTAAATTTTAGAAAGGGATTTACTTGAAAAAGTAAGAAAAAAATATGGCAGCGAATTTTTGGGAAAAATTATAAAAATTTCACTATTTGGAGAGTCACATGGAGTGGCATTAGGAATAAATATTGACGGAATTCCAGGGAACAAAATTAGATTTAGAATTTATAAAAAGAGGAAATGAAAAGGAGAGCACCTGGGGAAGTCAAAAACTTACAACGCTGAGAATAGAAAAAGATGAATTTGAAATTTTAAGTGGTATTTTAACGGTGTAACGACGGGAACTCCTTTTAGCAATGATTATTAGAAATGAGGATCAAAAAAATCAAAAAGATTATAGCGAATTTAGAAAACCAAGACCGGGACATGCTGATTGGTCGGGAATGAATAGATATGATGGTTATAATGATATAAGAGGAAGTGGGCATTTTTCGGGAAGAATTACGGCTTCTATTGTTTTTATGGAGCAATTGCAAAAACAAATTTTTACAAAAGACAAGGGAATTTTAATTGGAGCTCATATAAAGTCTTTAAAAGATATAAAAAGATAGAAATTTTTGAAGAAAAAGATATTAATCTAGAGCAAATAAATCAACTTAGAAAATGATATTGCCAACATTAAGAAAAATGTAGCAGTTGAGATGGAAAAAGGCAATAATGAAAGCAAGAGAAGAAGAAAAATTCGCTAGGTGGAATTGTAGAAATAATGGTGAAAGGTGTCGAAGCTGGAGTGGGAGACCCATTTTTGAATCGATAGAAAGTGAAATTGCTTGAATGATGTTTTTCGATTCCGTCAGTTAAAGGAGTAGAGTTTGAGCTGGATTTGACATAACTCGTATGACGGGGTATAGAGGCAAATGATGAAATGTATTTTGATGAAAATGGTAAAAATAAAAATCGTATACAAATAATAATGGTGGAATTATTGGTGGGATAACGACAGGAATGCCGATTAATTTTTCTGTGGCAATAAAACCGACAGCTTCTATTTCTAAAGTTCAAAAACAGTTGATTTAGAAAAAATAAAAATGATGTTTTACAAGTTAAAGGACGACATGATCCAGTTATAGTGCCTAGAGCAATAGTTGTGTTGGAAGTAGCAACTGCTATTGTTATTTTTGGATACAATTTTTAGAGCTAAAAATATAAATTATGACAAAATAAGAATTTTTATTAAATAGAAAAATGGAGAGAATTAAATTAAAAAAAGTATGATACTTTGAGTTGTAATTTACATATAATTTATAAAAATAAAAATTTTTTATAGTTGACATAAATAGTGTATAATCAATTTTGTCAGTGCGACTTATGAATTATGCCTTGGTGGCGAAATTGGTAGACGCATTGGGACTTAAAAATCCTGTGGTACTATTACCGTGCCGGTTCGACCCCCTACCTCGAGGCACTCACTAGATTTAATAACAATCATAAATTTGCGGGAGTAGCTCAGTTGGTAGAGCGTCAGCCTTCCAGCTGAATGTCGCGAGTTCGACCTCGTCTCCCGCTCCATTATTTATGAGCCATTAGCTCAGTCGGTAGAGCACTTGACTTTTTAATCAAGGTGTCACTGGTTCGATCCCAGTATGGCTCACCATTTTTATTTAATAAAAAACCAGATGATGTGTGCCTGTAGCTCAGTAGGATAGAGCAACGGCCTCTGCTGCAGCCAGGAGTTCGAATCTCTTCAGGCACGCCATTAAGGATCCATAGCTCAGCTGGTTAGAGCACTCGGCTCATAACCGAGCGGTCGCTGGTTCAAGTCCAGCTGGATCCACCATGTAATTAAAAATTATTATGCGGCTTTCGTTTAGTGGTTAGGACTCCGGGTTTTCATCCCGGCAACAGGGGTTCGATTCCCTAAAGCCGTACCATTTATTTTTACCAGAAATGGTATTTATAAAAATAGGAGAATAATTTTATTTTATAAGAATACATTTGTGTTTAATTTAATATTTTTTTAGAAAAATTTAAAAATTATTTTTAATTTAGTGGAAATATACAGAAAAAATCGATGTTATTAAAAATAGATTCTTTAATAAGTATAGTGAAAAAGGAGATAACGAACGTGTATATATACAAAGAGAATTTAGAAAGATGTTAGGGCGTTTTATAAGAGTTCATCTCTATAAGTATTTAAAAGAAAATCATGAAGGTTATCCAGAACATATATTTACTTATTGTTGTTTAGATGCAGATGCTTGTGATAAAGAACTTTATATGGAATTAGGGAAGAAATTTTTCTTTTAGAATATAGAAGTAATTATTTAATTGAAAATATTAACGGAGAAAAATAAGGCTTTCTGCTGATGTAATATGTGGAAGGAAAGCAATTAGCGACATTAAGGAATAATGATTTTTGTTATGGCATAAGGATTATAGAATATATTAGAGGAAATGTTAATTTTTCATTTTATATGGCTCTAAACACAAAGCTCCAACTATAAATACTTTGAGATATACAATTTATAGAGATAGAATTGATTGTTTGTTGTATGATTTGAAATGTATTTTGAAGGGAAATAACACCGATGAGTAATGCTTATGAGAACGGTACTACGAAAATTATGGTTATCTAAATTTAAAAATTTCAAAAATTTTGTAGATGAAATGAAATTTAATGATTATGTTGATGACAAATATAATGTATATGATATAAGTAAAAAATGATGGAAGTTTTATTGATAAATATATATTACGTAGTGATTTGTATGGAACTATAGAAAGTTATTTGAAAAAAATATTTTAAAATATTAAAAATGCTTTTAATTACTTAGACTTGTACTGCACCCAAAATCTTGGACACAAGATTGAGGTGTAGTGTCTAACTTTTTGGGTTCAGTACAAATTTCGGATTTTTATACTAAATAAAATACAGCAAAAATGTGAAATACTGCCAATTAATACGAATAAATGCCAAATCATATGGTTGAATTTACATATACGCCACATATAAAAATTGTTCCAAGTGAAAATGAAATACCGCCGATTATAAGCCAGATAATACTAATTATCGGTATATTAGTGATTAATTCATTCCAAGAAAATATAACCATCCAACCCATAAATAAATATAGTAAAGTTGAAAAAGTCTAAATCTTCCAGTAAAAATGCTTTTAAATATAATTCCTAAAATACAAATAGTCCATTGTGACATAAAAGTATAAAAGTTCCAGTCAAAGATTTTACTCCTGTTACAATAAATGGTGTATAGCTTGCAGCAATTAAAATGTAAATAGCTGAATGGTCTAGTATTTCAAATATCATTTTTGCTTTTCCCGGCTTTAATCCATGGTAAATAGATGACATTGTATATGGATGATAAGACCCAGTCCAAAAAGTCATAAATGATAATAAGATTGAAAACATTTTGAGTCCATGCTCTCTAATTGTGAGTAATATAAAAGCAATAATTGCGAGCCCTGCACCAACTGTATGACTTATAAAATTAGCGATTTCTTCTCCTATAGTTGTATTTAATTCTAATCCATTTTTGTGTCTTTTAAATTATTCATAAAAAGTCCTTTCATACTCAAATAACATATGTTATAATATTATTATATAATAAAATAGGATAAAAATCAATAAATTTATTAAAAAGGTAGGAAAATAAAATTAATATTTATTAATTGAAAAGATAGGGATATAAAGAATATTATAAAATAATAAAAATATAAAAAGGTTTTAAAATAAAATTTAATAATTATAAAAAGAATTATACAAAAATATGGTATAATATTAATAGATGTAAATTATATATAGAGGAGAATTTATGGAAGCAAAAAGCAAACATATAAGAGAATAGTTTTGGCACTAAGTTTAACTGCAATTATTTCTTGTGGAGGCAGTGGTGGAGGAGAAAAATTCAACTGTTTCGTGAATACAAGAGTAGATAATAAATTAACTTTCGATATCAATAAATAATCTCAGGAAGAAAAAGGAGAAATATCCTGAAATAATAAAAAGATTCTTTAAAACTAAATAAAAAGGAGAAAATATTTGAATTTTGGAAAAATGATTTTTATGCAAAATTATGGAGAAAAATAGGGAAAAAGAAAAATAAATATAATAGTAAAAGATACGAATGAAAATGATAAAAGTTAGTTATAAAACATCACAAGAAACTTTACAAGATAGAGTAACTAATATAAAAAGGAGATCCTACAAAGTTTTTTTGAGTGGAATGAAAAAGATTTTTCGGTTAATTATAAAAAAATTTAAATAATTATACGAAAGGTAATAAAACTGAAAACAAATCAAGAATTAGATGGAAGGGTGTAGAAAATTGGAATAATTGATACTGGTTTTTGAAAAATATAGAGATATATAATCAATTATTATCAGATAAAATGTAGAAAATATATTCCCAGCACAAAATACAGAAAGAAGTTAAGTATAAAGATAATTTAAAAATGAAAAACATGGACTGTATGTAACAGCAACAGCTGCGATGTTTGCACCTCGAGCTAATTTTTAAAGTTGGAGATGCAACTAATAAATTGGTAGATGAAAATGATCCAGAAAAAGGTTCTCTGACAGGGAATAATGAAGAAGAAATTATACAAACTATGATAGATAAAGGAGTAAAAATAATAAATCGTTCTTATGGAAATACAGTGGATTCAAGTGAATATAAAAATTTTCATTTTAATAAGTTTAATAATATAACTCTGATAGAATACTCAATTATTTGAAGATGTATATGAAAAAAATTACGAAAGAAGATTTTAAAAAGTATATGGTTCGATTTTGAAAAATTTGAAAAAGTATATTGACATATATACAAGCACATAAAAATTCATAGATGAGGGTGGATTAATAATAACTTCAGCAGGAAATAGATTAGACGAGAACGGTAAAGAAAATTATAATTTTTACAAATACGAATGTATTTTTATTCAACACACAATGAATTAAAAAGGGAATGTTAAATGTTGGTGGACTCTACTGATTCTTATTTTGTAGATGAAAATGGAAAAAGCATATAGAAATTATGAAACAGGAGTTAAAGAAGAAAAATATATATTGATATCATAGAGTTTAAAGGATATAGTCCGGCAACAGATTTAGGGAAGAAATATGGTTTTATGGTGACTGGAAGCAGAATATCGTTATAAAATGGGGAAATTCAGAATGGAAACATCTATAGCATCACCAGTTGTAGCAGCAACAGCAGCATTAATTAAGCAGAAATATCCTTGGATGAATGGAAACTTAATAAGACAAACTTTTAATTACTACAGCGACAGACATTGAGAAAAAGGTGTTGACAGTGTTTATGGTTGGGGATTATTAAATATTAGTAAAGCAGTAAATGCAATAGCATTATTTAGTAAGCTGCAGCATTTGGAAAAATAATGTAACTGTTAATTTTGATAATTATGTGTCAGTATTCTCAAATAATATAGGTGGAGATGCAGGACTTATAAAAACAAGGAAATGGAACTTTAGTACTTGGGGGATATAATACTTACACTGGAGATACTAAAGTTGAAAATGGTAAACTTTATGTTACAAATAATATGACATCAAAAATCATAAATGATGCACCAGCAACGACAGTATTATCTGGAGCAAGTGTTGTTCGAGTGTCAAACAGTGGAAACACTTTATTTAGTAGGAGATAATAGAGTAGCAAGTTTAGATTCAGCTCCAAATTCTGTCATAGTAGCAGGATAGTAATTCAAGAATTACAGTTGCAGAAAAATCTGATTTATCAAATGTAAACTTAAAAGTAAATGTAGATAAATATGTGACTAAAGAAGGAGATACTAACGATTATATTGGTGGAAATGTAGAAAATAAATATAATAGTGTTTCAGCTGAAGGAAATTACAATGTAAAAATACAGAAAAAGGAAATGTAAACATTAGTAGAGCTCTATGACAAATGTTAGTAAAGCAGAAGGACAAGAAAGTTCACTGAATGTTGCAAGCAATTTAGATAATGCTTTTGATAGTTTAGATAAAGAAGTAAAAGCAGGAACAGCAAATGCAGATGTTCTTGAACAAGCAAAAAGAATTACAAAAGTGGCAAGTTCAGTAGCAACTGCGAGTAGTTTACAATCATTATCAGGAGAAGTATATGCTCAGCACAAGCATTAACTTTGAGCAAGCACAAACAATTAACAAAGATTTATCAAATAGATTAAATCAAATTGAGTGTTAGATGATACTGGAAATGGAGGATACTGGTTATCTGGAATAGGTGGAAAAAGGTAAAAATTACTAAAAAGGGCTATGCAAGTGCAGACACAAAAACTTTTTAGGAAGTATGTTTGGAGTAGATAAAAATTGAGATAATTTAATTTTTAGGAACAGCAATAGCATATTCTAATTCAGATGCAAAATTTGATAGTAACGCAGGAAAAAGTGAAAGTAAAAAGTGTAAATCTTTCATTATATGGAAGATACGGACAAAAAGATAATCCGGTATATGTTCAAGGAAGATTAGGATTAGGATTTGTAGACAGTAATGTTGAAAGAAATGTAATTACAGGAAATATTGTGAATTTGAGAAAATAAAACTCATAAAGATAAAAGTAATTTCAGCTTATGTTGAATCAGGATATAATGTTAAAAAGGAAACTTCACATTTACACCTTTATGTAGCTTTTAGAAATGACACTGTAATAAGAGGTAAATTTAAAGAAAAATAGTAACGTGCAATAAGCTCAAGCAAAAACTTATAACCAAACAAATGCAACTGTTGGATTAAGAGGAAACGCAAAGCCTCGGAGCAGTTAAAATTAAATGGATATGTTGAATATAAAACATGCATTAAATAAAAGAAGATTTAAGTTTTGATGCTAAATTTAACGGAACAGATAAAGATATAATAGTTAAAGGTATTGGACTTAATAATAATAGAACATGGGCAGGAGTAGGAATAGTTCTATGAAGTAACACCTAAATTCTCTTGGTATGGAAATTATGATTTAAAATTAGAAAAATAAAGGTCGTAAACAATGTATTTATTGATAGGATTTAGAATAAATTACTTAACATAATATATAAAAATGCACCATAATCTTAAGTAAAAAGTTTAAGATGAAAGGTGCATTTTTGAATTTTTATAGATTAATTTTTATTATTGAATTATTAAAAGTTAATATTTTAAATAAAATTATCAGCATTTAATCTAGCGATTTCAATAATAACATCTGTAGCTTTTTCCATTGTTTCTAAAGCAACAAATTGTATTTACCATGGAAATTTTCCCAGCAAAAATATTTGAGTTGAAGTCCCATAAATGAAATTTTAGAACCATCTGTTCCACCACGAATTGGTTGAATGATAGGTTTTATATTTAAGTTTTCCATAGCTTTTTAGCAATCTCAACAACATGCATATGATCTTTTATAATGTCACCCATATTGTAATAACTATCTTTTAATCTCAACATTTACAAGTCATATTTTTCATTAATTTTTAGCAATATTTTTACAAACTCTTTTCTTTCTAAAAATTTTCTTTGTTATGATCTCTTATAATAAAATGAAGTTCTGCATCTTCACAGTTTGATTTAATACTTTCTAAGAAAAAGAAACCTTCATAGCCTCTCTCTGTCAGGTACTTCATCTGCAGGGAAATGATTAATAATTTCTGCAGCTATCAAACTAGCATTAATCAATTTATTTTTGCAGTTCCAGGATGAACGCTTACCTTTTACAGTGAAAATGCACTTGCAGCATTAAAGCTATACTCTAATTCTCCAACAGTAATCTCCGTCCATAGTGTAAGCAAAATCAGCTCCAAATCTTCAACATTAAAAATTATCAGCCCACGACCAATTTCTTCATCTCACCCAAATGCTACTTTAATTGTACCATGTGGTATTTCAGGATGATTTTTAAATATTTTATATTCTACATCTCATGTAATTCCAGCTTTATCATCAGCTCCCAATAAAGTTGTACCATCTGTAGTAATTAAAGTTTTACCAATATAATTTTTAAGTTTGGAAAATCATTTGGTGATAAAATATCTAAATCTTTATTTAATACAATATCTTCTCCATCATAATTTCTATGAGTTTGTGGATCTACATTTACCGCGTTGAAGTCAGCAGTATCCATATGAGCGATAAACTCGAGTAACTGGGCACATCTTTCTGTGATATTACTAGGTAAAGTCCATTTACAAAACAGGCATCATTGATAAATATATTTTCCAACTTATTTCTTCTAATCTCAGCTTTTTAAGCATTTTTGCAAACTCAATTTGAGATGGAGTAGAAGGATAGAATTACTTTATCATCTGATCTAGTTTCAAATTTTACATATCTAAAAATCTTTTCTTTTAAAGTTTCATATTTTGTTGACATATTTTTCCTCTTTTCATTAAAAATTTTAAAAAGTTAGTGGAAGATACTAAAAATTTAAGTAACTTCCATATTTGTTGTATTAAATTATGCTAAAGATTCAAAACTCTAATGCTTTATCGTAATTAGGTTCAGTTCCAACTTCTGGAGTGTACTCAACAAATTTTATTATACCTTCTTTGTCGATGATTACTGTTCCACGAGCAAGTAATCTTAATTCAGTCGATTGTAAATCCGTATTTTTGTCCCGAAAATCTAAATCTTTATGATCTGAAATAGTAAAGCATTTTCAAATTCCTTTGTTCCACAGAAACGCTCTAAAGCAAAAGGCAAGTCAACTGAAACTGTTACACAATTGAAAATCATCTTTGTTAAATTTTGCAATTTGGTTGAATTTTTGTAGTTTGTAATGCACAAAATTCCTGTGTCAATAGACGGAAAAGCAGCAATAATTACATTTTTCCAGTGAAATGCTTAATTTTTACTGGACCTTATTTCTGCTTTTTAAAGCAGTAAAGTCAGTGAGCTTTATCTCCAACTTTTTATTTCATTTCCTAACAATGTAACAGGTGTTCCTTAAATAAAACACTTCTACTATATTAATTACTCCATAAATTTTCTTATATTATACCACAAAAATTATTTTAACATACAAATATTTTTATCCACTATTTCTAAGTCCAGCTGAAAAGTCCGTTAATTGAAATATGGATGGCTTTTTGTAAACTTTCTTAGAATCACTTCCATTTCTTTTGCCTTTTTAATAATTCAATTTGTAAATAGTTCATTGACCAAAGTAGCAAGACGGTTACGCAAACACTTGTAGCTCAGGGTTGTCAGCCAAAGGACTTTATTTCCAGTAATGTAAACATCTAGTGTTAATTCTATTCTTTTTACGATAGAATCGAATATATTTTTGCAATTTTTCTGATTTTTAGCAAGTTTTATGTATTCAGCTGCAAATTCCTAAATCTGTTTTTGATAAAATCATATCAACATTTGAAATAACAGATCTAAAGAATGGCCATTCTGTGTACATTGCTCTTAATGTTTCGAGTTTAGCCGGTTCATTGGCAATCCACTCAGAGAAAGCTGATCCAACGCCGTACCAACCAGGTAACATTATACGAGATTGTGACCAAGAAAATACCCATGGAATAGCTCTTAAACTGTCTAATGTTGAACTTTTTACGCGATGAAGGACGAGAACCAATATTAAGTCCTGCTATTGCACTTATAGGCGAATATCAAAGAAGAAATCAGCAAAGCCTTCAGTTCCGTATACTAAATCACGATAAACGTCGTAACTTATTTCTGAAATTTCTGAAACAATTTGTTCATATGTATCCCAATTTGCATCTTCAATAGTTAGTGCACTAGATTCTAAAGCTGCAGAAACTAAAGCTTCTAAGTTTTTAAACCTAAACTCAGGATTTGCTATTTAGCCCGACAACTTCACCTTTTGTTCTGTAAGTTCACTGTTCCGTCAGCAGATCCTCCAGGTTGAGCTAAAATGGCTCATAATCCGGACTCCACCACGACCAACAGTTCCACCACAGACCATGAAGAATGAAATTTCTACATCAAATTTTACGACTCAATATCTGTGTTCTTTTAGCAACATAAAGACCAGTTTGAACTTAAATAACCTCCCATCTTTATTACTATCAGAATAACCTAGCATAACTTGTTTTCTCCAGTTTTTCCATCCATTTTTGGATAAGAGGTAGTGAAAACCACTTTTGTAGAACCTGGTGCAGCAACTAAATCTTCAACTGTTTCAAATAATGGAACAAATTTGTAAATCACAATATTCCTGTATTTTCAGTTCCTTTAGCTAAGTAAGTTTCTTAATAAAATTGCAATTTCAAGCACATGAAACACTTGTAGCATGTGAAATTAAGTCAATAATTTTGTTTCCAAACCTTTCACGCAATGATTTTACTTTTTCTAAAATTGCAAGTTCGCTTGAAAGCAATTCGCTTTGAGGTATGTTAGCGTCACTTAAAAATACGCGGATCGTAGTCTAATTCTCAAGTAAAATATCACAACGAGCTCTTCCGATAGACTTAATAAATCATCTAAAATATTTGCACTTTTAGAAGTTCAGCACACATATTTCGTGAATACTAGAATCTGTCTTAAATCGATTGTCGCCAAGTGAAAACTCAAAAATTTTTAATGGCACTAATAAGCTCTAGAAACTTTTCCTTCAACTAAAAATCCTGCATTACTATCAATTAATGATTGTTTTAATTATTTCATATCTTTTCAAATTCTGCGAAGAAGTGTAAGGATTGTCTACAACTCTGCTCTTTTTGGTGGAAAAGTACTTGTATCTTTACATAAATTATACGTAGTAGCTAAAAGTCTATCATTTATAGCAGTTAAAGCACGACGATAAGGTTCGTTTACTCTATGAGGCGATACTTCCAGACATATTAGCTAAATCTAATAGTTCTTTATTTACGGTAACCATTGTAATAGACATCGATAAATCACGCGATAAATATCTTCAACTCATTAAAATAATAACTAAACAATTTAGAAGTTTTGAGCTTGAGCTGATTCCCTCTAAAGTTTCAACTGTAACAAATGGATTTCATCACGATCTCCACCAATCCACATTCCCACAGTTAAAGGGACAAGCGAGTTTGAAATATCAATGTTTTTGTCCTAAATTTTCTGAAATTTTTGAAATTTATTCATTAATTTTGAATTTGTTTGAAAAAGTTGTATTAATAACTAGAGCATTACTAATTTCATCTGTAACTCTTAATTTACTTGTACGAAAGCGATTGAAGTTTGCCATAAAATTTGGATACCTCTATTTAATTCGTTATCCATTCAATTTCAGAAATTTGCTGTATTTCTACATTTGGATATTTATTCTAAAATATCTGTTAATTTTTTTAATTAAATCTAAAATACTTTTCTTTGAACTTGAGTAGGATGGGCAGTAAGAACTGGAACAACTGATACTTTTCTCATTGTCGTAATATTTTTCTTGCGAAATACCTTTTTCTTCAAGGTTTTTCAATGATTTTTCCAAAGTTCCAACTTGTAAAGCATTTGAAAATTTTGCACTTCTTTGTTGATGTGTTTGTAAACATCTTCAGCAATATTAGCTAAAACTGAAAAGTGTGTAAAACTTCTAACTACTTTTTAATAATTCTTCATCAGAAAGCCCAGAACAAAAATCGGATAAAGTTTGACGGCTATTTTTAAACTATTTTTATAATAATTAGTTGGAAATTCTCTTTGAAATGCTCTATAACATGGTAAATATCTAATCCTGCGTAGGTGAAAAATTGTTTCTCCCAACAAAGTTCCTAACAATCTATTATGTTCTATTAAAGTCTCTTGTTGTTTATTTCTACTAACTTCCAGTAAGGGAGTAACAGGCAAATTTTTAAGTCCATTTAAACACCACCTTTTTAATAATTTAATATATTAATTATATCATAAAATTGGTGTAAATAAAATGTATAACTTATAAATAAAGAGTATAAATTTTGTGAATGATTTTTATATGATAGAATAAACATATAATTTTTAAAGAGGGATGATGATATTTATGATAGAAATATTAGTTGTGATTACGATAATTTTTGTAGTAGTAATGTTAGTAATGATGTTGAAAGGTAGACCAACAAGATGAAAATTTAAAAATTAAAGAAGAAATGATGTCATTATTAACAGAAAAATTAAGTGAAAATAATCAAAAATTTAGAAGAAAATAAAAGAAAATTTACTGAAATGGAAAAACAGTGTAATTTTAAAATACAAAAATGGATTGCTCTAAGGAATTAATGAGTTAAATAAGGAATTATCAGGAAATATGAAAAATTATTAGTTCAGTTTAATAATTTTGGGACAAAACTTGGAAGTGTGATGAATGAAAATAGTCAAAAATTTAACAATAAATATTAATAAATTTAAAGATGAATTTAAACAAAGTATAAAATGAAGATTTTGAAGGGCTTAACAAAAAATAGAAAAATCGACTTGATATGATGAATAGTAAAGTTGAAGAAAGATTATCAAAAGGCTTTGAAGAAACGACAAAACATTTGGAAAATGTACTTGAGAGATTGTCAAAAATAGATGAGGCACAGAATAGAGACATTATCAACGAATATTGTATCACCAAGATGTGTTAACAGATAAAAAGTAGAGGTATTTTTGGAGAAGTTCAGCTTTTATCAAATATTAGCGTCAATTTTTGGAGATGATAAAATTTATGCAACACAATATAAATTATCAAACGGAACAATAGCTGACTCTATATTATTTACACCAGAACCAATGGGAAATATTGTGATAGATTCAAAATTTCCGTTAGAAAATTATAGAAAAATATATAATCAAGAATTAACAGAAATAGAAAGAATACAAGCTATGAAAAGATTTTTGTTTCAAATATGAAAAACATATTGATGCAATATCAAATAAATACATTATAGAGAACGAAACAAGTAATCACAATATTATTTTTACCAGCGGAAGAATTTTTGCAGAAATTAATGCATATCATAGTGATGTTTTGGAATATGCAAACAAGAAAAATATAAGAATAACATCACCTCACCACTTTGATGTCAATATTAACAATAGTTCAAGCTACAATGAAAAACATTGAAAGAAATAAATATGCAAATATAATTCATGAAGAATTAAGCAAATTACAAGAAGAATTTGTAAGATATGAAACAAGATGGACATCATTACAAAAAGATATTGAAAAAGTGACAAAAGATGTGAAAGAAATTGCAACGACGTCAACGAAAATAAGTAAAAGATTTACTGAAATTTCAAATGTAAAAATAGTAGAAAATGAACCAAAAATAGAGCAAGATTTATTAACTGAATCTAATAGTTAAAAAAATGTTAGGGAGAAAAATGAAAATATACAATACGATGACAAATAAACTTGAAAAATTTATACCGATAGAAGAAAATAAAGTAAAAATGTATGTTTAGTACATCTACAGTTTATAATTACATCTATTTAGGAAATGCAAGACCGATTATTGTTTTTGATACTTTGACGAGATTTTTAAGTGTAAAGGAAGCAAAGTAGAGTATGTACAAAATTTTACGGATGTTGATGATAAAATAATAAAAAGGGCAATAGAAGAAAAATAAAACCGGAGGAAGTTGTGACTAAATATATTGAAGGATTCTTTGAAGATATAAATCAATTAAAATGTATTGAAAGATATTGTTAGACCAAAAGTTACAGAGCATATGACTGAAATTATAGAAATGATAGAAAAATTAATTGAAAATGGATATGCTAAGAGAATGAAGGTATGTATTTTTGATGTTAGAAAATATGAAGACTATGGAAATTTATCAAATCAAAAATTGAAGAACTGGAAGCTTTGGGGCAAGAGTAAATGTGTTAGATATAAAGAAAGATTCACTTGATTTTACTTCTATGGAAACCTAAAAAGAAAGAGAGCCTTATTGGGATTCACCTTAGGGGGCAAGGAAGACCTGATGGCATATTGAATGTAGTGCAATGTCAAAAATATTTAGGAGAAACTTTTGATATTCACGGTGGTGGGCAAGATTTAATTTTCCCACATCACGAAAATGAAATTGCTCAAAGTAAATGTTCTGGACATGGAGATTTTACTAAATATTGGATGCATAACGGCTTTATAAATGTAGATGGAGATAAAATGTCTAAATCTTTAGGAAATTTCTTTTTATTACGTGAAATTTTTAGACAAATTTGATGGGAATATAGTAAGATTATTTGTATTAAGCACACATTATAGAAAGCCAATTAATTTTTCTTTGGAAAATATAGAGGATAGTAGGAAAGCATTACAAAGTATTATTTCATCAGTTAAAAAGATATGAAGAAATATTGTGTAAAAATAATATAAATTTTTGAAAAACTTTGTGGATATAAAGAAATAGTTATAAAATCAGAAAATGTAAGAAATTTTATGGATAAAATAAAAGTTTTTGACAAAAATTTGATGAAGAATGTCTGAAGATATGAATACTCCTCAAGCGATAGCAACCATATTTGATCAAATTCGAGAAACAAATAAATATTATGATGTAATTTTTGAAAATGTAATGGAAGAATTATTGGAAGGATTGTTTTTCTTTAGTATATGTCTTTAAAAATAAGATGGAGAATATATTAGGAATCGAACTTATAAATAAAGTAAATGAGGAGAATGATGAAATGAGTAAAGAGTTAATAGGAATTGTTAATAAAAATTAGAACTGATGCACGGGCTGAAAAACTTTTAAATTATCAGATGAAATAAGAGATAGTCTAAAAAGCGATAGGTGTTGAAATTAAAGACAATAAAGACGGAACGACTAGTTACGAAATTATATAAAAATAATAAAAATAAAGTTGTTTGTGACGAAGGCTTGATTTTTAAAAATCGAGATATAATTTGTGTACAAAGTAGGAGGAAAATAAATGATTTGGATAATAGGTGGAACAAAAAGATTCTAGAGATATATTAGAAATAATTATAAAAATACAGAAGAAAGCATAATAATTACTACGGCAACAGGATATGGTGGGAAATTATTAGAAGATTATGTTGAAAATAATAAGGATAGAGATATTAGAATTTTTGTCAGAAAAATTAGATGAAAATCAAATGGAACAATTAATTAAAAGAAAATGGAGTAACACTTGCTGTTGATGCAAGTCATCCATATGCACAAATTGTAAGTAAATCAGTAATAAATGTTACAAATAAATTAGGTGTAAAATATGTAAGATTTGGAGCGTAAAATGTTGGATTATGGTACAGAAAATGTAATGAAATTTGAAACACTTGAAGTCTATGAATGAGTATGTAAAAACGCTTGAAGGTGTAAATATTTTAAGTACTTTTTGGCTCAAATAATCTTGCTGCAATTAAAAGAAATGGGAGAGAAAAAATAATCTTTATGTAAGAATGTTACCGACGACTGATTCAATTAAAAAAGCAGAAGATTTAGGATATTTACCATCAAAAATCATTGCAATACAAGGCCTATTGATAAAATTTTAAATAAAGCGATGTTACAAAGTTATAAAATAAATTATTTATTGACAAAGGAAAGTGGAACAACAGGTGGGGAGCAAGAAAAAGTGGAAAGCTTTGTAAAGAAGAAGGAGTTACAGTTTTAGTTTTAACACGTCCATTTGTTGATTATGGAACTGTATTTAATGAACTTAGTGAAGTTGAAAATTATTTTAAAAATTAAAAATAAAAATTTAGTAGAAAAATTTATTTTATTAATTAGAAATAATTTTTAAATAATATTTTTGTAAAAATAATGTAAAAATTAATAAAAGAAAAAGGCATATTTTAATAATATGCCTTTTATATTAAGTGCACGCTTTAAACATCCATAATGTTTTTCGTAATTTGCAATATCTTCCATCAATTAAAGCTGAACTTCCAAAGTCTTCTTCTGTCAGCTGCTCTTTTAATATCTTTACAAATTGATAACATAGTTTGGAAATCTTTTTGTAAGTTTGCTATTGCGTCTTTTGTAGAAATATCTTCATCTTTTAGCTTCTTCTAAAGTAGTTACTTCTAAATATTTTTCAATGTTCCGTATGGTCTTCCTCCAACTGCTAAAATTCTTTCTGCAATTTCATCAATTTCTTTCATTTACATTGTCATAAAAGTTCTTCTAATTTAGCGTGAACTGTAAAGAATCCTGTTCCTGTAACATTCCAATGGTAATTTTGTAATTTTCTGTAAAGTACATTTAGATTTACTAAATATAAGTTTAAATTTTCAACTGTTTTTGACATAAATATCTCTCCTTTTTATAATAATTTTTAAATTTGTAATAATTACAATTTATTATACTCCTATTATTATAATTTGTCAAGTATTTTATAATTTTACAACCACAAGTAATAGTGTTAAAATAACTATAATTGAAGAGCCAGAAGGAATATTTAGTAAATATGAAAAATATAAACCAAAATAAAATTCCTAGAAAGAAAATTACAGATAAATAAATAATATTTGAATATTTTTGGCAATAATTGATGCCGTTGCTTTGTGGAATTGTTAAAATTGAAATAATTAAAATAATTCCAATTGTTTTTTATATTTATGATAATAGCAGAAGAAATAAGAATTATCATAAAATAATTTATAAACTTGATAGGAACATCGTAAAGTTTATAAAAATTTCTCATCAAAACTGGAATCAAAAGAATACTTTTTATAAAATATTACAAAAATATAATAGTTATAATATTCAAAAATTAGTAAGAAATAACATTTATATTATTGATAATAAAATGCCAAAATAAATAAGTAGACATATCAGCTTGATATCCGGGAGTCATAAAGAAAATATAATTCTATTGCCATCCCAAGAGACATTGCTATTCCTATTCCAAGATCGCTATCAACATTGAAGTAATCTTTTAAAAACGAGAATAAGTACTCCAGAAAGTATTGAAAATATTAGTCCGAAAATAAGAGGATCTTTCATAGGAAGTTTTTAAATAATAAATAAGGTAAACTCCTATTCCGAGACCACCGTATGAAGCTGTGACTAATACTTGATGATATGAAAAACCATTTTTGTTTACAGTATAAGTTCCAATGATTCCACAACAAATACTAGAAAGTAATCCAACTAGAAGAGCATTTTTCATGAAATCATATTGAATTATGTTTGTTAAAAATCCATTTTTCTCCATTTCTGTAAATTTTATTGAATTTGTTTTAAACGGTATGATTATGATGAATATGTTTGTGTGCAAATTCACTTTTAAAGAAATCATTTTATCTTCAAATTTAAAAATTTCACCTTTCAACAACATAAATTGAATTTATATGACAACATAATTTATCAAGTTCGTGAGACACAACGACCATTGTAGAATCAGATAATTCTTTTATTTTATCAAAAGTTCAAACTCAAATTTTTGTCTCAAAAATGATTCTGGTTCATCTAAAAAAGTATTTCTAGGCGATGAAATTAAAGCTCTTTGCTATTAAAGCTCTTTTGTAATTGCCTCCAGACACTTTCAGAAATTAGTTTTTCTTTCAAATGATCAATTCCAAACTCAATTAATAAATTTTTCAGTTTTTGTTTTTCTTGGTCATTAAATTTTCTAAATAAATCTTAGTAAGTCCGGAAATCACTAATTCAAAAATTGTAATAGGAAAAAGATGTATCAAATTCTCTGATTTGCGGTAAATAACCAATTTTATTTTTCGGGATGATAATTTATTGTCCCAGAATTTTTAAGAAACTTAATATAACTTTAATTAAGGTAGATTTACCCCCGCCATTTCTACTCTATAATAGCTAAATGATTTCTTTGTAAATATTTAAAGAAATATTGTCTAATATTTTTCTTTCCCATATCCAAAGTTAAGATTTTCAACAGATATTAATTTTACTTTTTCCATTTAATATCCTTTTCTTTAATTATTATTAGTGCAAATTGATTTTATTCTAAAATTATCAACAAATTTTCTTAAATTTTCAAAAATATTTTCTTCATCAGCATTAAATTCAGCAATTTTTCTGTTAGAATTTCTTTGAAATAACTCTATACTTTGTTTTGGAAATTGTGGTTGAACTAAAATTGTTGTAATGTTATGTTCTTTAGCTCTCAATTATATGTTTAATTTGTTTAGCTGAAGGCTCTTTTTCCTTCAAATTCAACGGCAATTCTCTTCAACATTTCTTCCAGCTAAGAAATAATTTAAAGCTGGGTGATAAACCATAAAAATATTTTTAGTTTTTGTGCAAATTTATCGTCCATTTCTTTTTGAAATTATTTAGTTCTGTTATAAATGTAGTATAACTTTTTCTCAAAAAGTTTCTTTTTATCAGGGTATGTTGCAAACAAGTTTATTTTTAATGTTTTTCAGCAACTTTGTCCATCATATTTAGTGAGAAACCAAACGTGTGTCAAATGCTCATCATGATGATGGTGTTCATGTTCGTCTTTATCTTTATCGTGTTCGTCATGATCTTTATCGGCATGTTCGTGATCGTAATGGTCGTGATTTTCTAAAAATAAAGATTTGTCAACACCTGCTCAAAAACAAGAGCAACTTTATCTTTATTTTTGTACAATTTCGGTAATTTCGTTTTCAAAATGTAAAGCGTTGTATGTAAAGTAAAGTTTTGAATCTTCTAATTTTTAAATCTTCAGGTTTTGGCTCAAAAAGTTCGTGGTTCATATTTGGTTGAACGATTGAAATTACATCAAATTCATCTCCTGCAATTTGTTGTACTAGCCATTTTAAAGGTGGTAAACTTGTTACTAAAGTTTCTTTTTGTAGCGTTATCCCCTGTTAGCTGTCATTTTTGTCATTACTATTTCCGCAAGAAAGTGCTAGTAAGAACAAGAATAGTGTTAAAATAATTTTTCATAATAACCTCCTAAGTTATCTCTTTCAAGAGATAAATATAATTTGTTTTATAAATTTTATTCTACTCTAAAATACTCGCAAAGTCAACAAAATACATCTGAACGAATGAACAGGTTTGAAATATAATTATTTTAAAAACATTTTTAATAAAAAAATTAATGAAATTTTGTGATATAATATAAATAAGGAGATGATTTGTAGGAAACGATATAAACCTAGATTATTTAAAAACGGTTATAAGTTTAATTACGGGTTATTTTGTTGTCTTATTCATTGGATTTATATTATCAAGATTTATAGTAAATACAACTTATGGAGTTATAATATTAGCATTAATATATTTATTTTTTTGCATATTCAACAATACTACAAAAACAAAAATAACTATAATAGTTGATAATGATAAATTAATATTAGAAAAAGGAAAGAAGAAGTATTTCCTTTTAATGAGTATGAATTTTCATATTATGAAGTGAATGGAAGTAAAAAGTTTAATTGTAATAGATGAGGCAGGAAAAACAAGAAGAAATAGATTGTGATTTATTAAGTTACAAGGATTATGAAAGTCTTTTGGAGGACTTATGTTTAATTGGAGATAACCAAAGAGTTATAAAAATAAAAAAACTAAAAGAAAAGGAGAGTGAATTTGAATGAATTTACCAATTTATGCTTACTACATAATTGCAATGGTAGTATTAGTTCCTTTAAGTATGGGAGTTTCACTATATTTCCATAGAAAAATGGAGATAGATTTTTACAAGAAAAATCCTGATGCTTCAAAATTATTTTTAGATACAGGGACAAATGGTATAACTTCTAAAGAAATGAGAGTCTTGGACATAGATGGAGAGCCAGCAGTGTATTTTTATCAAACTACAAAAAGAGGAGTTTACATAAAAACCGGGTAAAAGAATAGTAAATGTTACTTATTCATCAACTAGACCGGGAATACTTCATAAGAGTGTTACAAATATTTATATCCTCAAAAAGTTGAAATTGAGATTGAACCAAGAAAAGTTTATCAATTAAAAATTTAATAAAAACAAGAAATGTTTGAAATTATAGAAAATAATTAATAGAAAAACTACGGTTAAGAACTGTAGTTTTTATTTTGAAAAATATTTTTAAAAACTTGAAAAATAAAAAAGATTTATTATAATTATGGTGTAAATGGTGTAATTAAATTTTAAAAATTAAAGATTGAAATGGGAAAAACTATGAAAATAATAATTCAAAGAGTTAAAGAAGCAAAGATGTTTGTAAACACAAAAATATAAATGTGAAATAGAACAAGGAATATTAGCGTTTGTTGGAATAACTCATGATGATAATGAAAAAGATATAGATTATTGTGTTGATAAGTTAATAAATTTAAGAATATTTAGTGATGATGATGGGAAAAATGAATTTGTCTGTGCAGGATGTGGATGGAAGTTTAATGATTGTAAGTAATTTTACAATTTATGGAGAAACAAGAAAGGGACGACGTCCAAGCTATACGGAATCAGCTCCGGCAGATAAAGCAGAGAAATTTATAATATATTTTTGAAAAAGCTATTAAAGACAAGAGTTCCCTTTGAAACGAGAGAATTTCAAGAGCATATGGATATAGAGGCTATAAATGATGAGCTGATTACTTTAATAATTGAATCACCTCAAAAAGTAAAAATAAAAATTTTAGAAAGGAAGGTTGTAATTATTTATATAATTTCAATATGGAGAAATGAAAAATAAAAATAATATTAGAATATTAGGATTGATAGTTATAAATTGTAGCAATATAAATGCAGGGCAAATAGCAACAATAACTCAATCAGATTATCCCAAAAATGAAAAAGCAAGAAAGTATATTGTTAGATAATACAATAATTCATAATAGAATGAGTGAGTTTGAAGCGTTACAAAAATAAAGTTTTAATGAATGGAACGATGGAAGAAATAGACAGAGTAATTTTAGAAAATTCTCTTTAAAAAGCTTTTAATGTTTGGAAAGGAAACGAAATATATTTGGGGTGAGATTCGGTAGAAGGAATTGATTGTTCGGCATTGACGAGAAGAATTTATCGTGCTGTATTTAATTATGAATTGCCAAGAGTTGCAATAGATCAAAGCAAATCACGGTAGAAAAATTGATAGATCAGAGTTAAAAGCCGGGAGATATATTATTTTTCAGGCCGGAAGAAAGAGTGAATCATACAGCAGTTTATTTAGGAAATTCCTTATTTTTAAAATGCCTCAACATCTCAGGGAGTAGTAATTTCAACGCTTGAAAGTAAGTATTGGGGAAAAATATTTTTAAATATGCAGTAAGAGTAGATAAAGCTAGACAAAGTGTCTAAAAAGAGTACCAAGACTATAAAAATAGTTTTGGTACTTTTTATTGAATATAATTTATTATTTTTAGTTTTTAGATTAAAAACAATTTATAAAAAGTGTAATTAATGTTTGTAAAAATTGCAAATTAAAGAGAATTTATTAAAGAATATTTGTGTAAAATATCTTTTTCTGAAATAATTTCCACGTAATTTTGTAGAAAAATTAGGATTATTTTCTGCAAATTTTTAAAAATATGGACGTATAAATTTATTAATTTCCATGGAAGCAGTTATAGCTCCTTTGTTTTTCTCGAGAATTGATAAATGTTCGAGTAAAATATTTTTGTGTCGTCAAAAGTTGGCTTTGTGTTAATAATTCCAGATGATAAATATTCTTTCGTTTGAGCGATAAGCCACGGATTACCAACGATACCACGAGCAAGCATAATTCCATCAAGTTTTGCATCTTTAATTTTTTGTAATATTTTCTGCATCAAACAAGTCGCCATTACCAATAAAATCAATATTCCTCGGTAATTTACTCAGTTTTGAAACTAAATCCCAGTTAGAAACACCGCTATAAATTTGTTCTTGTGTACGACCGTGAACACAAATAAAATCAAGCTTATACTCGTTAGCAAGTTGAATATAAAATTCCGGCGAATGAAAGTCTTTGTAACCGACACGGATTTTTATTGAAAGTTTTGTATTAGACTTTAATTTTGATTTTAAAGTACCAATTAAATCTTTCATAAATTCAGTTCTAGGCAAAAGAGCTGAACCTGAGCCGTTTTTATAATTTTTGGTTGAGGGCAACCCATATTAAGATTAATTTGTTTAAATCCAAGTGATTCAACTTTTTAGAAAAGCATTTACAAGCTCGTTCTTATCATGTCCAAATACTTGAGCTCCTGTTGTTTCAAAAATTATCGCATTTTAAAAAGCTGAGTTATTGTAGTTTTTGTCCTCTATATTCATAAGATGAGCATTTACCATTTCAGCAAAAATTAAATCTGGATTAAATTTAGACATTATTTGTCTGTAAGCATAATCTGTTATTCCTGCCATAGGTGAAATATATATTTTTCATAATTAACTCCAATTTTACTTTTTGTAAATTATATCATTTTTAACCTATAGTAGAAATAATGTAGGATTTGATGTATAATGATTATAAAAAGTAAAAATTTAAAGAGGATAAAATGAAAAAGATAAAATAATATTTTTAATAGCACATTTGCTGATTATTGTGTTTATATTTTTAACAAAAAAATGTAATAACATTCAAAAATGGACAGCAGGAAATGAAATTTTTAGAAGGAATGTTAATGGCAATTTATATTTATGTTTTTGTAACAGCAAAAATATACTTAAATTAGTTAAATTCGTATATGATTTTTCTATATACGATATTTTTTTATTTAATTATTCGCGGATATTTTTAGATATAGTAAATTATCATGAATTTGGCTGGGCTACAAAAATTTGCCAATTATTATTTTTATCATGATGTGAGAAATGAAATTATTATAGTATTTATAATAACTTTATTGTTTACACATTTAGGATTTATAATTGGAATATTAAGTGAAACACAAGAAGAATTGCATAGGGGAATAAAATTAACAACAAATAAAATATATACAGATTTTGGAATGCTTTTTATTTTTGTATCAGTTCCGGGACTGGCATATAAAAATGTTTTTACAAATGAAAAATAATTTTACAAGCAGGTTATGAAAGATATTATACCGGAATTTTAAAAAGTGTTGAGTATCCTTGGTTTACAAAGGGTTCGGGTACAATAATGACAATAGGATTTTTAATTTTCTTGATTTCAATACCAACAAAAAGAAATTTTTAACAGTTTCAAGCATTTATCTTATGGTAAAATTATTAGATTCGTTTAAAGGTGCAAGAGCAATTTTTAACACAATTATTATTTATAATGTGGTATTACACAAAAAGTGTATGGTATAAAAATAAAAATGAAAACGATGGCAAAATTAATAGGATTTACGGTAGTTTTTCACAAATATTAGTGTCAATAAGAAGTAAAAATATTTAGTTTAGATTTAATTAATGGAATTTATAATTTTTATTTTCACAAGGAGTAAGTTATTTAGTTTTTAGGATATACGATTGATTTGAAAAATAAGATTGTTGAGTTGGGAATTATCCTTATATATTTCAAGGAATTTTTGGCTTTAAGCCACAATCGATTGATACTTTAAATAGTACAAATTCATTAGCAGATAGATTGACTTATGCGTTGGATCCGAGAGCTTATTTAAAAAGGAGAAGGGATTGGATCAAACTATATTGCAGAAATGTATGATTTAGGGTTACATATGGCTAATAATTTTATCGATTATTTTAGGAATAGTTATTATGAAATATGAAAAAACAAATGTTGTGAAAAATAGATTTTTATTATTAACATCTTATTACTTTTATACCAAATTTATTTTACATTCCAAGAGGTTCGTTTTTGGAGATGGACTTATAAAAATATGGTATTGCTGATAGGAGTATATATTTTAATAACTTGTTTTGCATATATGTATATAGAGGAGAAATATAGTAAATGATAGAGAAAAATACATTACGTTTGGGTAGGGTGACGGTAAAAACCGAATATTTTTTTATCAGTGTCATGGCTCTTGGTGTGAAAAATCTTAAAAATTATGAAATTATTGAGATAAATGAAAAATTTTGATATGGAAAGACATTTAAAAAGAAAATAGGTTTTTAGAGAATGTTATGAACGTAAATTGTGGGCATATGTATCGGACTATATCCGAGTTCATTATATGTACGAGCACGGTGAATTTATTTAGATACAGATATGGAAATAATAAAAAGATATTTCCCCACTTTTTAAAAAGATGAAACAGAATGGGATATGAAATGAAAAATTTTTAAGTGTTGGAATTTTTGGGTGTGAGAAAAGAAGGCCATTTTAGCTGATGTCATTAAATTTTATGAACAAGAAATATGGGAAAAGCCTCTTGGACAATTCCTAAAAATATTTACGTATATAATGGAGAAAAATATGGATTGACGGGAAAAAAGAGAGAATGAATTAGAAAATGGGAAATAAAACTTTTATCCGAAACAATATTTTTATCCATACGGTTTGGGAGAAGTTTTTCACAAGAATGTATAAAAGAAGATACATATGGAATACATTGGTGGGCAGATAGTTGACATCATTAAAAGCAAGGCTTTTTGGAAAGTAAACATTTGAGTGGATTTAAAAATTTATAAAAATTAAGAATAAGAGCAAGATACTATTTAATTGAAAAAAGAAAATGATTAATTAGTGTTGGTAAAAGTTGAAAAAGTGTAAATTAGGAGCAAAAATGAAAAGTTTAAAAATATTGACTTTCATCATTTTTTTAGGAATGGGAGTAATGTTGCAAGCAAAAGAATTCAAAAATAATGACTTATAATATTTATGGAGCAGATTAACGAATGGAGAAAAATTAGGAAAAACGATATATAATCCGGATTTTATTGTATTGCAAGAAGTTGATAAAAATACGAGACGAAGTAATAAAAAGAGATGTGACGGAAGATATTGCAGATAAATTGGGTTATAATGAATATTATTTTCAAAAACATTAGACTTTTGATGGGGAGAGTTTGGAATATCTATAATTTCAAAAATATCCAATTGAGAGATATTATACTTTTTGAATTACCATCTGTTGGGAATGAAAAAGATATTTGCTGGGGGTACAAATATCTAAAGATGTTTTTGGAAAAACTGTAACAATAATTAATGCACATTTGAATTATCAAGAAAAATATTAAAGCAGAAGAAACAGAAGAAGTTTTAGCTGTAACTGATATTTTTGAAGGAGATATTAAATTTTTGGCAGGAGATCTTAATATGTTACCAACTTCAGAAAGTTATTCAAAGTATTTAAAAATGGACAGATAGCTACACAGAAATAAAAGGATCACCTTCAAATAGTGAAATTGAAAAAGATAAACAAAGAAATGTGAAAGACACAAGAATTGATTATATTTTTGGAGATAAATCAAAAATTGGAAAGTTAATAAAAGCTTTTTGTAAAAGATGAATCTGAAAAAGTGGGATAAATTGTCAGATCATGTACCTTATATGGCAGAGTTTGAAATTAAGGGAAATAAGAGTAGACAAAAATGTATAGTAAAAATTATAGCGAAAAATAAAAGTGAGCGAGTTCTAGCTTTTCAGTAAATAATTACTGATAAATAGGAAATCAAACAAGGCTGCTCTCATAAAAAGAGGCAGCTTTTTAAAAATAAAAGGGAAATTATGAGAGAAAAATATTATTAGTTACATTAAGTGAAAAAAATATAGAAATAAAAAGATAAATTGTTATTAAAAAGATGTGTAAATTTTAAAAATTGAAAATAAATTAATTGAAGAATAAATAAAAATTTGTACATGGAATTAAGTTGAAAATTGTAATAAAATTTGTTATAATTCACTGACTCAGAAAATAAAAAAATATTAAAGCGCCAGACCCTTAGCCAAAAATTAATCTAACCTTCACGGTTAAGGGTGACGAGGAAAGAAAAGTTATCGAGATTTTCGGCGGATACTTTCTGGGAAATCACAGCCCAAATAGTATACAAAAATTTATGAGTAATTGTAATAATAAAAACTAATCGTGATATTTTCTAGTATATTTACATTAAAAAGGAGAAGAAAATATGTGGGAATAGTAGGATATATTGGGAGTCAAAATGCCCAAGATTTTGTTATTGACGGATTATCAAAAATTAGAATATAGAGGGTATGATTCAGCAGGAATTGCAGTAAATACAGGAGAAAATGGATTGGCAGTTGTAAAAAGTAGGAAGATTGCAAAATTTAGCAAATGTATTAGCTGAAAATCCTTTGCATGGAACAATGGCTATAGGCCATAGCAAGATGGGCAACTCACGGGAAACCGTCGGATGAAAATTCCATCCCATTTTTAATAAAGATAGAAGTATAGTTGTGGTTCATAATGGAATTATTGAAAATTACTTGGAATTGAAAAAGAATTAATTGAAAAAGGATATGAATTCCAGTCAGAGACAGATACGGAAGTTATAGCTCATTTATTAACAGAATTATATGAAGGAGATTTGCTAGAAGAACTAAAAAATTATTAACTATTATTAAAGGCTATGCATTGGGGAATTATGTCAGTTTCAGAACCTGACAGATTAATTGCAGTAAGAAAAGAAAGTCCATTAATAGTAGGAATTGGAAAACGGGAAAACTTTATAGCTTCTGACATTCCGGCAATTTTAAAAATATACAAGAGATGTATACTTAATTGAAAAATGGGAAATTGTTGAACTAAAAAGATTCAGTAAAAATAATGAACTCACAAGGTCAAGCGGTTGAAAGAGAAGTAACTCATATCGAATGGGATATGGAAGATAGCTCAAAAAGGTGGATATGAATATTTTATGGAAAAAGAAATACATGAACAGCCTGAAGTGTTAATAGAAACATTAAATAGTAGAGTAGATGAAAAATAATAATATTAATTTTGATGATGCAGGATTAACAAAAGAGTATTTAGAAGGCGTGGGAAGTATTTATATTGTTGTCTGTGGAACTGCATATCATGCAGGATTAGTTGGGAAACATATTATTGAAAAAGAACAAGAGTAAAAGTAGATGTTGAGGTTGCTTTCGGAATTTAGATATAGAAATCCTGTAATTGATAATAAAAACATTAGTAATTGTGTTAAGTCAATCTGGAGAAACTTTGGATACATTAGAAGCTGATGAAGGAAGCCTAAAAGACATGGAGCGAGAGTAATTGCAATTACAAACGTTGTAGGTTCGTCAATCGCAAGAGAGGCAGATCATGTAATTTATACATGGGCAGGGCCTGAAATTGCAGTAGCATCTACAAAAGCGTATACAACTCAAATGGTTATTTTATATTTATTAGCGACAGATATGGCTATGAAATTTGGAAAAATAACGAGAGAACAATACGAACAAGATATAAAATCATTATATAGAATAAAAAGCAGGAGTGCAAGAAGTTTTAACTTATGCAGATAGAGTGGAAGCTGTAGCAGATAAGATAAAAAGATCAAAATAGTATGTTTTTATTTAGGAAGAGGACTTGATTATGTAATAGCTGTAGAAGGTGCGTTGAAATCTAAAAGATTTCATATATTCACTCGGAGGCATTTGCATCAGGAGAATTGAAACATGGAACGATTGCTTTTAATTGATGATGGTGTACCAGTTGTAATTAATGTAACTCAATCGGATTTATTTGAAAAATCAGTGTCTCAAATATAAAAAGAAGTTGCAGCAAGAGGAGCATTTGTTATTGCGATAGCAAAAAGAAGGAATACACTTGTTGAAGAAGTAGCAGATGAAGTATTTTATATTCCGGAAGTAGAAGATGATTATACTGGATTTTTATCAATTATAATTCATCAATTACTTGCTTACTATTTATCAAAAATTAAAAGGAAATGATGTAGATAAACCAAGAAACTTGGCAAAATCAGTAACGGTGGAGTAAAATTAAAATGAATAATTTAAGTAAAGAAGAAATTTTTAAATGAAATAGATAAAAATTAGAAAAATAGAACAAAAATCCTAAAAGATGGAGAATCATTAAATGATTTGGGTGTTTTGCTATCAACAATAGGTGATTTTCAAAGAGCACAAAAATTTTATTTTAATGCGGTTGAAAATGGAAACGCGAAAGCTATGTTTAATTTGGGTGTACTTTATAGGAATACAGATACAAAAAGATTTAGCTGAAAAATGTTTTTAGAAATGGCAAAGTTGAATGATGGAGCTCTATGAATTATTTGGGATTGTTACAAGTGAGCAAAAAGAAGTATGATTTAGCTGAAGAATATTTTTGAAAGCATTAAGGTTAGATAGTAAAGAGGCGTGCTATAATTTAGAGTATTATATGATGAGAAAAGTGATATAGAAAATGCAAAAAATATTTTTAGAAGGTATAAAAACGAAGATTCTCATTGTATGAACGCCTTAGCAGTAATATATTTTAAAGAAAAGAAATATGAAAAAGCAGAAAAAAATGTATGAACAAGTCTATAAAATTATGGACATATTGGAGCTTTTGAACAATATAGGATACTTAAATTTTTATAAAAAGGAAACTTTGAAATAGCAGAAGAATGGTATTTTAGAGCAATAGATGCGGGTATTTAGAAAGTGCTATGTATAATCTTGCAGAATTATAAGAAATGAGAAAGATTTGAAGAAAGCCTAAAATTTGTATGAAAAAGCAAGAAATGGAAGCAGGAATGTCAGTAGATGATAAACTTAGACATATTGAAGTAGGATTAGTAAATTATAATAAAATAAAAATAACGTTATAAATTTCTAGGAAGAGTATATTTGAGTTGTATTTTTAAAAATCATTAAAGGGTAAATATAAAAATACAGTTCTAAAAATATACCTTTTTATTTGTTTTTATAACTAATTAAAAATTAATAATAAAATATATTTTGAATAAGACTACAATCATAAGATAGAATGTGGTAAAAATGAAGTAGAGAAAAGAATTAATAGTAAAAATAGGGAGGTAAATTAATTTGAAGCCTAGAAGTATTGAAGAATTAATGAATTTAATAGATACAACATTTTTATACCTGTATATCAAAGAGATTATAATTGGGAAGAAAAACAGTGTCAAACCTTTACTAAACGATATTATTTCAGTTTATGAAAATAAGAATTCAACACATTTTTATAGGGAGTATAGTGTATATAAAGGAAAACATTTATGCAACAGATGAGAACTTGAAATAATAGATGGACAGCAAAGATTAACTACTTTAACTTTATTATTAATGGTAATTTATCATATTTCCAAAAATAGAAAATGAGGAAAAATTAATCTCCTGAACAAATATATAGAACAGTATCTTGTAAATAAATATTCAACAAAAAGTATAAAATTAAAAATTGTTAGTTCCAGAAGAAAATTTAAAAATATTAGATGATTTATTAAATGAGAGATTTCAAAATTTATTATGAAGAGACAAATATTTTTAAAATTATATGTATTTTTAAAATAAATTGAAAGAGAAAATGAGAGAAAAAATAGATATTAATAGGATTTAAAAATTAATTTTTATTGAAATAAGTCTTGAAAAAGGAAAAAGATGAACCACAAAATATTTGAAAGTCTTAATTCAACAGGACTAGCTTTATCACAAGCAGATTTAATTAGAAATTATATTTTTAATGAATCAAGATAAAGAAAAACAAAAATGAAATTTTTAAAGATATTTAGTACCTCATTGAAAAATAATTGTAAAATAAAAATATTCAAAATAAGAAAATAGAAAATTATACTAGATTTTTATAAGAGATTATTTAACTTTAAAAACAGGAGAAATACCATCTAAAATAAAGTATTTGAAATTTTAAAAAAATATTATGAAGTAAAGGAAGATAAAAATTACATAAAAATTATTCTAATATTTATAGCATGATTTTAAACCTGAATTAGAAAAATATAAGAGAAGAATTGAAAATTTTAAATTATTGGGATATTCAATAATAAACTTTTTGATGGAATTATTATTCTCAAGAAGAAATTATAAATGAAAAAGAAATTATAGAAATTTCTTTAAGTTTAATTCAAAGTTATTTATGGAGAAGATATAACGGAGAGCTCATACAAATGCTTTGAATAAAATATTCGAAAATTTATATTTAAGAATTTTTGAAAAAGTGAAGAGATAATTACTGAAAAATAGCAAAGATATTAATTGAGAAAAATTTTCCCACAGATGAAGAATTAAAAATAGAATTAAAATTAAAAATGTATATAAAGAAAAAGAAAGATTAAAATATGTATTTATTAGAAAATTATTCTCATAAGGAACTTATAGATTTTTGAAAATGAAGATATAACACCGAGCATATTTTTCCTCAAAAGCCAACAAAAATGGGAAGAAGTTTTAGGATCGGAAATTAATGAAATGATAATTTTAAAGATACATCCCAAATTTAACTTTAACTGGAAGTAATCTCTAATTTAGGAAATAAAACTTTTTAGAAAAAGAGATCTAATTAGAAATGGATATAAAGAAAGTAAGTTATATTTAAATAAATATTTAGCAGAAATAAAATGAATGGAATATTATCGAAATGAATAAAAAGATATGAGGTTTTATTTCAAGATATTTTTAAAAATATGGAAAAAGACCTAAATTTGAAAATTCAAAAATAGAGGAGAAAAATATTTTATATAAAAATTCATTAGTTTTGGCAAAAGGTAAATTACTGAAAGATGGAAAAAGTTTTGAATTATTAAAAGGATCGGAATTGTTATTGGAAGAAAAACAAAAGAAAAATATTTTGAAACAAATTTAAAATTTTAAAAGAATTAAAAGAAAATAATTTATTGAAAAATTAGAGGAAATATATTTAAAAGAAAATTATATTTTAAGCACTCCAGCGGTGCTCATGTTTAGTTTTAGGAAAAAGTTCAAATGGATGGATAAAATTGGAAAACACGAGATGGAGAAATTTTAGATAAATTTAGAAAGAAGTACATGACAGGAGAAAGAACGGAAACAATGTTAAGACATATGAAAATTATACAAAGAAAATGATTTTCAAAATTTTACATTAGATTCGGTATTAACTCGGTGATTTTAAAGATAACAGAAAAAGCATATTAGATATTGGGACAGGTTGTGGAATAATTACATTGATTTTAGCAAATCGTTCTAAAGCTGAAATTGTTGGCGTTGAATTACAAAGAAATAATGGCTGACATTGCAAAAAGAAAATGTACAAAATAATGAACTTGAAAATAGAGTGAAAATTATGTAAGGCGATATAAAAATTATAGAGAAATTTTAAGAGAGATGAGTTTGATGTTGTTGTTACATGAACTTCCGTATTTTGAGTTTAAAGGAGATATTAACCAGATTAATGATTTAGAACAATTAGCAATGGCAAGACACAATGTTGATTTGAGTTTGGGAGAAATTGTTGAAGCTGAGTGCATTTGTACTGAAAAACGGGGAAGTTTTTAATATGGTTTTTCGTGGAAAGGCTTGTTGAGGTGTTTGAAATTACGAGAAAACACAGATTAGAGCCGAAAAAGATTAACAAATATTTTTACAAAAACAAGACGGAGAAAGTAAAATTTTGTTTAATTGAAGGCATAAAAGATGCAGAAAAGGGATTAAAAATTGAAAATCCAGCTTTTTGTATATGATGAAAAAGGGTAAAAGAAGTGAATATATAGAAAATTTATATAAAATAAAATTATTTTAATATTAATAAAAGAAAAAGGGAAAAATATGAAAAATATAATGGAATTGTAATAGCTAACCTACAGCTGTTGGAAAAACGAATATGTCAATAAAATTAGCAAAAATACTAAAAGCAGAAATAATATCGGCAGATGCACTCGCAAGTATATAAAAAGATGGATATAGGGACAGCAAAATAACGAAAGACGAAATGTAAGGAGGAAACATCATTTAGTAGATGTTGCTGAGATTGAGAAGATTATAGTGTTGGAGATTTTGAAAAGATGTAAAATGAAATATTGAATAACTTTGATGAAAATAATAAAGATATTTTGTTAGTTGGTGGAACGGGATTGTATATTCGTGCAATAACGGATGGATTTTCAACTTTACCAACAAAAAGATGAAAACTTAGAAGTAAATTAAATGAAAAAGCTCTGTCTGAGCTTCCAGGAACAGCTGAAAATATTAGATGAAAAGCATATAATGAGATAGATAGACAAAAATAAAATTAGACTTATAGAGCTTATAGAAGTTTGTCTCTTTAACAGGGAAAATTTAGTGAAATCTGTCACAAAAATGTGAAAAAGAATAAATATAATTTTTGAAAATATTTTTAGTAAGAGATAGAGAAGAACTTTATAATAGAATTAATATGCGTGTAGATATTATGGTAAAGCAAGGGATACTTGATGAAGTAAAATATATTTATGATAATTATAAAGATAAACTGCATAAAATAAGTGCGATTGATATAAGGAATTTTGACTCATTTTGATGGGAAAGTTAGTTTAGATGAGGCAGTTGAAAATGTGAAGAGAGAAAGTCGAAGATATGCAAAAGCGTCAAATGACTTGGTTTAGAAAAAGAAACAGATTATATTATATATGAATTTGTCGGAAAATAACGGAAGATGAAATTGTTGAAAAATATATTAGAAGAGTCGAAGACAGTTGAAAAATATAAAAATATTATATAATTAATATTGAAAATAATTAATTAAATTATATTTTATAAAAAGATAGAACAAAGATTAAACTATAGGAGCGAAAAGATGGAAGTACTTTTAAGGAAATTAGAAAAAGAACTTAGAAGTTATGCTAAAAGAGTAAAAAGGTGTAACTTATATTAAGCGTACTTTTTAATATCATTTTTATTAACGGAATGATTAGTTTATCTGCAACAACTCAAACAGATAAAGCTATAACACAAACACAAAAATGATATAGTAGACACAATCGAATCAGTAAAACAGGCATTTATAAAATGCCAAAAAAGACAATGACAGATTAATTAAAGATTCTAATTTAGAATTAATAAAATTACATGGAACAAGAGATCAAGTAGTAAAATCACCTTGGAGTTCTTGGCAATATGGAATAAATTATTTTCACAATAAATGGAATGGAAATATAGAGGAAAAAGGAGATAAAAAGAGAAAAATATCCTTATGAAGGAGTTTTTGAGAAGCAGATGTGAGGAAAGAAATATATCTCCACCAAGTTCAAGCTACAAAAATTTTACAGCATTAAAAGAAAAAGAAAATAAGGTAAGGATCCTCTACATCAGCAATAACGAGTGTAAGAGAAAAAGGTGGGAAACAATTATGAAGCTAGGAGTAATGAGTACAGAAAGAAGACAGGAACCGGTAGCAAAGTTTTAAATGTGGACGCAAATGTAAGACCAAAAGAAACAAATAAACAGGAAAGTATAGAGGTACACTGGAAGTGAAAGAACCTACTATACCTAAGGTAGTTATGGAATTTAAGGAACCTCCAGCAGTAACTCCAACTGTTGTAACACCAATCAGAAAGTTACAGTAGAAATACTCCAAACCTAATGCAAACTCCGTTTACTGATTATAGATATACGCAATGGAAGAACTTGAAGGGGGAGCATTATAATCTAAGTACTGAAAGGGATGATAGTACAGGAAAAGGATTATATGGAAGTCCTCAATGCAGATGATAGCAGTAACGAATTTAGAGCAACATATGGGAAATTGCGGACAGGACATATGGTGATTTACAGCAAGTTCAGGTGGAATTAAGTCGATGGAACTATTGTAGATAAAAAGAACGGCGAAGAAAGGTTAGGATCATGGTATTTTGTTAAAAACGCATTTATGATAGCAAATACTACTGCTGACTTTGATCTCGAAGCTCAGAAGATAAAAAGAATTAGTGAAAAAGTTATATCCCAGTAGTTGGAGGATTTATACGGAGCTGTAGATGGAAAGAGAAAATTTTTAATTTAGCTGGTAATGTTGAAAAGATAGTGAAGGAAATAATATGAACTGAAAAGCCGGGTAGCAGCTGTTGAGAATGAAAATGAATGGTGTAATAGGAATACACGCCGTTTGGAAATGGAACTTTCCAGAATATTGAAGGAAATTTATGGGGAAAAGCCGCAATGTTTCTCTGTTGAATCATGGCATCTGGTAAATTAAATTTTAAAAATATTAAAGTGAATTTCAAAAAATGATGAAAATACTTTATTTTATATGCTACCAACACGCGCTTATGTTTTGTTTAACGAAGGAGACTCTAGAGCTAGGGATCAAAGAGGAGTTTTATTTAGAGAAGGAGTAAATGCAGAAGCAAAAACTAATGGAAATGTTAGATATAATTTAGTTGGTATTTCAGGAAGTTATACTACTTAATAATTCTAAAGTTAATTTTTGAAGGTTCAAATCATTATACTCAGGTCTTGGGTATACACCAAATATGCAAAAATTACTAGGTAAAATATAGTGGAGTAAGAGAAGATGATATCAAAACAGGATTTGATACCGTAATAAGAATGGATAATGCTGTTAACCATACGGAGACACATACTTATCTTATATTTTTGCAGATTGAATCCCAGATAAAAAGTACTGGTAAAGATATGATGGAAATGAAATCAAAGAAGAACATTAAAGAAACCAACAAACTGGGGGACTATAAATAACAGAGTGGAAACAACAAAAAGAGAAATACATCAAGGAGAAATAAAACCTCTGCAAGAATTGAGAGAAACCCAAATATTGATGGTGGAGATAGTCAAACTAGGTAATACCAGGGAACACCAGATCAGAGAAATGGGTAGATAATGGGTTGTACTCGCTCAATCAGTCAAAGAAAAGGTATGATGCTCAAAACGATTTAAAAGTAGATGCATCAATTCAACAAAATGATCCAATTCACGCACTTATATAAAATTGATATTGATGCAACTTTCGGTAAATATTCTAAGAGAAATATGATGTTAGTTTCTGAAAGAGGAACTCAAATAGATGTAGCAATAGCAGAAACAGAAAAGATGGAAAAACATCATACAGAGGAAGTTTTAGATAAAAACTGGAAATGTAGTAGCAGGTAAAAAGATGCGGCAACGTTCCCTATAAGAACAGAATCTATAAAAGACTATAATGTAGAATCAACTGATTTTTAAAGATGGTAAATTAACAAGTTCAGCTCAATGATACGAAAACAAAGCTGCAACAGGAACAATTTTAGCATTAGCTAAAGGAACTTGGGGAGATGGTGAAGTTCTCAACAAAAGAAGATTAAGATATAATGGTTCAGAATAGTGAATATCAAAAAGATACAATAGACAAACTAAAGATGAAAATCTGAAATTAATTTTTGGTGTTCCTTTTAGAAATGTCAAAAGAATGGTTAAAGAAAATGGTGTTGAATCTAGCACCAATAGTATATATGGCAGAAGGTGGAAAATAACAGTAAGCGGTGAATCATTAGCAGTAGAAAAGAAAACACAACTAAAGCTTATGGATTTGTCTGATAGTAGCTATGCTAATACTTTGAACATCAAATATAAAATCAGCCTCAACTCTTCAGAACCAGATAAATCTACGGTAAGTTATGGAGAAATTACAACAATGGGAACATATCTGCCAAAGATGAATGGGCAGCAAATGATAAAGAAACGATCTCAAAAATATAATAATATAGCTACGTATGCTACAGGTAAAGATAAAACAGAGCCAGAAAAAGCTCTAACTGCAGTTGTAATGGAAATGGAAGTTAACGGTACAGCAGCTTATGCAACAAATGGTGGTAAAAATTAAGATTAGAAGAACAGATAGCAAACAAATGTTGGAGAAAATAAGGATTAGTTGCTACAAATGGTGGTAGTATAGAATTTGGTGAGGAACAATAAATGTTAAAAATCCATTTACATCTGATTTACCAACTGAAAAATGATACTACTGAAAAAGCTAAAAATATAAAGATAGTGTGGCACCATTCATGCCTCAGATAAAGATGATAAGGCTGAAAACAGAAGTAGGAACAATTACATTAAAAGGAGCAACAAATCAATTAATTTAGAAGATGGAGTGCTTGATTTATCAAATAGAAGCAACTATGGATGATGGAGCAACACAAGGGGATAGAAAATTTGGAGAATTTGCCACAGTTAATGTAAAAAGACGGATTAAAATTTAGGTGCTATTAATACTGATAATAATACTGTAACTTGGGATGGTACAGATAGATTAATAAAAGAAACATTAGGAAATGGAAGATATTTTAAAGATGTTAATGCGATGGATCCTACAACAGGTAAAGCACATATTATAAATGCGAGTATATCAAAAGGAAATATAAATATAGATACAGATGTTAATTTATCAGACAGTAAAGATGGATATAATTCTTTAAATTTTACAAAGAGTATTAGTAACAGTAAATGAAGGTAAAAATGTAACTGGAGATATGAATGATTATAAAGGACAAGGGTTAGCAATGGCTTTCAGATCCTTCAGCAACAAGCTATACACAATCAGGAATGAGTAAATAAAGGAACTGTAAACTTAACGAAAGGAAACATATATTTATCCAATGGAACGAAGTACAGCTGTAGCTGGAGAGAATGCATCACATCTCAACAGCAGCATTAAATGTAAATTATGGACATGCGCATGGTGTTTAGTGGAACAGTAAAATTAGACAATGGAATTGGAATGTATGGAATCCAATGGAAGTAAGTTAGAAAATGAAGGAAACAATATTCATAAGTGGAAAAGATAGGAATTGAGCTCAAACTCAAATATATCTTCAAAACAACAGCAAACTGCAAACCACATTGACAATAGCACTCAATTATGGAACAGATGCTCAAGCATCAACAACACCAGACAATAGGAGTTGAAATAACAAATAACGGTAACATCAAAATAGATGAAGTTCAAACTCAACAGGAAATACTCAGTAGAAAATAATAATGATACTGCTATAGAAAAAGTTGCTACAGCCAACTCCTAAGACTCAGAAGCTTTAGATGACAGTTATGGTATAGCTAGCAAACAACAAAATTAGATCCGCAGTCACTTTTACCAACACTGCACATGGGCAGCATACTAAAGTACCAGGGAGAAAAGGAGCTGGGCAATTAATTTATGGAAATG